>Ga0067045_1003146_pt1 | contig 28809 bp, 27 predicted proteins | sample TerdegcTABiofilm_FD_59184 | JGI IMG/M metagenome (GOLD analysis project Ga0067045, IMG submission 59184) | Combined Assembly of (Gp0054472, Gp0054536) Wastewater bioreactor microbial communities from Singapore -Terephthalate degrading...
AAAAGGTGAAGACGTTTAACAGAAAAATTTTCGGTTGAAGCAATCCACTTTGCAAAGAGAAAATTGATAATGGCAGATACTATCAGAATAGAAGCGTAATAACCGGTTGATTTATAATAAAAGTAAAAAGAGAAAAGAATCAAAAACCCGATTCTTAAAGAAGGTTTTCTTAATAAAAAATTATAAATGAGAAGGAAGAAGAAAAATAGAATAAGGAATAATCCGGTTGTAAAAATCAACGGATCATCCGGTGTGAATGAAAGCATCTGCAGAATTTTATTGACGTCTATATTCAAAACTTGAGAAAGATTATTTGTTCAATTTAGAATCGAGCATTTTCTGTAAATCGCCTACACACTTTAAGCGCAGCAGCTCGTAGCTTTTAAATTTTACTTTGAATTTTTCTTCAACAGCTAAAATAATATTTATATGATTAAGAGAATCCCAGCCCGGAACTTCCGGCGCGATGGTTTCATCTTTAAGATCAAAGTCGTCCAGGTTAAGCTGCTTAAGGATTACTTCTTTTAGTTCTTGTGAAATCATTATCTGCTCCAGACTTGTGGATCGGTTCCGCTAGTTAATCTTTCTTTATTTGCCTTACGGCTCGGTTTACCGGATGAACTTTTAATAAGCCATCTTGGTGGTACAAGGTAAACTTTATGAATAATTATGTCAATACTCATTCCGGCTTTTAGAATATTCATCCTTACTTTATTTTTTTCTTCATCGGTCTGTGCGTTTGTTTCAGAAACAACTGCAACGAATTCTGTGCCCATGTTGGTGTCTTCTTCGCCAAATGCTATTGTTCTACCGGGTATTAATCCTTCAACACCGTTCATTACATCTTCAATGTCTTCGGGATAAATATTTTTTCCGGCAACAATAATAATATCTTTCTTTCTGCCGATAATATAATATTCCCCTTTCCAGCGGAATCCGTAATCACCGCTGTAATACCATCCATTAGCAACAACCTCCGCAGTTTTTTCGGGGTAATTTCTGTAGCCATCGAACATAGAAACTGATGTAACTGCAACTTCGCCTACAATTCCATCTTCAATTTCATTTCTATTTTCATCAACAATTTTGAGATCGCAACCGTTAATTGGATGACCTGAAGAGACACAGACTCTTACTACAGAATTTTCATCGGCTAATTTCATAAAGCCGTGTGAAAGTTCGTTTCTGTCAACGCTTAATTCGGGTATCGGTTCACCGGGAGTAGTTAGCGTTGCGCCTAACGTAACTTCCGCCATTCCATATAATCCGGCTAAGGCAGTTGGGTTCAATCCGTATTTTTTAAAACGATTAATAAATTTTTCGTGACTGTCATGTCTAATTGGTTCGGCGGCATTAACCATTATTCTTAAACTCGACAGATCAAGCCCTTCCAATTCTTCCTCGTCAATTTTTTCTGCAAGGACGTTATAAGCGAAGTTCGGAGAAAATGTAGTTGTAGCTTTTTCTTTTGAAATTACTTCGGGCAACAATACAGGTGCAAGCACCCACTCGAATGGATCTATTTGAATAGTTGTTATACCATAGGCAAGTGGAATTTGATAAGCTGCAATCAATCCGAAATCGTGATAGAGTGGAAGCCAGCTTACAATTTTATCTTTCTCTGTTAATTCTAATGCGCCGCCTAAATTTTTAACTTGATTCATTATTGCGCGATGAGATAAAACTACCGGCTTTTGTAATCCTGTTGTTCCGGATGAGTGCTGAAGAAGCATTGGATCGGTATCTTTAATCTGCGAAGCAACTTCTTCTACTTCATTATCAACTTTCAAATCGAGATCACCATCTAAGTCCCATTCAAGAGGAAAGTAAACCGCTTTAATTGTGCTGCCCGGTTTTTCAATCAATGGTTTTATGATTGGTTCGAGTTCGCGTTCGGTTAAAATATAATCGAGACCCGAACGCTGTGCCATTCCTTCAAGTCCCTGTCTGAATTTATCTGGATGAAGACGGGGATTGGGATAAGCAAGTACAGCCGGCAATGCAGCAGCTCGCGAAATTCCAAGATAGAGCGGATAAAATTTTGGATTATGCCTGATAATTGTAGCACATACTTCGCCAGGTTTAATTCCCAGTTCTCTAATTTTAATAGAGAATTTTTTTGCCGTATCAATAAGATTTTTGTATGTCCATCTAAATGGCTCCTGTCCCGCAACCCAATGAACAACAGCATCACGATCTGGATTTCTTTCCGCATTTAATTTCCAGCGTTTCCAGAGAGTTGGTGCCTCTTCAATATTGAAATTAAATTCATGCATCATTTATCCTGAGAATTAATTGTAAACTTGTTTAGTCAAGCTGAGTCTCTTAAAGAATAAAAACTACTTATAGCCACTAATCACACGAATTTTCACAAATTTTATTTGAGCCGTTTTCGTGTTAAATAGTGAAATTCGGGGCTCATCTACAGTCGATTCAACTAGCGTTTATTTATATCTACCAAATTCGGTTAAAAGAGATTCAAGAAATAATTGAGCAATTTTAGCAGCGCCCTGATCATTAAAGTGAATATAATCTTTGAAAGCCAAAGGCGGATTAGCATTCACCCATTTGGGCATAGAGTTTTCGCCGCCCATCGCATCGAACATACTCCATAATGCAACATCGGCTTGTTTGGCAATATTCTTTTGTGTTTCTAATAATTTTAAAATGGTTGGATCTGTTACAAAGTTTGAACCTTTCTTCATCGCTTTATCATGGACACTTATCATTAAAATACTTGTCCTTGGAAATGCTTGCTTAAGATGATTAATTACCTTAATCATTTCGCGTTCGTACCACGAATAGTCGGTTTTATTAGAACCGGCAATGTTCAATCCGAATTCCAGAATAATCAACTTATAATCCATATAACCGGAAAAATCTTTTAAGATAGATTGCGAAATCTGTGCAAGGTCAACTCCGGTATTTCCTCTTAAAGGAAGATTATCAATATAAACCCCGGTTTCATTTTCTAAACTAATTCCATAAAAATATGCTTGATCGGCAACAGGGAATTCCAATTTAACAACCTTTGCTCTGCCAGCCGGTTTCAAAACAAGTTCCTGAATATTGCTGCCGGTTTTAAGTTGCGCAGATTGCTTTGCACCGCCATCAAAAGAATAAAAAATTTGTGAGGTCTTTGCATTTGCGTAATACAACTTAACAACACTAAAGTCTTTTAAGGATCTTCTTGCTCTTGTAGTTTCGTATTGAACCCAGGCGTTACCTTTAGGTACAGCAATTTCTCCGCTAATACCAAGAGGTAATCCTTTCGGATTATTTGTGTATAAAGCCGCACTTTCCCAGTTATCAGAAAAACTATGTTTGGTAGTTGTTCGAAATGTTATATCCTGAGAAATAATACCAAGCCAGCCAACACCATTACCACCGAATCTTTTTTGAAGTTCTTCTCGTATGTCAGATGTGATTAAGTCCCCTTCAATTGCAGAATCGCCGTAATGTGCAATACGAACAGATTTTGTTTTACTGTTTTTTAATGCATCGAAGAAATACGAAAGTTGTTTGGTATTACCAATTATAGGGGTTTTAACTCCTTGAACAGGTGCGGGACTCGAATTATATGATTCCGATTTAATTAGATTGTAAAATGTATTCAAAGATGCCAGTGGATTGAATTCGGCTTTAAAAATCTTTGGTTTTGGAGAATGATCGAGCTGATTAATTTGATTTATTGCTCCGTTATCTGTATCCATTTTTATATCAGAGAAAATATCAATCTGTCGGATGTTAATTCCGGCAATTTCATAATTAACAGGTATAAATGAGATAATAAATAAAATAATTATGGTTAACGACACAACAATTAAAGGTTTCTTGATATTATTTTCAGAATTCATTTTTCTTCCTTAATTATCAATGATGCAAGTTACATTTTATATTTGATTAATACCCGTTCAACTTCCCTTGCCCAGATTCTGTATCCCTCTGCATTTAAGTGAACACCATCCCATGTAAGTTCGGGTCGTAAAAAATTATCTTTTGTAGACATTTTAGAATTGATATCAATATAATCAATGTTGTTTTTCACAGCATATTCATTCAGCATTTTATTCAATCGGTCAACTTCTTTATTTCTTCCTGCATTAACTTCGGGTGTACCGCCCCAGCTCTTAGCCCAATCTCTACCGGCGTAAGTTGTAGATTGAATAACTGTAATAATACCATTCGCTTGAAGCTTCTGTATGATTTTAATGTAATCAGAAAAAATTTCTTCAACAGGTATCCATCCATAAATATCATTTAATCCGCCAAGTATAAATACAATCTTAGGTTTTAGTCTTAGTATCTCATTGATTCGTGCGTTATAACCCTGAACAATATCACCCGGTATTCCTCTTCCAACCACATTCTGCCTTCCAAGAAGTTCGCTCCAGACCGCTCCGGCAGTTAAAGAATTGCCAAGCATTACAATATCTGCTTGACGTGTTTTGTAAAGACTAAACATGCGGGTTTGTAGATCGTAATTGGGATTGGTCCGGTACTTTAAAGTATCTTTTAATTGTTGTCCATTGGTGTTGGAACCAGTAAATAATAAAGCTGCACTTAACAGTATGAGAGGAAAATATTTAGACATTACATTCAATCTTTCATTTAGGGTTTTATGCGATAAGTCGCATGCAAAATAAGTTTATTCATTAAAAAATCAAAAGGGTAAAGAAGTTTCTAAATTATGGTGAGATATAGCACTTTGTGGCTAATATAATCTGATTGAAATCGAAGGTTTGGATTTAACTGATTAAGTGTTTTCTAGCTTCTTTTCGCTTTCGGAAATTCGGAACTTAAGGTTTTTCTCCATTGCAATCAGTTCGGAAATTTTAGCTGCATATTCTTCTTTTTGAGCTTCTACGTTTTTAGACTCAAGTTTCAATTCGCGCAACTCGTTACGAACCTTTGCTACAATATTTTTTAGCTCGTCAAGTTCTTTCTGATTCTCAGCAATTTCCTGAATAATCTTTAGTTTGTTATCCTCAAGGTTCTTATAGTTTTCATTGCTCTGAGCGAATAGAAGACGAAATTCCTTTTCAATAATATCTTTTTTGCTTTGTAAACTTTCAGAATCGGACCTTAATTGCTGAAGTGTAATTCTTTGTTTGTTGACTTTATCTTTTAACGAAGATAATTCTTCATTAAGTTCGTGTTGTTGTTCTTTTAAGTTGGCTATAACCTGTTCGGTAGTGCTTCGTTCTTTCTGTAAAATTTTGTTCATGCCTCCGTATTCTGCAATCTGGGATGTCTTTTCTAATAGAATTTTCTCTTTACTTGCTATGTCCTTTTCTTTGTCAAAAATTTCCTGTTTTAATGAGGATAGTCGGTTTTTAGAAGTACTGATCTCTTCAGTAAATTTTAGAAGTACTTGCGAAAGGCTGTTCTCCAATTGCAGATGACTTTCTTCGATGTCGAATTTTCTTTTTTCTAACTCTTCAACAGATTTTTGTTTTATAGAAATTATTTCGCTTAACTTTTCTTCTTCGTTTTTAAGTTGCAAAATTTTATCCTGAATCTCGCTCTTAACCATTTCAAATTTTCTTACATCTTCTGATAGAAGAGTTTTCTTTTCTATTAGTTGCTTTAATTCATCCTCTTTTTTAGTGATTGCTTCCTTGTGAAAGTTAAATTTGTATTCGAACTCATCAAATTCTTTTTGGCGGATTCTTAATTCATCCAATATGGCATCCCGCTTTGATGAGTAATCTGTAAAAGCTTTTTCTTTTTCCAAAAGCTGACCAACAAGGGCAGAAATTGACGATTCGAGATTTGCTTTTATCTCCTCGCTCAAACTTATTTTTTCATCAAGCGATTTTATAATTGCGTTCTTCTTGGATTCTTCTGCTTTAAGCCGGTTTAATTTTTCTAAATATTCACCTTCCTCTTCTTTAATCTTAAACACAGCATCATCAAGATTACTGCCGTACTTGGTTAAAGTCTCGTTTATTCTTTCTTCTTCCTGTTTTAAGATACTGATATTTTTCTGGAGGCTGGCGTATTGATCGTTTAATTTTTCTAAAAGAACTTTTTTATCTTCAATTTGTTGTAAAAGCTCTTCCGATAGTTGATTTTCTTCTCCAACCTGTAAAAGCTGATTCTGTAAATTTTCTTTTTTTACTTTCAGTTCCTGGTCGAGATTCTTAAGTTCTTTCCTAAGACTTTCGTTCGTTTTTGATAATTCTAAAAGTTCTTTTCTGGAATCGGCAATTTTAGTATCAAGTTCAGTTAGACTCTGATGTTTTTGAACGAAGGAATGAAGTGTGTTTTTAAGCTCGTCGTTCTCTTCAATTAATTTTTCAATCTCACTTTTTCTTTTAGATGAGAATAACCCCATTCTCGCGAGTCTCCTTAAGATGATGAGTAAGATTCTGTTTTAGTAGAGATAATTATAACTCTCTTTTACATATAAGCCTTCTATTAAAGATAATAAACTTTATAAAAAGAAGCCTCTATTTATTGAGGATTCTAATAAAATTATTATCCTGTTATTCTGATTCACTAAGTAAGCTTTCTGTGCTCTTTATGGTTCTTAACGAAAGAATGTATGAACTTACTCCGATTGCAATGAGGATTAGTAAAATTCTGACACCTATTTTTTCTGTAAAGAAAATAGCAGATGAGCCAATAGTAACAATCAGCATAGTAATTGCAATTACTTTGGATTTTAGAGGCATGCCCCGTTTTTCGCGGTAATCTTTTATAAACTTTCCAAATTTGGGATGGTTAATCAACCAGTTGTAAAACTTTTCGGAGCTTCTTGCAAAAGCCGCAGCAGCTAAAATAAAAAATATTGTTGTTGGCATTAGAGGTACAAAAATTCCTATAATACCCATCGCAACAAAAAACCATCCGAAACCGATTAATATATATTTGTAAAACTTTTCTAATTTCATATGTCCTTACAATTATTCCGATAATATTTTTTCAAGATACTCTCTGTATAGGGAGCCTGGTAAACCGGCAACCAGCTTTTGTAACTTTTCCTTGTTGATAAAACCTTTCAGGTAAGCAATCTCTTCCAGACAAGCAACTTTAAGTCCCTGTCTATCCTCAATAACACCAAAGAAGTTTGATGCTTTCAATAATGCTTCGGGCGTTCCGGTATCAAGCCATGCAACACCACGCCCAATCTTTTCAACATTCAATTGACCGGTTTCAAGATACTTTTTATTTACATCCGTAATTTCAAGTTCGCCCCGAGCAGAAGGTTTTAACGACCGGGCAATACTGATTACATTATTATCATAAACATAAAGTCCGGGAACAGCATAATCGGACTTTGGCTGCTTCGGTTTTTCTTCGATGCTAATTGCTTTCCCCGATTCATCAAATTCAACTATACCATATCTTTGCGGATCATTTACCTTATAAGCAAAAATTGTAGCGCCGGAACTCTCTTTCTTAACAGTCCTGTAAAAAAAGTCCAACTTGCCGTAGAATATATTATCACCCAGAATCAATGATACATTATCTTTGCCGATAAACTTTTCTCCAATAATAAAAGCTTCCGCAATTCCATTGGGAGCTTTCTGAATTTCATAGCTAAAGTTTACTCCCATGGATGAACCATCTTCAAATAATTTTTGATAGAGAGGAATTGTTTCACTATTTGATATAATCAAAATATCGCGGATACCGGCAAGCATTAAGACCGAGAGGGGATAATAGATTAATGGTTTATCATAGATAAGAGTAAGCTGTTTGCTGTAAACTTTTGATATCGGATACATTCTGGAGCCGGAACCGCCGGCAAGTACAATCCCTTTCATCATGCTTCCATTTTTAAATGATTAATTTTCCACCGAAATATAAGCCGTTTTAAGTAATAATTCCTTTTCATTAAAAAAGTTGATTTTGTATTCTCCTTTTTTCTCAAACCGGTATTTGAAAAATGTGTCGTACCACTCGTAGTTAATCTGATATTTTTTTGTGTCAACAAATTCATCGTAATCCGAATTAGATGTTTTCTTTCTCCAGATATTAACGAGTAGCTTTGCGGATTTTAACGGCATATTATTTATAATGTAAATGTAGACTTCGCCATTGTTTTTCAACATCGAAATCTTTTCTAAAATTCCATTTGGATTTCCATTTGTAATTCTTTCACAAAAAACGATTTTAAGATTTGGCATCAGATAATTTGTTGCTGGAGTTACAGTTTTAGTAACAACCGGTTTTTCAATTGTAAGATTTGAAGATGCAATTTTTTTTCTGTTAAAATCGTTGAAAGTTACTAAATAATTGCCTTCGTCTAATATCTTATGACTAAAAGCTAACCAGTTCCTGTTTTTATCCGGTCTTAAAATTTTACTTAAGTTGGTTTGTTCAAATCTCGTCCCTATTTTTTCGATTGTTAAGAAGATTATGTTGTTTTCAAAATCCTCTTTGCCGGATTTAAGGAGAATTGTGAATGAATAATTGACAGGAATTTTGTTCGAGATGAAAGGATCAATTGGCTCGCCTGTTTCGGTATATCCTCTACAAAAAAATATCTGTTGGGAAAATGCCAACGATGAAATAAAGAAGAAAATTATCCTGAATATGTTTGTTAATGACATGGGATGTAATTTTTGCTCTAAGATACAATGAATGAAATGAAAAACAAAAAAATAAGCCGGTGTTTTTCAACCGGCTTCAGAAATTATTTTGTGAAGGTCTCAATTGTAATCATGTTAGCCTGGTTCTCCGCATCGTTTTTAGTTGATGCCGTTCCGGTGTAAGATTTAACGGTTCCCTTATTAATAATTCTAACGCGATAGCTTGCGGGGTTGCCACTATAAAGGTTAACTTTTATACTGTAAGTTCCTGAAGGCATGGTTTTTAAACTGTAAATATTTTCTATTGCATTGCCCAATGATTCCTGCCAATCTCTATCCAGTTCAACAGATTGATCCGACGACCTTTTACTATTCCAATAAACGTGCATATTACTTGGACCAAATAAATGAAGATCAACATCTGATTTGTTAGTCGAGCTATTAACCCATGTTAGTGTTGCTTGAAAATCGCCAGTTCCATAAGTGGTTGTTGGAACCGCCCAGCCATTTGGAGTTCCTTCAATCCATTGCCCACCCGAAGGCATTGTAAGTGTTGTCCAACCTGACCCGTTAGATAATGGCCCTGTGAAAATAACAGGTTGAGAGATTGTTCCAGTTGCTGGGACTGAATATGTTTCAATTTTGGGTAATGTAGAAAGTGTTCCGGGAGTAGTTCTGGAAATCCACATTTGATATGTTGCCTGAACCAGATGAATATGTGTTGGTGGTCGTGGTCCGCCAGTTGGATTGGAACCCGTAGAACCGGTTGAACCAACTATTCTTCCGCTATACCAGGAAGCTGCTTGCCACGCATATTTAAAATTTGATACTGAAGCAACTGTTAAAGTGTAATAATAATTATTATCATTTGCGGCAAATTCAAAACCACCATCAGAATCATCTGCCAAAGTTTTTGGTGCGGATTGACCTACTTTGGCAACAACGAAGTAACCAAGCTCTCTTACATTTGCTACAACAAGTTTTTTATCTTTATCTATAGATGTAATTGGAATTATCTTCCAGGAATTTGAGGAAACATCAAAAAACAATAGCTTTAATTCGGTGGGATCGGTTGAGTTTTTGAAAGGAAAAGTAACCTCTACCGGCCATCGGAAAACAAATCCTTCGGGACCAAGTTTTGTGTAATCACCTTTTAACTGCGTGGTGCCGGAAACTTGTTTCGGAGGTGTTACAGGTGTTTCTATAGAAAATGTAACATTAGCAGATTGTCCATTTTGATTTTGAGGGACAACACCGGGAATTACACTTATCTGATAACCGGAATTCGTTTTTACTGTTCCGGTTTGCATTGTACCAATGGTACCTATAACATTTTCTTCCTTTGGGGATTCAGGTTCGGTGGGGTCCTCATCCTTTTTAATACAGGATGAGCCGTTCAATATTAAAAATATACTAATAAGTAAAAATGAATAGATTATTTTTTTCATGTGCCCTCCATAAGTTGTTTTTCCCCTCCTTTCCGTTGATGAATTGGATAGAATTATCCTGAAATTATTTTCAAAATAATGAAAGAAATAATTAAACGGTAGAATTATTTTCGAAAGGTGACTTTTATCAATTATTCCTGAATTCTTTTTCTTCAGGGATATTGCTTAAATAATTTACGATCGGTTGAATTAATAACTTTGCTTTACGATTGGAAAATAAGAGGAATTCTTCTTTCTTATAAATTCTTGATAAAGCTCTAACCGTTTCGGTGATTATATAAGTTAGATTGGTTTCCTGAATTATAAGGTCGGTTGGTAATAAAAAAATAGTATCGAAAATTGCAGCTTCACAGATTTCCATTAATTGCTGATAGGATAAATCATCAAGACGGTAGCTGGTTGGTATAAGACCGGCTTTCTGTCTGAACTTCAGCTCAAACTTCATTCTTTCCAGAAGAAGAGCCAATGCAGCTTCTATTGTAATTTTAATTTCGATCATAGTTTATTGGGGCGCTTATGAATGCGCCCCTTAAATGTTATACAACTTCTGCTTGTAAAACTGATGTTACTTTCTGCGCAGCTTCCTGGAGTGAAAGAGCTACTTCGAAATTTAATCCGGAGTTTTCCAACATAACTTTTGCTTCTACTGCATTCGTCCCTTCCAGTCTAACTACAACCGGAACTTTTACGTGAATTTCATTTACCGCATCAATAACACCTTGAGCTACACGGTCGCATCTTACTATTCCGCCAAAAATATTTATTAGTATTGCTTTAACATTTGGATCAGCAAGAATAATTTTAAATCCATTTGCAACAGTATCTTTGTTAGCTCCGCCGCCAACATCAAGAAAATTAGCGGGTTCACCGCCGGCAAGTTTAATAATATCCATTGTTGCCATTGCAAGTCCGGCTCCGTTAACCATACATCCAACATTGCCATCCAGCTTGATGTAGTTCAAATTATATTTCGAAGCTTCAATTTCAAGAGGATCTTCTTCATCAAGATCCCGGTAAGCTGCAATATCCGGATGACGGTATAATGCATTGTCATCAAAATTCATTTTAGCATCCAGTGCCACTACTTTATCATCGTTGGTAATTATAAGCGGATTTATTTCAAGTAATGATGCATCGGTTTCTTCGTATGCTTTATACAGTTTTGTAATGAACGGAATAAAACTCTTGAATGCATTTCCTTCAAGTCCTAAACCGAAAGCAAGTTTACGAGCTTGAAAAGGTTGAATTCCAACAGCAGGATCGATCCATTCTTTAATAATTTTTTCCGGAGTTTCTTCAGCAACTTTTTCAATTTCAACACCGCCCTCGGTAGAAGCCATAATAACATTTTTTGAAACGCTGCGATCTAATAGAATTCCAAGGTAAAGTTCTTTTTTGTAATCGAGTCCTTCAGTTATAAAAAGTGTTTTAACAATTTTCCCTTCCGGTCCGGTTTGATGAGTAACTAATAAATTCCCTAACATCTTTGAAGCGTATTCTTTTGCTTTATCAACTGAAGTTGTGAATTTCACTCCACCTTCTAAAATCAATTCTTGTTTATTGTGCGGGTTATATAATCTTCCTTTACCTCTTCCACCGGCATGGATTTGAGATTTTACAACAAACTGGTTTATTCCTTGAGATTGAAGTTTTGAAATGGCTGAATCGAATTCGCTGATTTCTTTTATAGCTATACCATCCTGAATAGGTACACCATATTTTTTAAGAAGTTCTTTTGCTTGAAATTCGTGTATTTTCATCGTTTTCCTTATGAAATTTTTGAGGTTATTGTATAAGTAGTGCCAAAATTAAAGCATTTGAGTATGATATTCAATTTAGTGAACGGGGATTCCATTTTTTTTGTTTGCATGATTAGAAAACAATAAAATTTGTAAATAATTATGAATAAAAAACAAAAGCTGATTTTGTTAATTGGATTTTTTGTGATAATAATTTCTTTCCTAATATGGGCTTTTTTTGGCTTTGAAATTTTTACAAAGACTCAGGTATTAGTAGAATCTAAAGATGAACTCTTCGGCTGGTCTGAAAAAAAGTGGGTAGATAAATTTATCTGGGGAATAGATTTATCGTTGGCAATAAGCGGTATCACAATCTTTATAAGTGGATTTCTTTTATACTTTTTTAGAAATAAGAAAATAACATCCTAAAAACAAAGGGAAGAAATAATGAAAAAGATAAAATTTATTTTTTTGATAGTAACAATTTTTAGTCCGGTTTTAATCGCTCAGGGGTTCAAAGTTAAATCTACCGGCTCGCAGTCGTTTAATTTCGAAGATAAAAATGGTAGAAACCAGATAACATTTTATAGTGCTACACCACTTGAAGATATTACCGGAACAGCTAATGGAATTTCAGGTACAATTTCTTTTGATGTGGCAAACTTTTCTAAAACATTAAAAGGAAGCCTCACAGTTAAAGTTGCTTCCATGAATTCAGGAATTGAATTACGCAACCAGCATTTGAAAAGCGCTAATTGGTTAAATGCAGAAAAATATCCCGACATAGTATTTACAATAAAAGAAGCTATGGATGTAAAACAAATCGAAACAAATAAACTCGAATTTAAGGTGAGAGGGGATTTTACAATGCATGGTGTTACTAAAGAAATTATTGCAGATGCCGAAGCCACATACCTTGATGAAAGCGAGCAAACTAAAAGACGTGCACCGGGAGATTTATTAGGCGTTAGAGCCAAGTTCAATGTCAAATTGTCGGATTACGGGGTTAACAATCAGATTATTGGTAATAAAGTTGCCGAAAGTATTGAGGTTAGTGTTAATATGGTCGGTTCAAATAAAAACTAATTTTTATTCTTGTTTCAAAAGTAAATTGTTACTTCAAGAAATAACTGAATTGTTTCAAATTTTTTTCTTTGCCATGACGGGTATTTACTTCATAGGCAAATTATTTTTTTCTTGGAAGAAACTATCCGGTATACCTTTGTTTATTTTATAATTTGAATAGGTCATAATAACTTTTCCACTCATTTGAGCATCCCTTCTTAAATTAGGACGACTCTCGCTTTTCTCATTTTTATTTTCGTGCTCTTCATTTTTAGCCGACACGTTTCCGGTATTAAATAAGAAAGTAACAAGCTTAGGTAAAATTGAATTTTCGGTTTCATATTCTAATTCTATATGGAGAGTGCCCGAACGTTTTCCTGTTGTTTCAATTTTTCTAATTATTTTTTGAGTCTGATCGATCCACAAGGTTGAAAGAACTACATCCGATGAATCGTTGTTAGGAATTATTTTTATAATGTCATAAGTTTTTCCGTTTTCTATTTCATTTTTAACATAAATAGCAGTGTAATCTCCTCGTAAATATTGAGCCGGAGAAAAATTAAGACTTTGTTTGGGAAGCATTGCAAACCCTTTAGAGTCGATCTTTACTTTATCGGGTTGTTTGAAATAAAATTTTGCATTCATATCAGGAATTTTGACCATACTGAAATCGAGTTTAATGTTTACATCAACTTCGTAATCCCGGATCTTTTCAAATTTGTCTATAACCGAGTTTATCACTTTAACGGGGTCTTTAGTTTGCGCAGATAAAATCGAAACAGCTATCAAACAAAAATAAATTACCTTTTTCATGTACTAATTCCTCAGCTTAAAATATCTTTCTTAATAAACAAATATGTTGTTATTAAATAAAGTCCAACTATATGGCCGCTTAAAACAAGTGCGGATTCGGTTATTTTTTTATAATCAACCGGGTCATTAAAAAATCCAGACCATTGAATCATGTGGGAAGTGAAGAAATACGGAGATAGATCTTTCAAAAAATCGATTGGTAAGGCCGATAGAATTATAAAAATAATAATAACAGCCATTGTGGCTACTATTGGCCCAATTGCATTTTCTACCATCGAAGAAAAGAAATAAGAAAGCGCAAATACTGTTGACATGCTAAGCATCGAGTAACCGTATGCACCGGCAAATCGCCAGAGAACATCATCGCGCGAAAAAATAATTAATCTACCGCTGAAAGAAATAAGTTCGCCAGTACCGAACAATATACAACTTACACCTAAACTTAAAAATGCTAACCAGGCAAGGAGTAAAAAAACATAAATTAAACCGGCGCAATATTTTGCTGTAACAACTTTTAATCTTGATACGGGGCGTGTTAATAGCATTCTATAAGTACCCGCTGTTGCTTCACTTGCTAATAAATCACCGCCTACAAGAACGATTAAAAAAGGAATATGAATGAACAAACCACCTAAAACCAAATTTGCAACAAGATAACCATTAAACAAATTACCAACCATTATAAATGAGTCCTGAAAACCTCTCGTCATAGCTTTGATATAATTATCACCTGTAAAGTAAAGAGCAATCTGAACGATTATTACTAATGCTCCAATTGCAAAAAAACCAATGTAAGTTCTCCACTTTCTAAAAATTTTTAGCAATTCTATTCTAATTAATGTTGTCATTTCCCATCCCCCTCAGTAATTTTTAGGAAGAAATCTTCAAGCGAGCGTATGGGTATTATAGAATTAACTGAAAATCCTCGCTCGACAAAAAACCGGTTTAAACTGGAGATTTCATTATGGACTAATTGAAATGAAATCTCGCGGCTGGATGAAGATCCCATTTTTTCTTTCCATTCGGAATTATTAATCATATTAATCGCATCATCAAGTTTATCTATTTCAAATGTAACAGTAAGCTTATCCATGTTTAGCAGATCATCAACAGTTCCTTCTACCTGTGCAGAACCTTTGTTAATAATTATCATTCTTGATGCGATTAGTTCTACTTCTCTTAAAATATGCGATGAAAGAAAAATAGTTTTATTCTTTGTTTTGCTGAGGTACAGGATCAATTCCCTTATCTCTTTCATACCTTGCGGATCAAGTCCTGTAGTTGGTTCATCAAGGATAATCAGTTCAGGATCATGCAGCAACGCTTGAGCTAATCCTAATCGTTGTTTCATTCCATGAGAATATGTTTTTACTTTACTGTTAGCCCGTTTAGAAAGACCAACTATATCAAGCATTTCCATAATTTTCTTTTTGGATATGTCAGCACCGGAAAGTTTTCCAAAAATCTCCAGGTTTTTATAAGCGGATAGATAAAGATAGAAATCTGGCTTTTCTACTATGGCCCCAACTTGGCGTAAAATTTCTTCGCGATTCTCTTTAATAGATTTGCCAAAAATTTTGATTGAGCCCGAGGTTGGTTTGATAAGCGAAAGAAGCATTCTTATAGTTGTACTTTTACCCGCGCCGTTTGGTCCTAAGAACCCGAATACATCACCTCTGTAAACATTCAGGTCAAGGTTATTAACGGCGGTAATGTTCTTAAATTTTTTTGTAAGTCCTCTTACTTCAATTATCTGATCTGACAAATAATCTCCGAATTTTTATTTCATTAGACGATAAGCTTAAATATATGTTCGTCAACTCTTAATAAAATATTTGTTCTCATCGCCCAACAATTTTTTGTTAATCCGAATTAGGTTCATTCTTTTTCATTCCAAACTTTACATCAAGTGGAATATACTTAGTAATTATGAATGAAGGAATAGTTGCAATTAGAACCCAGATAAAGAATTGTTTATACCCGATTGCTTCCTGGATAAAACCACTGAACATTCCCGGCACCATCATGCCCAGAGCCATAAATCCTGTTGCAATTGCATAATGCGAAGTTTTGTATTCGCCATCGCTGATGTAAATCATATACATTAAATATGCGGTAAAACCTAAGCCATAACCGAATTGCTCAACTGCAACACATGCATTAATAAGAATAAAAGATGTCGGTTGAAAGAAAGACATATAAACATAAACAACATTGGGCAGATTAATTGCGATTAACATCCACCACAGCCATTTTTTTAATCCGTTTTTAGAAATTAAAATTCCACCAAGAATACCGCCTAATATTAACGCAACCATTCCAACTGTGCCGTAGATAAAACCAACTTCCGAAGTTGATAATCCTAATCCTCCTATCTCTCTTCCATCAAGCATAAACGGGGAAGCCATTTTAACAAGCTGAGATTCACCCAAACGATATAAAAGTAAAAATCCAATTATGATTAGAATTTTTTCTTTTTCGAAAAATCTTATGAACGTTCTGAAAAATTCGTTAATGGAATTTGACCGGTGCGAACGAATAACAGATTTATCCAGAAGTGGTTTTGGTAATACAAATTTGTGATATGTGAAAAATACTATAAACAGTATTCCAACAATGGCAATTGTGAAAATCCATGCTAAAGGAACCTTTTCCGAGCTTGCAGCAAACCGTGCTTCAATTTTTTGTTGAACATTAGGATCTACCTGAATTATCACAAATGCCGGTTTGTTCCAATTCTTAGAAGTGAACTTTAATGATTCTCCTTCAATAATATTAATTGCAGAGTTCCCTTCAATTTGTGTTAACTTAATAAAGTACTCATCACCCTCGTCTGGTTTTTTTGATAGATGCAGTTTTAAAATGCCTATGTTACCAACCATTTCTTCTTTGTTAGTTGTATCAACATCTGGAATTACTTCTTTAATAAATCCGTTCATTATATTAAACTTTCGTCCAAAGTCTCTATAAAAATTTGCGGCGTCTTTTGTTATTGGTCTGGTTCCAATTTCCAGATTAGAAGGGGAGGCAATAACTTTCAATTTCCCTTCCATCGGTTTTATTTCGGAAGAGTCTAATTGAATACTTTGCTGAAAAAACAGATCGGGTCTGGTGGTTACTTTAAACTCTGTAGGCCCAACTGAGAATGTTGTCTCAAGAAAACCGGCAAGTATTACAAGCAAACCCTGACCGGCAATCATAGCAATTCTATAAAAAGTACTTCTTATACCAACAAAGAATGATTGCTGACTTTCAGAAAGAGCAAGCATATAAAAACCATCTGCAGCAATATCGTGTGTAGCAGAGCTGAATGCCAGAAGCCAGAAAAATGCAAGCGTGAATTGAAAAAAATCGGGCAATGGAATAGTAAAAGCAACGCCAGCCATTCCGGCGCCAATTACAAGCTGCATTGTAGTAATCCAGAATCTTTTCGTTCTAAGAATATCAACTATCGGGCTCCACAAAGGTTTAATAACCCATGGCAAATAGAGCCAGCTTGTATAAAGAGCTATATCTGCATTGGAAATACCTAATCTTTTGTACATAATAACAGAAACGGTAATTACAATTACATACGGAAGTCCTTCTGCAAAATAGAGTGAGGGAATCCACTTCCATGGACTAACTACTTTTTCTCTGCGTTCTAAAAGTGATTTTTTAACAATCATATCAATCCGGCATTTTTAGGTTGAATATTTTTTAGCAATTAGCACCGCTCCTAATTCGGGAGTCTGTTTAGCTTTTACAATTTTTATTTCGGGAAATTGTTTCCGAATTTCAAGCTGCAACTTTCTTGAATAATAATTGGAAGTAGCAAGCAAATTTCCTTGAAGAGACAAATTAATTTGATCAGATATTTCCCTTTTGCTTAATGCTTTGATGTGTTGAATTAATTCTTTTATCTCCTCATCAAGTATTCTAATACATTCCTTATCCTTTTTACCAGCGAGTGTTATAATTAATTTTGCCAGGTCGGCAATATTAAATCTTTTTGAATTAACCAGTGAGATTAATGAATTAATACCGGTAACCTTAAATCTTTTTGAAAAATAATTAGATAAACCGGTAGCAGACTTTCTTCCATCGAATGATTTTGATATAGATGAGAGAGCTTTTCTTCCGATTGAGTAACCGCTTCCTTCATCACCAATCAGTCTTCCGTAACCACCCACTCTAAACAAATTATTGTTATTGTCTTTTGCAAAGAGGATAGAACCGGTACCGGCAATTAATAATGCACCAGGTAGACCATTAAACGCACCTTCAAGTGTAATTTCTATATCCGTTAAAATTTTTAGCGATGGTAATTTGAATTTTTTTCTGGTGCTAACACTCTTGATTGATTTGTATAAAAGATCCGCATGTTCTTTTCTTCCAGCGCCGGCTAATCCGATAACGCAACACTCAATTTTTTTATTTCCAGCTACTCTTTTTATAAGAGTAAATAATCGTTCGGCAGAAATTTCGAATCCAACGGTTAATGGATTAGATGCCAATCCATCTGAAGATTTGATTACTTTGAGATTTTCATTGGCAAGAACAGATCGGGTTTTAGTTCCGCCGCCATCTATTCCGATATAATATTTCATTCATTAAGAGATTTGTTAAAACTAAAATATAGAAAATCATTAGAACTAAAAAGAAGGTTTTTAATTTTGGGAAAATTCACAGTTTAGCTACAATATAAGAGTGACATTTGGATTGATTTAGAAATTTGTAGTTGTTAGATTAATGGCAGGTGTTATGCTGTTATTTATGAACTCTCCCTTTAAATAAGAAAGAACTATTTCGTTTCTCATAAATTTACTTTTCCGGATTTAATTATCTCACCAAAGGTAAAGGAGGTAAAAATGCCTTCAAGAAAATTAAAAGAATTCTTAGACCAGAATAATGTTAAGTATGTTACAATTAAACATTCTGTTGCTTATACTTCCCAGGAGATTGCAGCATCAGCTCATATCAAAGGGAAAGAATTAGCAAAAACCGTATTAATCAAGATTAACGGTAAAATGGCAATGTGCGTTTTACCCGCATCATACAAAGTGGATTTTGAACAACTTAAGAATGCAATCGGCAACGAAAATATTCGGCTTGCAAATGAAATGGAATTTAAAGATAAGTTTCCCGAGTGCGAAGTTGGAGCAATGCCGCCATTTGGCAATTTGTATAATATGGATACTTATGTTGCCGAAAGTTTATTGGATGATGACGAGATCGCCTTTAATGCCGGTACTCATACGGAATTGATTCAATTATCATTTAAGGATTTTATGAATCTTGTTAAACCCAAGGTTGTTAACTTCTCATTCCCTACAAAACTGTAAAATTTATTTCTTATTGATATTTTGAAAATATGATGCTTGTGAAAACTGAGCATTATTCATACTTTTATGTAACACAATTGATAAATATATCGAAAGGCAAAAAGCATGAAACCGAATAAATTTTTAAGCATATTACTAATTTCTTTAATTCTCTTAAGCGGTTGCAGTAATGATGATAATCCTACTTCTTCAAGCGGAGATGAACTTGTTGGAACTTGGATTCTTACAAAAATAATTTTAATCAGTCTCGGCAATACAGAATTAAATCCCGCTCAAGTTGGATTTAGCGGAACAATCATTATGAAAAGCGATAGAACTTTTACCGCTACCTTTAGCGATTCTGACGGTCCAAGTACTGATACTGGAACATGGAGTGTAGCTAATGGTAAACTAACAATGAAAAGTTCTTCCGGCGAAACACAGGTTTGGCCTTATGGATTAACCGGTAATAAATTAACTGTAGAAACAAATCTTGATGTTCCTAATTTGGGCAATATCCCTGTTCGATTAGAGTTTACAAAGCAATAATTATTTTCTCGGACTGTAGGTTATAATAATAAATAATTTGCAGTCCTACTCTTTTTTATTACTTAATTAAATCCACCTTGCTGTCAGAAGTTTTCAATTCCTCAATAGTATTAAATGAATAAAATGTAAAAATTAATCTGGAGGCGACATGAAAAATCAAGTAGGAATCTGGCTCGATAGCAAAAACGCATTCATTCTGAATATTTCAAACAAAGAGGAAAAACTAATCAAAATAAAAAGTGATGTGGAGAGCAGAGTAAGATTTTACGGCGAAAACAAAAAGTATACTCGAATGGGTAATCTCTTTATTGATCCAGAAAAAACTAAAGAACAACGAAGACAGCATCAGATGAAAAAATATATTAACGAGATTATAAATCATTTAGAAGATGCATCAGAAATATACATTACAGGTCCAGCACAAACTAAAATTCTTTTAAGTAACGAAATTGAAAAGAAAAAAACATTTTCAAATAAAATTCTTGCAATTGATAACTCGGACAGCATGACGGAAAAGCAAATATGTGCTATGATTAGAAAATTTTATGAATCTGATAAGCACGATTAACATAGAATCTACTTGCTAATAATTCCTAATGCCAATAAGTTTCAGACACTAATATTCTATTTTATTCTATACTTATAGGAAAACAATATGAGTCTAAGTCAAATTGCAAGATCAATTAAAGCTTCGCCCACCTTAGCATTAAATGAAAAAGCGGCAATCTTAAGAGAAAAAGGGGATCCGGTAATTCATCTTGGAGGTGGAGAACCAAAAAGCAGAGCACCGATGGATGCTTTGTTAGCCGCAGTTAATTCACTTAACACAGGAGAAATTCGTTACGCTCCAGCAGACGGAATTCCAGAATTAAAAAAGGCAATAATACGTTACACCGAAGAGTTCTATGGTAGAAAAGTAAATCCGGAAAATGTAATTGCTTCCGGTGGTGCTAAACAGGCAATTATGGTAGCTATGCAAGCAATTCTAAATCCACAGGAAGAAATAATTTTTCCTGCACCTTACTGGGTTAGTTATCCGGATATGGCAAGATTGTGCGGTGCAATTCCTGTTTCTGTTCTTCCTGAAGACGGAACTTTTTATCCACGCTTAAAAGATATTGAGCAAAGAGTTGGAAGTTATACAAGAGCGATAATTATTAACAGCCCTAACAATCCAACCGGTGCAATGTATCCTGAAGAATTTATTGCTGATATAGTTGATTTCTGTGAGAAGAAAGATATCTATTTGATAATGGATGATATTTATCATCGATTAATATTTGATGGCAAAAAACCGATAAGTGCTTATAACTATACTAAAAAATCAGTTGAAGAATCGAAACTGATTATCATTAACGGCGTATCAAAACAATATGCAATGACAGGTTTTAGAATCGGCTGGGCTGTTGGAAATAAAAAAGTAATCGAAGCAATGGCTAATATTCAAGGTCATCAAACTTCCGGTCCATCAGTTCTATTACAAAAAGCTGCAGTTGGTGCATTGAATGGGATTCAATCCAGTGTTGAGAGTTTACGTGTTACATTAGAAAATAATCGTAATATATTAATCAGTTTGCTAAAATCATTTAATGGAGTAAAAGTAACTGTTCCTGATGGTACATTTTATTGCTTTGCAGATTTCAGTGCTTACGAAAAAGATTCGCAAAAGTTGTCCACATATTTAATTGATAAAGTTATGGTTCTTACTGTTCCGGGAAAAGAATTTGGCCTTGATGGATATTTAAGAATAAGTTACTGTGGAGCTATTAAAGATATTACCGATGGAATTGAAAGAATGAAGTGGGCTCTCGATCCAAATTCTCCAAACGAACTTTATATTGGTGACCGCAAACTAGTGAGGGATTGGTCATGAGTAAATATCTAGAATTTAATACGCCGGCAAGTAAGCAAGCACAGGAACTTGCATCAGATTTCCGTTTAAAGAACCAGGGACTTACATATCTCGATAGAGTTTACTGGAATTTACCCGAAGAGGCACTTTACGAAGAAGCAATTTTCAGGAATGAAGGTAAATTAGTAAAAGGCGGCGCTCTATTAGTAAACACCGGTAAACACACAGCAAGAGCTGCTGCAGATAAATTTGTGGTTCGCGAAGAGTCTACTGAAAAAGATATATGGTGGGGAACGTATAACCGTCCTTATGCTCATGCAAAGTGGTCTCAATTAATGGGAAGATTACAAGCGTGGGCTCAGGGTGAAGAATTTTTTGTTCAGGATGTTTATGCCGGTGCAGATCCGGATTATAAAATGCCGGTTAGAATTATTGCTGAAAAAGCATGGCACTCGTTATTCGTTCGTAACATGTTTATTACAACTAACGATAAAGACGAATTGAAAAAGTTTGTTCCCGAGTTTACAGTTATTGCAGCTCCCGGTTTTAAGGTCGATCCAATTACAGATGGTACACGCACTGAAACTGCCATCATACTAAATTTTGATCAGCGGACAGCTATCATTGCAAATTCTTTATATGCCGGTGAAGTTAAAAAAGCTGTTTTTACTGTTCTTAATTTCCTTCTGACATACCAGGATGTATTACCAATGCATTGTTCTGCAAATGTTGGGGACAAGGGTGATGTAGCGTTATTCTTTGGATTAAGCGGAACAGGTAAGACTACGCTTTCTGCGGATCCCAAACGAAGACTTATCGGAGACGATGAACATGGATGGAGTTCTAATGGAGTATTCAACTTTGAAGGAGGTTGTTACGCAAAAGTAATTAGACTTTCTGCAGAACATGAACCGCAGATTTATGCAACCACTCATCGATTCGGAACAATACTTGAAAATGTTGTTTTTGATCCGATCTCTAGAAACATTGATCTTGATGACGATATTATTACAGAAAATACACGTTGTTCCTATCCAATCGAATTCATTCCGAATGTTATTGAAGAAGGTTACGTCAGGACTCATCCTAAAAATGTTATCTTCTTAACTTGTGATGCATCCGGCGTTATGCCTCCTATTGCAAGGTTAACACCAGAACAAGCGCAATATCATTTTATAAGCGGTTATACTTCTAAAATTGCGGGTACCGAAATTGGTCTGGGTATTGAACCACAGATTACTTTCTCGGCATGCTTTGGCGGTCCTTTTATGGTTCGTCATCCGTTCGATTATTCCGAAATGCTGAAACAAAGGTTACTAAAACATAATGCAACTGTATGGTTAGTTAATACCGGTTGGGTCGGCGGAAGATTTGGTGTTGGTAAACGAATCAGTATTCGTCATACTCGTAATTTATTAAACGCAGCTCTCGATGGTAAACTTGATAAGGTTAAGTATCGTAAAGATAAATTGTTCGGTTACGAAGTACCGATGAGCTGTCCGGATGTACCTGAAGATGTTTTGTATCCGGAAAACTCATGGGGCAATAAAGACGAATACTGGAAAAAATATGATGCACTGGCTGCTCGGTTTATAGAAAACTTTAAGCTATTTGAAGACGGTTGCTCTAAAGAAGTTATTGCTGCCGGTCCTAAACGATTGTAATATTAATCTCCCCTAAAGGTTCCATCTTAATCGGTGGAACCTTTCACTCACCTTTATAATTTATCTTTTAAAATGTATCTTTAAAAAAAGTTAATTAATGTAAAAAGGAGTAGTTAATTGTCGGTATCTAAAAGAGTAAGCAAGATTAATATTTCATCAACCATGAAAATTGCTCAGGAAGCAAAAGAAATGTTGATGAAAGGAATAGATGTAATTGATTTAAGTGTCGGAGAACTGGATTATCCAACTCCACAGAATGTTAAAACGGCAGCAATTAATGCTATTGAACAAAACTTTACAAAATATACAATCAATTCCGGGACAATTGAATTACGTGAGGCAATTGCAAGTAAACTGAAAAAAGAAAATAACCTTGAATATTCTCCTTCAGAAATTATTGTATCCAATGGTGCAAAACAGTCTGTTTTTAATGCTATCCAATCTGTTGTTAATGATGATGACGAGGTTATCTTTTCTGCACCGTATTGGGTTTCTTATCCGGAAATGGTTTCTCTGGCACATGGCATAAATATTATTATTCCGACAAATGAAAAAGAGGGATTTAAGATAAAACCGGAAAAATTAAAGGAAGCAATTTCTTCCCGGACTAAACTTTTAATTCTTTGTAATCCATCTAATCCTACCGGCGCATTGTATAGTAGAAGTGAACTTGAAAAAATTGCAGAAATAGTTGAGCAGGAAAATTTCTATGTTATTGCTGATGAGATTTATGAAAAGATGGTTTATGATTCCAATGAATTCGTAAGCTTTGCTTCTTTAAATGAAAAAGTAAAAAGTAAGACAATTGTGGTTAATGGATTATCTAAGTCGTATGCAATGACAGGTTGGAGATTGGGTTATGCTGCGGGTCCACAGCATATAATAAAATCAATGAATAAGATTCAAAGCCATAGCACTTCCAACGCATCATCAATTTCACAAGCAGCGGCGGTAGAAGCTTTGCTTGGTCCGCAAAGTTTTATTGAAGAGATGAAAAATGATTATCAAAAACGGAGAGACTTTTTCTGCAGTAAAATTAATTCTATTGACGGAATCAGTTGTTTTAAACCTCAGGGCGCATTTTATTTATTTCCTAATATCGGCACATTCTTCAATAAATCGACAAATATTTTTAGGATTGAACATTCATTTGATATGGCAATGTATTTATTGTATGAAGCAAAAGTAGCAACAGTCCCAGGCAGTTCGTTTGGTTTGGAAGGATATTTAAGAATGTCTTATACCTCTTCAATAGAAAAATTAGGGGAGGCAGCGGACAGAATTAAATTGGCTTTAAGTAAGTTGAATTAATTGTTCAAATAAAATTCGAGTGCTCTCAATACTTTATCAGTTTGCATTTTTTCGCCAGTCCATAATTCAAATGAATGAGCACCTTGTTCTACAAACATTTTTAATCCGGTTATTATTTTGGCTCCCTGTTGTTCAGCAATATTAAGAAATTTTGTTTTTACCGGTGTGTATACTACGTCAAAAACAATCTGTCCTTTACCAAATGATTCAGGGATGGTTGTTGCAGAATCGTCAATATCAGGAAACATTCCAATTGAAGATGTGTTCACAATAAGGGTTGAATCCTGTAAAACTCTTACAACATCAGGTGGAACTAAATGATAAGCTTTTATTTTATTAAAAATCATTTTAGATGAAAAATATTCTTTTAGAGATTCTGCTATCTGCTCGGTTCTGTTAATAATGTTTATTTGTCCTACTTTGAAAGTTCTTATCAATGCATAAATTACGCTTCGCGAAGCTCCACCCGCTCCAATAACAGATACATTTGCATTCTGAAGCTCATCTTTGAAAGGACTTAATGATTCTATAACACCAATAACATCAGTATTGTAACCACGCAAAATTCCATCATCATTTACAACAGTATTTACTGCCCCAATAATACTTGCCTCTTCAGAAACATCTTTAAGTAAAGGAATTATTTTTTCTTTCAAGGGTAACGTTACATTAAAACCCTTTATTCCAAGAGCAACAATTCCCTTCAATGAATCCTTTAGTTGACTTAAAGGAACATCAAAAGGGAGATAGATAAAATTTAATCCCGCCAGTTCAAAAGCTATATTGTGCATTAATGGAGAATATGAGTGCTTAATGGGATGACCGATTATCCCGATAATTTTTGTATTATGATTAAATTTATTCTGAGAGTTCATAAATAGTTATGATTTATTATCATCAAGTAATTTTGTAAATAATTTTGAAGTTTTCACTTCGGGATAATCACGTGTAAATTCGTTTTTTATACTTGGATCTAACTCGAATGTTTTTTTAAGACATTCAATTGCTTCCTGTGTTTGACTTAATAAAAAATTAATTTTAGCTTTTCCATAATAAGAGTTAGCGTGATTCGGTTTTAATCTTATACACTCGTCAAATGCTTTTAGAGCTTCTAACCAGCTACCCATCTCAAAATAAGTTTCTGCTAATTTATACCAGGCGCCAAAATTATCTTTATTAATTTCGATCGCTTTCTTAAAGCTTACAATTGAATCATTAAGTTGACCAAGGGAATATTCCAGATCGGCTTTTGCAAACCAGGCATCTTCAGGATTGCTTGTAAGAGAGATGGCTTTGTTAAAATCTTTTAGTGCAAGTTGAAATTTACCAATGGAATCGTAACAGTATCCCCGTGCTAGGTATGCTTCGTAATATTCTGCATCAAGATTAATTGCTTCTGTATAGCATTTTATGGCCTGTTGATAATTTTCTAATTCCTCGTAAGTCTGTCCCATATTAAATAGAATTGTCTCATCATATGAGTCTAATTCGAAAGCTCTTTTATATGAACTAAGCGCTTCGCCAAATCTACCTACTTTTGAATATGAATAACCGCAGTTAAACCAGGAACTAGAAAAATCATCTTTTAAAGCAATTGCAAGTTCAAATGCATTTATTGCTTTTTCCCATTGCTCAAGTCGTAGATGAACTATTCCCTTATTATACCAGCCGGTAAAATTATCGGGCTCATTGTTCAAAAATTCTTCATATGAATTAAGTGCATCATGTAACAAATCAGAATTTTCATAACATGATCCCAGTTCGTACCACGCTTCGCTATATTCAGGTTCTATATTTACGGCTTGCTTTAGATAATTAATCGCGTCTTCAAATTTTTCTCTTTTCTCAAATAGTATTCCAAGATTAAAATAGATCTCTTCATTATTTGGTTCGAAAACAAGAGCTTTCTTTAGTGATTCAATCGCATCTTCGAACATTCCCAGATTATCTTCAGCAATTGAAATATTTATATATGATTCAACATCGTTGGGATTTAGTGATAAGGATTTACGGAAACATCTATAAGCTTCCTCAAATTGAAATGAATTATTTAGAAAAATACCTTTGAACTGCCACAGTTCGGAATTAAATGGCGTGACAGAGAGCGCAGAATCGGTTAAAGAAAGACCTTCTTCCAGATAATCGAATTCTAAACAAAGTTGAATAGTCTCTTCTATGTAATCGATATTAGAAAGTGTCTGACCGTTATTTATGTAATCATTAGAATTTGTAATTCGTGTTTTAATCTCTTGCTCATCGAAAAATCTGTCTATACTGTCGTCAAAATAGTCTTCGGATAGACTCATTAATACTCCTTAATTAATTCGTGGGAAAATGTATTACTAAGAGAAGTGAAAATCAAGTTGATTTTAATTATAGAATTTTACTTGTGATTCAATCAGTTGGCAAAATGCATTTCTAATTTCTTTAATGGGATTTCTTTTATGCCGGTGGTCATCGATGTAATTAAGAATTCCGGTTCTTCTTTATATTTTTCTTTATAGGAATTACAAATTTGTTTGATAAAATATTTTGTTTTTTCTTTCTGAACAAGATGAAATGTTGCACGGTATGGAGAGCAGCTAATCATTTTAGAACCAATTACACCATTTAATTTCGATGAATTTTCTACCAGGAAGTCACATTTCTCACAGCTTAAATCATATTCATTAGAAAGACTCCAGTGAGATTGACTTATATAATTACCAAAATCTTCCACTAAATTCTTCTTAAGAGATTTAATTGCTTCCTCGGCTCTATTTCTTTCATTAACATTATACAAAATACGATTGAATATTTTTTTGGGAAGCATGTGGAAGTGTCGCAATAGAAAATTTTGTTCAATATCTCTTAGGTTTTTTATTCCCCATATATAAAGTCTCAAACCTTTAACGCCAATTTCGCATTCAGAAATTCTTTCATTGCAAATATCAGAGACAAAAGGAATCCTTTCTTTTGTATTTACTATTACTAAATTTATATTTCCTTTGGTATATGGAACGTATTTGTAATCCATTTTTCTTAGATCAATCGTAAAAAACTTTCCTTCCGATGCAAACTTGGTTGTGTAATGATGAGCAATATTTGAGATCTTGCCGATATTATTCAATTCGCAGTTTCTAACATAACCTAATAATTTTGTGTTGTCTATATTGATGTTAAGTATTTTCTTTATAGCTGTTGAGAACCCGATTTCTTTTGAAGCGAGAGAACCCAAACCCAGGTATTCGGGAATATCAGAGTTAATTACACAATCGAAACCATTTTTAAGTAAGCCATCATAGGTTAATAACTTTAATAAACATATATGGTGACGGAAATGATGGTCATCTGAATGATCAATCTCTGATAAATTAAAGCTTATCGACGTTCCTTTTTCGATATCTGTTAAATTTATTTTGTTGTCTTTCCGCTTTCTGGCGATCACTACCGAAAATTTATTGATTGTGGTACAGAGTAAAATTCCGTCATTATAATGTGTGTGATCTCCCAGTAAGATCAAACTTGCTGGAGTAAGAAAAATATGGGTGTTCTTTAAATCTCCATAGATTTCTTCAAACTTCTTTTTTGATGTTATTATTAATTTTTTTTCTCCATTCAAACCATTGTTTTCCATACTGACCTCTACCTCAAATTAATGCAGAGCAAAGAATATTATTGTCTTATTAAAATTAAAAAAATAGAGATGAATATTCACGCAACAACAAATGAGATAATCAAGATTAATCTCCTTTTTCATCAAATCCTATTGTCAAATTGACGAAACTATTTTTGTGTTTATTCTCTAATAAAGTGTCGCGATTAGAAGAATTAATTAAGCTTCAAACCTATCGATTATTATGTCGATCTATAAATAAAATTTTTCTATGAAAATAAAGTGAAGACTAATTGTTGTAGTTCCAGTAATTAGCTGTAGATGTTAAATTTAAAAATTGATGTGGTAACCTAAAATAAATTATTACTCTTCGCGCTTTTTTATTTTTGAAATTGTATATAGAATTACAATTCCAAGTAGGGAGGTAATAAAGAAAATTCCAACAGATGAATATACAATTTGTGATAGTGTCATAGTTTTTTATTTAATTAATTGGGCTGATCTCCAGCCGAAAAGATCAACCCAACTTCTATAAAGGTGACGGTTCAACATAAAACTTTTATTGATAAATCAAAAGTTATACAACTCACGTGTGATGTAAAGCAAGACGGGTATAAAATATTCCTTAATGAAATTCTTTTCAACTAATTAAACCACTAATTAACATGACAGTAAATTTTTGTGCCTAGAAGTAAGAGATTAATCACTGGCTGTTTATTTAATGATATGACGGTAAAAGAGAAAAGAAATTACAGATGCAAATAATTGTTATCAGATAAAGCTCAAAAAGCTTCTGATAATATTTTATAATTATTTCCGTATTGATGAAAAAGCTTCTAATGATTGAGCAATAAATTTTCTTGTTAATTCTACATCTTTTCTGCCATTGGCGGCTTCTATACCTGTATGTACATCAACACCGGCAGG
>Ga0067045_1028703_pt1 | contig 28806 bp, 21 predicted proteins | sample TerdegcTABiofilm_FD_59184 | JGI IMG/M metagenome (GOLD analysis project Ga0067045, IMG submission 59184) | Combined Assembly of (Gp0054472, Gp0054536) Wastewater bioreactor microbial communities from Singapore -Terephthalate degrading...
AGCCGCGGCATCAGGGCGAGCGACAGGATCTTGTAGATGAGCTTGGCGGCCAGGAAGTCGGGCCCGACCAGGCCCGGGATGGGGGCCAACTCGACCACGTCGAACACCGGGAGTGCGGCCGACTCGCGGCAGACGACGCGGACGATCTCGAGCGTTCGGGCCCAGGAGAGCCCGCCCGGCTCCGGCGTGCCCACCGCCGGCATGATCGAGGGGTCCAGCCCGTCGAGGTCGATGGTCAGAAAGACCCGCTTGCCGCGGACGAACCGGCCGAGTTCCTCAATCAGTGCCGGCCCTTCGAGGGCGTCTTCGGCGAAGAAGGTCCGCACCCGGTCCGACTGGCGTCGGAACTGCTCTTCCGCGGCCCCGATGTTCCGAATGCCGATCTGAAAAATCGGGCAGGTTTCGACGATGCGCCGGGCCGCGCAGGCGTGGCTGTACCGCGAACCCTCGTAGGTGTCGTACAGGTCGACGTGGGCGTCGATCTGGACGGCGACGAGATTGTCGGCCCCTTGGGCCCGGGCCAGCCCTCGGACCACACCCGCAGAAATCGTATGCTCCCCGCCCAACACGGCCAACACATCCGGCACACGGCCGGAAGAAGGGACCGGCTCTGAGCCGGGCGACGTGTCTCTCACCCTTTGCCCGGAGAGGATCTCGGCCACGGCCGCCTCGATGCGGTCGATCATCGTCTCCGGCGAGCGGTGCGGGGCCAGGGGGGGCATGGTGTGGATGCCGAACACGGCCGCCGGCTCGCAATCGAACTCCCGGTCGAACCGTTCTACGGGGCGCGAGGCCGCAAGGATCGCCGCCGGCCCGTTCCGCGTGCCTGCCCCGTAGCAGGTCGTGCCCTCGTAGGGGATCGGCAGCACCCATGCCCGGGCACGATCCGCCGACGAAAACTCCTCGGGCAAACCTAGAAAATTCCAGGCGCCTTGGAACGCTCCGCTCGCGATCGGACTCGTGTTTCTTGGTGCCGACATGCCTACCACCATACCCGACGTTCTCGACCCCCGCAAGTCCGGGGCCCTGCGGGTAGTGTGGCGACCTCCGCGGCTCTCGGTTAGGATACACCGAAGCGTGCGGGTCCGCTGGTGGGGCGGGTCGCCGACCTGCCCGGGCGCATTGGCAGGTCAGCGACCTGCCCCACGCGATCGGCCGCTTCGCCTTCGCGGACCTGGTGGGAGATACGGACGAACAGGAGACCCGGAGAGATGAAACGCCGTGATTTCGTGAAGATGGCAGGGTTGGGGGCGGTGTGGTCAACCGCGTCGATCACGGCGTCGGGGGAACCCGCAAAATCCACGGGCGCGAAGGCTGTCGAAGAGCCGGCACGGTCCACGCCCGTCGTCGCACAGGCCGATGTGGTCGTGTGCGGCGCCGGCCCGGCGGGCACGGCTGCAGCCGTCGCCGCGGCAAGGCGAGGGGCCAAGACCGTTCTTCTTGAAACCCACGGCTGCCTGGGCGGCATCTGGACCGCCGGATTGTTGGCGTATTTCCTCGATACGGGCAACAAGCGGGGTCTCATGCGCGAGGTTCTTGAGCGGATCGCGAAGGCCGAGTCGCGTGCGACCGGCAGCCCGGCCAGGCTCGCGACCTGCTGCGATCCGGAGATCGTCAAGATCGTCCTGGAACAGATGGCCGTCGAGGCCGGGGTTCGCGTGCGGTATCATACTCGGGTCTGCGCGGTCGCCATCGACCGATCGAAGCAGAACCGCTTGACCCACGTGATCGCCGAATCGAAGTCGGGCCGGGAGGCCTTTGCCGGCAGTGTCTTCATCGACACGAGCGGCGATGGCGACGTGGGTGCGCTGGCCGGCTGCCGCTTCCAGATGGGCCAGGCCGGGACCGGCTTGTGCCAGCCCATGTCGATGATTTGCCTCCTGACCGGGCTGGTTCCCGACGAAGTCCGGCCGTACTTCCGGGAGACGAGCGGCGACTGGGCGGGGCCCAAGGACCGCCTCCGGGCGGAGATGGAGAAGGGCGGGCACTCGCCCTCCTACGCCAAGCCTTCGCTGTTCCGTGTGCGCGATGACCTGTTCCTCCTCATGGCCAATCATGAATACGGCATGAAGGGCACCAGCGCCGACGACGTGACCGCGGCAACGCTCCGGGCCCGGGCCGAGTTGCACGCCCTGATCGACGGCCTGCGGTCGCTGGGGGGCGTTTGGAAGAACGTCCGCATCGTGGCCACCGCCGAACAGATCGGGGTGCGTGAGGCGCGTCGCATCGCCGGCCTCTACGAGATCACCGCCGACGACCTCCGCGAAGGACGCAGGCACGACGACGCCGTGTGCCTGGCCACGTTCGCCGTCGATGTCCATGCCCTCGACCCCAAAAAGGAGAAGGGAATCGAGAAGTCCGGCCTCCGGGCGAAGCCCTACGACATCCCGCTCCGCGCCCTGATCGCCAAGGACGTGCGTGGGCTGATGATGGCCGGCCGCTGCATCAGCGGCGACTTCCTCGCCCATTCGAGCTACCGCGTGACGGGCAACGCCGCCGCCATGGGCGAAGCCGCCGGCCGCGCCGCCGCCGCAGCCGCCCTCGCCCACCGCCTGCCCGAAGAAATCCCCTGGAAACAGGTCCGGGAAAGCACGAGTTAGCCTCCGTTGCGGCTCGCGCAGGGTGGGCCAAGCGAAGCGCGGTCCCACCAGAATTCTGGTTGCGTCTCGGTGGGACTGCGCGCGCTGGAGCTTGTCCCACCCTACGACTTCGCTTGTCCCCACCCACCCGTCCGGAAAGCCGAAATCCAAGAGCGGATCGCAGATCGGGATTATCTGCTTTCAGCGTTCGGCTCTCCGCTCTCCGCTTTCCGCTCTGCCGGTGCCCACCCTTCCGTGCCGAGGCGGTGTGTCTTAGAATTGCCTCCCGACCCGATGCGGCAGGGATTGCGGCCGGCCTCGGGTGGAGGAAATCGCCCCCGGAAGGACATCGCCATGAGCACCGAGACCCTCGACCTGGGCACTGTCGGCTGCTGGACCAAGCGGCACTTGTTGGGGCTTGAGGAGCTTTCCTCCGAGGAGATCACCTTGATCCTCGACAAGGCCGACGTGTTTCGGCGGGCCCTGGATTCGGGCCAGCGGAAACTCACCCTTCTGAGTGGAAAGACCTGCGTCAACCTCTTCTTCGAGGATTCGACCCGCACGCGAACGAGTTTCGGACTGGCCGCCCGGCGTTTGGGCGCCGACATGGTCGATTTCTCGGCCGCCACGAGCAGCCTTTCCAAAGGCGAGACGGTGATCGACACGGCCAAGAACCTCCAGGCCATGAAGGTCGACGTGGTCACGGTGCGTCACCGCACGCCGGGAACGCCGCACCTGTTGGCACAGAATCTTCAGTGCTCGGTGATCAACGCGGGCGACGGGGCCCACGAGCATCCGACCCAGGGACTCCTGGACATCATGACCATTCGCCAGCGGTGCGGCCGGATCGCGGGTCTGACCGTGGCCATGGTGGGCGACATCGCCCACAGCCGCACCGCCCGGTCGAACATCTGGGGGCTGAAGAAGCTCGGGGCCCACGTGATCGTGTGCGGGCCGTCGACGCTGGTCTCGCCGCGCTGGCAGGAGTTGGGCGTCGAGTTCTGCTACAGCCTGGACGCCATCCTGCCCCGGGTCGATGTGCTGAACCTGCTGCGGATCCAGTTCGAGCGCCAGGCGACGCGGCCGTTCCCTTCGGTCCGCGAGTACGCCCTGCTCTACGGCATGGACGGACGCCGCCTCGCCCAGACGAAGAAAGACATCCTCATCCTCGCCCCCGGTCCTATCAACCGCGGCCTGGAGGTCACCCCCGAGGTCGCCGACGGCCCCCAATCGGCCATCCTCGACCAGGTGACCAACGGCGTCGCCGTACGCATGGCGGTGCTGTGGCTGTTGACGAGGATGAGGGATGAATGATGAATGCAAAATGAGAAATGCAAAATGAGAAATGAAGAATAGCGTAAGGAAAATGGACCATGAAGAACGTGGGTTTCGATCGTGCCGTTCTCCATTGTCCGTTTTTCATTGTTCCTTCTGCCTCCGACCTCTGACTCCCCAACCCAGCCATGCCGAAGCTCCTGATTCAGAACGGCCGCGTGATTGATCCCGGGCAGCAGATGGACCGCGTGACCAGCCTGTTGGTCGACGGCGGCCGCATCGCCGGCTACGACGTCGCGCCCCGGGGGGATGAGACGATCCTCGACGCCTCGGGCAAGATCGTGGCCCCCGGGCTGATCGACATGCACGTCCACCTTCGCCAGCCGGGCTCTGAAGAGGACGAGACCATCGAGACCGGTTCTGCGGCCGCCCTGGCCGGCGGCTTCACGTCCGTGGCCTGCATGCCCAACACCGATCCGCCGATCGACAGCCAGGGGTCGGTCGAGTTTGTACTCCATCAGGCGGCCGAAGCCGGCCACTGCAACGTCTTCGTCATGGGCTGCGTCAGCAAGAACCGCGAGGGGAAGGAGTTGGCCGAGATCGGCCACCTGGTCGCGGCCGGGGCCGTGGCCTTCACCGACGATGGCGGTCCGGTCTTCGATCCGGAACTGATGCGACGCGCCTTCGAATACTGCCTGATGTTCGACAAGCCCCTGATGAGCCATGCCGAAATCCGCGAGCTGACCCAACGCGGCGTCATGCACGAGGGCCTCGTGTCGCTGAACCTCGGGCTGTCGGGCATCCCGGCCGCGGCCGAAGATGTCATGGTCAGCCGCGACATCGCGCTGGCCGAGGCGACCGGCGGGCGGTTGCACGTGATGCACGTCTCCACGTCGGGATCGGTGGAGATCCTCCGCCGCGCGAAGCGGCGAGGGGTTCGCGTCACGGCCGAGGCCACCCCGCACCACTTCTCGCTGACCGACGATTGCCTCCGCTCCTTCGATTCCAACTTCAAGATGAATCCTCCGCTGCGGAGCCGCGACCACGTCGATGCGATCATCGCCGGCCTTGCCGACGGGACGATCGACGTGATCGCCACCGACCACGCCCCGCACGCCCAGGAGAAGAAGATGCAGGAGTTGGACCGGGCCCCGTTCGGCGTCGTCGGTCTGGAGACGGCCCTTGGGCTGGTGGTCACGAAGCTCATCGAGCCGGGCCATCTCGACTGGCCCTCCGCGCTGGCCAAGCTGACGATCCACCCTGCCCGGGTCCTTGGGATTCCCAAGGGAACCCTCGCCGTCGGGGCCGACGCCGACATCACGATCCTCGATCCCGACGTCTGCTGGAAAGTCAACCCCCCCGAGTTCCGCTCCAAGAGCCGGAACACCCCGTTCGGCGGCATGGAATTGAAAGGCCGCGCCACGACCGTGATCGTCGGCGGAGAAGTGAAGTTCAGTAGGCAGTAGGCAGTGGAGAAGTGAAGTTCAGTAGGCAGTAGGCAGTAGGCAGTAGGCAGTAGGCAGTAGGCGGGTGGGTGGCATGCTCTCACGACGCGAAGCGTCGGGTGAGCATGGAAGCCGCCCCCACCGCTTCCATGCCGACCCTCGGCTGCGCCGAGTGACGGCATGCCACCCATGCTGCCGAAGACGCCTGTCATTCCCTGCCCGATCCTTAGCGGCCGGACTTGTCCGGCGCGGCACCGCCCTACGCCGTCGCGATTTTCACAATTCCGCGAGGATCACCGCCAGCTCCCTGCGTCGCTCCGGAGGAATCGCGCCCTCGGGCTCGGCGTCGACGCGTTTCAGACGCGGCAGCAGTCCCCGGCGGTTGGCCAGTTGGATCGCCAACCCCGGTCGGGCGTTGGCCTCCAAAACCACGGGTCCGGCGGTCGCGTCGAGTACGAAATCGACGCCGAGATAGCCCATCTCCAACTTCTCCGCCAGATTCATCGCGGCCGCCAGCAGCGCATCCCAGGAGGGAATCGCCAGCCCAGCAATCGGCTCGCTCGTGTCCGGATGGTTCTCCATTGCGCGGTTCTGGCACACGCCGCCGAAGGTCACGCCGGTGCCGAGATGGACGGCCGCCGCCACGGCCCCCTGGTGGAGGTTTGCCCTGCCCCGCGAGGCCCGCGTCGGGAGCCGGACCATTGCCATCACCGGGACGCACCGGTAGAGGACCACACGGATATCGGGCGTGCCCCCCACGGCCACGCGGTCGAACGCCGCATGCCGTACGATCCGCTGCTCGACGATCGCCCGATCGGGCTGTCCGGCCAGCGAGTAGAGTCCCGAAAGGATCGTCGAGAGATGATACTGCACGTCGGCCAGGGGCAGGCGTTCGCCGCTGGAGGTGACGAACTCCGCCGTGTCGTGCTCCGCCACGACGAGGATCCCGCGTCCTTCCGCGCCCTTGGCCGGTTTGACGACAAACTCCGGGCGATCACGGACCAGGTCGGCGAACTTGGCGATGTCGCCGGCCTTCTCGATCACCCGGTAGGTGGCGGGCACGGGGATGCCGTGCGTCTCGCAGATCTGCTTGGTCAGGAGCTTGTCGTCGACGCGGGGATAGTGGGCCCGAGGGTTCCTGCACAACACGTAATCGGCGTTGCGGGCGTTGATTCCCAGGACGCCGTGCCGGCGGAGTTGTGCAGGCCACGCCCAGAATTGCCGTGCGGTTCGAGACATTCAGGTCTCCGTCTTCAGAAAATCGCGGAACCGCCGCAGCTCGCTAAGGCGGTAGCCCGTGTAGCGTCCCAGGAGGACCAACGCGGCCATCGTGAAGAGGTGCAGCTCCGGAAACGCGAGGAGGAGGTCCCCGACCTCGTTCCAGCGTAGGATTGCGTAACAGCACGCCGCCACGACCGTGGTGCCCGCCATGAGTTGCACGGCATACCGCGGCCCGTCCTCCTCGGTCGTGAGGTAGAACCGCTCGATCGTCATGGTGAGGATCACCATCGGCAGGAGGACGGCTTGCGTGCTGGAGGCGACGTGGAAGTAGTCCAAGAGCGAGAGGGAGAAAATGATGCACCACACTACGAGCGTGAGGACCACGCTCAGCCGGGGGACCATGAGGAGCTTGAGGCGGTCCAGGAGGCTCCGGCTGACGAGCCCGAGGCCGAGCGTCACCACAAACGTGAAGATCCCGGTCCGCCAGTCGTTGTACACGAAGGCAAGGGCCAGGAGCGTCGGGGTGAAGGTGCCGAACGTGCTCACGCCGATCACGGTGCGGAAGACCGCCGTGACCAACGCCCCCAAGGGCATCAGGAGGATCACGGCGAGAACGTCGTGCATTTCCAGGGGCAGACGCGTCAGGTCGAGGATTTCGAGAGGATGGGCGCGCACGCCCGACCGGAAGATCCCCGGCGACGGAGGCAAACGCACAAGCGAGAACGTCACCGCCGCCTGTTCGGCGTCGGTGAGCCGCACGATCTCGGTGCCGTCGCGGCGCACGGGCACGAACGTATGGGGCAGCTCGTGGGAGTAGCCGTCCACCGGGTCGAACGAGTCCCAATGGTGGTTCGTAAGCGTTTCAACCCAGACCCGCGGCCGAACCTCCTCGCCCGCCTGGATCTCGAATCCGGCGACGAGCCTCGCCGGGACCTTTCCCGCCCTGCACAATGCCACCAGCGCCCTGGCCCTTCCCAGCGGCGTGCCGCGTTTGGCCGTGAGCACGCCGGCCGCATCCTGCGGCGCGTCGTTGTCGCCGCTCTCGATCTCCGAGGTGCAATACTCGAACAACCGCTCCACGAGGTCTGCGGGGCGGGCCCCCTCGCGTCGCAAGGAGGCGAGGACCTCGGCAACCGGCGGACTGGCCACCTGAATCGTCTTCGTGCCGCGCAGCCAGGCGGCACGGTCTTCGGCCGAGGGCTGACCGGACGGTTCGGCGCTGCGCGAAAGCTCGCGGGGACTGAGATGGAAATCGAACCGGGCCGTCAGGGTGTACGGGCCGCGCCGCAGCGCGACAAGCTCCACTTCGCGATTCGACGCGCGCGACGGCCGCGAACGAACCGGATCGAGTCCCGTGTAGATCAGGTCCTGCCGGTACACCCGGGCACGCCGGGTGTCGGCCGGGACTCCGACCAGGACCTTCGCGCCGGCCTTTCGAGCGCGGAATTCGACCGAGTAGGTCAGTCGCCAGAGGCTGTCCCCACGAGTCAGCGGCATCTGGCGACGAACGTACCCCCGCGTCGCAGTGCACACCGTGCCGAGAACGACCAGGCCCCCTACCACCCAGGGCACCGCCCGCCGAATGTTGATCACGCCGACCTCCTCACGCCGCTCGCCTTCGCCCGGCGACGCAGGCCAGCACTTCTTCGATGGCGCTCACCTGGGTTTCGATCGAGTGATGCGCCGTTACCGCGCGCCGCCCTGCCTCCCCAAAACGGCGTCGGCGTTCCGGGTCGGCCAGCAGGGAGAGGATCGCGTCGGCGAGGGCGTCGACGTCTCGGGGGCGCACGAGGATTCCCGTCTCGCCGTCGGACACGACTTCGCGGACGCCGCCAAGGGTGGTTGCGACCACGGGCAAACCGCCTGCCATGGCCTCCAGGATCGAAAGCGGCAGACTCTCCTCCAACGACGGGAGGACGAACAGGTCGAGGGCGCTGAGGATCTCGGCCGCGTCGTCGCGATGTCCCGTCCACACGATGCGCGACGCCACCCCCAGCCGGTCGGCCTCGGCGCGGACCTCGGCCGCGTAGTCGGGCCTGAACTCCGCCGTGCCCACCAGCACCAGACGCATGTTCGGACAGGCCGCAAGGACTTTCGGCAAGGCACGCACGAGGTAGACCTGCCCCTTGCGCGGAATGATCGCTCCGACCACGCCCGCCAAGAGCGAGCCCTCCTCGACGTCGATTCCGGCCCGCACCGCCGCGCGACGGTCCGGCGTCAAGGCGGGCACACGGCGGTCGTCGATGAAGTTGGGGATCGTCGTCAGACGGCTGGCCCGGACCAGGTTCACCCGATGCTGGAAACGCCGCGTGGCCTCCGAGACCGCAATGACGTGGTCGTTGAACATCCAGTGCAGTTGGAGCAGCCGGTTGTGAGCCGTCGCCACGCAGGGCACGCCGGCAAACCAACGCAGGAGCACCCCAAAGAAATGCGCCCGGCTCATGTGCGTGTGAACGACTTCGACCTTCCTCTGCCGGATGATCGCCGCCATGCGGCGCAGTTCGTCGAGAGGCCAGCGCCGCAGGTCCGATTCGATCAGGTCGATCGGCTCCCCGGCCAGTTGCCGCTGGACCCACGCGCCGGGACGACAGGCCACGGAGACTTCGTGCCCGCGCCGCGCCAACTCCCGGCTGAGTTGCATGCAGTGCATGACCGCCCCGTTGACTTCGCGGGCGGAAGTGATCTCCAGGATTCTCACGGCAACGCACTCCTTTGCGTCGAGTTAAGGCGTGCAGAACAATGAGTCTGCCTAAGTCATTGTTATGCAGGCCCTTAGAATCAAAACAGGAGGCGGGAAGCCCACCACGCGAGCAGTATAACGGCCACCACCGCAAGCGGAAATAGCAGCATCACGGCGAAGGGTGCGAGCACCGAGGGGGAGCCCGGCAATTCCGCCTCCGAGATGCGGACCGCGGGATCGGTTTCCTCGACGCCGGCTGCCACCGGATGGGTGGTCTGAGAGGCATGCCCGGGAGGCTCTTGGGGCAACTCCGGAATCTCGGGAATGACCGGGAAGCTCCCCTGAGTGTCCGCCAGATTCGTGGAACTCCCCGACCCGTCGGAGGCAGATGCCGGGGGCACGGCCGTCCAATCGCCGGAGCCGCCTTCGGAGGTGGAGGACGATCGGCCACCCTCGGAATGGACCGGCAGGGCCGGGACCTCGCTCCAGGGCGCTAACCGCCGGGCCACCTCCTTGGCCGATGCGATGCGCTCGGCCGGATTCTTGGCCATCATGTCGGCGATCACGTCCACGAAACCGCCGCTCAGACTCGGGTTGAGCCGGCGGGGATCGAGCGGCCGGAGTTGTCGATGGGCACGGACCTTGTCGAGGGTCGATCCGCCCGGGAACGGCACCTTCCCCGTCACGGCGTAGTAGAGCGTACAGCCCAACGAGTAGATGTCCCAAGCGGGAGTCGGATTCCAGGGGGCCTCGATGTGGTCGGGCGAGAGGTAGTCGGCGGTGCCGACGATCTTGCCCAATCGAGGATCGGTCTCCAAACCGCCGCACAACGGGCCCGCCAGGCCCAGATCCGAGAGCTTCGCCCGCCCCTCGGGAGTCACCAGCACGTTGCCGGGCTTGACGTCCCGGTGGACGAGCCCCTGTTCGTGGGCATGCTGCAAGGCCGAAGCGACTTGAGCAACGATGCCCGCCGCCTGGCCCATGCTGAGCGGCCCCTTGGCCCGCACGAACTTGCGGAGATCGGTTCCCGGGACGTACTCGGTCACCAGGTAGTAGACGCTCTTGTCTTCGCCGGCGTCGAACGCCCGGACGAGGTTCTCATGGTCGAGCCGGGCGAGCACGCGGGCCTCGCGGAGGAAGTTCGCAATGTCCTCCGGCGAGGACTTGCGGCGCGGGAGGATCTTGATGGCCGCCGTGCGGCCAAGCACGCCGTGTTCCGCCTTGTAGACCTCGCCCATTCCCCCGCGGCCAATGAAATCAACGATCCGATAGCCTCCCAAGTCGAAGCGGAACCGCCCCTGCAACAACTGCTCGCTCTGCCAGACATTCAGCCAGCCCAGTTCGACGAGCTTGGTGGCGAGCAACCGGTCAGACGGGAGCGAGGACGCGCTGGGGGAAACCCGCTGGGAATGCTCGAGGACAGCCCAAACCTGCTGGATCTGCTCTTCGGTGAGCAGTCCGCTCGTCAGGGCACAGCGTTCAAAGGTAGATCTTCGGGAAGTATTCACCGGTTCGACATCAGGCCCTCTTCTCGTTCCGGGAACCTGGTGTCCAGCCGTGAGGTCGCCACGCCGGCCTTCGCCGTCCGGCCACACCGGAACAAAACCAAGGTCCGACCTGTCCCTCCAATCACGTTAATCTAGATCGGTACGATGCGCCAAGTGGGGGACCTGCCATCGTCCCCAAACCGATTGGCCGCAAGACACTTTCTGGACGCCCGCAATCCGCCGCGATCTGGGAAGACGCGCTGTCGGCAGTGGTCAAGCAGTGCCACACGGCCAACGCGGGCTCCCTGAATCGTGCAACCTCATCTAGGGACGTTCCTCAGAGTGGACTATCAATCCCCATCCGGGCCGTCCGCTTCCGGCCTGGGCTCCCGGACTCCCAAGCGGGACCACCTCCTCGGGATCGGGGCGACAAACGTCAGGACACCCCCTTTGGTTGGGTGGGCTAATGTCAGTCTTCGGGCGTGCAGGGCGATCCCCGTGGACAAGGTGCGGCGGCTGCCGTACCGGACGTCGCCTACGACGGGCCAACCACGATGCGCCAACTGCACCCTGATTTGATGCTTCCGGCCCGTGTGAAGTTCCACTTCAAGCAGCGATAATCCTCCGAACGTTTGGACACAACGGTAGGCCAAGCGGGCCTCCTGCGCTTCCGCAGCCCCTGGTCGAGCGATCCGCATGCGACGGTGAGGATCGTCGTGGACGATCCAGTCGATGCACTCCCCCGACGGCGGAGGGCTGCCTTCCACCACGGCCCAGTAGATCTTGCCCACAGTACGGGCACGGAATTGCTCGCTGAGGCGGCCGGCGGCTTTGGAAGTCCGCGCGAACACCACGACGCCGCTGACAGGCGCATCCAGCCGGCTGACGACCCCAAGATAGACTTTGCCCGGCTTGCCGTACTTCTCCTTGATGTGCTGCCGGGCAAGGCCCAGGAGCGACTCCCGGCCGCTTACCACTCCCTGGGTGGGAATTCCCGCCGGTTTCGCAACCACGAGCAGGTGGTTGTCTTCAAAAAGAACGTCGAGCATCGGAGGACGAGCCATGATCGGTACGGCAAGGGAGGTTCGGCCCGCGATTGCGTCACTACCGAAGCACCCCGCGGACATCTACAATGCTGCCACAGTCGGAGCGAAACCACAAGAATAGGGTTCGGGGGGCAGGTCGCGCGACCGACCTCCGGCCCCCAATCTCCGTAAGTGTTACGCGAAATGAAGTGCGAGCAGAGGAAGGGAAAAGGGAAAGCCCTGGAGAAATGGGAAAGGCAAGAAGCCGTGCCTTGATCACACGATTCTGAATGGGAGCCCACTCCTCTTCTTCTCCCCTTTTCCCACGCTTTTCCCTTTTCCCTTCTCCTCTTCCTGCAACTTCATACGGCTGGAGTGTTACCAATCTCCGACCTCCGATCCCTGCCCCGGCCCCTTGACCCCATGGCCTCCGCACCTGGTTTGCCCCGAATTGTCCTCGCGAGCCGCTCACCCCGGCGGCGGCAACTTCTCGTCGAGGCTGGCTACCCGCTGGAGGTCGTCTGGCCTTCGGATGCGGCCGAAGGCGCGGGCCTGCCCGGAGAGAGCCCCTCGCAAATGGTGGCGCGGCTGGCGCATCAGAAGGCGGCCGATGTGGCCTCGCGGATCGAGTCCGGCTTGATCGTCGGTTGCGACACGGTGGTCGAGTGCGGCGGCCGGATACTCGGGAAGCCCACCGAGGTGGACGATGCCCGCCGGATGCTCCGGGAGCTTCGAGGAGAACAACACCGCGTTCTGAGCGGGCTTTGCGTGTGGAGAAAGCCAGGCCCCGGGCCATGCACGCGCGTCGCGGAGACCCTGCTCCGGATGGACCGGCTGAGCGACGCCCAGATCGACGAGTACCTTGCCAGCGGCGCATGGGAAGGCAAGGCGGGCGCGTTCGGGTATCAAGACCGATTGGGCTGGGTCCACGTGGTCGCAGGAAGCGAGACCAACGTGGTCGGCCTTCCCATGGAACTCCTCGCCGAAATGGTTGCCTCTCCCTCGCTTGCGCTTCGGGCTAGTGTTTGGCGATGAATCATCCGGGCTAAGCGGCCATTCGGGAAGTACGTTGTATTGATCCCCTCTTCCTCTGGGTGAGGGTTAGGGTGAGGGCTGTTGGGCGGCAAGGTGAAAATCCTATCGACGCAGTCTCCATAGGCCCTCCCCCAAGGCCCCTCTCCGGAAGGGTAGTCGGGCCGGTGCATCGCGCATCCAGTGAAGTATAGTTTCAGTGGGTCTCTCCCATGGCGTTCCCTCGTGACCCGCGCGCAAAGCACGATCCATGGAATATCCGCAACGCATCAGCGGAATCGACAGTCCCGATGGACGACCTTCGGTCCCGTTTCAGGTCCTCGGGCCCCCGAGGGGCGGACGGGAGCCTCCGCGCGACGTTGCTCGGGCGGAGCCGTGGCAACTCAGCGGCCGCTCTGCGCCGGATGCCGTGTTGCAGACCATCTTGGTTTCCAAGCAGCCGTTCACCGTCGGCCGGCACCCCGACAACGACCTGAGCGTCGACAACCCGACCGTCTCGCGTCGTCACGCCGAGCTTGTGTTGACCGAAGCCGGGCTTTCGGTGCGAGACTTGGGGAGCACCAACGGGACGTTCGTGAACGGCCGTCGCGTGCGTGACGTCGTGCGGCTCCAGAACGGCGATCGCCTGCAGTTCGGGGCGGCGATGTACACGGCCCGCCCCTGCGGGCGGGCGCAGACCGTGGCGACCTTGTCGGAGGACATGGGGGGCGTCGTCCTCGCCTACGCGCAGTTCGACAAACTCTTGTCCGAGCCGGCGGTGGTCCCGCACTTCCAACCGATCGTCCGGCTTGACGACTCCCGCCGGGTCGGGTACGAAGTCTTGGCCCGGAGCCGCCTGCCCGGACTGGAGACCCCCTACGACATGTTCCGCGTCGCTGCCGAACTGCGGCTGGAACAGGAACTGAGCCGCCTCATGCGTCAGGAAGGCCTGAGGATCGGACGCACCCTGGGCCCGGGATCGGAGTTCTATCTGAACACGCACCCGGCAGAACTCGAATGCCCCAAGCTGCTCGATTCCTTGACGCCCTTGCGGGCCGAGTTTCCCGAGGCGGCGATCGTCCTGGAAATCCACGAAGGGGCGGCGACCTCTTCCTCCATGCTCGCGTCCTTGTGGGAGCGGTGCGACGCGCTCGACATCCGGCTGGCATACGACGACTTCGGGGCCGGGCAATCGCGGCTCCTGGAACTCGCGGAAGTGCCGCCGCACGTCATCAAGTTCGACATGCAACTGATCCGCGGAATCGACCGTTTTCCGAAGGAACGGAGGCAGATGGTGGCGTCGCTCGTCCAGATCGCGCGGAACCTGGGCGTCGTCACGCTGGCCGAAGGCGTCGAGACCGCCGAAGAAACCGCAGCCTGCCGGGAAGCCGGGTTCGAGCTGGCCCAAGGCTTCTTCTTCGGTCGCCCATCGCCGGCGAACGCGTGGTCGGACTGAACGACCTTGCGTGCGCCTGGGCGGATTCGCTGATAGGGAACGCCCTCCGTGGCGTTCCTTGAAACGCCAGGGATGCCGCAATTCCGCTGCCCGGAACGCCACAGAGGGCGTTCCCTACAGTCCAAGCCGCGGTCTCCCTGATTCCGCAAGACCATTCAAGGGGACGCGGACGGGGTCTGGATGCGGTCTTTCCCCACCAGCGGCCTCAGGACCTCCGGGACGACGACCGAGCCGTCGGCCTGCTGGTAGTTCTCCAGGATCGCGACCAACGCCCGGCTGATGGCAACTGCGGTCCCGTTGAGCGTGTGGACGAGGTGGGTCCCCTTCTCGCCCTTGACCCGGTAGCGGATGTTCAGACGCCGGGCCTGGTAGTCGGTGCAGTTCGACGTGCTGGTCACTTCGCCGAACTCGCCGCGTCCGGGCATCCAGGCCTCGAGGTCGTACTTGCGGTAGGCGGGCCCGCCCAAGTCGCCGCTGGCGGTGTCGATCACGCGGTACGGGATGCCCAAGCCGTCGAAGATCCGGCACTCCAATCCGCGGAGATACTCCAGCGTCGCGTCGCTGGCCTCCGGGAGCGTGAAGGCGAACATCTCGACCTTGGTGAACTGATGGACGCGGAAGAGCCCCCGGGTCTGCCGGCCGTGGGCGCCGGCCTCGGTGCGGAAGCAATGGCTGATGCCGCAGATCTTCAGCGGAAGTTGCTCCGCGTCGAGCACCTGGCCGGAGAGCATCCCGCCCAGTGTGATCTCCGCCGTGGCCACCAGGCTCAGGTCGGTCTGCTCGACGCTGTAGATCTGGGTTTCCGGGCCGCGGGGGATGAAGCCGATTCCTTCGAGGATCTCGTTTCGGGCGAGGTCGGGGGTGGTCGTGAGCGTGAAGCCTTCGCCGAGGAGCACTTCGAGGGCGTAGCGTTGGAGGGCCAGTTCAAGGAGCACTGCCTCGTTCTTCAGGAAGTAGAACCCGTGGCCAGCCACCCTCGCCCCGGCTTCGAGGTCCACGAGGTTCAATCGTTCCGCAATCTCGACGTGATCCTTGGGCGGGAAGCTGAACTCGGGCAGCGGGGTCTTGCCACGGGCGACCTCGACGGAGTCCATGCCGATCGGGGCGTCGGGATGGGTCATGTTGGGGATCAACCGCACCAGGCCGTTCAACTCCTCTGCGACCCGATCCATCTGCGCCTGGGCCGTGGCGGTCTGCTCGCGGAGCCGGCGGCCCTCCTCCTTGAGCGCCTCGCGCTGGGCCGGCTCCTTGGCCCTCCCGATCGACTTCGAGACCTCGTTGGCGTTGCGGTTCAACTGGTCAATTTCCGTCTGGCAGGCCCTGCGCTTGCTCTCCAATTCCACCACGCGATCGACGTGGACGCGGGCACCCCGGTTCGCGCAGTTCTGTTTCACCTGTTCCACGTTCTCGACGATATACTTGCGGTCTAGCATCGGAGTTGGGGGTTGGGAGTTGGGGGTTGGGAGCAGCGGGCAGAAACGATACGGTCCGTCGCCGGAATTCGGTTGACCTCGCTCTCGACACCGTCCTGGCAGGCGTTTACCTCTTCGCCGGAATCCGGCTCAATTCCTCCCAGAGGTTTGCGCTGGCGCGGATGCCGCGGTGGAAGTCGGCCAGGGAGAATTTCTCGTTCGGGCTGTGCGTATTGTCGTCGTCTTGTCCCCATCCGATCAACAGGGCATCCGCGTTCAGACGCTCGTGGAAGGCCAAAACGATCGGGATGGAGCCTCCCTCGCGTGTGAAGACCGGGGCGCGGCCGAAGGCGTGCTCGACCGCCCGGGCCGCCGCCTGGACGTAGGGGCTGTCCAAGGGAACAAGCACCGCCGGGGAGCCGTGCTGCGAGACCAGCTTCATCGTGATCCCCGGCGGACACATGCGTCGGAGCATCGCTTCGAGGGCCTTGCCGACGTTCTCCGGACGCTGGTCCGGCACGAGGCGGAAGCTGAACTTCGCGCCCGCCTGGGCCGGAAGGACCGTCTTCGCCCCGGTCCCCTGGTAGCCGCCCCAGATGCCGTTGAGATCGCAGGTGGGCCGGGCCCAACGGCGTTCCAAGGTCGTGTAGCCCTCCTCGCCGACCGCGCCGGTTACGCCGACCTGGGCGAAGTAGTTCTTCTCGTCGAACGGAAGCGCGGCCAACTGCTCCCGTTCCCGCCGCGAGAGTGGCACGACGTCGTCGTAGAACCCCGGCACGCAAATCCTCCCCCGGTCATCTACCAAGGCGGCCAGCATCCGCGCGAGGGTGTTGAGCGGGTTCGTCACCGAGCCGCCAAAGGTGCCGGAATGGAGGTCGTGGGCCGCGCCGGTCAGCAGCAGTTCAAAACAGGCGATTCCTCGCAGGCCGTAGGTGATGGCGGGCCGGCCGGGGCCGAACTGCGATCCGTCGCTGATGACCACGCAGTCGCAGGCCAGCCGATCGGCATGATCGGCAAGGAACTGCTCAAGGCCCGAACTGCCCACCTCCTCTTCGCCTTCGATCACGAACTTCAGATTGACCGGCAGCTTCCCCTCGGCCTTCAGCCAGGCCTCGGCGCCGAAGACGTGCGTGAGCACTTGCCCCTTGTCGTCGGTCGCGCCCCGGGCATAGAGATTGCCGTCGCGACGCGTCGGCTCGAAAGGAGGCGAGACCCAGAGGTCGAGAGGAACCACCGGCTGCACGTCGTAATGGCCGTAGACCAGCGCCGTCGGCTTCCCGGGCTGGCGAGGGGATTCGGCAAAGACGATCGGGTGGCCGGAAGTCTCCACCTTCTCCACGCTCAATCCCAGGGAGCCCAAGCGTCGGGCAACCCAGTCGGCCGCGCGGTGCATCTGGTCGCGGTAAGCCGGGTCGGCGCTGATACTTGCGATCCGCAGCAACTCGCAGAGATCGTCTTCGAACCGCTGAGCGTTGGTTGCCAGATACTGGTCGATTGCCGTCATCTTCGGTTCTGCTCGCAATGGACCTTTGGGGGGGATTTTGCGGACGCCGAGTCGCTACAATATAATCGTAGGCGTCTCATCCGACTATCGGGGGTCTGGAAAAAGCCACAAGGACGCACTCATGGCCACCGGTGGATCCGCCGCTGCCTTGCCGGAAACGAGCACGCGACGCCAACGCGAAGAGCACAGCAAGCCGAAGCGGCAACCGCGCTACAACGTCATTCTCTGGAACGACGACGACCACACGTACGCCTACGTCGTCGCCATGATGATGGAACTGTTTGCCTACCCTCCGGAGAAGGGATACCAGATCGCCAAGGAGGTTGACACGCAGGGCCGCGCCATCGTGCTCACCACCACGAAGGAGCACGCGGAGCTGAAGTGCGAGCAGATCCATGCCTACGGCAAGGACGACCTGATCGACCGCTGCAAAGGCTCGATGTGGGCCACGATCGAGCCGGTGCCGGGAGAGTAAGCCAATACTACGGCGTGGTCCAGCGAATAACCGACAGCGTCCGACACATGTCGCACGTTCGATCCTCGATCTTGGGAGGCCGGAGCCATGACCACTCGAAGGAACTTTGAGAGTGCTGCGCGCCAGGCGGGGCGCGAGTTTCGCGAATTGCAGTCGAACATGCCGAGTTTCGTCCAGTTGGCCGTGTTCGTGGTGCTCTTTGCGACCACCATGGGGGTTGCGATCTACGTGGGCAGGTACAATCCGGCACGAGGCCTTTGCGTCGGCCTGGGCGGGACAATCCTCTCTGCCCTGATTGCCGCCGCCATCAAGGTCGCCAACCAGTGGGAACGGGGCATTGTGCTCCGGCTCGGCCAATTCCAGTCGATCCGCGGCCCGGGAGTTTTCTTCATCGTGCCGATCGTCGATCGGGTCCGCATGGTCGACACCCGGGTGCTCGCGGCCGACATCCCGCGCCAGGAAGTCATCACGCGGGACAACGTGCCCGTGTCGATCAACGGCGCGCTCTTCTTCAGGGTCGCCAACGTCGAAGACGCGGTGATGAAGATCCAGGACTTCACGTACGGCATTTCGCTCTTGGCCCAGACGGCCCTGCGCGACGTGGTGGGCGGCATGGTGCTCGACGAACTCCTCTCGGAACGCGAGCGCATCGGCAAGCAGGTCGAGCAGGCCGTGGAGAACGATTCCAGGCAGTGGGGGCTCCACGTCACCGGCATCCGGCTCATGGACATCGACATGCCCGAGGACTTGAAACGGATCATGTCGCGTCAGGCGGGCGCGGAGCGTGAGAAGCGGGCCACGATCACCAAGGCGGAGGGCGACCGGCTGGCGGCCGAGAACCTCGCGGCCGCCGCGGCCACCATGCTCGCCAGCCCCGGCGCCATGCAACTCCGGACGCTGCAAACCATCGACGGCCTCGGGCCCACGGCCTCCAACACGGTCGTGCTCGCCGTGCCCGTCGAGATCCTGGAACTGGCCCGACGCTGGGGCCAACCGGCGAAGTAGGCCGAAAGCGTGCCTACTTGCCCGACAGCTCGAAGTGGATCTCGTTGTCGCCGGCCTTGATTTCCTTCTTCAACTGGGAAGCGGTGTTGTACTTGGCCGGGACAAGTTCCGGGTAGTTCTTCATCGTCCCGGACGCCGGATCGGGACGCTCGCCGCCGGTGGTGATGCGGACGGTGTGCGTGCCCAGGGCGGCCCCCGCCTGGCTGAGGCTGTACGTGAGGGTGTACTTGCCCTCCTGATCGGTTCGCGCGGCCGACGGCCTGCCGTGTTCGGGCAGAAACTCGATGCCCGCATCCGCCAGCGGCTTTCCGTCGAGCGTCACTTTCCCGAAGACTTTGCCGGTGGGCGGGCCCGACGGCTTGCCACAACCCGCGACCGCCACCACGAAACAGGCCGCCGCACTCAGCGCGGCCACGCGATTCAGGACTCGCATACTCCGAGAATTCCTCATGGTCTTTCCCCTCTCATCGGACTTCAAAGGTCGTCTTGCTGAATCGTGAGCGGATCGGCTAAGTGGTCCGTCAGTCGTGCTTTGATGTGTGGCACAGCCGCCCTCGGCTGTGCGAAATGCCGTGCACAGCCGAGGGCGGCTGTGCCACATGGGATCACTGCTTCACCCATCAGAGCATGCAAGACGGAGCCCTAGAACTCGCCCACCGACTGGCCGTCGTTTCGCTGTCCGAGCCGTTGATAGACGGTGGTGAAGTCGATGGTCTCGCTGACGAACCGGGTGGAGCCGTCCAAGAGGCCGACCATGGCCCCGCCCGGGTGCGTGCTGCCGATGGACGCATTCACGTCGTCCCAGTCGGCCCACGCGGTCGGGTTGATCGGGCGGAACGTGTTGCAGAGGCTGTCGTACATCCAGTCCTTCGAGTGCTGCGTCCCGCGCGGCGTCCCCGCCCAGACCCCGGCCCGGTACAGCGTGTTGGTGTTCCCCGGCTTCAACTCCCAGCACCGCTCCCCGATGCCGATCGTGTTGCTGCTGCCGTCCCGCACGTCGGCGAACGTGATGCTCGCGTTCCGGAAGAAGGTCCCGTTGCAGTTGTCGTAGCAGCTCTGGGCCGTGCCGTTCATCCCCATGTAGTTCGAGGTGCCGGGGCCGGTGGTGAGGTTGGTACTGCTCCACGTCCACTGCCGCTTGTTGTTCGGCAGCGCGGTGTCGGAGGGGCAGCGGTAACAGGCCAACTTGGTCTGGATCTGCGTGATCCTCTGGTCGATCGGCACCCCTTGTCCGATGCCGCACTGGTCATACAAGGCCGTCTGTTCCATGAAGGGCAGGATCAAGGCCGACCACGACCAACCCGGCGGTTCCGTGAAGCCGGTGTAGCCGGTGGGAACGTAGGTGGTGGGCGAGGTGACCGCAGCCCCGAGCGGGAAGGTCTTGTACGTGTCGTGGTAGTTGTGCAGGGCCACACCGATCTGCTTCATATTGTTCGTGCATGCCGAACGCCGGGCCGCCTCCCGCGCGGCTTGCACCGCGGGCAACAGCAACGCAATCAAAATCCCGATGATGGCGATAACCACCAACAACTCCACCAAGGTAAAGCCTCTTCTCAAGAAACGCATGGCGACTCTCCCTTCCGAAAGAGGAACACGAGAACAAGCGGGATGACCGTTCTGCAAGGTGGGACCGAGGCCCGAGGCGTGTCCGGCGCAAGGTGCGACCGGAATGCCGGCTCGGTTTCAGGTGGGATTACAACACAGTCTCGGATATTCGGCCGACAGTCCTTAAGCTACCACGGCGAACCGTCCGGTGCCAGAGCCATCCGTGCAGAATCAACGGGCAATATCGCCACCACGGAGCCGTGATTCGCCCCCCGGCGAATCGCGGCCCGGGCGAAACCTGTCCCGTCAGAACAGCCGGGGCTGGCTCGGGTGGCCGAGGGGATGGGCATCGATGCCGAGGTCGCAGAGGCAATCGACAAACGATTCCGGGCCATGGGTGCAGTAGACGCGGCGAGGGGCGACGCGCTGGACCGCCTCGACGAGTTCGCCGTAGTCGGCGTGGTCCGAGAGCGGGATGGCATGGTCCACCCCGAGCCGGTACTTCGCCCGGCCGTCCATCGCCCACCCCGTGACGGCAATACGGACCTGACGGCCCCAGTCGTGGGAGCGTCCGATGCCGGGCGGGACGACCAGCACGTGTCCGGGCTCGGGACCGTGCGGAATGGTGCCGCGGTGGCCCACCGCCACGCCGAAGGACTCGTAGACCGCGCTGACCGGCTCGATGCGCGGATGTTGGAGCACCGCGAAGCCGGCGTCGGCGAGGATCCGCGTCACCTCCTGCGCCTTGCCAAGCGCGTAGGCCTCCACCACCGGCGTCCCGCCCGAATCGAGCACGCCGTGAACCACTTCGCACAGTTGCGCGATGGCCGCCTCGCGCGGCGGAAACTTGTACCCGGGATCGCCGAAGGTACTCTCGATCACGAGGACGTCGGCCGTGGAAAACTCGGCAGTCTCCGCGGTGGCCGAGTGGCCGAGCTTGAAATCGCCCGTGTACAACAGCGTCTGATCTCCGTCCTCCGCTAGGAGCATCGCGGAGCCGAGGCAGTGGCCGGCCGGGTACGTGGTCAAACGCAATCCGCCCCAGTCGATCGGGGAGCGATAGGGCAGATCCCGAGTCGTCCGGCGCCCCAGACGCAACTGGTACAAGGCCGATGTCTGCGGCGTGCAGAGGGCGTACTCGTGGCGCGCGATGTGGTCGGTATGGGCGTGGGAGATGAACGCCCGGGGCTGCCGGCGGGTGAAGTCGACCGCCAGCCCTGCCTTGGTCAATACGAGTCCGCCGTTCCAGTGAAACATGCTGCCCGGTAGGGATCATCTTGTCTGGATTGGGAGTTGGTCGATCTTGGCCGCCAGGACGAAGTCGTTTTGCGACAGGCCCCCAAGGGCGTGGGTCCAGAGTTCGATCCAGCCTCCGATGACGTGGTACTTGCATGCTATGGCCGGACGCCGACGCCTGGCAAGCCGGGGTCTTTTGGAATGCGAGGCGCGTGGACTCCACCCGAACCGACGACGCGACCAGCCGCGAAGCTGCGATTTGTGCCCGTGGGGCTGTTTGGGGGGTGCCTCCCAACGCGCCGAGCCGTAGGATTTGTGGAAGTGTTCAGCAGAATGAAGTGCGAATAGGGGAAGGGAAAAGGGAAAAACTCTGGAAAAATGGGAAAGGCAAGAAACCGTGCCCTGATTACACAATGCTTCCCGATCTTGCGATGAGGGCCCAATGAAACCTACGGATACGCTTGTGGACGAACACCGCCTTATCGAGCAGGTGCTCAACTGCCTGGAGAGGATGGCCGAGAGGGCGTCGCGGCGGGCTGAACTCGATGCCCGTCGCGCGGACGATGCGATTGCCTTCCTCAAGACGTTCGTACACGGCTGGCACATCCCAAGAGAGGAGGCCTACTTGAGCCAGGCGATGGTGTCCCTCAGCGAGAGCCGTCCGGAAGACCTGGCGTTTCACGACCATCGGCGGTGCTGTGCGCACCTGGGCGAAATGGAACTTGCCGCGGCGGCGGGCCGTGCAGGGGAGTCGGGGGCGGCCGAACGCTTCGCCGAGCACGCGCATGCCTACATCGCCGTTCTGATGAAGCACATTGAGGACGAGGAAGTCCGGCTCTTTCCGCGAATCGAGGACCGGCAAACCGAGCCGTCCCCCGCCGAACGAGCCATTCTCCCCGAACCGAGCTTGGCGCAGCCGATGGATCGCGGCCAGTTCGCTCTATACACGAAAGCCGCCAACCGGTTGGCCGATCACTACAACGTGCCGCGGGCCCGTGGACTCGCCATGCCGGTCGGCCCCGCCGGCCGCGCCAAATCGGCCGTCTCCTGAAGGGGCGGTTGCCTCGCGACGGCAGGGGTCTAGAATTTAGTCAACGCCGCCTGTCATTTTGGCGTGCCGTGGAGTCGGCCTCGCCGTGGCGGCCCTGTCCGCACGTGGGGTCGCTCCGAGGCAGCAACGAGGGGCCTGATGGCGGAGACCCTCGCCGATCCCAGGATGCACGAGGTCGTTGGGTTCGCCCTGAAAGGAACGTTTCTCATGATGCCAACAGAAATCCAGGAAGCGCTAAACCACCAGATCAACGACGACTACTGCTTGTGGTACTTCTACCGTTCGGCCGCTGCCCACTGCCGCGAAGCCAACCTGCACGGTCTGAGCAAGTGGCTGCGCCGCCGGTCCGAGTTGAACCTGCGCCAGGCCGACAGGCTGTCCGACTTCATGGTGCAGCGCGGCGGGCACGTGGAGGCCCCGCCCATCGACGCCGCGAACGGGCATGCGGATTCGCCGCTTGGAATCCTCGAGACCGCCTTGGATCGCGAGCGCCGGCTCGGCCAGTCGGCGTCGAGGCTCGCCGAATTGTCGGTCCATCACGAGGATCACGCCACGCATGATCTCCTGGAGCGGATCGTCTCCGACCTGGTGGAGGCCGAAGCGAAAGTCCAGTCGGTCCGGGATCGTCTGAAGACGCTCGTCGATACGCCGGCGGGGTTGTTCATGGTGGATCGGGATCTGGCTTGAGTCGGACATCCTTCAGAGACGGCGCGTCGGACAGCGGGCCGAGGACGCCGCGGCGGGCCAATCCCCTGTCGGGGAGGGGTATCGTGTTGTCGCGCCTTGACCGGGGTTTCGGCAGCATGCTATATAATAGGGGGGGCCTAGCTACACTCTTGGTCGGCGTTTACGCTCGTCCTCTAGCTACCAATGGTCGTCTCATGGCTTTGGTTACGTTGCGCATCCTGGACGGAGCCGACCGAGGGAAGACGTACGAGAATGTTCCCACGCCCGTGACCATCGGGCGTGAGGAGGGGAATTCGATCCAGCTTAACGACGAGCGGGTCAGCCGGTTTCACCTGAAGATCCAGGAGGACCAGGAGAAGCTGGTGTTGACCGATCTGCAAAGCACCAACGGCACCAAGGTCAACGGCGAGAGCGTGCAACTGTGGATCCTCCGCTTCGGCGACGTGGTCTCGATCGGCCGAACCCTCGTGCTGTTCGGTTCTCGGGACGACATCGCCCAACGCCTGGCGATGCTCCGCGGCGTGGACGTGTCGGAGGGCGTTCCGCTGGACGACGAGGAGGAGGCCTCGCCGCGTTTTGCGCTGGATGACGAAATGGTCTGGGGAGAGGACGAGGATGCGCGAGCGATCCTCCACACGCTGCTGCCGCCGGAGTTGCCCAACCCTCTCGAGCCAGGCATGGCGGCGCAAATCTCCGAACTCCTGATGTTCTTCCACCTGCGGCTTCGCGGGCTGATTCAGACGGTGCAATGCTCGTCGCGTTCCGATCACGTGGGGCTGCAACAACGTCAGTGGCAGAACCTCCTCGATCTCCAGGCCCGCATCGCCGGCTACCTCAAGGCCATCGGCGAGCCGGATGCGTGACGCGCCTCCTGACGTCGTTGCTCGGTCTCGGGTGCGCATGGGAATGACTCAACCCCCCGCCAAGCCCAGGGGTTGCAACCCCTGGGCTTCCAGGACCGACAAGCAATCGAATCAGAGGCTCTCGACGTCGGAAATTCTCGCCCGCCCCAGTCAGCTTCTCGGGGGGCTTCTACAATTCCTTGGGACGCCGCGGTAGAATCACCCGCCGTCGCCCACGTGGTCGCCTTTTCGGAGAGGCGCCATCGCTGTCCCTCGGAGGGATACGATCGTCCGCTCTCGGAGAGGGTGGCCCGCGTGTTTCGGAGGAACACGTGTTTTGGAGGAAATAGGATGAGCACGCCTCCCTTCGTCCACCTGCACTGCCATAGCCACTACAGCCTTCTGGACGGGGCTGGGTCGATCGACCGCCTGATTGAGCGGGCCAAGGCCCTTCGCATGAACGCCTTGGCCCTCACCGACCACGGGAACCTGTTTGGCGCCCTGGAGTTCTACCAGAAGGCCAGGGCTGCCGGGATCAAGCCGGTCCTCGGCTACGAGGCCTACGTCGCGCCGGGAAGCCGGTTCCACAAGGATGCGTCCAGCATGAAAGAGGCGAGCTTTCATCTGACGCTTCTGGCGCAGAACCACACGGGCTACCAGAACTTGTTGAAGATGGCCTCGTCGGCGTTTCTGGAAGGTTTTTACTTTCGTCCGCGGATCGACAAGCAACTCCTCGAGGCGCACCACGAGGGGATCATTTGCCTGAGCGGCTGCGCGTCGAGCGAATTGAATCGGGTCCTGCTCGAAGGCGCCGAGCCCGACATCGAAAAGGCCATGCGCGTGGCCGAGTGGTATCGCGGCGTGTTCGGCGACCGCTACTTCATCGAGATCCAGGACAACGGCATCGAGATCCAGCAGGTGGCAATGCGAGGGGCCGTGGAGGTCGCCCGGCGCATGGGCATCCCCCTGGTCGCCACGAGCGACGTGCATTATGTCGACCGCGAGGACGCCGACGCCCAGGACATCCTGCTGTGCGTCAACACCGGCAAGTTCCGCGCCGACGTCAAGCGGATGAAGATGGGCACCAAGGAGTTCTTCCTCCGCAGCCCCGAGCAGATGTACGAAGTGTTCGGCGGCTACGAGGAGGCCCTGCGGCGCAGCCAGGAGATCGCCGATGGCGTGGAACTCGAGTTGGAACTCGGGCAGCGCCACTTCCCGGTGTTCGTGCCGCCGGAGGGGAAGACGTCGGAGGAGTATCTCCGCGAACTCTGCACCAGCGGTCTGGTGCAGCGATACGCGAACGACCCCGAGCGGTGCCGCGACGGCGAGTTGTCCCAGGAAGTAAAAGACCGGCTCGAGCGCGAGCTCTACGTGATCAACAAGCTGGGGTTCCCGAACTACTTTTTGATCGTATGGGACTTCGTCCGTGCGGCCCGCGAAAGGGGCATTCCGGCGACGGCCCGTGGATCGGGCGTCGGCTCGCTGGTGGCCTACGGCCTCTACCTGAGCCACGTCTGCCCGTTGAAATACGACCTCCTCTTCGAGCGGTTCCTCGACGAGAACCGCCGCGAGGCGCCCGATATCGACATCGACTTCTGCCAGCAGCGCCGCGGCGAAGTGATCCAGTACGTGAAGGACACCTACGGCACGGACACCGTGGCCCAGATCGGCACGTTTGGGACGCTGGCGGCCCGGGCGGCGATCCGCGACGTGGGCCGGGCCCTGGGGCTTCCCATCGCGCGGGTCAACAGCGTCGTGGCCCTGGTGCCCGACCAACTCCACATCGAACTCCGCGAAGCGCTCCAGAAGAGCGAGGATCTCAAGAAGCTCTACGACTCCGACGCCGAGATCCGCGAGCTGCTGGACCTGGCCGTGCAGGTCGAGGGTCTCGCCCGCAACGTCGGCACCCACGCCGCGGCCGTGGTGATCGCCGACCGGCCGCTCGTCGAGTACCTTCCGTTGCAGCGTGTCACGGGGAAGGAGGAGATCATCACCCAGTGGGCGATGGCCGACGTGGAGCGGGCCGGCCTGCTGAAGATGGACTTCCTCGGCCTCCGGAACCTGACGATCCTCTCGAAGACCGTCAAGCTGATCGAACAGACGACCGGGCAGAAGATCGACCCCTACGGCTTCCCCATCGACGACCCCGAGACGTTCGCGCTGCTCTGCCGGGGCGAGACCAAGGGGGTGTTTCAGTTGGAGAGCGGCGGGATCCGCGACCTCTTGCAGCGGATGAAGCCCGACCACTTCCGCGACATCATCGCCACAAACGCCCTCTACCGGCCCGGCCCGCTGGAAGGCGGCATGGTCGACGACTACATCCAGGTCAAGCACGGCCGCAAGAAGCCCGAGTACAAGCACCCGGTGATGAAGGAGATCCTGGAAGAGACCCACGGCGTGATGGTCTACCAGGAACAGGTGATGCGGATCCTCAACCGGCTCGGGGGGATCAAGCTGGCCAACGCCTACACCTGCATCAAGGCGATCAGCAAGAAGAAGCTGCCGATCATCGCCAAGTTCCGCGAAGAGTTCATCGAGGGGGCCCACGCCCAAGGGCTTTCCAAGAAGGAAGCGGAGGAACTCTTCGGCCTGATCGAGAAATTCGCGGGCTACGGGTTCAATAAGAGCCATTCGACCGCCTACGCCCTGATCGCCTACATGACGGCGTATCTGAAAGCGCACTACCCCGTCGAGTTCATGGCGGCGCTCCTTTCGAGCGACATGCCCGGCCGGAATTTCACCAAGAAGGACTCGCTGGTCGAACACCTCGAAGACTGCCAGCGCATGCACATCGAGGTCGTGCCGCCGGACATCAACCGCTGCGGAGCGGATTTCACCGTGGCCGACGGGAAGATCTTCTTCGGGCTGGGGGCAATCAAGGGGTGCGGCGTGGCGGCCGCGGAGGCGATCGTCGCCGAGCGCCAGGCCCACGGACCGCTGCGGAGCCTCTTCGACGTCTGCGAGCGGCTCGACCCCGGCACGGTCAACCGCACCGCGATCGAATCGCTCGTCAAGGCGGGCGCGTTCGATTGCCTGGGGGCCCGCCGTGCGCAGTTGTTCCAGGTGATCGACCGGGCCCTGGGGGCCGGGGTGGCCGCGGCCGCCGATCGCCGCTGCGGGCAGATGGCGCTGTTCGGCGCCGAAGAGGAAGACTCTCAGCAGTCGCCCTCTGCCGCCGGGCTTCCGGACGTCCCCGAATGGGAACCCCGCGAAAGTCTCGCCAAGGAGAAAGAAGTCCTGGGGTTCTATCGCTCCAGCCACCCGCTGGCCGAGTATCAGTCGACCCTCGCAACTTATTGCTCCCACACGACCGGCCAGGCGGCTAAGCTGTCGCACCGGAGCGAGGTCATGCTGGGCGGGATGATCTCGGCGGTGAAACTCGCCCACACGAAGAACCCCAAGCCCGGTAGCCCTTCCCGCTATGCCATGTTCGACCTCGAAGACATGGAAGGCTCGATGCGCTGTATCCTCTGGCCCGAGCCCTTTCAGCACTGCGGCGAAATGGTCAAGGCCGACGCGATCCTCGCCGTCGTCGGCGCCATCGACAAGCGGGGCGGAGGCGACGAGGCCAACCTGATCGTCAACGAGTTGATCCCTTTGGAGGAGTTGCCGAAGCGATTCACCCGAGGCGTCTCGTTGAGACTGCTCGAAAACGCGCATGGCGCTGCCGGCGTCGAGCAGCTCTACGAGATCTTGCGTGGGTACCCGGGGACTTGTTCGCTCAATCTGACGATCTACTTCGATGACGGGACGCGGGCTCACTGCCCGTGCAAATTCCGCGTAGAGATCAACGAAGAGATGCGACGCCGCGTGGAGGAATTGCTCGGCCCGGAGAACGTCCTGCTCCTCGCCTCACCCCAGCGCAACGGGTCCGCCAGCCGGTCCAACGGCCGGTGAGGGCCGGAGCCGGGGGTCGGGGGGCTGGGGCGGGGATCGGGGGTCAGAGGCCGGAGTCCGGAGGCTGGGGTTCGCCGATCAGGAGCTGAAGACCGGAGTCGTTGCCCCTGCCTTCAGGGTACTCGCCATCTAACATAAGGTGGGGGGATCCTGTTCTGCGGGCAGTCACGCACGACCCGGGAGGACGTTATTCAAGTAGCCTGAGCTACTTGAGTTATGGCGACGACGCCGCCCCCTGCTTCGGAGCAAGGGGGTCTGGTTGGAGGAGGCAGACCTGCCGCTCTGATGCTTTGCGGCACGGTGTCGCCGCCCAGAGCCCCCCCTTCCAGGGAGATTGCGGCTCTTCGTCTCTGCCCCCCAACCCCTGACCCCCAGCCCCTCATCGCTGCCACTCCCGTCGTCCAAATTGGAGTCAATTACTTGTCTTGCCCACTTTCGCCAATTAAGATCAAGGTGGTCGGTCATTAACCTCAGTCTACTTTGCGCTCCCCCCCTCGGTCTTCGTGCCGACGGGGTGGGGGCGTTCCGGACTACTCTTCTTCTCGCGCGAAGGGAGAATCGGCTCATGCGTTGGCAGCCCGTCGGTTTCCGAACGCTCTTCGTCGTGGCAGTGGGCATCGCCGTTTGGCAGTGGACCTCGGCGGCTCCAGCCCAGAACAACAATAACAACAACAACAACAATAACAACAATAACAATAACACCAACGGCGTCGTGTCGGGGATCGAGGTCGATGCCCAGGGCATCGTGCGGAAGAGGATGATGGTCGACATGGGGGGCATGACGGCGCGGGAGCGGATCGCCGCTCAGCGGGCCTTGGCGACCCGCGACGTGCTCGCCCCGAGCAAGCTGCGGAAGGTCTCCCTCACGCGGCTGGAGAAGGCCATTCTCCAGAAAAGCGGAGTGCTTTCCGAGGAGATGCGGTTCCTGGCCGGCTTGCAGCGTGTCCGTTACGTCTTCTACTATCCGGAGACC
>Ga0067045_1028700_pt1 | contig 28787 bp, 34 predicted proteins | sample TerdegcTABiofilm_FD_59184 | JGI IMG/M metagenome (GOLD analysis project Ga0067045, IMG submission 59184) | Combined Assembly of (Gp0054472, Gp0054536) Wastewater bioreactor microbial communities from Singapore -Terephthalate degrading...
GACATACCTTCCATAGGGTTTTCCCATCCCGGAAGCCCGCTTTTCATATCCCTCAGGATTCTTTCCTTAAGCACTGCATCGTTAATAATATCAACCATTCTCCCGGAGCCGAGCTCCCTCGTCCATGGCGGCAGCAGGTCCATCAGCCCGCTGCCGAATGCGGTATAGGGGTACAGGTCAAACCCTACATCGACACCCCTGCCATATGCTTCATCTATCAGTTCCAGGGCCTGTTCAACCTTGCCCCAGTTAGATCTGCCCTCTGCCTTCAGGTGAGATATCTCCAGGGATACTCCGGTTAAAGCCGCAAGTCTGGCAGCCTCATCCAAACACTCCAGCAAGTGCTTGCCCTCACTTTTTAAATGTGTGGAGTATATGCCGTTATACCCTTTTAAAACTGTGAGCAACTTCTCCATCTCATCAAAGGTGCTGAAAACACCCGGCTCGTATTGAAGCCCGGATGATAACCCAAATACGCCCTGTTCCAACTCATTAATAAGCATTTCGGCCATGTGGGCGTGTTCTCTCCGGGAAGGCTCTTCTTTTTTGAACCCCATCGCTGCAACCTTAATAGTGCCGTGTCCCACAAGGGAAGCGATATTTACCGCTATCCCGCAGTTCTCCAATTGGCATAAAAACTCTCCCTGGCTCCTGTATTTCCAGGCCTTTTTTTCTTCTTCGCTTATGGCAACCGTGTTAACAAGATACTGCATAAGCTCATCAAAGCGCGAAGGGTTCACCGGCCCGGGAGAAAACCCGCAGTTTCCCACTATTTCTGTGGTCACTCCCTGCATTACCTTGCTTTCCGCCCTTGGGTTATGTATAAGTGAAAAATCGGAATGGGAATGTATGTCTATAAAGCCCGGACATACTGTATACCCATCTGCATGGATAAGATCAGCACACCCGGTATCTATTTCGCTGCCTATCTCACAAATAATTTCATTCTTAATGCCTATATCCGCCCTATAGGCCTTACCCCCAGAGCCGTCCAGTATTTTTCCGCCCTTAATCACAATATCAAACATAGCTCTTCTCCTAATCCTTAAGCCTGGGGTCAAGGGCATCTCTTAGCGCATCACCGAACAGGTTGAAGCCCAGAACCACCAGCATAATCATTAATCCAGGGAAAAAAGATATCCATGGAGCAGTATCAATGAACGACCTTCCTGAACTTATAATAGACCCCCAGCTGGGTGTGGGCGGCTGTGCCCCCAGGCCGAGGAAACTTAATGACGATTCCACAATTATTGCCTTCGGCACCTCCAGAGTAGTCAATACGATTATAGGCGCAAGGGAGTTCGGCAATATATGCCTGAATATTATTCTCATGTCACTCATTCCCAATACACGCGCCGCTTCAACAAACTCCTGTTCCCTCAGCGACAGGAACTGTCCCCTTACCAGACGGGCATAACCGGCCCAGCTAACCAGCGCCACCGCAATCATAACGTTTACGAGCCCTGGCCCGAGAGCCGCTATGAAAGCTATTGCCAGCAGCGTCATAGGGAAAGCCCATGCGGTATCGGTTAGGGCGCATATCCCAAAGTCCACTATACCGCCATAGTATCCGGCCAGAGCCCCCAGCACCAGCCCTATTATCAATGAAACCCCTACCGCTATCGTTGCTATCTGAAGTGAAATCCTGGAGCCGAACACTACCCGGCTGAATATATCCCTTCCCAGCTCATCGGTGCCGAACAAATGCTTCTGTGAAGGGGCTTGAAGCCCTTCGGGCAGGTTCATCTCATCATACCCATAGGGAGCAATGAGCGGAGCCAGAATTGCGCATACAATCAAAAGAATGATTATGGACGCGCCAAACACCGCCCCCTTGCTCCTCAACAGCCTTTTTCTGAAATCGCTGAAGCTGCTGCTTGGTTTATCCTGGATATCAATCAAGTAATTATTATCAGCCATGCTTTCACCTGCCTTTACACTGTCATAGATCGCAGTCGGCAGATCGCAGATCGCAGGTGCTAGGTACTAGACACTGCCCACTGGTCACTGATCACTGGTCACTACGTAATTAGTTGTATTTAATCCTCGGGTCGACAACGGCGTATAGAATGTCGGCCAGAATATTGCCCGCCATAATTGAAGCGGTGAGCACAATCATGGCGCCCTGCACCACGGGATAATCCCTGGCAAGTATTGAATCCACTATAAGCCGGCCAAGCCCTGGCCTGCTGAATACATTCTCCAGGATTACCGAACCGCCCAATAGCCAGCCCATCCTCAGCCCAAGCAGCGTAACTATCGGAATTAAAGCGTTTTTCAACGCATGCTGGTTTATAACAACTTTCTCCGCCAGCCCCTTGCTCCTTGCAGTCCTGATATAATCCTGTCTAATAACCTCCAGCATGCTTGACCTGACCATTCTTGCGGTAACTGCGGCGTCGGTCAGTCCCATGGCAAAGGCGGGCAATACCAGGTGCCGTAGGGTCCCGTATCCGGATATCGGGAATAATCTCATTTTGTACGCAAAGAAATACATGAGAAGAATTCCGAACCAAAAGGTGGGCATGGACATGCCGACCAGCGCTCCGGACATACAGGCATAATCCGGCCATGAATTCCTGTTGACCGCTGCAATTATACCCGCAGGCAGCGCTATTGCAAAGGAAATAATCAGCGCAGATAATCCCAGTTCAAGGGTAACCGGAAAGCGTTCGATGATTATCTCCGATACCGGCCTCTGCTGCAATATGGATGTTCCGAGGTCGCCTCTCAAAAGATTTGACATGAATTTAAAATACTGTACTGTAAGCGGTTGGTCCAATCCGAGCTTATTCCTTATGTTCTCGTATACTTCCGGTGTTACATTCGGTCCCACAATAAGGTCTACGGGATCGCCCGGCGCTAAGTGAAGGATTAAGAAGACTATAACGGTAATACACACCAGGACCGGTATCATCGTAACTATTTTTTTTATTATGTATTTAAGCAAAGCCTGCACCCCCATACTTTAGGATACAGCCTCCCGGCAGTCCGCTGCCGGAAGGCTGTATGCCGCGATACCGTTCTACTTGACTTCCAGATCAAAACCGTCGTTGTACTGCAGCATCCACGGATGGTATTTAAAATTCTTTACTTCCTTCCTAACGGCAATCAGGTTATCCGGAACATATATGGGGCACCATACGGCCTGTTCTATCAGATACTTCTGCGCCTTCTTATACTCCTCCGCCCTTTCTTCCCAGGTTGCCATCCTTGCTGCCTTGGTCAGCATTTCGTCCGTCTTGTTATCCACCCATCTGGAATGATTTGGATACGGGGACTGGCTGGAAAGAAGGAACCAGTCAAGAATGTCCGCATTAGGCCAGCTATACAGCCTGATAAACAGCTCCTGCTTACCTTCCTTAAGCATAGCCGTGTAACTGGAACTGTCATAAAGCTGGATTTCCACGTCTATTCCTACCTGTTTCAGCTGATTCTGTAAGACCTGGGCCAGCCTGCTGTTTTCGGTTGAGTTGTCTGATGACAGAGTTAGCTTCAACCCTCCGGCAAACCCGGCTTCCGCAAGTAACTGCTTGGCTTTATCGGGATCGTACTTATATGCGTCCTTTTCGCTGTCCTGGTAATACTCGTCCTGAAGTGCGGGCGGAAGATAACCATAAGCAGGCTGTCCTACGCCGCGGAAGACGTATTGAATGATCTCTTCCCTGTTTATTGCATGATTGATTGCTCTCCTTACCCTGACATCGGTAAATGGCTTCTTGTCACAGGCATACGCAAGATACCCCAGCTTAGTGGCCGAACCTTTTACTATTTCTATTTCCGCGTTGTTTTCCAGTTTTTCCACGAAGGCCGCGGGAACGTTCCTGAGTATATGTACACCGCCGGTTTCAAGCTCCATCAAACGGGAGTTTTCTTCCGGAATTGTCCTGAGTACGATTTTGTCTATAAGGGCGGGACCTCTGTTGGACATCCACTCAGGACCCCAGTTATACTCAGGATTCTTGACCAGTACGATTTTGTCCCCCTTCACCCATTCCTGGAATATATACGGCCCCGTTCCGACAACGTATTTGGAACCGTATTCATCACCGTATTTTTCGTAAGCTTCTTTGTTTACTATTCCTGCTGCAGTGTTGGAGAGATTAAACAGCAGGTTCGGGAAAGGATAGTCCAGTATGATGTCCACCGTATGATCGTCCTTAACTACAACTTCGTTGATGGCAGCAAGGTCACCGGCAAAGGGCGAGGCGGTATCCGGATTCTTGATGGTATCAATCGTAAACTTTACATCCTCCGCAGTGAAGGGCTTACCATCATGGAATTTTACGCCCTTTCTCAGATGGAATGTCCATGTCAGCCCATCCTCTGAAGTATCCCAGCTCTCTGCAAGGCCGGGCTTATAGTTAAAGTTGTAATCCCTGCTCACCAACCTGTCATAGATATAAATCAAAGCATCTGAATACCATGAAGTCTTGATATGGTTCAGTGTCTCCGCATCCCTGTCATATCCAAGAACCAGCACCTTTTCCTGCGCCTGCGGTTGATTGGATGCGTCGTTCCCTGCAGGCGGCTTAGAACACCCGGTCATTATCAGACCTGAAACAAGGCAGGCAACCACTATTAATGTCAGCAATCGTCCCCTTTTCATACTCATCATTTCAACCTCCTTTTTTTTTGGTATAGCACACGCTTACGCAAAGTGACAGGCTACAGTATGACCACCCCCCAGCATTTTGGTCTCAGGTTCACTCTTTGAGCAGATATCCTTTGCCCTATGGCATCGGGTATGAAATCTGCATCCGCCGGGAGGATTAACAGGGCTTGGCATGTCTCCCTCCAGAATGATTCTTTGTCTCTTTGAGTCAGGATTGCTGACCGGAATAGCTGAAAGCAGGGCCTGTGTATACGGATGGCGCGGATTGTCAAACAATTCTTCCTTCCCGGCGGCTTCAACAATCCTTCCGAGATACATCACGGCAACCCTGTCGCTGATATGCTTAACTACGCTTAGGTCATGGGCTATAAACAGATATGTCAGTTTTAGGTCTTTTTGGAGTTCTTCCATAAGGTTTATTATCTGTGCTTGAATTGAAACATCTAGAGCGGATACCGGTTCATCACATATTATCAGCTTTGGGTTTACAGCCAAGGCTCTTGCGATAACTACTCTCTGCCGTTGACCGCCACTGAACTCGTGGGGATACCTTGAAAGATAGCCTTTGGTCAACCCAACCATCTCCAGCAGTTCTATCGTCCGTTTTTTTCTCTCGTTCTGATTTCCCAGTTTATGTACATATAACACCTCATTGAGTGCATCTCCCACTGTCATCCTTGGATTCAGGGATGCGTAGGGGTCTTGAAATATAAGCTGCATTTTTTTCCTCAATGGTTTTAGCCCGATTTTATTTAATTTTAGTATGTCTATTCCCTCAAACAGCACATTCCCTTCATTTGGCTCTATCAGCCTCAATATGGCCCTGCCTGTCGTTGATTTGCCGCAGCCGCTTTCCCCGACAAGCCCCAGGGTCTCTCCGCGTTTTATTGTCAGGTCGATTCCATCCACTGCCTTAACAAACCCGACTGCCTTCGGCAGTAGACCGCCTTTAACGGGAAAATATACTTTGAGGTTTTTTATCTCTAGAATATTGCTATCCATCGCATTCCCCTCCCCCACAGTATCTCCAGCATCTTACAAGGCTTTGCCCTACTTCCAAAAGGGGAGGCTCCTCATCCATGCACCTTTTATGTACATAATCACAGCGGGTCTTAAACCTGCATCCTTTGGTAATCTGGTTAGGGGACGGGACTACACCCTTAATAGCCTGCAGCTTTTTTTTAGGTCCTTCTACTCTGGGTATGGAATTCAACAGCCCGGATGTATACGGGTGCCTTGGATTGAAAAAAATATTCCTTACGCTTGAATATTCTACTGCCCTGCCACAATACATCACCAGTACGTTATCGGCTATTTCTGCGACCACTCCCAAATCATGCGTTATCAAAATAACTGCCGTCCCCGTTTTTTCTTTCAGTTCTTTGATTATTTCCAGTATTTGCGCCTGAATAGTAACGTCAAGGGCTGTGGTAGGCTCATCCGCAATCAGCAGCTCAGGTCTGCAGGAAAGAGCCATAGCGATCATTACCCTCTGCCTCATTCCTCCGCTTAATTGATGCGGATATTGTTTTATCCTCTTGTCGGGCAAGGGTATTTTTACCAGTTTCAGCATTTCCACTGCCCTATCGGTAGCTTCCTTTTTCGATAGGTTCTGATGGAGCATCAGGGTCTCGGAGATCTGCTTCCCGATAGTATATACAGGGTTTAAAGATGTCATCGGCTCTTGAAATATCATGGATATGTTGTTTCCCCTGATCTTCCTCATGTCACTATCGGTTTTTTCCAACAAGTCCTGCCCTTTGAACAGAATACTTCCACCCACAACCTTACCCGGAGGGCTGGGAATGAGCCTCATTATCGAAAGGGATGTCACGCTCTTTCCCGAGCCCGATTCTCCAACTATACCCAGGGTTTCCCCCTTTTTCAAACCAAAACTTACACCGTCAACCGCAGGTATTGCTTCACCATCGCTGTAGAATACTGTCCTAAGGTCCTTCACTTCCAGTAATTCTTCAGCCACAACCTCACCTCCCAAACCTGGACAATATGACCGCAAAACTTTCTATTCCCTGCTGTTTAGCTACTGCGAATACTCTCCGGCAGCCTTAATAAACCTCGTAAATATTTTTTTTGCAATCGGATCAACAGGCAAAAGCATTTCCGGATGGAACTGCACTCCCATGAAGAAAAGTTTATCTGTTGCCTCGATAGCTTCAATGGCGCCATCCTGGCTTACGGCAGATACGACAAAGCCTTCCGGCGGTCTTTCAACGACCTGGTAATGGAAACTGTTAACGTCCCACCTGTCCACCTCTATGATTTCATGCAGCTTGGTTCCCTGAACAATATCAACATAATGCCATGTATCCGTCCCGGGAAGGTTCTGCTTGTGCCTGCTTGTAAGCTGTTCCTTTATTGAACCTCCAAGGACCTCGGTAACCGTCTGATACCCCCTGCATATGCCCAGTAATGGCATATTTCTTCGCCAGGCCTCTTTGATCAACAGGGTCTCAAATTCATACCTGAGCGGCTGCTGCTGTGATAGCTTGGTCATACCGTACGGCGTAAACCGCCGGGCTTCGCCGCCACCGGTTAGAAGCAGGCCATTAACCCTGTTAAGAAGGTTCTCGGCAAGTTTTTCATCTACCGGATTCCCATTCTCCACAGGCGGAACAAGCATTATTGGTATTCCACCGCATTTATATATGGACCAGTTGTACGGTGTACCGACATACTCGTACCCTCCTGAATCGGATGAAGTATATCCTCTTGTTTCTACACTTAATGCGGAGCTTAGGCCAATTACAGGTCTCATTTTTTCACCTCATAATAATTATTATTGTTATAACATGTTATAATGTTATAGAAAAGAGTAAAATCCACCCACAGCAGGAAAACAGAAAATTTCATCATCCTGTTCTTAATTTAAACATTTTTCCACAATTACTACGAAATGCTTTTTATCGATATGGTAGTGCAACAGGTAATTTATGGTGATATTTATGGTGATATTTATGGTGATATTTATGGTGATATATATATATATATTATAATATATATTCTCTATATTCAATTGATTTTACGAGATCATAACCATACACCCAGGGACGCCGGCATTTATGCTACAGGAATCTGAATATTCAGAAGCGGGGGATATTGCTGGCACCCGAACAGGTCCCCCTCTCCCGGGCTGCCGCTGGGTTTGGATCTGACTATGGTAAACTTAATCGCATAGGCAGGATCAAACTCTACAAAATCACTGATTCTAGAAGGCTCAATTCCGTAAAGGCCCGCTATTGTTTCCCTGGTGATGCATTTACTTTTCTTTACGAGCTCGTACTTTTCCCTTTCCTTAAATATTATGTCAAAGGTTATTTTATCGGTACCGGCGTTCTTGCTTCTTATCGTCTTTGCTAATTGAGCCAGCTTTAAAGTTTTCATTCTGATCTACCTCCCTATCGTTTAACCTCGATGAGATTCACTTCAAACAGTTCCATTGGATCATCAACGGGTATTACATGATTCATAGTCCACTCATATGCAGGGCTTGCCGGCATAACCTCGTCAACGACAAAGGCAGCGGTGCCTGCCGTCCCCTTCACCTCCGGAAGGCGCGCATAGAATACCTGCCTTGTTGCTATCATGGTCACTTCCTCAGCCATCTCCCTGGTTGGAGCTATGCCCTCGACAACTAAACAAAGCTCATGGGACTTTATCTTCTTAATAGGCTCATATTCGCCCATAACACCATTTTTCCCAAAGATACGGTAGTTGAGCTGATAACCCGTATCACCGAACCTTTCCCTCACCTGCTGCCTTGACCATTCAACAACCTGATCGATATTTTTTATGGTATATGGATCCCTTACGCCGGCAATGCCTATATACCTTTCCCCTACTTTTCCTGACCCCTCCAGCTTCACTTTAACCTTGCCCTCTACAGGAACAAATTTTGGGCCTTTGATCCTGCAGGTCTTTTCATCATATTGCTCGTATATGCAATTCGTCATGTCCAGCATACCGCCTGCAAAATATTCGTAAAAGGGATTAGCCCTCTCGTACATTGCATGCCCTGCAACCGAAGCGACTGTACATCTTTGATCCGGATGCATTGCGGTTACCTTCACGTCGCTCTGCGTTATAGTACCGATTACAGTTTCCTTTGCCCCGTATGGCTCAGCGCAAAAGGACGCACATTCAAGTACTTTCCCAAGATAATACGACAGGTTCTCGGGGAAACCCTCCCATATGGCCGGTGCTGCAAATATCGCACAGTCACTGGACCGACCTCCGATGATTACATCAGCGCCCATATCCAGGGCTTTCACAAACGGGTGGATTCCGGCGACTGCAACAATCCTATCGGTTCTTTCCAGGACCTCATGGGTTAAGCTATCCCTTCCGTCCAATCCCTCTATTACCACTCCTTTATCCAGTTTTTCCTTCAGGTATCCCTTGTCCACATCCGAATAAAAATAAGCAAGTTTAAAATCAGGTATGTTGTGTTCCTTTGCCAGTTCTTTAATTATTCTCACATACATGTCAACCCGGCTTCTGGTTCCGGTATCCCCCGCAGAACCAACAATCATAGGAACCCCCTGTTCCCTGGACGCCAATAACATTAGTTTAAGGTCGTGCTTCTGCCATTGGTAATGGCTTACTGAAATATCTGCCCCCAGGGGTCCCGGCCCTATATCATCACTGCCGGAATCGCAGCAATAATAGTCCGGTTTTGTTTTAGCCCCGATGTAGAAGCTTGCCTCTTTAGTAGGAGCAAAACCCAGGTGTCCATTTGGGCAGAGTATCCGTAGTTCATCTTTGCTCATTATGTTGATACTCCTTTCAAATATAGATAACTAACACACAACTTGTTATTACATGTTATTACCTTTCGGTATATTCTATTCAACATATTTTTAGAAGTTCCTGCTTAAACAAAAAAAATTTTTTAAAATTTTTTTTAAAAAAAAAGAGCAAACCCGTCAGGATTTGCTCTGTATGTCCCTTCTAATATGAAATTTATACTTGTCGGCACGGTAATAGGTCTTCCTGTATTCGATTGGATTGCTGTTGCTATCGTAAATTATTGAGCTTACAAGAAAAAGCGGTTGCTGCTTCCCTATTTCCAGTGTATCAGCCAGCGATCCACTAGCGCTTATTGCCTCAAAGGTCTGCTCTATATACCGGGGAGGTGATGGCAAATAATCCCTGTACAGATCTATGGTTGAAAAGGCTGTTCCATGCGCCTCCCTCTCTACAGCCCGCTTATAGACCTCCATGCCTAGCTCCGGTTCAAAATAGGACTTGTATAGTACAACGGGATGATTGTCCCCTGTCCCTAAAAGATCCAGATTAAATACATGGTCGGTAACTCTCAGATTCAGTATTCTGCACAGAGCAAAATCAGCCGGCTGAATTTTATGTCCCAGTACCTTGGTTCCTGCTGCCAATCCTTTGCTTGCAAGAGTGCTTTCAAAGGACGTCACTCTAACCAGGCCCTGGTCAATCATATAATCATCGTTCTTGCGCACAAAGGTGCCCTTACCCTGCACCGTAAACAGTAGTCCCTCGTTCACTGCCTCAGCTATGGCCTGCCTTGCTGTAATCCTGCTTACATCGAACATCTGGCAAAGTTCCCTTTCGGACGGGATCTTCTCTCCCTCTTTTAACTTTCCGGATATTATATGTTCTCTAATCCTGTCTTTAATTTGCATATACAACGGCTTAGTTGAATCAAATTTTGAATTATTCACTCAGCATCATATCCTTCCCTATTAATTGGTTTAGGTAAAAGGAGACACAGTTACTAGCTGATGACTTATTATAACATATTATATGAATTATGTTAACTGGTATTAGCTGCAGTGGCAGCTAACTAGCCATCCCTTCACCGAAGGGCGGAATCTCGTATCGTTTCGCTGCAGACTCTATTATAAAATATATAAGGTCTTCATAGGACATCCCGTCAACCTCTGCCATTCTAGGAAGATCGCTGAAACCCTTTTGCATGCCGGGAAGCGTATTAATCTCTAGAACATAGGGGTTTTCATCTGAAACTCTTATATCAACCCTGGAGACATCCCTGCACTTCAATGAATTGAACGCGCCCAGCGCCGCCCTTTCAATTCTCTTTTTAAGTTCTTCGGAAATGGGTGCAGGACAGTAAAAATTCGTTAAGCGGCTCATCTTTGTTTTGGTTTCAAAGGTATAAAATTTTCCGCTTTCATCAGGCACGTTATCAAAGTTTATCTCCAGTATGGGCAGGACCTTTGTGTCATCTCCATTTCCGATTATGCCTACCGTAAACTCCCGGCCGTCTATAAACTCTTCAACCAGAATATCCTGGCCATATTCCTTCAATCTATCGCCTACTATTCTATATAGTTCTTCTTCATTATGCACAAGGCTATCCCGGTAAATTCCCATCCCCGAACCCTCGGCGGATGGTTTTACTATCATGGGAAACCGCATGTCCGGCCGCAATTTTTCTTCCGGGCTGGAGAATAACTGAAAATTAGCTGTGGGCACGCCATTCTGCATGAATATCTGTTTTGCCATTCCTTTGTTTAAGGCCAGGCAATGAGCCAGGGTCCCTGAGCCTGTATACGGTATTCTAAGCATCTCCAGTATTGCCGGTATCTGTGATTGCCTGCTCTCTCCTTCTACCCCGGAACTCAGATTAAACACCATATCCGGTTTTTCCTGTTCTAACTTGATGGGCAAAAACTTATCGGCCTTTACCACCACAACCTCATATCTTTTTTCCAAAACCTTTTTGACTGACTTGAGAGTGGCACTCTTTTGATGATCTATATGCTCTGATTCTTCGTTCTTCTTTAGGGTCTCCATTAAACCGTCTTTAATTACACAAACTTTTTCAATCATAGGCATTACCTCCTATTCTATTAGTTACCATTAAACTCACAATTTGGCATTTGGCAGCGGTGTGGAATAGGATACGCTAGTTTTCAAGGAAAAGCAAAAAATCACCAGCGCTCCTTAGTAATTGTTCTTTTCAGGGTTAATTAAGTAATTCGAAGAATTGAATATTAACTTGCACAACCCAGATATGTAGTAAGCCGGGATGTAATTATGCTACAGGAAACAAGTAAATCCTGGTAATTTATTATACTACAATTATTGGAATTAGTCAAATCCAGGGCTTGGATTTGGTGTCCAAGCTTAGATTTGGATGTAATGGCATTGGAGAAAATGGAGTATATATGTAATGATACTACAACAAGCATATATCCTGTTTAGCTTTAGAATTTATATATTTTTATGGTTATACCCCTAAAAACTCATTGATATTTATGCTTCCGCTAGCCTATAAATTATCGATGGACACTCCGCTAGAAATCTGATGGAAGTGATATCATGTTGTCCAAGACACTAAAAATTTACATCCTCTCAAAACTAAATGTAAAGCAGCGTCAGCAGTGTTAATGCTTAAAAGCGAAGTATATAAGCTTGAGATATTTTGCAATACACCATAATATGGTATATTTAAAGTGTGAAATTTATCTATTGTGAAGACTGCAGGGTATTAGCAGATACGTTAAGAATAAAAAGTTGGAATAAACGGGAGAGAAATAATAATGGAGGTTGGCATTTTCGTTAGCGGGACATATTTGAAAAATGAAGATTTCAGGAATGCTGTCTATGAAGTTTTCAGGAGCAAGCCTGTGCGGCTTATAACTATGGAAGACTTTCCAAGCAGTGAGAAAGCTTCGCCGCAATTGTGCCGGGAGCGCTTGGAAATGGCCTCCTATTACATACTAATTGTGAACAACAGGTATGGATGGATTCCTCCGGGGTATGATAAAGCGATTACAGAACTTGAGTATGAATGGGCAATTGAATTGAAGATGCCCATGAAAATATATATTTATAAACCGGGAAATGATGCTTTGTTAACAGGTATTGCTGACAAGGAACGGCTGGACGCTTTCAAGAAAAGGTTGAGGGAAAACCATTCTCCCAGGGATTTTGGGAATGCCGATGAATTGAAATATTTTGTTCTAAGTGATTTTGGAGATTGGCAATGGACTAATGGCTATTTACAAGACACTTCTGCTGGAACCAATATTACAGGATTGAATATACGAAATCTAAAAAGTACCAATCAGGTTTCCTACGTCAATATAGATATCGATTATCATAGGGAGCAGTTAGGCGAGGTATATGAGGAACAATTGAATAGACTGATCAATCCGTTATTTTAAGCGTGCCACCACACTCAATAAGGGACTTGACACAAGGTCTTTCCGTGCGAAAATGCTTGCCAGGGAAGGTAAGTTTGATGAGGCTCTTTCCATGCTTAAGCCTCTGGATAAAGAAAATGTATTGAATGCAGCATTACATATACTCTTTGAACAAGGCAAGGGTTATATGGCGGAAGATATACTGGCGCAGGTATCTGTTAAACTAACCCATGCTACCATGCATATCCTTTCCCTCTGCAATATACAAGCACGTGAGCTTTCCAAGGCGGAAATAGAAATTCAAAAAGCCATAGCGGATTTTCCGAACTCACCTGTATATCATCTTGTTGCCGGACTCATAGATTACTGGCGGGCTATACCTGAGGATATAAGCGATGCAAAAGGAATCATTCCTGTTTTTGTAAGAACGGATTCGTTTGTTCCTACAGCTGAGCAAACAGAACACCTGGAAGCAGCACTGAAGCATTATGGCAGGGCGAGGGAACTTACAGCTTCTTATAGTAATCGCTTGATTTTAAGTGAAATTTCTCAAGCATGGATTTTAACGGCATGCCTGTTGCCGTATAAGAAAAAAGATGCTGATAGAGCAGCTTTGGAGATGCTAAAATGCGACCCTGACAATAGTGTTATCCTGCTTTATGCTGCGGAACAAAAATTGGAACTAAATGATGAATGCATTGTTAAGCTAAAACGCTTGGTTGAGGAAGGTAAAGCCAATCCTAACCATTACTACTGGAAATAGATCAAATATCAACTGTCCAGCTTTCCCGTATTGAGAGCAGAAATAATCTCCTGTCGGCTATTGAACAGTTAACCTTAGAAAAGATTCCGAATCCGACTGTACCTGATCAGAAAGTATATGAGGTATTAGTTGCATTGGAGAAAATGGGGTATATAAGTAACCACACTACAGGCAGGTATATTGGGAATAAGATAGCACGTGGAGAAATTGTCCAAAAATTGATAGACAAGAAGCCACGCCTCATGGTGGATATTGTTTTTCTTCAAACTTTACAAAATATGGATTGTCTTGATGCAGCGGATGAAGTATTTCGTTTATTGGCATTCAACAGTGAGTTTGACTTAATAAAAAATGAGCAGCAGGCACTTGAGAAACGTCAGGAAGCTGCAGAATGGCTAAAGAAGCTACACCGAAGACTAATGGACTTAAAACAAGAAGGCAAGTTGACTTTTATTCCCGTATTGCAGACAGATGAAGTTGAAGAAGGCATAGGGTTATCACGGCTAGTTACCGAGATGCTTTTATATGGCGAAAATAACGATATACCCTTTTGGTGCGATGACAGGAATGTCAACAGCTATTCCAAAACGAAAAAAGCTCCGCTAGTAGGTGTATTTGATGTGCTGGAATACCTGTATGAGAGCAATTATATTACACAGGATGAATACAGGACCAAGATACATTTGCTTTATTCAGCGGGAATTAAATTTAAGGCACCTCCCGTAAAATATATGACATTGATTTTAAAAATGGCACAGGTTGACGAAGATACTGAATTACTTAGTGAAACAAGCCGGTTAAGAGTAATAAGACAATCTGTACTTTCTTCATTAGCCGAGGGCTCTTACATTGGGAAACAGAAGCTTGGCCATGTGTGTTATCCTGAGGTATTCGGCTATTTACTCAACCTACAAAAAATGTTGGAGAATGCTTTATTTTTTGTGTGGACTGAACCTGGAAAGGATGAAAAATGGCGTGCTGCTGCATCCACATGGCTGTTGCTGAATTGTTCGGATTATGCCGGGGATGTCACTCATTTGATAGGAAATACCGTGCAGATTGAGAAACTGGTAGCAGCGAAGCATTCTAGGCTGATATGCTTTGGTTTTAGAATGCTGGTATCTACCCAGGACAATATTTATGCTTCTAATGGATATTTAAAATGGCCTTTTGCATGGCTTGAGAGATACTGGATGTATAACCCTGAGGTAAAAATGGAAGCTTTAGAATCAGTAGTGAGTTTTGTTACCGACATTGTAAAAAAAGATGTAAGGTATATCAAAGATAAATACAGCAGAAGGACGTTCCTCTATTTCTTTGATATGTTTATAAGTAAAATACCTCATAGATTCAGAGAACTCCTCATGGAACATCCGGATATTGTAGGGTTGTTAAAAAGTGACTATAAGAAGGTTGTTATGATAAAAGGAATGTTTTCCGGCGTTCCAGTTGAAAAATGGCATGAATGGATAAATGACGCAATTACAAGGGGAGCAGGTAGAAAAGGCACCGAACTTTTTAATGGAAACAAGGTTAGTATTGCATTTATCGAAGGCTCTCTTGTTACACAGCATGCCTTCATTGAATGGCAGGACGAAAAGGGGGAACTTCATAAAATGAACATACTTCAACCATATGCGCAGCTTTACCATCCCAATAGTGATGTGCGTTCAGGTTGGTTGGATTTAGCTTGCAACTATATACAATTTGGAGAAGAATTGGATCATTACAGAGAAAACTTAAAAGCTTCTCAAGGATATGGTGTTATTATCAATGAGCTGATTGAAATGACGGAAAACTCTCCCGAATTCTATTTTAGCAGATTGGAATTATTGATAAAAAGTGATACTGAAAAGCTCCCTGAAGATGAAAAATTGTTTCCCCATAAAGCAGAGGTATTCATGAATGAGCTTTTAAAAATACCCTTGCAAGAGGATAGGGTCGGTGAGCAGTGGCTGGAGTATTGCATTGAACATGCGGAAAAATATGGTGTGGAAAGAACCCTTTCGGTTTTAGCTTCTCTACCATTAGGCGAAAATTGGGCCTTTTCTGCTGTTATAAACAAAATGGTGGCGAAGAATATATTTGATGAGTATTTTGTTTTTGACTGGTGTGTGTAAAGCCTGAAAACAACTTATAACCCCGTAAAGCAGCAGAACCTAGTTACCTGCCTACTTCAGTATACATGCCTTTTAAACCAGGAGCATTTTGATTTAGTCGTGAACAATCTTATACACTTATTAGAGGTAGAGAGCGAGACAACCAAGGATATAATACAATATCACAGACTATACATTGCCCTGTTGAAAACAGCATGGCGCTTTATGGAGACTATACAGGTATATGATTCTTGCTCCCAGGAGCATAAAATTCTGTGGTCCTACATTTATTCAGACAGGGTGTTGAGAATTTGCGCGAAGTTGAAACAGGATAAATCATTTCCTCATGATGTCAAGGCTTTCACAGATACTTTTAACAAGTTAGCACAGAGATTTGTTTCTAATAAGCGTCCTCTAAGCAGCATGTCTCAATTTATACCCGAAGTTTCACACCCTGAGGATGCATCGATTTGATTTTAGCAAGACAGCCTTTTCCTGATGAACTTGCAGTTATGGTCAGGGATATATTTGAAAAAAACTGCTTAACAAGCAAATTAGATGATGAACATTTAAAGCTGAGAGGGAGAATGACTTTTGCTGTTCTAAATGGGTTTTCGCAGGATGTTGCAGAGTATTTCAGAGAAAAGTTTAAAGAGGATATAAAGAATATATATATCTTGAACCCTGAACGATGGAAAGTAGTTGCAGAATTACTTGGTTCCCTTTATGCATCGGATGATTATATTGTATCGGGTAAAAATTTTATTGAAGCGCTTGAAGAAATTGTTTTACAGCAAGGGATTGAGATTAAGAAGGAATTTGGCGAATTTGTAAATGCAATGGCATGGTGGATGCCTGCAAGATTGCTCGATAAGGTACATAAGCTTCGAAGAGGGATTTGTTGGTAATAATACGGATTTGATAGATATAAGTAAGGTTATAAGAATATTCATAAATATTATCTCTCGGAGGTTTCCCTCTTCAATTCTAATTGCGTGAAAATATTATACGTTATCGGGATAAAAAAGTTGCCTGAACTGTACAAAGAAGGTATAATAAAAGTAGGAAAAGTAGGATATTTCCTATTAAAATATAGGGAGGCTTTTAAAATGGCTGCAAAGCAACCACTTGTAGATAATGCTAAGATTATGGCAAAGGGCCAAGTTACGATTCCAAAAGATATACGGGATATGCTAAAATTAGTTGAGGGTGAAAGAGTAACCTTCATTTGTCAGGGCGATTACGCTATCGTGATGAACTCTGCCCTTTATGCAATGAAAACGCTCCAGAAAGAAATGCAAGGCAAATTTGAAGTCGCCGGCATCAATTCGGACGATGACATAAATGATTTGGTAAAAGAAATACGGCAGGAGATTGAAGGCAGATGAGGATAATGATTGATAGCAATATTATCATTTCTGCCATTCGCAACCCGGATGGTATTCCCTTTGCCGCATATGTAAAGGCGGCTCAGCCGCCGCACAAAATTATATTGTGTGACCAAATTGTTGATGAGATATGCAAAGTTTTCAATAGAAAATTCCCCGATAGCGTGCCTCTATATAGAAAGGTTTTTTACCTGGGCACTTTTTGAAGTGGTAGGTACACCCGGACAAGAGAAATCGGATGAAAAGGAAAATGCTATAAGAGATACTAACGATAGGCCAATTCTTAGGGCAGCATTAGCGGCAAACATAGATATTTTAATCACAGGAGATAAGGATTTTTTGGAATCCGGTATAAATAATCCTAAAATTGTAACAGCAGCAGAGTTTATAAACGATTTTTGAAACTGAATATTTGAAAAGGAGTAAGGCGCAGACAGAACCTTGGGGGGTATGGTACAGTTGGAAGCGCACTTGAATGGGGTTCAAGAGGTCGGAGGTTCGAATTCCCTTGTCACTACCACACACTGCTTGAATAAGTGCAGTAAACATGCCAGACCAAAAATCACCGGCAGAATCGTTTATGACCCTGCCGGTGAAACTTTTTAGGTATTCCGGCGGTTATTCATTTAACCGGTAAGGTTTCCTATAAAGATCCTTTTTCTTCAGGCCGTTTTTGCGGGCTGCAAAAGCCCAGCCTCTGTCGCCCATGAAAAAGTAAAGACGCCTGGGAAAATTCATAGCAATATAGATGTTATCTGTATTTACACAATCGTTGCTTTGCATGTCCTTTGCAATTGCTAAAAAGGCATTGTCCAGTTTGCTCAAGGTTTTTTTCATAAAAGGCGCATCCTTGGCTGCAAGCATCATGCCGCCGCCTCCGACGAGCACGCCGAAACGAAAATCAGCGTTTATATGCCTGCAAAAGCTCCGAATTACCCGGACTGCCTCTTGGTTTATTTCCGGCTCGGGAAAACCGCAGTTGATGATGGCATATACTTTGGCATTGTCTTTAACCTTTCCACTTTCAGCATAAAATTTATAGTAATCTTCTAAAAAACGCATTAAGATGCCTGGCAGGCAAAAAACGTAAAGAGGGAAGGCAATTATCACTGCGTCAGCCTGCGAGAGCATTTCAAAATCCTCGAGCGTATCTGTATATTATGCCGTACAAGGGGCGGTTTCTTGCCCCAAACCAAAAAGGACGGGAAATCCCGTCCTTTACTACGCTCTCTTGAATCTGGGTCTTTCTTTGGACTTCCATATGGCCCAAAGGGTGCTGGCTATGAATATTGACGAATAGGTCCCGCTTATAATCCCTACTATCAGCGGCAGCGCGAAATCCTTAATCGCGTCTACGCCAAGCAGGTATATCATAGTTATCGTAATAAGCGTTGTTAAAGAGGTGTTTATCGAACGGGCCATTGTTTGTGATACGCTGGTATTTACCAGTTCAAACAAATCGTTTTTCTTCATATAGGCCCTGTTCTCCCTTATCCTGTCAAACACAACGATTGTATCGTTTATCGAATAACCCACTATTGTAAGCATAGCCGCTATAAATGAAGTATTTACCGGTATCTGCATAACCGCAAACACCGCGAGCACGATCAGGACATCGTGGATAATGGCCAGAGTAGCGGCTACTCCAAATTTGAACTCGAACCTGAATGTAATATATGCAAGCATTCCTATACCCGCAATTATCAGCGAAATTACAGCCTGCCTTTTCAATTGTGTGCCTATAACAGGCCCTACCTTCTGAATTGAAACCAGCGCCTCGGGTTTGAGATCATACTTTTCCTGGAATTTGCCAAATATCTCTCCCCTTTCGGTCTCCGAAAGGTCTAGCTTTGTCTTTATCTGAACCTGGGTTTTATCTTCTCCTGCATAGGTTATTGCCGCCTCGCGGTCAAACTGATCCGTTATCTCTCTTATCTCCTGCGTCGTAAAATTCTTGCCCAGGTCAATTTGAATGATCGTACCGCCGGTAAAATCGATGCCCAGGTTCAATCCTGATACCATTATGAATACGAGTCCGATCAGCATAATCAGTCCGGATATTCCAAACCATAGTTTACTTCTTTCTACTATTTTCAATTAAACGCACCCCCTTAAGCCCCATACAGCTTGGTATTGCGGGTTATATTCATACCAACAACGAGTTTGAGCAGGTATTTTGTCACAATAACCGCTGTGAACATACTTGAGAGAATACCGATGGCCAGTGTCACCGCAAAACCCTGTACCGGCCCGGTACCAAAATAGAACAATACAGCTGCTGCTATAAGGGTCGTAATATTTGAATCCAGTATTGTTCTAAGCGCCCTTGAAAAACCGGAGTCAATTGCAGCCCTCAGGCTCTTTCCGTTTTTCAGCTCTTCCTTAAGCCTTTCGAAGATTATTACATTGGCATCCACGGCCATACCTATCGAAAGTATCAGACCGGCGATACCGGGTAGCGTCAGGGTCGCCTTTATTGAAACAAGAACTGCAAGCACTATCATTATATACACCGCCAGCGCCAGCGCTGAAACCAAACCGGGTATACGGTAGTATCCTGCCATGAACAGCATAACCAGCAGAATGCCTAAAAGGCCTGCGCTTATACTCTTCTCAAGCGAGTTCGCTCCGAGGGTAGGCCCGACTGCTCTTATTTCCACAGCTTCCATATCCACCGGAAGGGCACCGGCTTTAATAAGAGTGGCAAGATTTGCAGCGTCTTCCAGGTCCACCATCCCGTTGATTATCGCTTTGCCATCCGTTATATGGGCTTGTACTTCCGGAGCTGATATTACGCTCTCATCCAGAAGTATCGCTATGGACCTTTCGGGCTGATGTCCCGGTTGGTCGGGAATCTGCATGATTTCCCCTGTTACCCTGGAAAAACTCTTAGCACCTTCGGAGTCAAGCTCAAGGCTGACAACCGGCTCCTCATAACCGGACCTTGTCTTCTGGTATACAGCTTCGGCATTTTTAACGTTGTCCCCTGTCAATATAACCTGTCCGTCGGGCCCAAGGAATTTAAGCTGAGCGGTTTTACCGATAATCTCAATGGCTTTCTGACTATCGGTTATATCAGGAAGTTCAACCCGTATCCTGTTCTTTCCCTGTTTTGCAATGACGGGTTCACTGACACCCAGCGCATCTACTCTTTTTCTTATTGTAGCTATTGCCCTTGACATCGTCTCGTCGGATACTTCTTTTCCATCATCGGATTTTGCTTCAAGTACTACATATACTCCTCCTCTGAGATCCAGCCCGTACTTGATCAATTCCTTGATCGGCACCACATCATACTTGCCGATGTCAGCGCCGAAGGAAAGGGCATACGCCGAAAGTCCTATTAAAAGAACCACAGCTATAAATATTATCGTTCTTTTTATATTCATCGCCGTTTCTTCCCCCTCTTATCTCCAGTTCATAATAACTATTATATTATATTACTGCTGTAAAGACCAGTCAATCAATCGACAGTATATTAGTAGATATTACATAAGCAAATAATTCTATTACAGACTATTTTTATAATCGTCAATCTTGTCCGAATAATGTTCCGATGTTTCCCTTATTGAGTTGATCTCTCTTTCCGAAAGCTCCCGGACCACCTTGGCGGGCGCACCCAGCACCAGCGAATTGGACGGTATTTTTTTGCCCTGCGTAACCAGCGAACCTGCTCCCACAATGACATTGTCCCCTATTTCCACTCCGTCAAGTATTATTGCCCCCATGCCGATCAAACAATTGTTACCGATAACGCAGCCATGTAATATAACGCCATGTCCAACGGATACATAGTCGCCTAATATAGTGGGAAGCCCGGTACTGCTATGAACGACACTGCCGTCCTGAATATTGGTAAAATTCCCGAACACGATCCTGTCTACATCACCCCGGATAACGGTAGAATACCACACGCTTGAGCGCTCACCTATCTCAACTTCTCCTATAACATCGGCGCTCTCCGCAATGAATGCGGTGGGATGAATGACAGGTTCTTTATCAAGATACTTCCTGATCATTTTTTTCCTCCTTAAGTTTTTTTATAACCTGCAGCGCTATCGCACACTCCAGCCGTTTCTTTTCCATTTCACAGCCGACTTCATAACACGAATTAATATCTCCCGTCAGTTTATATGAATTAGCGTGACATCCGCCGCTGCAGTAGAATTTCGCCCAGCAATTCCTGCACCCGGGTTTGTTATACACGTGCGCAGCTTTGAACGTTTCCGGAATTTCAGCATTAATTATGCCGTCGAAAACATTTCCTATGATAAACCTTGAGTCCCCGACAAACTGGTGGCATGGGTACAGGTCACCTTCCGGCGTTACCGCAAGATACTGGTATCCGGCACCGCAGCCCGTAAGCCGTTTGACCGCGCAGGGACCCTGGTCAAGGTTTATTTTGAAATGATAGAAATCAAATTCCCTATCCGTACCCATTCTTTCCATGCATTCGCTAAATAGAATATCATATTCGCTCAGGATATTCGCTAAATCTTCTTCGCGGATGGCATAGCTTTTATCCTTTTCGCTGACAACCGGTTCCACCGAAAGGCTTTTGCATCCCATGTCGGCCAGGTGAAGCACATCTTTACTGAAATCTGCGTTGTATCTGGTAAATGTGCCCCTGACATAATAGCTCTTTTCCCCTCGCTCGGCAATGAAGCTTTTAATATTTTCCGATACGATGTCGTAGGTGCCGCTGCCATCATCAAAATGCCTCATCCTATCGTTAGTTTCCCTATTTCCATCCAGACTTAACACTACATTGGACATATTTTTATTTATATAGTCGATAATTTTCTCATTCAGCAAAACAGCGTTTGTCGTTATTGTGAACTTCAAATTTTTCCCTGCGTCCGACGCCATCCTATTCCCATAATCAACCGTCTCCTTAACGACAGTGAAGTTGAGAAGGGGTTCTCCGCCGAAAAAATCAATTTCGATGTTCTTCCTTTTACCGGAATGCTTGATCAGGAAATCCACAGCTTTCCTGGCCACTTCCACGTCCATGAGCAGTCTGCCGCTGTTGAAATCACCCTGGGATGCAAAGCAGTATTCGCATCTTATATTGCAGTCGTGGGCTACATGAAGGCAAAGAGCCTTGATCACATTTTTTCCGAACCTGGAAGCTGTCAGGCCGTCGTATATATCTTCTGAAAACAGCTGGCCTATGCTTTCAAGATGTTTGATTTCTTCCAGGGCTTCCCGGATTTTCTCCCTTGAATATTTATTCTCAAGCTTCAGCTCAATATCTCCGGCCTTCAGTTCCGGATACCAGTCAAGTATTTCATAGACCAGCATGTCCACAACATGAACCGAGCCGCTGTTAACATCCAATACAATTGGCACGCCGTTCTTGATAAACTTATGTATAAGTTTCATAGTACCTCACCTTCACCTTTCAAACAAAAAAGCAGCATAGCTGCTTTTAAAAACTATTTGTTTTCGCATTCCTGATTAGCGACGGTACAAGATGTTTTACAGGCAGACTGGCAGGAAGACTGGCATTCTCCGCATCCACCCTTTTCAACTGATTTTGACAGGCTGGAACCGTTTATTGTTTTTATATGTTTCATGACTTATCCTCCTAATCCTATGTATTTCCTATAAGATTATAGCATAATAACCGCATTAGTAAAAGTAATTTGCGCTATCTGACCAAATTAATTCCAATCATTCCTCCTATTGCACCGGCAACTATTCCAAGTGCCAGTTTGGCCAACACATATTTGTCAAACGCGAAACCATCTATGGCAATCCAACTGATTGCTATGAGCACAATTATGTATAATATCCCGCTTATTATACCATACAGCCAACCCTTGCTGCCCGATTTCATGGCTGAGTAAGCCCCTGTTATTGCAATTCCAATAATAACAACCACTTGAGTTATCGTTGGCACGACGTTTTCCGAAAGGCTTGTAAACGTAACCAGCAGTGCAAGTATTAAAAAGCTAGCCAATGAAAAAATATAGCCTACCATAACTGATTTCAGCATTATCGATACTCTCAGCCTGTTGTCGCCACGGCTATCCTTCATTATAATCCCTCCAATTATTTTTCTTATTGCAAACTTATGCTCGCTGCTGATTTTTATTACAAATAAAAAAGAGCATTGATGCTCTTTTTTATCAGTCCTTTTTATTGGAAACACTACCGATAGCCCACCGGGCAAACTTAAGCTTAACTTTGTCGGAACCCACTTCTACTGTAATGACATCTTCCTTAATCGATACTATCTTGCCCATTACTCCCCCGATAGTAACAACTTCATCCCCTTCTCTCAGGTTCGCCCTCATTTCCTTAATCTTTTTCTCCTTTTTTCTCTGGGGAGCTATCAGAAGGAAATAGAAAACAAGTATTAGTATCAGAGGCAAACCGAACGACTGAATAAACTGCTGCACCAACACTCCTCCTTTATCTGGTTTTATCTGATTTTATCTGGTTTTACCCTTTTAATATTCTCCAAAAACCCATGAAATCCTCTTATCTGCGACATTTTTTATTTTATAAGAAAGCGTACTTTTTTATGTATATCCTATATATAACCATACTTCGAAAAGAATTCTTCCCTGAATTCCGGCAGGCAGTCACTGCTGATCGCATCCCTGATGCGCTTCATCAAGGATAAGGAAAAATACAGGTTGTGATAGGTAGTCAGCCTCAAACCCAGAATCTCACCGGCCTTGAACAGGTGCCTGATGTATGCTCTGGTAAAGCTCTGGCACGTATAACAGCTGCACTCGGGGTCCAACGGCGTGAAATCTTCCGCGTATTCCGCATTTTTTATAACAACCCTGCCCCTGCTTGTCATTGCAGTACCGTTCCTCGCTATTCTTGTCTGAAGAACGCAGTCAAACATATCAACGCCCCTCATAACACCCTCTATTATGCAGTCCGGGCTTCCGACACCCATAAGATATCTTGGCTTGTTTCCCGGCAGGATCGGAACAGTGACCTCAAGCATCCGATACATTATATCCTTGGGTTCCCCAACGCTGAGCCCTCCAATGGCGTACCCGGGAAAATCCAGTGAAGTTATCTGCCTGGCGCTTTCCCTTCTCAAATCGGCATAGGTTGAACCCTGCACAATTCCGAACAGGGCTTGTTTGTCCGTGTTCCGGTGAGCCTTTAAGCACCTCTCCGCCCAACGTCCGGTAATATTCAGAGACTTCTTTGCATACTCGAACTCGCAGGGATATGGAGTGCACTCATCAAAGGCCATTATGATATCCGCTCCAAGGGCGTTTTGAATTTCAATAGCTTTCTCCGGAGTAATAAAATGCTTTGAGCCGTCAATATGCGAGCGGAAGTTAACCCCGTCCTCCCGGATATCCCTCAGATCGCTGAGGCTGAAAACCTGAAACCCACCGCTATCTGTCAGTATAGCCCTATTCCAGTTCATGAACGCATGAAGCCCTCCCGCTTTTTCCACAAGTTCATGTCCGGGACGCATATATAAATGATAGGTATTGCTAAGAATAATACCTGCCCCAATTTCTTCAAGCTCTTCCGGCGTCATGGCCTTTACCGTTGCCTGGGTTCCTACGGGCATGAAAACCGGGGTATCTATAGTACCATGAGGTGTTTCAAGCCTCCCCAGCCGTGCACCGGTCCTTCTGCATTCCTTTAGTACCTCAAACCGTATCGCCATAATTAACCTCCCGCAAACTCAATCCAGTAGTATAAGTATTTCCAAATCCTTTCCGAATATTTACCTGCTGTCAGATAACCAGCATCGCATCCCCCATGCTCACGGGAAGCAGGATATGGACTATAATATGCTTTCCCAATCACGCCTACCGTGCAGAACACGGACAATATTAACCGTATTTGTGCTTTTGTTTACGGTATAAAATATAAGGTAATTATCTGTCGGCAGCTTCCTTATTCCTTTCGCTGCCAGGTATTTATCTTGGACAAGGCTATGACGCTCCGGTAGTTCTTCCAAAGTCGCCATAGCCTCTTGTATTTTTGCAAGCTGCTTTAAAGCCGTATTTGGCTCTTTCAGCTCATATGAAATATAGTCCGCAATTCCATTAAGGTCCGCTTCGGCAGCTTCTGCAATAACTAAATTATACTTCATCATTTCTTTAGCCTGCTTTCTATCCTTGCAAATACTTCATGCACAGGTTTTACGCGCCCATGTTTAACATCGTCCAATCCCTTTTCAAGCATAGCATATAACTCAAATTTTCCCACAAGCATTTCATATGTTTCAATACTCATAACCGCAAGGTCTCCTGTACCATTCTTCGTGATATATACTGGTTCATTGTATTTATGGCAAAACTCCGAAATCTCATTGTAGTTGTTTCTTAAGTCTGAGCTTGGCCTAATAATCGGCATTTTATCCACCTCCACATTTATTATATTCAAATTTTATCGAAATATTGATATGCTGTCAAGAAAAGAGCTATACACTTATTACCAATTTGACATTCATTTTTTATTAAACAAAAAAAGGCCATATACGGCCTATTTTTTCTTGAACAGGTATTAAATATCGTCAGTGCAAAATAAAACGCTGCTTGGCGGTCTTAAATCGATTTGAAGGGCAAATAATGAATTCCCATATCATGACACATGATAGACGGTCCGTCCACTTCCTCAAATTCCAAAAGCATTGCAGGTTTCTTGCAATTTGGGGTCATCTGTACTTTTGCAACGGCCCAACCTGCATAACCTATATTCGGCCCTTGCAGGTCTATCCAAAGGCATGAATATTTCATGTCTTGGTAAATGCTTATGATTTTTGCGTCTTGAAATTTACTTTCGTCAATCCGTTTAGCAAGAAACGGATAAAGCGTCTCAACCTTTGCGTAATCAATAGCTCTTATCATCGCGCCGCCTCCCTGCTCATCTTTATAAGATGTTGTATAGGAATGTCTCCATAGATACAAACCGCCTTAATGATGTTCTTGTATCCGTGCGGGTCAGTATCCTTAATCCTCTTAAGAACGGTCAAAAGTGCATCTGGAGACACTTTGTATTCTTCGCTGCGCCTTTCTGATGTCTTAACTGTACAAAGATTAACAATCTTTGCCATTTTACTGCCCCCTTTTACCTTACCATAATTGAATTTTCAAAGAACAATCTATATAAAAGAGGCGGCATCTTTCCCCCTGTGCCGACGGGCTCCCGTTAATCTCATTCTATCCTGTGGCTTTTATGATGTAAATTGAAGTTACCTATTTTACAATCCAACTTACGCAAATTACAATTTTTCTTGTCAAAAGAGTAAGTAAAAAGCGGCCCTCTTTTGTAGGACCGCCCTTTTTTATGGTGTGACATTTGAAAAGCAGCTTTATTATTCCCTTTTGATACTGGAAAAGAGCATTATAATACCCGCTGTCTTATAAAACAAATTTAATTTACTTGCGTCTTTGCTTGCTTCGGGACAATTCTTTATTATCCTGTCTGTCATCATATTTGTTGCCTTTATGAGCTCGGCCATTCTCTTTATGTCTACACTGGAACTTGTTAAGCTGTTAGGCCTCCGACGATAATAATAAATCGCTCTTGGTTCCTCTACTAACGTTTTTGCATGAGATAGAACAAGCGGCATTATTGCCCCATCTTCAAGTAAAGAAATACCCTCCGGCATTCGAACATTATCAAAGCAGGATTTTTTATATAATTTATCTACAAGGCCGGCCATAATAATTTCCCCCCTTGCATAAGCTCTCATAATTTCAGTACCTTCAAGCTTTCCTTTTATTGTAGTTTGAAAGAATTCCGGAAATTGTACAAGTTTCCCGTGCTGGTCTACAAGCTTAAAACCGCTTATTGAGATATCCGCACTATTACGCTCTATTGAATCAAATAACATTTCATAAAAATTATGGCTTATAAAATCGTCCGGGTCAATGAATCCTATATATTCCCCCTGGGCTATATCTAATCCCATGTTACGGGCAGAGGAAACGCCGCCGTTACTTTTATGTATAACTTTAAAACGCTTGTATTTGCTGGCGTACCAGTCGCATATTTTCCCGCTGCCGTCCGTGCTGCCGTCATCAATGAGAATTGCCTCAAAATCTTTAAATGTCTGCTCCTGGATACTATCTAAACATTCCCTAAGATATGGAGCTACATTGTAAACTGGAATAATAATGCTAATTTTGGGCATCTTTTCACCTCTTTAAATCAATTTATAGCCGTCTGGCATCGTTTTATTTGACATGGGCAGCAGTTATATAACCTAAGCATATAATAACGCCTAAAAAGGCTTTAAATGCGTCATTCAAATAAAATACCGTCCACGCCGTAAACAATGGGCATCAGGTCATGCAGTACTTTGTCAATATGCTTATATACCGTCCGGGAATTAATATTGCATTCTTCGGAAATCTGGCGAACGGAAACGCCGGACCGCTCAATATAAAATTTCATGAATGTGTTGTAAGGCACGGAATCAGGGTAAAGAGAATTATAAATCTTTAATGCCTTGTCAATTATCCTTTTTGCTTGTTCGTTTGTGTGATAGTCGGCCATAAGCTTTTTAAGGCTCTGAAAACGAATTTCATATCCTTTCGTTAAGTTGGTTGTCATGGGCTTTTCTCCTTTCATATGCCATATGCTTTATGCTTGTTCTTTCGGTTGAGCTCTCCCAATGTTCCCGGAAAGGCTTTAGTCCGGTTCCCTTTAATGCCTCAGAATATAAATCAAATTCGCCTAAGTCACTTAAAACGGTTTTAAGTCTATCCGCTGCGCTGCTGTTCTGGATTTTTCGCAAGGCGTTATAATGCGCCTGCTCCGCTGCCTGCCGTGAAGAATATCCCGCTATGCTTGCCGCTTCCGTTAGGCTTTTCCCTTCATAGTAGATTAAGTATATAAGCTGCCGGGCTTGCTCGTTTACCCTCTCCAGTGCTGTTTCTATGGCTTTCCTTGCCTCGTTAAGAGAATCCCGCTCCATAAACTCATAAAACGGGGCTTGTGCGGCGGTATCCTCTATGAGGTCAATTCTCCTTATGTCGTTATCATCCGGCCCTATAGGCTCATCCAAGCTAACCGCTGAATAAGTGGCATCTCTGCGGCTGCTCTGTATCCCGGCAACCTCATAAAAAGCCTTTTTTAAGGTATTGTCAAGGTAAGACAAAAACTTTATACCCTTGGCGGGACTATAGTATTTTACTGCCTCTATCATGGCAAAATATCCGGATTGTATAAGGTCGTCAACATTGGCGGCGCATCCGTGCAAATACTTTTCAAATTGTCCCGCCTTCATGAAAACAAAGCGTTTAACCTGGGTCCATAACTGCGGTACGTACTCCCGGCATCCGCTTTGTATAAGCAAAGCCAATTCCTCATTTGTCACTTGCAACCCCTCCCGCCTCACGGTATAATATTTATAAATTGATAATGTTTAGCAGGCGGGGGGCTCGGGGCTCCTGCTTTTTGTTTAGTCGTTCAGCGTTTGCAAAATTCCGGCTATCGTCAAAGCCTCGTTTTCTTGAATGGCTTTTTTTATTGCCTCGCGGCCAATCCTCTTTACGGCTTCGTTAAATGAAGCACTGAATTGAGCTATCATCTTTTCTTTTGTCTCGGCATCTCCGGTAATATCCAGCTCAAAAAAAGCACGGTCAAAGCCTGGCATAATCCATTGTAAATCCTTTGCGTTTTCCATCGCATCAAGAGCGGCAAAAGCCGCTTTAAAAGTTTTATTGGTCTCGTTGTTCATGGTCCTTTCTCCTCTCTTTTTTATGGTGTGACATTTGCGCGGAATATTATTTACTGCCTGGTATCCTGTCC
>Ga0067045_1028705_pt1 | contig 28777 bp, 27 predicted proteins | sample TerdegcTABiofilm_FD_59184 | JGI IMG/M metagenome (GOLD analysis project Ga0067045, IMG submission 59184) | Combined Assembly of (Gp0054472, Gp0054536) Wastewater bioreactor microbial communities from Singapore -Terephthalate degrading...
AGAGAGAGAGAGAGAGAGAGAGAGAGAGAGAGAGAGAGAGAGAGAGAGAGAGTCACGGGTAGGTTCCGAACTTTCTGGCCGAGACCATCATCGCGTGTACGTTGACGGGGAGCGCGTTGGGAGGCATCTCGCATCCCGGCATTAGTATGTACCCGGAGGGGCTCTTCATGCCGCGCTCGATGTTGTCCTTGCAGAGGGCTACTATCTCGTCAAAGCTCTTGAACTGGAACGACGGGGGATCTACGTTGCCTCCAATGATGTCGTGGTCTCCGAATTCCCTAATCTGAGTCTCCAAGGGGGTCTCGGGCCCAAAGTTCCAGACGTACTTACCCTTCCAGCCGCACTCTTCTCTCAGCCTCTTGTAGTAAGGTATATTCTTGTTCTGATCCGCGCAGGGATGCTCCAGAATGACGTGAACGCCCATGTCGAGCACCTTCCTGTGCACGCGCAGCATATACGGATAGACGAACTGCTCAAACTGTTTGGGGCTTATCAGCTTGCTCGACTCCACAGGCCCTCCCGCGAAGGCAGTGCACTTGTCGGCACCAAAGGTGGATACGAACCACTGCGAATGGGCTATCTGGTAGTCTGCAATCTTGGAGAGGGCCTTGTGGACGATATCGGGCTTCCTTATCATCCAGCTGAGGAGCCTTGAGGGACCCATGATGTTGGCGGCGTATGTGAGCACCTCGCCGCACTGGAAGATGGCGGGCATACCCAGCGCGTTGCATTGCCTCGCTAGCTCCATAGCGATCGGTCCGGAACCCGCCTTGCTGGGCTCAGGCACTTCCATCCGGTCTACCGCTTCCTCGCTCTCTACGGGGAACTTTGTCACGGCTGGCGCAGACTCGCCGACATCGTAGGGGAACTTTATAGTCCCTCCGAACTCCCACCCGCCGATAGCCGCATACCCGTACATGGGCGTCGAGTCATATCCGTGCATATCCATGCACAGCAGCTGGGCCTTGAAGCTCTTCTTGGCATCCGCGTAGAGATCACCGAGCGGCAATCCATTGACTGTAGCAGCGTACCCTAGAATGAACGGGCTGACTGGAACCCTATCGGGCTTCTGCCCAGTTATTAGGGCGCCCATCCTTTCTCCAGGAGTCATTTTATCGGCCATTTCAAACCCTCTCCTCCAACAACCTCTTTGCCACCTTGGCGGCGGCGGCAGCATCCTTGGCGTAGCCATCGGCGCCGTAAGTCTCCGCCAGCTCGGCGCTGAGCGGTCCTCCGCCGACCATCGTGATTGTGCCGGGGGCCTTCTGCTTCAGTTCCTTTATAACCTCGGGCATGAAGACCATGGACGTAGTCATCAGTGCGGACATTGCGCAGATGTCTGCCTTCTCGCTTATCACCGTAGCGACGAATTTTTCGTTTGGCACGTCCATCCCTAGGTCGATTATGTTATAACCTGAGGCTTCCAGCATCAGCTTCACGAGGTTCTTGCCGATGTCATGGATGTCGCCCTTGGTCACGCCCAGCACGACCTTCTTCGGGGTCCCCATTGCCTCAGTCTTGATATAGGGCTTCAGGACCTCCATTGCTTTGTACATGGCTTCTGAAGAGCAGAGGATCTCTGGGACGTACATCTCACCGCTTTCGTACCTCTCGCTTACCGTGTTCATACCCTTGGCGGCGCCTTCCATGATGGCCTCGTATGCATCGATTCCCTCAGCGATAGCCTGCTTCGATAGCGATTCGCTCTTCTCGACATCGCCAGCGATCACTGCATCGGCCAATCCCTTCAGGATTTCCTCTTTCAATTTAATCGCCATAACACTTTTCTAATTTAGTGCTAAAATAGGTTCCCGTGTGAATTATGATCAGAATAATAACATCATTCATCGATGAGTTGTTTAATGTGAAGGTATTTCGCCCCTTACGGCGCTGTGTGGCGCTTTGATCACCATGCCATTGCCCCCCGATGCGCGCCAATACCATCACAGACGCCAACGTAAACAGAAAAATCCTGCTTTTTTGTCGAGATGAGGCTTTGGCTTCCGCAGCCCGCTTTCCGGGCTGTTTTTGATTAGCCCTTTTTGAGGCATTAAAACTGCGGCTAGAGATTTTGGTTCTGGTGGGCCCGTCCGGACTTGAACCGGAGACCTTCGCCGTGTGAGGGCGACTTTAGGCCATACAGGTGTCCTAACCAGACTAGACTACGGGCCCATGGCGATAATGTAAAGATAGTAAAAATTTAAACTTATGCTTAGCGTTTCAGTTCGCGCCGTTTCCAACGCAGCTCTCTGCCTCTGCACCTGCGGCATTTTTCTGCATCTGCAGCGTTCCTTGCGCCGCAGTTCCTGCACACCTTGATGTACAGGAGGTGCTTCTGCGCCAGTTGCTGCTTCTCAGGATCTTGAAGTGGCATATCGACCGACCCGGATTTTTATTCATACTCCGATTTCGTTATTATAAACCTTTCGTGGGGCGGTTCAGGCCAGCCGCGGAGGCCCCCGCGCCGGCAACCGCCCCTAAAGGTTCCAGGGCCGATGACCAGATGCCATACGTGCGTCCCCCTGCTTCCCAAGTTGCGGATCACTTGAGTACAGAGATCACGACATGGGAGGAGGTCGTGATCACCCCGTCGATTGACGAGATCCTCTCCAAGAAGTAATCCAGCTTTGCTTGGGGTACTACGGCCACCAGGTCTATCTCGCCGGTGACCCTGAAGATCTCCGATGCAGGGAGCTGACGAACCTTCTCGTAGACCTGTTCCCTCTGCGATGGCTGGATCTTCAGGAAGACGAATGCTTCGGAGACGCCTACCCCCAGTATCTGCAGGGCGCGCTCGGTCAGGTCGATAAAGCCCCTGCCCGTGCGTATCAGGTTCTCCTCTCTGAGCCTCCTCAGGTGGACGTTCAGAGCCTGGCGGGTCAGGTCCAGCTCACGGGCCAGTTCGCCCTGCGTCCTCTTGACGGTGAAGACCTTCGTGCTGTTGCTTATGTTGTAGAGCAGCTTCAGCAGTTGCAGTTGCCTATCCGTCAGCGAAGGGCGTTCCGTGATTGTCAAGGATGCCACCCTGCTTTCAACTACGAAAAGTTACATTTAATAAGCTTTAGCGTTCCTTATGCAAATTCTGCCTAATGCAAAATTAGCTTAGGGATGCGCTATATTAAACGGTAAACGGTGGCTGCCCCGGCATCCCTCCCAGGACGGATCCTGGCTGCAGGGAGAGAAGCTTTCGTATACGTGATACCGCAGGGTTGCACAGATGGATGAGTTCCTAGATTCTGTATGGTCCCTGATTGACCATACCGAGGAGAGTGCCCTGAGATCGCCTCTTCTGATCGGTGTTAGGGTTTCCCTTCATGGCTCCCTGCTTCCTTAAGCGGGCATCACACCAATATTAGCGGTACATATGGTCATCCCGCTCCCACTTACCCCCCTACGCATCCGGGTATAGAGCCCGCGTATCACGCAGAGGGAGTTACGGATCCATCGTTTTTAGCCCGCCTATAGGGGCGAGGCACACAAAAGTGATCATCTGGCTATAGAACCAACCGTAGAGTCTGCGAAATCTCCTACCACAATATATTTATTTTAGAAATCAGTTAACTCGTTAGCCGCTTTATATGGAGATCTTAGAGGTGTCTCAGAAAAACGCCATACTTGTCGGGAAGAAACCGCCGATGAGCTACGTCTTGGCATGCCTCACCTCGTTCCACGAGGGGGCGGATGAGGTCGTGATCAAGGCGCGCGGCCAGTCCATAAGTAAGGCAGTCGATGTGGCGGAGATTGTGAAGAACAAGTTCATGCCAAGCGTAGTGATCAGGGAGATCACTATAGGGACGGATGAGATCCCTTTAAAAGAGGGAACGGGGAGTAAAAGAGCTAGTTCGATCTCGATCAGACTGGGTAAGAAATGAGGGATGGTACTTGAAGACTCCTATCTGCTTCTTCTGTGCGAAAAGCGGCGTTCTCTGCCCCAGATGCCAGGAAAAGCTGGACAAGGGGGAGATCACGGAGGCAGATGTGGAGGCTTCAAAATGGTTTATAGATTACGAGGCAAAGAACCCGCAGCTGAGGGAGTATGTCATCCATAGGACGGTCAGGGCCGGAAGGATGATGATAGTGATGGTAAGCGGGAAGACCAGCAACAGGGCCCTCCTCACCAAACTGAGCAGGCAGCTCAGCGACGAGAAGAGGATGAACATCCGGATAGTCGAGAAGACGTCCAGCATAAAGCGGCTGCTGGAGCAGATAGTCTCCCCGGCGAGGGTGATGGGGGCAAATACGGTCTGGCTCCCGGACGGCAGTTGGGAGAGCACGATAAGGATGCCAAAATCTGACGTGCGGAAGATGCCCCTCGATCCTAAGTCTGCCGAAGAGGCGATAAAGATCCTCACGGGCGAGGTCGTTCACATAGTGTTTGAGTGAACGGCAGGCGTGGAGTGCTGGCGCTGGCATATGAGGAGGTGCGTTGTATGATGCGGACTCATTACACTTCGCAAGTGACGGGGGACGATGCGGAGAAAGAGGTCACTGTGGCCGGCTGGGTCCACAAGCTCAGGGACCTCGGGAACCTCAAGTTCATAATACTGAGGGACAGGGAGGGGCTCCTCCAGATAACGCTCAAGAAGGGGGTGGTTCCGGAGGATCTCATCAGCGTGGCAGGTACCCTGAGGGAGGAGGATGTGATCTCGGTCAGGGGGATCGTCAAGCCGACCAAGATAGCCCCCAAGGGGCGGGAGATCGTACCGATCGAGATAAACGTGATCAGCAGGGTCGTCTCGAACCTGCCGGTATCGGTATCGGGCAAGATAGAGTCGAACCTTGACACCCGGCTCGACTACAGGGTCCTCGACCTGAGGAGGCCGGAGGTGCTGGCGGTCTTCAAGATCCAGTCCAAGCTTGTCGAAGGTGTCGAGACGTACCTCATGGAGAAGGGCTTCCAGCAGATATTCACCCCCTGCCTGATGGGCGCCGTCTCGGAGGGCGGGGCGGAGGTCTTCCCGGTCATCTTCTTCAACAAGAGCGCCTTCCTGAGGCAGGACCCGCAGCTCCACAGGCAGCTCGCGGTCATCTCAGGTATGGACAAGATATTCGACCTGGGGCCGAGCTGGAGGGCGGAGCCGAGCCACACCCCACGCCACCTCTGCGAGCACAGGGGGTGTGCCGTCGAGGAGGGCTTCATCGGGAGCGAGCAGGACGTCATGAGGCTTGAGGAGGAGCTCGTCCGGGCCGGGATAGAGAAGGTTATCAGCGACTGCAAGGAGGACCTTGAGACGCTGAAGGTAGAGGTCAGGGCCCCGAGCACGCCGTTCCCCGAGATCAGGTTCCCCGACGTGTATGACATCCTGAGGGAGTTCGGGAAAGAGATCCCCTTCGGGGAGGACTATGACAGGGAGTCTGAGACGATCCTCTCCAATTATGTCAGGGAGAGGCACAAGTCCGACTTTTTCTTTGTCAACCGGTTCCCCTTCAAGGTCAAGCCATTCTACGTGATGAGGGTTGATGACGATCCGACCTGGGCGAGAAGCGTCGATATGATCTACAAGGGCTTGGAGCTCAGCTCGGGGGGCCAGAGGGAGCACAGGTACGAGAAGATCATGGGGCAGGTAAAGGAGAAGGGGCTGAGCCCCGTGAGCCTCCAGTGGTTCACAGAGTTCTTCAGGTATGGCGCGCCCCCGCACGGCGGCTTCAACATCGGCATAGAGAGGCTCACCATGCAGCTGCTGAACATCCCCAACATACGGGAGGCGACGCTCTTCCCCCGGGCGCCAGACCGGCTCATCCCTTGAGGGCCTGCATTCATGCGCGCCCCCGGGGCCGATCCTCAGTAACCTGCGAGGAACGGGTCCTCCGGACGCATCACCTCCCGTAGCAGGACTGTGGCGTAGCATCCCTTCGGGAGGGAGGTGGCTACCCCGACAGCCAACCTGCCGGGGTTCATCTCATCCGGACCGCAGCAGATCACGCTGTAGGCGATGGGCCTGAAGGTCATCCCCCTCAGCGACCCCTCGAAGCCCGCCCCGAGCCCCGAAAAGCAGGCGGGCGATACGCCCTCCTCCTCGAGCACGGCCTTGTAGGCCTCGGCGTCGGCGCCGTCCAGGACGGTCCTGCTCCCCAAGACCCGCACCATTGGGACAGCTGCCCCCCTGCTGATGAGGCGGCGCGGGGTTCCCAAGTCATGGCCGACCTTGATCGGTCTGGAGGGGGAGCCCCATCGGTCAAGCGGCGCAAAGTAATCGCCCCTGCCAACCTCGGAGCCGTGCGCTTCCCACCTTGCAGATAGGGCGCGGTTGAAGAGGTATGACTGGTAAGAGTTGACGAAGAGCCTCAGGAGGCCCGGCGGGAGGCAGTTGATCGAGTCCCTGCAGCTGCGGCCCTCGAGCAGCCGCCGCATCACGGCACGCTCATAGATGAGACCAGGGGGGAAGGCAGGGTACGCCCTGCCGACATCCCTCGTCTCCTTGAGTTCCTCCCGCGCCGCGTATATTCCAGGGGGCTCGTTCGGGTAGGGCTCGGCCAGGAACTCCCACACCGCCCCCTCATAATCCCCCCTCACCAAGAGCCGCCCCACTTTGTGGGTGTTGGGCCGGGTCGTACCAAACCTCTGGTGCCCGAAGTAGCCGAGGGCCCAGTCAACGTCCTCGGCTTCCCGGCGGTCGAACCCTTTGGGATCGATATCCCTGACCAAGATGGTGAAGCGGTTCCCCCTGAGGTCCCCCGGAGCCAGCGGCCACGCAGACCTCCCGACGGCCTTCAGCTCCACCCCTTCGCCGAGGCTGATCCGCCCCCCGGGGATCTCCCTGTCGAGGGAGACGAGCTGGTAGGTGATGGCCCGCCGGTCCTTTATTCCCGCAAACCCCACCTTCGCCCCCAGCCTCTTCTCTATGAGGGAGACGGTCTGCAGGAGGTCCTTGGAGGTCTTACTCAGTACGGCCAGCGTGTACCTGCCGCCCCCCCTCTCGATCCTCTCGGTCTCGAGGTTGACGGGCTGGCCCTCACGTATTATCTCCTCGACTATAAAGTCCCCGGGCCTCCGTCTCAGGGCGCCGCCAATCCCCCTCCTCCCGGAGGCATAGTACTCCATCCCGAGGTCTGACTCGAGGCGGGATCGGGTCCTGAAGAGGGGCATTACAGATCACGTACTATAGGAGCTTTAGGTCCCCTGTGACCCTGTCTATATCAGAGTTGGCGGCGGGCCCTATGCCCAGACAGGTTACCGTGCCAGGCTCGAGCTCGGTCATCCCCGCATCAGATATGAGGGCGGCGGGGAGGCGTTCGCGCGCAGCCTTGCGCTCCACCTCCAGCAACCCATCCAGCGATGGAACCTTGAGCACGACCTTCTTCTGCCCGTCCCTCAGCCACTCGGCGGCCCATTCAGGGTTCTCGCTCCGAGTCCTGAGGAAGGACGATACGGCCGCGTGGGCCACCTGCACGGCGGTCTTCCCCTTGCTCATCTGGAGGTCGGTCCTGACCACTATAGCCTGCTTGTACCTAAAGTCCATCCGCATCCCCTGAGCTGTGAAAATGGTGTGTGCCGTCCATATATAACCATTCGACCATAACCGGCCGGCACGGTGCCGCCCCCTGTTCTGCGCAGGCTGCTGCCGTGCCAGCCCCTCAGCGCGCCTGCTTCTGCCGCATGCACCTTTTTATCGCTCGGCTCTGAGTACATATTGAGGACTATGTACGATATCCTAGTAGTCGGTGCAGGGCCGGCAGGCCTCTTGGCCGCAGAGGAGGCGGCGAGAGCAGGGGCCAGCGTCCTCGTTATCGAGGAGGACGCGGAGGTGGGCCGCCCCGACCACTGCGCAGGGCTTCTGAGCAGGAAGGGGCTGGAGAGGCTCGCGGGGGACGCGACGTTTTTCATAGAGAGCGAGATCAGAGGGGCGCGGTTCTTTACACCTTCAGGCAGATCCTACGAGGTGAGGTCGGACTCCGTCAAGGCTGTCGTGGTGGACCGGCCAAGGTTTGACCTCGAGATGCTGCGGAGGGCTGAGAAGGCTGGGGCAGAGGTGGAGACTAGGAGGGCCTTCGCGCCTGGGATCGGGTACAGGGTGCTGGTGGATGCCGAGGGCGTCAAGGGCAGGGTGGCGAGGAGGGTCGGGCTGGGGGTGCCGAGGTCGATCCCCGCGGTGCAGGTGGATGTGGAGGGGGGCGACTTTGAGGGGGACATGGTGGAGATCCATATGGGGGAGTGGGCTCCCGGTTTTATCGCTTGGGCGGTGCCGAGGCGGGACAGGACGAGGATCGGCCTGGCGGCGTACAGCGGGCTGCCTCTGAGCCACCTGGAGAAGCTCCTGAGGAGCAGGAACTTTGAAGGGAGGGTCTCAAACGCGAGGGTCTCCGGCCCCATCTACGGGAAGGTCGTCGTCGGCGGACCGCTGGAGGAGGCCGTCAGCGGAAATGCAGTTGCGGTGGGGGATGCGGGCGGGTTTGTCAAGCCCACCACTGGCGGCGGCGTCATCCTGGGAGGGTTGACGGCCCAGCTGGCGGGAAGGGCCGCGGCCGAGGCCGCGCTCCGCGGATCCCCGCTCGGGCGCTTCAACAGCGACTGGAGGAGGCTCTACGGAAGGGATTTCTGGCTCATGAAGATGGCGGCAAGGGTCTTCGGGAGGATGAGGGGGGGCGAGATCGATAGGATTATGGAGGCGGCGAGCAGCGGGGGCATGCTCAACATTCTCATGGGATATGACCTGGATCTCCAGGGAGGGGCGCTCGGCCGTGTCTTCAAGTCCAGAATGACCCGGCACCTCCTCTGCCCGATGATAAGATCATTATTCGCCTGAGACGGCGGCCGCCTCTGGCGATAACTGGTCCTGCGAAACGGGCGGTTGCGGCCGTATAACACCCGGCCTTCCGGCGCATCTCCCAGCCGAGGGCCGCACAGGGCTCCCGAGGCTATAATTTATATATGGGAGGGTCATCTTCTCGCTTAAGTGATCTCCCATGAGTGAACTTACGTTACCAGTCTGCGTCTCATGCAAGGAGCCCATCCTGCCGGACCAGAAGGGCGTAAAACTCCTGTGCCCCAACTGCGGGGAGGTGGTTTTCTGGCGCTGCAGGAGGTGCAGGGAGCTGGTCAACCCTTACAAGTGCCCGAAGTGCGGGTTCCAAGGACCTTGACGGGCCAATCAGCGAACGATAAGATCAGGATCAAATCAACCTACCAAAGGAGGAAAACACCATGTCAAATGTTGTCGCGGTAATAAGGATACTGCCGGAGAGCGATACGTACGATCTCCAGAAGCTGAGGGAGGACCTCAGGTCAGCCCTTCCTGCGGACGGGAAGGTGCGCATCAACAAGTTTGAGGAGGAGCCCCTGGCTTTCGGTCTCAAGGCGCTTAAGGTCTACGTCATCATTCCCGGCGATTATGCTGGCGGCACCCAGAGCATCGAGGACGCCTTTGCGAAGGTGCCAGGCGCAAGCCAGGTGGATGTGGAGATCGTCCAGACCCTCTTCTAAACCTTTTTTATGGTTTCTAACCAAAGAGATTTATTACCAGTCGAGAATGTCATAAGTGGGCCCGATAGTTGGAGGGAGAGATTTGGAGGGCAAGAACGGCAACGAGTTCTCGCTTAGGGTGGCCGAGTCGAAGCAGAGGGACGTGGGAAGGGGCAAGGTCAGGATAGATGCCGACGCCATGAAGGCGATCGGCGTGAGCGTCGGCGATATAATAGAGATAGAGGGGAAGAGGAAGACGTCCGCTATCGTCTGGCCAGCGTACACGGAGGACCAGGGGATGGATATAATCAGGATGGACGGCCTCATAAGGAAGAACGCTGGCATAGGCATCGGCGAGAAAGTAACGCTGAGGAAGGCCGAGGCAAAGGTAGCGACGACGGTGAAGCTCGCACCCCTCTCCTTCACGATTACCGTCGACTCGGGATTCATCGGCTTTGTAAAGAGAAGGCTTGCAGACAACCCCCTCGTCGAGGGGGACAATGTGCTGATCCCCGTCTTGGGTCAGGCCATACCGTTCTCTGTTGTCTCGACCAAGCCGGCGGGAATAGTGCTGGTCACCGAGGAGACGAACCTCAATATAATGGAGAAGCCCGCAGAGGTTGCCAAGGTCCCGAGGGTGACGTATGAGGACATAGGCGGGCTGAGGGACGCGATAGAGAAGGTCCGGGAGATGGTGGAGCTACCGCTGAAGCACCCGGAACTCTTCAAGAGGCTGGGCATCGACCCGCCGAAGGGCGTCCTCCTCTACGGCCCTCCCGGGTGCGGCAAGACCCTCCTGGCGAAGGCGGTCGCCAACGAGACGGAGGCGTATTTCATCGCGATCAACGGGCCGGAGATAATGAGCAAGTTCTACGGGGAGTCGGAGCAGAAGCTCCGCGAGGTCTTCGATGAGGCCAAGCAGCACGCGCCGACCATAATATTCGTGGATGAGCTGGATGCCATCGCGCCGAAGAGGGAGGAGGTCACCGGAGAGGTGGAGAAGAGGGTCGTGGCACAGCTCCTGGCGCTGATGGACGGTCTGGAGACCCGGGGCGACGTCATAGTGATAGGTGCGACCAACAGACCCAACGCACTGGATTCGGCGCTGAGGAGGCCGGGGAGGTTCGACAGGGAGATCGAGATCGGCGTCCCCGACACGCTGGGAAGGCACGAGATCCTCCAGATACATACCAGGAACATGCCGCTCTCCAAGGATGTCGACCTGAGGCGCCTGGGGAGCCTGACCCACGGGTTCGTGGGGGCAGACCTAGCCGCCCTCTGCAGGGAGGCGGCTATGAAGGCGTTGAGACGCTACCTGCCAGAGATCGATCTCCAGCAGGAGAGGATACCGCCCGAGATCCTCGAGAAGCTGGAACTGATAATGGATGATTTTACCAACGCCTACAGGGAGATAACGCCTACGGAGCTCAGGGAGGTCTATGTCGAGGTCCCGACGGTCAAGTGGGAGGACATAGGCGGGCTTGAAGAGGTCAAGCAGGATCTCATCGAAGCCATCGAATGGCCGCTCAAGTACCCCGAGAGGTTCAAGAGGCTAGGGATCAAGCCCCCCAAGGGCGTCCTCCTCTACGGCCCTCCCGGGTGCGGCAAGACCCTCCTGGCGAAGGCGGTCGCCAACGAGAGCGAGTCCAACTTCATCACCATAAAGGGCCCGGAGATATTCAGCAAGTGGGTGGGCGAGTCTGAGAAGGCCATACGGGAGGTCTTCAGAAGGGCCAGGACTGCCGCCCCGGCGATCATCTTCTTCGATGAGATCGACTCGATCGCGCCGATGAGGGGCTCGGCCGGCGGAGACTCGCTGGTGACAGAGAGGGTGATAAGCCAGCTGCTCACCGAGATGGACGGGCTGATGGGACTGGAGAACGTCGTGATAGTCGGCGCCACCAACAGGCCGGACATGATCGATCCGGCGCTCCTGAGGCCCGGCAGGTTTGACAGGCTGGTCTATGTCCACGAGCCCGACAGGGAGACGAGGCTGCAGATATTCAAGATACACACCAAGAATATGCCGCTCTCCAAGGATGTCGACCTGGATGTCCTCACCAGGAAGACGCTCAACTTCGCCGGCTCGGACATAGAAGCGATCTCCAGGGAGGCGGGGCTGATCGCCCTGCGGGAGAACCCTGAGGCGAAGGAGGTCCGCATGGAGCACTTTGAGAGGGCGATAGGCAAGGTCAAGCCCACGGTGTCAGAGGATCTCGTAAAGTATTATAGAGCCTGGGAGGAGAAGAGTAAACAGGTACTCAAGAACAAGCAGCCCCTGATGACGTTCGCGTGAGGCAGGCGCCTGCGGCATCGGGAGGACGGGTATAATCCGAATCTGAATCCGAATCCGAAGGACATGAGTGTTATGGCTACCGATGACATAACGAGGTGGAGGACCGAGTCGCTTGACCTTATCATACTCGACCTCCTCAGCAAGAGGCAGGGGGCCCTGAGGGATGATGAGCTCCTCGAGATGCTCCGCGCTATGCTCAAGGACCTCTCGGCGTCTGAACTTAACAAGGAGCTGCTCGACTTGGAGCTGAGGGGCAAGATAAACGTCGCCAGGCTCAAGAAAGAGGGCCGGGCGATAACCCTCCACACCACAAGGCAGGCCTGAGAGATGGGAGTCGACCTGAGAGTACTACTGACTCCGATGGCGATACCCCTTGAGAGCCTCAGCAGGAGGGCGGTGGCGATAGATGCCTACAATGCCGTCTACCAGTTCCTGGCGATCATCAGACAGCCCGATGGCACCCCCCTCAGGGACGCGAGGGGCAGGGTCACCAGCCACCTCAGCGGCCTCTTCTACAGAAACGTCAACTTTCTGGAGGCCAACATCAAGCCGATCTACGTCTTCGACGGCAAGCCGCCTGAGCTGAAGGCGGCGGAGGTCGAGAGGAGGGTCAGGGTCAAAGCGAAGGCCGAGGCCGAGTACAGGAGCGCCCTAGCCAGGGGGGACGTGGAAGGGGCACGGAAGCACGCACAGGCCACCTCCAGGCTGACGGCAGAGATGGTGGGGCAGGCAAAGGCACTGCTGGACGCCCTGGGGATACCGTGGATCCAGGCGCCATCAGAGGGCGAGGCTCAGGCGGCGTTCATGGTTAGGAAAGGCGATGCATGGGCATCTGTCAGCCAGGACTATGACTCGCTACTCTTCGGAACCCCCCGCCTGGTAAGGAACCTGACCATCTCAGGGAGGAGGAAGCTGCCGAACAAGCCGGTCTATATCGATATAGAACCGGAGATCGTCAAGCTCGACGATGCCCTCAGCTCCCTCGGGGTGACGAGGGACCAGCTCATAGACATCGGGATACTCCTCGGGACGGATTTCAACCCTGACGGCTTCAGAGGGGTGGGCCCAAAGAAGGCGCTGAAGCTGATAAAGGAGTGCGGCTCGCTCGAGGGGGCGCTGGAAAGGGGGGCGGTCGAAGCCGTCAGCGGAGAAGGTATAGACTATGCCTCGATCAGGGAGATCTTCCTGAGGCCGACGGTAACCGACGACTACCACCTCGCCTGGAGGGGGGTCGACAGGGAAGGGGCGTTGGCTATCCTCTGCGACGAATTTGACTTTTCGCGGGAGCGGGTCGAGGGGGCGTTGCAGCGGATCGAGAAGGCAAAGGCGCGCGGGCAGTCCAACCTCGAGAAGTGGTTCGGCTAGCCGGCCCCATATTTATCCATCTTCGCCCAGATAAGAGGGGTGGTCGGCAGATATGATAGAGTATACTTTCGGCGCAAGGGGCCATCCAAAGATAAGCGCGCGGCACAGGACGACCCTCGAGATCACGAGGGACGGGGAGGTGACGGAGCTGGGGGACTGCATAGTGGCGACCTCCTCGGAGGTTGGACTTGCCGGACTTCCCAGCGAGCTGAAGGAGGCGGCCAGGAGGGAGGGGGCCGTGATCGCCCTGGAGATCACTGCCGGCGGGCTGACGGAGAGGATAACCGGGAGGGGGCACCCCTCGCTGACTTTCACCAGCGGGAGGGAGATGGTGGCCAGGAGGAGCGGCTATATCTGCGGGAGGACGCTCATGATAAGGGCAGACAAGTCTGCGCGCGATCTCGACAGGAGGGTGGTTGAGGCCCTCAGGAAGCCGGAGACCCGCGTCAGGGTGACGATCACGGTCTTCTGACGCTACCGGGGGCATCGGCCGCCGGGAGGCGCGGGACGGCCGGCTGAGGGGGGCAGGGTCCGGCGGTAACCGGCGCAGCAGGGTTGATAGGCAGCCTCACAGTGAAGGAGGACCCCTTGCCCGCAACGCTCTCGGCGCTTATGCTCCCGTTGTGGGCCTCGATCATCCTCTTGCAGGCAGCGAGCCCTAGACCCGTCCCCTTCGGCTTGGTCGTGAAGAGGGGCTTGAATAGCTTGAGGAAGTTCTCCTCGGATATGCCCGATCCGCTGTCGCTGATCCTGGCTATTATGCTCCCCCCAGAACTCGCGAGCCTTATGTCGAGCTCCCCGCCGTTGGGCATGGCCTGGATCGCGTTGGTGATGAGGTTGATGAAGACGCGCTTGATCATCGCAGGGTCCATCCTCAGGTTGGGCAGGCCGTCCTCTGTGGTGACGGAGAGGCGTATGTTCTGGGGGATGTTTGCCGTCGCGATTATCTCGCTTATAAGCTGGGGCAGGCTTGCGTCGACCAGCCTCGGCGCGGGGGGCTTGGAAAAGTCCTGCAGGTCCGAGACTATCTTGTTCATATAGTCGACCTGCTTCTCCAGCCCCTCAAGAAGTTTGGTTATGCGCTGCCGGGCATCGGACCTCATCTCCGCAGACTCGGTGATCGCCCGGGTGAGGTAGAGGGTATTGACGATCACCTGGAGCGGGTTCCGCAGGTCGTGGCTGACCATTGCAGCGGTCTCGCCTATAGTGGCCATCCGCTCGGCGTCCCTCAGCTCGCGGGTCTTCTGCTCGACCAGGTCCTTCAGGTGCAGGGAGTAGAGCCGCAGCTCCTTCTCCATACACTTCCGAGCGGTTATATCAATAATCGAGAAGAAGACCCTTGAGTAGTTCTTGTTGACGGGATCGACTATCCAGCTGAGGCTGATATCGATCTGCTCCCCGCTGAGTGTCCGGTTCTTGCGTTCGCTCTTGAAGTAGGTCCTGCCTTCGGCAATGACCGCCAGCTCCTGTTTAAAGTCATCGTAGGTCATGATCTTGTGGAGGTCCAAGTCCTCCAGGCTGCTGGCGCCGTAGAGGTCGAGGGTGGCCCTGTTGACGTCGACGATCCTGACCAGCGAGAGGCAGTAGGAGATCGCTTCGGGGTGGCTGTCCAAGTAGGAGCGGATGTCAGTTATGCCCGCTGCCACGAGTCTGTCGATATAACGCTTCACTTCGGAGAAATCGGTCTCCCAGAGGGAGATGGGCGAGTTCTCGAAGAGGCTCCTGTACCTCTCCTCGTTCTCGCGGAGAGCCTGCTCGGTCCGGACCCTCTCGGCATGCGCCTCGGCCGCCTCGAGGGCGCGGGAGATGTTGTGGGCGAGGTTCTTAATCGGGGGGATGAAGTACTCTGCGGGCGAGGCGGGCGATATGCTCAGCGCGCCGATTATACGGTCCTGCCGGAAGAGCGGGGTAATTATGCATGAGCCATGATCATAATCCCTCGCATTCAGGATCAGGCTGGCGATCGGTCTCGGGAAGCAGTTCTGGATTAGTTCTGCGTCACTCACCTGCAGGGTCTTGCCTTCAAGGAGCACCTGCCTGAGCATCTCGGATCCAAGGTCGCATTCCATCTCGCCCAAGCGCCCCCCGATCAGCTCCTCGATGGACGCAACCGGCAGGGACGACATCCCGGCCAGCCTCACCTTCGAGCCGTCGGGGGTCAAGAGGAGCATCCCCGCGCTGTAACCGGATCCCTCGAAGCAATCCTTGACGAGGCGGCAGATCTCGGACCTGTCGAGGGCACTCTGTATCCTCGAGGAGACCCGCTCGGCTAGACGGATGATCTCCATGAGACTGCACAGTGTCTCGCCCGTCCCCTGAGGTGTGCTCACCCTGACCTGATCCCTCCGATAAAGCTAACAGATAGCAACCATAGCATCCGCATCCGTAGCAGTAAGCAAGCCGAATAGCGCCAGGCTGTCTGGAGATACTCTGATCCTCTCGATTATTATGCCTTGCGAGAGGGGATGCGCCCTGTCAGAGTGGCAGTCAGGGCGATCGGGGCTCAGCCCAGACATCCAGAGCCACCTGCCACTCCCTCGGGGCGGTCGGCTTCACCACGCGGGTCCCTCTGATGTTGTAGCTGGCGAAGTACAGATCGGCGACCCGCCGGAGTGCGGATTCTGCGCCCCTCAGAGGGTCCTCCTTGGCGAAGACATAGAGGTGAAGCATCCCGCCGCCCGGCTTAAGAACTCCGGCAGCGGCGTCGAGGAACTCGAGGGACCTGCCGGGGAGGTTCATGATCACCCGGTCTGCCACCGCGCCCAGCTGGGCGGCGGCGGCCCTCGCATCACCGCAGATCGGCTCGACCCTGCCGCAGAGTCTGTTGAGGGAGACGTTCTCCGAGAGGAGCCTTATCGCATCGGGGTTCAGGTCTATTGAGTACACATGTGCCATGGCGCACTTTGCTATCATGAGGGAGAAGGGGCCTACCCCGGAGAACATGTCGACCACGGTCTCGCCATCCGCCACGGATGAGGCGACGCGGAATCGCTCCCAGCCGAGCCTAGGCGAGTAATACACCTTGGAGAGGTCCACCTTCACCCTGATGCCGTACTCGGAGTGGACGGTCTCCCACTTCTCTTCCCCTGCCACCACTTCTAACCGAGGAACCCTGAACTCCCCGGCGACCTTCCCAGTCTTGAGCATCACTGTCCTCATTCCAGGGTTCAGCCTGAGGAGGGCCTTACCGATCTCCCCGCGGTAGGGGAGGAGGCCGTCAGAGAGTGACTCGACCACGAGTATATCGCCTACTGCATCGTAGGACCTAGGAAGGAGGGCATGGAGGTCCCGCGGCACAGCCTCACCCAGCGCCTCGCTCAGGGTCCTCGGGCGCTTGGCCGATGGCGGGAGGTCAGCAGTCGTTACTTCACCTTCGAGGGTGCAGGCCGCCTCTAGAGGCCGGAGGATCGGGATTAAGATGGAGCCTCCCTCCTCTCTGATCTTCCGCGACCTGTCGTAGAGGCCGAGCCTGAGCAGGGCCTGCCTGACGCGCTCCCCGCTGCGCTTCTCGGCCCTTATGCAGAGGTTGCTGCCCAATTGTGGTTACCTTTCGATCACACGATCGGCTGCTAGCACATTTATCTTTCCCGGTTTTGGGTTGACGTTTTCCCGGGGGAGTTAGCGATTGCTTTTATGGTATGCAGCACACCTCATAGGACCAGATCACAACAATGGGGGAGGGGGGTTTGGAGCAGCAAGGATCGATCGTTGAGTTCGACTCAACTGAGCCAGACTGTTCCAGAGAGGCTCAGACGAAGTGGCGGAGGAGGGAGCGCCCGCGGCTGCGGGAACTGAAGATGCTTTCGCCGAGGCAGAGGAGGGTGGTGATAGAGCGCGACGGCAGGTGCGTGATATGCGGGAGCCTGAAGGAGCTGGAGGTGCACCATATTGAGGGCGTCCTGACCCCTGATGGGCTGCAGAGGATAAACCATTATGACAATTTGGCTGCCCTGTGCAGGCGCTGCCACAGGGCAGTAACATTCCTGGAGCTATACCACCCGATCCTCAATGTGAAGGCAGTGATCCCGTTCCTGAGGAGCAGGATCGGGCAGGACGGAGGGCCGCGCGAGGCATCCCGGATGGACAGGGGACAAGAGAAGAAAGCTGGTCAGTCATAGGATGCGGGCAGAGCCAGCAGGGCAGGAGGGGCGTGAAGGACCGCCCCCCGGAGATCCGAGCCGACCGGATGTCTATCGGAGCAGGAAGCCTCTCCCACTTTAATACCGACCGGGGCTATTCATTACGATCGACTTGATGACGTAAGTTTGGGAAGTAGACCAGACCAGACTAGACTAGACCAGACTAGGTTTTGTTTTACTTGGCCTCCCTGAAAACGGGGCATGCAAAGTTCGTGGGCTGAAGAGCAGGGGGCGTTCGGAGCGGCTCAAACCATCGGCGTTTGGGATAATGGCGGGTCCGGAGGGATTTGAACCCTCGACCAGCGACTTAGGAGGCCGTCGCGCTATCCAGTCTGCGCCACGGACCCGCAGAGTTGTTCGGGCCTCTCCAGAGATTAACAATGGTTGCTATTTATATTTTTAGCAGATTAAAGCTCAGCCCGCTGAGCACGTATGCGCCCAAATCGAATACCCGGCTGGCCCTCTCGATTATTACCGAGTCGCTGGTTGCAACTATCCCGCCCCTCTTAAGCACCTCGACGTCGGCGCAGGCTTCGGCCGTGGCGCCCCCTTCGAGCGAGTTTTCCTCCAAGAGGCGCCTCGCCTCCGACGCGATCTCCCCGCTCCTGCTCACCGGGCTGTCGAAGACGAGGTGGACGCAGCTGGGGCCCAGCTCCTTCAGGGCGGCTATCACAGCCTCCAACGCAGCCGGTGCCGGAGCTGCCGAGCCATGGATCGCAGATACGTCGCGTGCGAAGCCGTCGTCACATAGGTATACGGGGAGGCCCCTGAGGGCGCTGTCGACCGTGAGGAGGACATTGAAGCCGTCGACGGAGACGGAAGCCGACCGCACCTCGCCAGGGCCTACCGCCTTCCTCCTGTGCGACTCTGCCACGCCCTGCGGGTAGATGGCCCTGTAGAGGAGGAGCCTCTGCGATCTGTCGAGGCAGTAATGGTCCCCGACGAAGCGCACAGCGGACTCCCTAGCGTATCCGCGCTCTAGGAGGTACCGCAGGTCCTGTACAGCCTCTGCGATCATGCCGAGCCCTCGATGTAGATCGCGGGTCTGAGGGGGATCGCCTGCCTGGACTTGCCCTTCGGGTCGTACTCGGGGGACTCGCCGAAGACATCTACCCTGCAACCGAAGTATGCGGAGAGGAACGCCGCGCTCCCGCTCAGGGCTGCGAACTCGTCTACCGGGTTCGCTATGAGCTTCGCCCTCTCCTCCTTCTGCATCGTCACTGCGGCCTGCGAGACAGAAGAGATAAACTTGGCCGCCTCCCCGCCCCTGCCCCTCACCTCGGGATCCTTCATGGCCTCCCGGATAAGGTACTTCGGATCGGTTCCGGCATCTAGGAGCTTCAGGAGCCGGAGGTAGGCGCTCCACTTCCAGGCCGGCGCGGTGTAGTAGCATATGCGCCCAGGCGCGATGCCAGTGACCCTGACGATCTCAGAGGTGTCAGCTATCAGGTTCTTGAGGAGGTTCTCGGAGATCTCCGCCCTCTCATCGATGAGACGGGGATCGGACTTTGGCCACTCCGAGGTTGAGATGAAACCCCTGTGGCCGTACCTCTCCCAGATCTCCTCGCAGATGTGCGGCGCGAACGGCGCCATCAGCCGCACCGTCATCTCGATCGCGTACTTGACTATGCCCCTCGTCTCCGCGTCGGCCGGCTTGGCGCGCTTGAGATACCACTGCACGTCCTGCTGGAGGACGAAGAGGGCTGTATGGATGGCCTCCCTCACCCTCAGGCAGTCCATCGAGGCGGTAACCTGGTCGATGGTCCTCTGGATGCGGCTCACTAGCCAGCGGGCGGCAGGGCTGGAGGGGGGCAGGTCCGAATCCCCGCCGCGCCCAAAGGAGGGGGCATCGGCATAATCCATAGCGAGGCAGTAAAAGTCCTCGAGCCTCGACCTCGTGCTCCTGGCGAGAGAGTCGCTAAAGTCGGCGTCCTGGAGGAGCTCGGAGGCGGAGAGTATGGAGGTGCGCAGGGTATCGGCTCCGTATATCCTGATGGCTCGCCTGAGGGGGACGATGTTGCCCATGGACTTGGACATCTTCTTCCCGTCCATCAGGACGCTGCCGTTGACCACTATGCGCCTTGGCCACAGCTCCTTGGGGAAGATCCCGACATGGTTGAATATGAAGAACGTCAGGTGGTTAGGAACCAGATCCCTGCCGGAGTGCCGGCTGTCCAGAGGGTAGAAGTAGAGGAACTCGCGCCTGATCGCCTCCGCGGCCTCCCTGCCAGCAGCGAGCGAGGATGGGTCGCCCTTCCCCAGGAAGACATAGTCGAAGAACGCGTCATCGAGCTGTGAGGGCTGCAGGCCCATTTCCTTGAGCAGCCTGGATATGGCGTAGTACGCCATGTAAATGGTCGAGTCTGAGAGGCTCTCGATGATCCAGTCCCTGTCCCACGGGAGGGGTGTGCCCAGCCCGGAGCGCCTCGCGCATGCCTTCTCCCTCAGCCAGTCCACGACGTTCTCGAACTCCTGCCGCAGGTCCTCGGGCATCAGGGACATCTCGCGGAGGTGTGCCCTGACAGCGTCCTTCCACCCCTCATCGCCGTAGTTGATGAACCACTGGTCGCCGAGGAGGCTTACTATCACCTCGCAGCCGCACCGGCAGTATATGGGGCCGTTCAGTATCTCGCAGAAGGGGATCGCGAGCTTGTTCTCGATCAGATCCTTCTTGACTGATTCCTTTGCCCTGCCCACGGGCAGCCCGGCGTACTTGCCGGTGTAGGGCAGCATCACCCCGCCGTGGAACTCCTTCTGGTAGACCTCCTTGGTCGCCTCCTCCGCCCTCGGGTCGTTCTGGTCCTTCACGCCCATCCTATCGACGACGTCCTGGGCGGGTATCCTAGAGTAGCCCTCGATCTTGATGACGGGGACGGGCTCTATCAGGAGGGGGGCGCCCACACAGTACTTCGCGAGCGCCTCGGGGTGCTTCGTCAAGTCCCTCAGGGCGAGGAGGTCGTAAGGGGCGTGTGCAGGGACGGACATGACGACGCCCGTGGCGTTCGAGGGGTCAACGAAGCTGGCGGGGAGGATCGGGATCCTGCTCCCGTTAATTGGATTAGTGGCGAACCTTCCGATGATGGAGGAGCCTTTCATCGTCCTCACGAGCTGGACGTCGTACGCCTGACTACTGAGCTTGCCTGCCGCCCGCTCGCTCACAATCAGCACCTCATCCCCCAGCTGGACCTCGGCGTAGATCGCCTCTGGGTTGAGCCAAATGTTCGTGACGCCGTAGATCGTCTCCGGCCTGAGGGTCGCGCAGAGCAGGGACTTTCCGTCGAGGCTGAACTTGATCGCGGTGAACTCCCCGATCTCAGGCTCAAGGTCCCCCCGCGTGTCGTGCTGCCCGACCGGGTTCCTGCAGGAGGGGCACCACCCTATGGGATGGACCCCCTTGGTGATGAATCCGCGGGAGTTGAGCTGGTGGAACTGCCACTCGATAAACCTGCTGTAGGAGGGATCGATGGTGGTGAATTCCCTCCGCCAGTCGATCGAGAAGCCCATCTCCTTCATACCTAGCTTGATCTCCGAGTGGAAGTACTTTGCTATGTTGAGCGGCTCGGTGAACGTCGCCATGGACTCCTTTGGGACGCCGTAGAGGTTCTCGAAGATCTCGATTACCTCCCTGTCGCCTGCGGCGATCCTCTTGGCAATTGCGAGGATCGGTGTACCGGTGTAGTGGAACGCCATGGGCAGGAGGGTATTGTACCCCCTCATGCGCATGTAGCGGGCGTGGACATCTGCAAGCGTGTACGTCCGGGCATGACCGATGTGCTGGGGCGCGTTGGGGTAGGGGTACGCCACAGTCAGGTAATACTTCGGCCTGCCGTCGGGGTTGGCTTCAAAGGTCTTCGCCTCGGACCAGCGCTTCTGCCACTTCTCCTCGACCTTCTGGAAGTCGATAGTTGGAGGCATGGGACGATAACACCACCAAACGTTGACGATAACCTGCTAACCTCTCATAGGATTAATCATTTTCCGTTTTTCCTTTCCTTTCCTTTCCTTACATTACATTACATTACCGTGTTCTCTCTCCTTCTATCCCTCTCTCCTTCTCTCCCTCTGCCCTCATAGCCCTCTTCAGATCGGAGATGACCTCGCCGAACTTGGTCAAGTTCGAGGGATCCACCTTCCCTTGACCTATATCGTCCCTGCCGCCTCCCCGGCCGCCCATGGATCGGGTTATAGAGCCAGCCAGCCTGCCGGCGTTGGCGCCGTTCCGGACGGCCGACCCGCCTGCCACGACGACGATACTCCCGTCAGCAGCCGAGGCCAGCGCCACCACGAGATCGGGGTCGAGCTCTGCAGACCTGGACGCCAGGGCCAGCAGCTCGCCCCCCTCGAGCCTCTCGAAGACCCTCGACGCCAACTTGAACTTGCCTAACGGCTCGGCGCCGGCGATCAGCGCAGGGGAGATCTCGTTGGCCACTATCTTGCGGAGCCTCTCTATCTCCTTCCTCTGGCTTGAGAGGTCCCCTACCAGCTTCTCAGCGGCCTTCTCGATCCGCTCGACAGGTGTGTTGATGATCCCTGCCACGTTCAGGACAACGGACTCGGTAGACTGGACGGTCCTCAGGGCCGCCTCGCCTGAGGCAAACTCCAGCCTCTCGACGCCATCCTGGATCCTCTCGGACTTGATTATCTTTATCAGCCCTATCTCGCCGGTGTTGCTGCAGTGGATGCCCCCGCAGGCCTCCACGTCCCACCCCTCTATCTCGACTATGCGTATGGTGGGGCCGTAGACCACGCCCCCCTGGTAGAGCCGGAAGCCGAACCTCTGCTCGGCCTCGTTCCGGTCCATGAAGCGGGCGCGTATCGGCAGGAAGCTCATCACTGCGCGGTTCGCAAGAGTCTCGATCTCCCTCAGCTGGGCAGGCGTGACCTTCTCATAGTGGGAGATGTCGAGCCGGCTCCTCTCGACGCTCTTCTGCGCGCCCTCCTGCCAGACGTGCTCTCCTAGGACCGTGCGGGCTGCACCGAGGAGGATATGGGTAGAGGAGTGGTGCCTTGCGAGGGCCATCCTCCTCGGCCAGTCAACCCTGCATTCCACCTCGTCACCCGCCCTGGGCCGGACGCCTTCGGCGGCATTTACGAAGTGGACCACTATGCCCCTCGACTTTGCGACCCCTGTGACCTTGACCGCGCCCCCCTTTCCCTCCAGAGCAATGAGCTGCCCGGTATCGCTGAGCTGCCCCCCTCCCTCAGGGTAGAAGATCGTCCTGTCCAAGACGACCCTCCCCTCGCCAGCATAGAGCACCCTGGCCCTGAGAACCCCCAGCTTTGCATCGGAGTAGTAGACCAGCTCAGTCTGGGGGAGCGGGGGCATGCCTTCCAGTATGTCGGCCTCGGCGGCAGCCGCAGACTCCCGGCAGCCGGAGTGCCTCTGGGCGACGATCGTGTCGAATGTGTCGGGTATCTCGACCCTCACGCCGTTCTGCTCGCATACCTCTTTCGCAACCTCGGGGGGGATCCCGTTCGAGTCGTAGAGCTCGATCAGGTTCTCGAGTGGGAGGGACCCGCCCCTGCTCACCTTCGGATCCCTGATCAGCCGCAGGATCAGGCTCTTGCCCTGCTCGAGCGTCTTTGTGTATCGGCTCACCTCGAGGTCGGCGACGGCTGTCACGTAGCCGATCCTCTCGGCCAGGCTGGGGAACTGATCCTTCCAGTGGTTGATCTGCATGGAGAGGAGTTCAGACAGGGGGACGTGCATGCCGATGGAGTCGCAGAGCCTCTTCGTCCTCCTCACGAGGAGACGAGCGAGGTAGCCCCCCTTGACGTTGGACGGGACGATACCATCGCCGAGCATGAACGCCAGCGCCTTTGTGTGGTCGAGGATGGCGGTCAGGGTCTCTAAGGGCTCCAGCTCGCGGGCGAGGGAGGCGGCGTCGGTCCCCATCAGGCCGGCGACGTGTTCCCTGACCGATCTCAGCGAGCCTGCGTCCACGACGTTCATCATCCCAGCGTACTTGGTCATGGCAGCGAGCGTTTTCCTGTCGGGGAGGCTTATCCCCGCCAGCTTCACAAAGTCGTCGAGGAGGCGCCCGTAGACGGCCCCGAAAGCAGTCGGGGTCCCCTGGGAGAGCCAGGTCAGCCTCTCGAGACCGTAACCGGTATCGACTATCCTGAGGGGAAGGTCACGGTATCCGTCAGGAACCTTCTTGTACTGCATGAATACCAGAGTGGAGACCTCTATGCCTCGGACGATCCCCTCGATGTCGGGACCGGCGTCGCCCCCGCCCTCCCACCAGTGCTCGATGTATGAGATCTCCTCGCCCCTTATCCCGAGCTCTTCTGTCAGGAGCTCGTGATGATACCTGACGGTCTCCTCCTTCCAGTAGACCTCATTCTCCCGCGAGTTGAAGGCGTGGTGTGCCATCATCTCGAATATGCTGAGGTGTCTTCCGCCGGTCTTCCCGACATTGTCCAGGTCGTTCATGCGGATGCAGGGCTGCGAGATCGCCAGCGGGTTGAACGGGGGCGGGACCTCGCCGCTCGTGACGTGGGGCTGAAAGTCCGCTATGGACGCGATCGTCAGAAAGATGTCATCCCTCCACCGGGCGACGACGGGGTAGCGGTTCACTCTCGCGTGCCCCCTCTTCTCGAAGAAGGAGAGGAACGCTTCCCTCATCTCCTTGATCGAGTACTGCCTCTTCGTCGGTGGATCCCCGAGGAAGGTGTAGGGCACGCAGGGGGAGTCGCCGCAGAGCTCCCTGTCCGGGTCAAGCGTCCAGAAGTACCTCCCGCAGGACCTGCACTCCTTTCTCGTAAAGCCGCGCTCGAGGAAGAACCTGAGTCGATATGCTTCGGGATCGACGATCACATTACTGCCCCCTACAGATCATGGCAGAGGCGTGCACTGACGAGATACTGCATGCGCATGGGGATACGATCACTGGCCTCACCGTACTGATCAGCTCAATGCGGCAAACTCTATCCTGTCGGGTAAGTTAAACCTTATCATTAGGCGGTTTCCTGGGGGAAAACTCCGGCGGTCCGGGAGCCCGGAAGCATGGCATGTGGCACTGCGGGATGCGGAGGATTCTGGCAAAATACAAAATAAAAGATAGCAAGGGGCCGGGATGCCCCCTCCCCTTTGTGGTTTAACCGAAGAGTGAGCCCAGTCCTTCTGCCATCTCTTCCTCGGTAGCCTCTGCCTTCTTCTCAGCTTTAGCCTCCTTGGCTTCTGCTGCTGCGGCTGGAGCTGCTGCTGCGGCCGGAGCTGCTGCAACTGGAACTGCTGCAGCCTTGATTGCCTCATCGATGTTGACCTCGCCGAGAGCAGCGACGACTGCCTTTACGCGCGCGTCATCTACCTGGATACCAGCGGCAGAGAGAACGTTCTTCACTCCGTTCTCGTCTATAGGCTTCTTAGCGTTGTGGAGAAGCAGACCGGCATAAATATATTCGATCTTAATCACCCCCAACCAAGTTGGATTTTATACGATAAGATTACTACTTAAATCCTTCGCCCTTAATCCCGCTGTGCTGATGCGGGTTTTGGCCCCTACGAGGATGTTGCCGGGGGCACTGCCCCCGTCGATGTCGCTGAAAGCACCGTTCCTCACCAGCAGCACCTCACACGGAAAGCTCTGGATGCTTCTCCGAGACCGCCTTCGCCAGCGCCGAGCCCCGCCTCTGTGCGAGCGAGACCGCCTCGCCTATTGTCTCGGGTATGGGGACCGCGGCGTTCACAGCCAAGCTCTTTGCCTCGTTGAAGCCCTTTGCCACCAGCAGCCGGATGTTCTCGGGCAGCGGGATAACTGCGCCCACCGAGAGGTTCATCGCGTTCTGGACGGCGGCTATCACGTTGGCGTTGTACTCGTCGAGGTTGATCGCAAGCACGTCGCCGGGGATCACGCCGTTGTCGTAGCCCATCCTCAGCTTGAGGCCGACCATGATCGGTTTCAGGCCGAGCTTGCTCAGCAGGTCGGCAAGATCCGCTGAGATCGGTTCCCCCTTCTTGGCGACCACTGTATCGCTTGCGATCCAGACGTTGCCGTCCTGGATCTTGGTGGGGATCTTGGCAGCGCCGAACTTGCTGAGCACCGGTCCCGGCTGCATGCCCGTGTTCCCTGCAGTGACAGTTATGTCGTTGGGCGCTATGTCGCCCGGGGCAGCAGCTGACTCGACCTTGTTCTTCTCGAACATGAGGTAAAGCGAGAAGGGGTTCTTCTTGGAGAATATGAACGCGTTCTGCTCCGAGAGGTACTTTGATATGTCGTTGATGTTCTTGTATTTGCTGGCCAGGCTCGATATCGCTATCTTGACCAAGGTGTTCTTGGCGACGCGGATGATGAGGTCGTCCTTGAACTTCTTCTTGAGTACCTGGAGCTGGCTTGCCTTGAGCCCCCTGAGGTCTGCTATCGCGAAGACTGGGTAATCCCGGAAGCAAGCCTCCAGTTCCTTGACTATCTGCTTCTTGTCCACCGTTCTCTTCTTGACCGGCATCTCTCTCACCTCACTCTCACGGGCTTGCCCATCGTCGTCTTGACAATTAGCGAGCCCAGATTCTGGTCTAGCTTGATCCGCCTGTCGACCGTTGTCAGGACGGCGTTGATGTTCTCGGCTATGTCCTTCGAGTCCATGTCCTCGGCCCCGACCCTGCATCTTATCGCAGGCTGATCGCGTATCCTGACGCGGACGGCGTTGCGGTACCTCTTGATTATGGGCTCGACGTTGGCTGTCGGCGGGACCGGCTCAGGCATCTTGCCCCTCGGCCCCAGCACCTGCCCCAAGATCTTGCCCACGGACGCCATCAGATCGGTCCTAGCCGCCAGAAAGTCGCAGGATTGCGCCAGCTTCTTGGCAGCTTTCTTGTTGCCGGCGTACTGGTCCAGTTCCTGCCTGGTGATCACCAGGTCTGCTCCGGCCTGCCTCGCCTTCACGACCAGATCGCCGTCGGCTATGACGCAGACCTTCAGCTCCTTTCCTATCGGGTGCGGGAGGGTGACCGTCTCGTTGATCCTGTTCTCGGGAGCCTTGACGTCGAGGTTCTTGAAGTTCAGGATCAGCTCGACCCCCTGCTTGAAGTTCCTCTTTGCTGACGCGCTCTTTGCATCATCGACCGCTTTGATCAGCCTCTGCGTATCCAGTTGCATATCAGGATGCCTCCGCCCGGGCTATCAGCTCATTGTATTGTCCCGCGTCGATCTCTTTCTGGATCTCGCGGGGGTCTTTACCGGCAACGGTAACGCCGATGCTGACGCAGGTGCCGATGACCTCCTTTAAGCATGACTTGAGCGTCCTGGCGACAGAGAGCGGATACCTTGTCCTAGCTATCTTTATCGCCTGCTCTATGCTGAGGTCTCCCACCTTCTCCGTCTTGGAGTTACTCGAGCACTTTTCCAGACCGAGCTCTTTCACTATCAAGGCGCTGGTGGTAGGCACACCGACCTCGACCTCGAACACCTTCGTATCAGGGTCGGCGATTACTTTAACCGGAACCTTCATTCCTTCAAAATCCTTGGTCTTCTCGTTGATAGCATTGACTACAGCGAGGATGTTGAGGCCGGTAGGCCCCAGGGTCGGCCCGATCGGGGGGCCGCCGGTCGCCTTCCCGCCGTCGACCTGGAAGTTGAAGGTTTTCTTTGCTACCATCTCAGTCTTCTCCTTTTCTTTCTGATTCTGGTCCTATCCCACTGTCTTCTGCTTCTTCGCCTTCATCTAGTTCCTCAAATGCCTTGAATATGTCCATCTTCCCTTCCTTGTCCGCTGCGGCGGTCTCCCTGACTTCGGCCTTGACCGGCTCTCCGCGGGCGACCAGCTTGACCTGCTCCGCGTGCACCGTTATTGGAAGCGTGTATGGGGTCTCAAGGAGTTCCAGCGTGACCTCGCTCTTCGTCTTGTCTACGCGGGTGATCTTCGCCTGCATGCCCTTGAAGGGGCCCGCTATGATCTCCACCTTGTCATTGACGTTGAGCAGCTCTGCTACCGGCTTTGGCAGGATGAACTTCAGGACGTCGTTCACGTCCACCTTGCCGGCGACCCATCCCTTGATGTGCTTGACGTCTTCGATGGCGAGGTTGACGACGTTGGGACCTGTGGCCTCTATGAAGACGTACCCCCGGACGTCTTGGGGGGATATCACCGCCTTGCAGGGGATCTTCTTGGCGTTGCAACGCCTCTCTATGAGGAGGGCCACATTCTGCTCCTGTCCGGCTGTCGTGCGGATTGCAAAGATACGGGAGGACCCCTTCTGATCCGACACCGGATTACCCCCTTACGCCTAGGATCAGCGAAGCTATAAGCTGGATAATGAACCCGAATATGCCGATGACCAGCATCCCCAGCAAGCAGATCCTGACGGAGAGCTTGACCTCGTCGAAATCGGGCTTCCTGGAGAGCTTGAGCACCTTCCCCATCGACCGCAGGGACTCGGATATTCCCATTTGCTTCACCTAATCCTATTTAAGCAAGGCTAAAAAGTTGAAGTGCGATTTAAAGCTTTCCGAGATGGACGGTCAGATCCGAATGAGATCGATGTCAAGGTCCTCTGCCAGCGTGCGCGCGTATTCTTTGAAAGCCGAAGGGGTGCCCTTCCAGTCGACGACGATGGAGGAGCATCCGCCAAAGGTCTTCCTGGCGCACTGCCTGAGGATCGAGTAGTCCGAGCCCCGGCCGGGGGCCATTGCATACTTCGGGATTATGTGCCCCAGCGCGGAGTCCTGCTGCGAGAGGACGAGACTGGTGAACTTCTCTGGATAGTGGCCCCCTCCGAGCCCGAGGGAGCCGCCTCCTCTGACTGGTTTTGAGATCGCGGACGCCACCGCCCGGGCAACTGCCTCACCGAGGGCGTTGTCGTTCCACGCCCCCTCATCGCTGCCTATCTCCACGAAGGTCACCGGAGGGGCCAGGGCCGTCGGGCCATGGTGTGTGGCCTCGAAGGAGACGTCTGTATCTAGGCCGAGGAGGTCCTTGGACCTCCGGAGCTCGCGTATGAGGTCGGACTGGAGGCAGGGGTTCGATATCCCCACCTGACCGGGGTTCCCGCCGAGAAGGGCCTCGTTCCTCAGGTTGCCAGGGGAGTGCGCGGTGAGGCAGCGTTTCCCGGACTCGCTCCGGTGACGGGAGAGGCAGAGGACCCACTCCCAGCCAGGATCGTCTTTGGGCACCGGCGCCTGCCCACGGTCCTGATCATGGCCCAGATCGTGATCGCGCTCCTGATCCTGACGGGGCGCCTGCCCGCCGCCACGGCCAGCCAGAACCGGCAGGGTCAGGGCGGTCAGCGACCCCCTGACGGCCACCAGCCGCAGATCCGAGTATGGGGGGGCCCGGCCGACCAGCGAACCCCCCTCAGCGAGGCTGGTGCCAGCACCATCGCCGGCGCCGACGAAATCAATCTCTTCGAGCAGGTGGGAGGCGATGTTCCTTCCGGCGGGATCGTCTTCGGAGAAGACTAGCAGCTTTGCCAACTACCGCACCCGGGCTAGATGATGAGGGCCATGAGACCTTTCTGGGCGTGGAGCCGGTTCTCCGCCTGGTCGAATATTACTGAGCGGCTACTGTCGGCCACCTCGTCCGTGATCTCCTGCCCCCTGTGGGCCGGAAGGCAGTGCATCACGATCGCATCGGCGGGGG
>Ga0067045_1028706_pt1 | contig 28772 bp, 26 predicted proteins | sample TerdegcTABiofilm_FD_59184 | JGI IMG/M metagenome (GOLD analysis project Ga0067045, IMG submission 59184) | Combined Assembly of (Gp0054472, Gp0054536) Wastewater bioreactor microbial communities from Singapore -Terephthalate degrading...
GGCGACGCGGGCCGCGGCTTCGCCGTGGTGGCCGACGAGGTGCGCAAGCTGGCCGAAAAGACCATGACCGCCACCAAGGAGGTGGGCTCGGCCATCGAGGCCATCCAGTCCGGCACCCGCCAGAACGTGGGCAAGGTGGACCAGGCCGCCGCCGCGGTGGAGGAGGCCACGGGCCTAGCCAAGGATTCCGAGACCGCCCTGCGCGAGATCGTGGGCCTGGTGGAGACCACCTCCCAGCAGGTCACGAGCATCGCCACCGCGGCCGAGGAACAGTCCGCGGCCAGCGAGGAGATCAACCGCTCCGAGGAGGAGGTCAACCGGATCACCGGCCGCATCGCCCAGGGCATGCGCGAATCGGCCCAGGCCGTGCAGGACCTGGCGGCCCGCATCCGCGAGCTGGAGGAGATGGTGCGGGCCTTGCGGGCCGGATAGACCAGAGGGGCAGGCGGTCCGGGTCCGGGGCCAAGCCCCGGACCCGGCGCACGCCCTTACAGTTTCGACCGCAGCACGATGTCCGTGATCGGGCCGCGCGAGCGTTCGCCCTTGAGCACCATGTGGGCGTAGTTCTTGTAGCCCTTGAGCTTCTTGACCACCCAGTTGAGCCCGTTGTTGGACTCGTTCAGGTAGGGGTTGTCCACCTGGCGGGTGTCGCCCAGGCAGATGCACTTCACGTTCTCGCCCATGCGGGTGAGCAGGGCGCGGGTCTCGTTGCGCGAGAGGTTCTGCATCTCGTCCACGATGACCACGGCGTTCTCCACGTTCATGCCCCGGATGTAGGCGATGGGCTGGATCTCGAACTTCTTGGGGTTGAGCCGCATGCTCTCGGCGTCCGGGGTCAGGAAGACCCGGTTGGCCGGGCGCATCTCGTGGAGCTTGAGCAGCAGGTCGTGGATGTAGCGCACGTAGGGGAGCATCTTCTCCTCCACGTCGCCGGGCAGATAGCCCATCTTGGAGCCGATCTCCCAGACCGGCTTCACCAGGTAGATCTTGCGGAAGGGGTTGTCCTTGCGCTCCAGGACCAGGAACAGGGCCGCGGCCAGGGCCAGGAAGGTCTTGCCGTAGCCCGCCTCGGACTGGAGCGAGACGAGGTCAATGTCCGGGTGGAGCATGAGCTCCAGGGCCAGGTTCTGGTACACGCTGCGCGGCCGCACCCCCCAGATCTCGTGCTGGTAGCCGATGGCCTTGGGGCCCTCGGGGCCGTAGAACACCGGGGTGCCCTGCTCCCAGCGGAAGCTGTTGGCGATGGGGTCCTCGGTCTCCTCCACGAAGCCGGTGTAGAGCTGGGACTCGGACTGGAAGGGCACGGAGTCGCGGTAGCCCTCGCTCTGGATGCCATAGACCCGGGCCTTGAGCTGCAGGATGCGGTCGTTGGTGATGAGGATCGGTTCTTCCAGGCGCTGGCGGACGACCTCCTTGAGGATGCGGTCGTCGTAGATCTCGTCTTCCAGGCCCAGGGCCACGTCGGGGGGGAAGATGAGGACCTTGTCGTCCTCCAGGATGGCGTGCACGGCCTGGCTGACCACGTGGCCCACGCGGGGGTCTCGTTTGAGCTTATCGAGCTCGGCCAGGACCGTGTAGGGAATGTGGATGCGGTTTTCTTCTCCGTTGCGCAGGCTGGCGATGCATTTCGGGTTTTCGATGAGCACGTTCGTGTCGAGAACGAAGTTCTTCGAGGCCATAGGCTCCCTTGCAGTGCGTTGGAGTTCTCATGCCAAGGCGTCCTGCGAACCCTCATGCTGTCAAGGAACGGGCTTGGTTCTCACCTCCCTGGGGCGGCAAGGGCTGTCGCCGCGCTGGTATAAACATTCTCTAAACTTTTCCCCGGGGCCGGTCCATCACAAAATGGCGCGCTCCGGTGACGGTTCTGCGACAGATCCGCCCGCCGCCCGGCCCCGGCCCGGGCCGCCCTTTCGCGGGGCTTGCCCGCGCAACGGATTCGGGCTATTGAGGCGCTTCCATCAGCGCACGCAGGAACCACATGACAGACGAGACCAAGAAAGGTCCTTCGCGCCGGCCGAGACCGTCCGGCGGCGAGGGCGTCTTTGAAAAAAGACTGACCGAGATCAAGGAACTGGACGCCGGCATCCTGGAGCTTCTGGCCCGGCGCGCCGCAGTCCTGGGCCGGGAGACGGCCTGGCGGCGTTCGCGCGGCAAGCCGGGCTCGGACCCGGCCCTGGAGAAGCAGGTCTGGGCCGTCTGGGAAGAGGCCGCCCGGGCCCACGGCCTGGACGCCAAGCTCCTGCGCCAGCTCTTCGGCATGCTCAACTTTTTCGGCCAGGCCCCGGCCCGTCCGGTGCGCCGCCAGGGCGATCCCTTCGGCCTGATCCCCCGCCAGACCCCCGTGGACGTGGACCTGCCCGCGCCCCGCTCCACCCGGCTGGCCCGGCTCTGGGCCCTCATGGCCGCGGCCACGGGACAGGCCCTGCGCCTGGACCAGGCCGTGCTCAACGACCCGCTCATCGAGCTGGTCAAGGCCCTGAACCAGGCCGGAGCGCACCTCTCCTGGACCGGCGACAGCCTGGAGGCCGCGGCCCTGGACCTGCCCGCCGGAACCTCCGCGCCCCTGGCCTTCGAGGACAAGCTGCTCTTCGCCGGGGAGGAGCCCTTCACCTTCTTCGCCCTCCTGGCCCAGGCCCTGCGCGGCGCGGGCCGCTGCAAGTTCGCGGGCGGCCCGGAGCTGAAGCTCCTGGACATCGGCCCGCTGAACCGCGTGCTGCCCGCCCTGGGCGCCCGGCTCATCAGCCTGAATCCCCACGGCCCGGGCCTGCCCGTGCGCCTGGAGTGCGGCGGCGACATGGGCGATTCCGTGGACCTGCCCGAGGACGCCCCTCCGACGTTCGCCCAGGCCCTGGCCCTCACGGGCTGGTCCCTGCCGCGCGGCCTGACCCTGCGCTTCACCCCCGGCCCGGAGCTGGAATCGGCCCTGGCCGAGGTCCAGGACGTGCTCGCCGCCTGCGGCCTCACGGTGCGCCGCAGGCCCGGCTCGTTCGCCGTGGCCCCGGGCGCGCCCCGGCTGCCTCTGGCCCCGGAGCTGCCCCCGGACCCGGTGCTCTGCGCCTATCTGGCCGCCCTGCCCGCCTTTGCCGGTGGCCGCGTACGGCTTTCCGGCGCCTGGCCCGCCGAGGCCCCCCTGGGACCCGGCCTGGAGCGCGAGCTGGCCGCCCTGGGCCTGTCCACGGCCTTGGAGAACGGCGCCCTGGTGAGCGCCAAGGGCGCGCCCGACGGCCAGCCCAGCGTGGATTTCCGCCACCGGCCCGAGACCTTCCCCCTGGCCCTCATGCTGGCCCTGGCCTCGGAACGGCCCTGCCGCGTGGCGGCGCCCGCGGGCGCGGAGCACCTGGCCCCGGCCGCGGAGATGCTGGAACGCCTCGGCGCGCGCTTCGAACTGGAGGGCGGGGCCATGGTCCTGACCCCTGGCCGGCTCTCCTGGGAAGGCTCCTGCCCGGCCCCGGGGCCCTTCTGGCTCCTGGCCCTGGCCCTGGCCGCCTGGCTCAAGCCCGGCATCGCCGTGGACAACCCCGGCGACCTCACCGCGCTCTGGCCCCGCTTCTGGAACCTCTACAACGCCCTGCCCACGGGACGCGCCAGCGACGCCCAGCGCGGGGAAAAGGCCCGCCATGAACCGGCAAAACCTCGACGCATCCGTGTGCGCGGAAATAGCGAGTCTTGAGGCCGAGATCGCCGCGTTCGAGCGCGAAATGGCCGCGTGCCGGGAACGGGAGCAGGACTTCCGGCGGCGCGAGGACCCGGCCCGGGACCTCTTTTTCGCCGCCGAGATCTTTGAGCTGACCCGCGAACGCCTGCGGATCGAGGTGGAGATCGACATCCGGCGCAAGAAGATCCGCCGCCGAGAGCTGGGCTACGGGGACGCGCCCTGCACGGACGCCGGCGGACTGTTCTGAGACGACACACTGGAGGAGAGCACGTGGCCCGCAACCTGACGCAGAAGATCATCGCCGCGCACCTGGTGGACGGGGACATGACCCCCGGCTCCGAGGTGGCCCTTCGGATCGACCAGACCCTGACCCAGGACGCCACCGGCACCATGGCCTGGCTCCAGTTCGAGGCCATCGGCATGGACCGCGTGCAGACCGAACTCTCGGTCTCCTACGTGGACCACAACACGCTCCAGATGGGCTTCCGCAACCCCGACGACCACCGCTACCTGCGCTCCGCCGCGGCCCGCTTCGGCGCGGTCTTCTCGCCCCCGGGCCTGGGCATCTGCCACCAGCTCCACCTGGAGAACTTCGCCCGGCCGGGCAGGACCCTGGTGGGCTCGGACTCCCACACCCCCACCGCGGGCGGCCTGGCCATGCTGGCCTTCGGCGCGGGCGGCCTGTCCGTGGCCCTGGCCATGGCCGGAGCGCCCTACGTCATCGCCATGCCCAAGGTGGTGCGCGTGCGCCTCACGGGCAAGCTCACGGGCTGGGCCGCGGCCAAGGACGTGATCCTGCACCTGCTGGGCAAACTCACGGTCAAGGGCGGCGTGGGCAAGGTCTTCGAATTTTCCGGTCCGGGCGCGGCCAGCCTCACGGTGCCCGAGCGCGCCACCATCACCAACATGGGCGCGGAGCTGGGGGCCACCACCTCGATCTTCGAGAGCGACGCGGCCACCAAACGCTTCCTGACCTCCATGGGCCGCGCCGGGCAGTACAAGCCCCTGGCCGCGGACAAGGACGCGGACTTCGACGACGAGATCGTCATCGACCTGGGCAAGCTCGAACCCCTGGCCGCCAGCCCGCACATGCCGGACAAGGTGGTCACGGTGGCCTCCCTGGACGGGCTCGCCGTGGACCAGGTGGCCGTGGGCTCCTGCACCAACTCCTCCTACTCGGACCTGAAGACCGTGGCCCTGACCCTCAAGGGCAGGCGCGTGCCGCCGTGCACGGACCTCATGGTCTCCCCGGGCTCCAAGCAGGTGGTCAAGATGCTGGCCGCGGAAAAGCTCATCGAGCCCATCCTGGACTCCGGGGCGCGGCTGCTCGAATGCACCTGCGGCCCGTGCATCGGCATGGGCGGCTCGCCCGTGTCCGCGGGGGTGAGCGTGCGCACCTTCAACCGCAACTTCGAGGGCCGCAGCGGCACCCAGGACGCCAAGGTCTATCTGACGAGCCCGCAGACCGCGGCCAACGTGGCCCTGCGCGGCAGGTTCACGGACCCGGCCACCTGGGGCAAGGCCCCGCGCAAGCCCGCGCTGCCGGCCAAGACCCCGAGCATCAGGAAACTCTTCGTCTTCCCGCCCAAGGACGGCTCGGCCGTGGAGATCCTGCGCGGGCCGAACATCGCGCCGCTGTCCAAGTTCGCGGCCCTGCCCAGGGAGATCAAGGCCCAGGTGGCCCTCAAGGTGGGCGACGACATCACCACGGACCACATCCTGCCCGCCGGGGCCCAGATCACGGCCCTGCGCTCCAACATCCCGGCCATCAGCGAGTACGTCTTCAGCCGGGTGGACGCGGACTTCGTGGCCCGCATCAAGAAGCTGGGCGGCGGCGTAATCCTGGGCGGCGAGAACTACGGCCAGGGCTCCAGCCGCGAGCACGCGGCCCTGGGTCCGCGCCACCTGGGCGTGGCCGCGGTCATCGTCAAGTCCCTGGCCCGCATCCACCGGGCCAACCTGGTGAACTTCGGCATCCTGCCGCTGCTCCTCAAGAACAAGGCCGACTACGATGCCCTGGCCCTGGGCGACAGCCTGACCATCCCGGCCGCGAAGCTGACCCCCGGCGGGACCGTCGAGATCGTCACGGGATCGGGCCAACGCATTGCGGTCACAAATGATTTGACGGCCAAGGAACTGGGTATTATCCAGGCTGGCGGACTGCTGAACGCCGTCCGCGCCCGCTCCTGACCGGAGCCCACGCCGTCCCCGCGGGAGATTCCGATGCTTGAGATCATGCGCCAACACGCCTCCGGATGGGTCATCAAGGTCCTGTTCGGCATCATCATCATAGTCTTCATCTTCTTCTTCGGGGCGGGCTCGCTCCACAAGCAGGGCGACCCGGTCATCGCCTACGTGGACGACAAGCCCATCCTGGTGCGCGACTTCACCATGGCCTACAACCGGAGCACCGAGGATCTGCGCCGCCAGAACCCGGACGCCACCCCGGAGAGCCTCCAGAACCCCCTGCGCAAGCAGCAGCTCCTGTCCCAGATGATCAATTCCCGGCTGCTGCTGGGCGCGGCCGAGAAGATGGGCCTTTCCTCCAGCACCAGCGAGCTGCGCGCCACCATCGCGCACATGGAGGCCTTCCAGAACGAGGCCGGCATCTTCGACGCCGAGATCTACCGCCAGGTCCTGGCCCAGAACCACATGACCCCGGCGGAGTTCGAGCAAAACCTGCGCGACAACCTCCTGGTGGAGAAGGTCCGGGCCTACGTCTCCATGCCCGCCCGGGCCGACGAGGCCCAGGCCAAGGGCCTCTTCCTCTGGGCCCGCGAGCAGGCCCGGGTGGAGTACCTGCTCTTCCCCCAGGCCGAATTCCTGGCCCAGGCCCAGGTCACGGACAAGCAGGTGGGCGAGTTCTACGAGCAGAACAAGGACAAGTTCCAGCGCCCGGCCCAGGCCTCGTTCCGCTACCTGGCCTTCACGCCCAAGGCCCTGGCCCCCTACCAGAACGTCTCGGACGAGGACGTGCGCAAGGCCTATGACGCCAACCGCGCCGCCTACACCCGGCCCGAGGAGGTGCGCGCCCGCCACATCCTCATCACCGTGGACCCGGCCGCGGGTCCGGCCGAGGCCGAAAAGGCCGAGACCTCCATCCGCGCCCTGGCGGCCAAGCTCAAGGCCGGAGCCGACTTCCCGGACCTGGCCCGCCGCTACTCCCAGGACACCAGCGCCGAGAACGGCGGCGACCTGGGCTGGTTCGGCCGCGGGGTCATGGTCAAGAGCTTCGAGGACGCGGCCTTCGCCCTGAAGAAGGGCGAGATCTCCGAGCCGGTGCGCTCGGAGTTCGGCTGGCACCTCATCCAGGTGGTGGACCGCCGCGAGCCCGGCCCCATGGCCTTTGACGAGGTGGACGACCAGATCCGCGAACAGATCGCCGAGGAGCGCGCCTCGGAAAAGACCTCCGACCTCCTGGACGAGGCCCTGGACCAGATGGCCGCGGGCGTGGACATCGCCAAGATCGCGGAGCAGGCCGGGCTGTCCGTGAGCACGAGCCCGCTCCTGACCCAGGACGGCCTGGTGCAGCTCTTCGCCATGACCCCGGAGGCGGCCCAGGCCCTGTTCCTCCTGGCTCCGGGCGCCAGCACCAAGACCCCGCTGGCCATCGACGGCGGCTATCTCCTGGCCGAGAAGGTCCAGGACGTGCCCGAGGCCCTGCTGCCGCTCCCCGAGGTCCACGACACGATCGTGCAGATCCTCAAGCGCCAGGAGGCCCAGCGCCTGGCCAAGGAAAAGGCCGAGCAGGTCCTGGCCGACCTGCGCGCGGGCAAGGCCACCCCGGCCGAGCTCAAGGGCCTGCGCCTGAGCGAGCCCTTCAACCGCTCCGGGCAGGTGCCCGGCCTGGGCGGCAGCCCGGCCCTGGCCCAGGCCGTGTTCGCGGTCCGCGGCAACGAGTGGCTGGCCCAGACCTTCCCCCTGCCCTCGGGCGTGGCCCTGGTGCGGCTCAAGGAGCGCATCCCGCCCACGGACGAGGCCTGGGCCAAGGAAAAGGGCTTCTGGATCTCCAGCGCCAGCCAGCGCTACGGCGACGAGCTCTTCCAGGCCTATCTCGCGGACCTGCGGTCCAAGTCCAAGGTGGAAGTGATCCGCGCCGACCTGCTCAACTAGCCTTCCTTCTTCCCGAATCCCCTGGGGCGGCCGGACCTCCGGCCGCCCCCTAATGCTCCTCCCGCACCGTCCGATAAGACTGCCGGCAGCGGCCCGCCGGCACGGCGGCGCTGCGGGCGAAACGGACGTCGCCTGGCGTCATCCAGGGAGGGAACCCCGGGGGAGGGGGAGACCCCTCCCCCGCGACGCAACACGCCGCAGGGAGCGCAGCATGACCGCGAAACAACCGCAGATCCGGACCCAGGCCGGGAACCATGACAGCCTGCCCGACCGCGAGGAGCGCGCCCTGCGCGTCCAGGCCATCAAGGAACGCATCCGCTGCGGCGAATACGCCCCGGACGTGAGGGACGTGGCCTATCTTTTGGCCACCATGATGACCCCGCGCTGACAGTCTTCTGTGTTTTTCTCTTCCCTGCCCGCAGCGTTCCATCCCTTGCCGATGCCGTCCCGGCCCCGGCCCCCTGGAGGGCAGCCCCAAGAACAGAACACGTTGCGGCGGATTTCAGGGCGCTTGCGCCTTGAAATCCGCCGCAACAGTGTGGGGGTCCGGGGGGCCGATGGCCCCCCGGCCGCCGGAGGCTGGTCTTTTCCTAGCCCGCGCGCAGGCGGTCCACCAGGGCCTTGAGTTCTGCGGCCAAACGCACGAGATCCTCGATGGAGCGGGAGGCCTCGGCCATGCCCTGGGCGGTTTCGGCGGTGAGCCGGTTCACGTCCTCCACGGAGCGGGTGATCTCCTCGCTGGCCGCGGACTGTTCCTCGCTGGCGGTGGCGATGGAGCGCACCTGGTCCGCGGCCTCCTGCACGCGGGTGACGATGCGGGCCAGGGAGTCGCCGGAGCTGTTCACCAGGCCGGTGGCCTGCTGCACGGCCTCGGCGGCCTGGTCCACGCCCTGGCGGTTGCGCTCGGCCCCGGACTGGATGGAGGCCACGGCGTCGCTCACTTCCTTGGTGGCGGTCATGGTCTTTTCGGCCAGCTTGCGCACCTCGTCGGCCACCACGGCGAAGCCGCGGCCCGCGTCGCCCGCGCGGGCGGCCTCGATGGCCGCGTTCAGCGCCAGGAGGTTGGTCTGGTCCGCGATGTCGTTGATCACGCTGACGATGCGGCCGATGGCCTCGGCCTGTCCGGCCAGGGTCTCCATGTCGGCCTTGAGCCCGTCGGCCAGCTCGTGCACGCGGTTCATGGCGCTCACGGAGCGGCGCACGATGTCCTCGCCCTCGGCCGCGGTCCTGCGGGTCTCGTCGGCGGCGGAGGCGGCCAGTTCGGCGTTGCGGGCCACCTCCATGACCGTGGAGTTCATCTCCTCCATGGCCGTGGCGGTCTCCTCGGTGCGCTGGCGCTGGCTTTCCGTGGCGCGGGAGACCTCGCGCACCTGGCCGGAGAGGGCTTCCGAGGCCTGGGACAGGCCGTTCACCGCGGTCTCCACGCTGGCCGCGGCCTCCAGCATGCCCTGGCGCCTGGCCTGTTCGGCCTGGGAACGGGCCTCCTCGGCCTGACGGGTGGCCACCTGGGCGCGTTCGGTCTCCTCCCGGCTCTTCTGGGCCAGCTGGGCCGACTCGCGGACCTTGTCCTTGAGGCTTGCGACCATGTCCTGCATGTGCCGCTGGAGCACGCCCATCTCGCCGGAGAAGGCGGCGGTCATGCGGGCCTCCAGGTCGCCCTGGGCCACGGTGTTGAAGTAGCGGACCAGCGCGCCCAGGGGGCGGCCGATGTTGCGGCGCAGGAGCACGGCCGAAATGACGCCGAAGAGGGCCACGAAGAACAGGCCGAAGCCCAGGGCGCGGCCCACCATGGTGGAGACCGTGGCGCGCATCCCGGTCTTCTGGGCCGCGGCCGCGGCGTCGATGTTGTCCACGTAGGCGCCCATGCCCACGACCCAGCCCCAGGGCTCGAAGAGCCTGACGTAGGAGAGCTTGGGGTAGCGTTCCTCGGTGGCCCCGCCGCCGGGCTTGGGCTTGGGCCAGAGGTAGGTGACGTAGCCTTCGCCGCCCTGGCGCACCACCTCGACCATGGCCGCGAAGAGGTTCTTCTTGCCGCCCAGGTCCGTGACCGGGCCCTTGGCCCCGGCCTGGGCCTGGGTGGCGCAGTTGTAGGCCGGGTCGTCCAGGGGCTTGCCGTCCAGGGCCGGGGAGGTGGGGTGCATGATCATGCGCGGCGCGGGCAGGCTGGTGTCGTTGACCCAGAAGTAGTTGCCGTCCGGCAGGCGCATGCGGGCCAGCTGGGCCAGAGCCTGGCGCTGCATGTCCGCGGTGATGTCCTCGATCCAGGCCCCGGAGCCGAAGATCCAGCCCAGCTCGGGCAGCAGGCGCACGTAGGAGATCTTGGGCTTGGGCTCCTTTTCCCCGGGCTTGGCCCACCAGTAGTCCACCATGCCCTCGCCGCCGCCCTTCTTCACGGCCTCGACCATCTCCACGAACAGGGCCTTGCCCTTGGGATCCTTGTTCTGGCGGAGGTCCTGGCCGTTCAGGTCGGACCGGACGGGGTGCAGGACCATGGCCGGGGTCTGGTCGTTGATCCAGACGTAGTTGCCCTCGTCGAAGCGCACCGCGGCCACCTGGCGCTTGATGATCTCCTCGGCCTCGGCCCGGGGATGGGCCTTGAGCGTGGCCTCGGCCTGGCTGACCAGGGCGTCCACCACCTTCTTGAGCTCGCGCATCTTCTCGCGCTTGAGCCCGTCCAGGTCCTGGGATCGGCGGTAGTAGGAGTCCACCACCGTGACGGCCAGGCCGGTGAGGTTGAGCAGACGCTCCTTTTCCGAGGCCATGGTGTCCTCGCGGAACTGCTCGCCGCGATCCTCGGCGAAGCGGAACACGGACCAGGAGAAATAGCCCAGGATGGCCGCTCCCTGGAGCGCCAGGGCCAGGACGACCACGGCGGTGACCTTGAAGGCGGTGGAACGCAACAGATCTCGCAACATGACTCCCCCCCTGCTTTCGGGCCCGCGCTGATGCGGAGCCCGGAAGAATTCCAATATAAAATAAGTACCCACCCCGGGTGGAGTCAAACAGGAAAGCCCCCCGCCACGATGATTATCACACCGCCGCGCCGAACCCTGGATTCTCAGGCTCCCCTGGGGTAGAATGCGCCATGCGCCGGACGGCCCTTTTCCTGTTTTTCCTGCTCGTCCTGCTCCTGCCTGGGCAGGCCGCGGGCTTTCCGGCCGTGTTGGAGCGGGCCGCGGACGGCGATTCCCTGTACGTGCGGCTCCAGGACGGCCGCAGCGAGGAGGTCCGGCTCATCGGCCTGGACACGCCGGAGCTGGCCCAGGAATGGGGCGGACAGGCCCGGGAGTTCAGCGAAAGCTTCTGCCGGGGCGGCCGTCTGGAGCTGGCCCTGGACCGGGAGCAGCGGGACCGCTACGGCCGCCTGCTGGCCTATGTCTGGCGCGACGGGCGGATGCTCAACGAGGCCCTGCTCCAGGCCGGGCTGGCCGTGACCCTGCCCATCAAGCCGAACACGGCCTTCGCCCGCCGCTTCCGCCAGGCCCAGGAGCAGGCCCAGGCCGGGCTCCGGGGGTTCTGGGCCCAGGGCGGGCTTGAAATGAGCCCCTCGCGCTTCCGCAAACTCCATCCCAGAAAATAACGCCCGCCCGGCAACCCGTGACAATCGCGGGCGAATCAGGTAGTCTGCCCGCAGCGTGTGACCCACAGCAGTCGGAGGAAACCCATGATGCGCAAAATCCTGGCCTGGACCGCCGTCCTGGCCGCCCTCGTCTCCCTGGCCGCCTGCGGCACGGGCCGGGTGGTTCCCCTGGAGTACTATACCGCCCAGATCACCCCGCCGCGGTGCTCCTCGCCCGTGGTGGTGCACGCCTTCACCGACGCCCGCGGCACCCAGGCCATCGGCACCACCAAGGACGGCCAGAGCTTCCTGGCCGATCCCAGCGTGCCCGTGGCCGAATGGGTCGGCTACGCCCTGTACCAGGAACTCAAGGCCAACGGCTGCCAGGCCCAGTACCAGACCGTGAGCGAAGGCTCGCCCAGCCCGATCATCAAGGGCGAGGTGGTCTCCGTGGACCTCAAGCAGAAGGACTCCACCAATTACACCTGCGCCGTGAAGATCCGCCTCACCGTGGTCAAGAACGGCAGCGAGGTCATGGTCCAGCAGTTCGGCAGCGAGGTGGAGAAGGTCTATGTGCCTTCCTCGGACAATCCCAAGAAGATCCTCACGGAGTGCCTCCAGGTCCTCATGGGCGAGGTCATGGAGACGCTCCTGCCCAAGATCAAGACGCTCTAGCCTCTAGGAGGACGCCATGACCGCGATGCTCGAATCCCGCGCCATGAAACAGCTGGCCGTGCTCATGGTCCTGATCATGGGACTGTTGAGCCTGGCGCCCCGCGCCGAGGCCGGGTTCGTGGCCTCCCAGGCCCTGCAGACGCGCAACGAAGACACCGCCACGGTGGAGCGCGTGCTTCAGAACAAGGTGGTCAAGCAGCGGCTCCAGGAGATGGGCTACTCCGACCAGGAGGTGCGCCAGCGCCTGGCCTCGCTCTCGGACCAGGAGCTGAACCAGCTGGCCGGCCGCATCAACACCCTGGCCCCGGCGGGCGACGCCTTCGGCTTCGTCATCGGCCTGCTGATCGTGGCCATCCTGGTGGTGGTCCTGCTCATCCTGGCCGACAAGCGGGTGAGCATCCATTAGCCGCCCGGCCCTTTCCGGCGCCTGTCCCGGCCGCCGCGCCGTGTCCGCCCTGGCGGCGGTCCTCGCGGCGGCCGTTCTCGTCCTGGCCCAGGCCTGCGCCCGCCCCGCGGAGCAGGCGCCGACCGGCCGGGCCCGGGTGGCGGGCGTGCCCTTCTTCCCCCAGGAGGACTTCCAGTGCGGCCCGGCCTCCCTGGCCGGGGTCCTGGCCTTCCACGGGCTGAAGGCCACGCCCGGGGAACTGGCCGCCGAAATCTTCCGGCCGGACCAGCGGGGCACGCTGGGCCTGGACATGGCCCTGGCCGCGCGCAACCGCGGGCTCACGGCCCGCTTCTACGAGGGCTCGGCCGCGGACCTGGCCCGGGGCCTGGAGCGGGGCCTGCCCCTGATCCTGCTCCTGGACCAGGGCCTGGGGCCGGTGCAGCGCCTGCATTTCGTGGTGGCCACGGGCTACGGCCCCGAGGGCGTGACCCTGAACTCCGGCCGCGACCAGGGCCTGGCGATGGCCTGGCCGCGCTTCATGGACCAGTGGAACAGGACCGGACGGTGGACCCTGTGGATCGAGCGCTGATTTCCTGTTTGGCCCTGCTCCTGCTGGCGGGCTGCTCCCTGCCCCGCGTCACGGTGCACGAGGACCCGCTCACCCCGGCCGAGCACCTGACCCTGGGCCTGGCCGCGCTGTCGCGCGGGGACCCGGCGCGGGCCCAGGAGGAGTGCGAGGACGCTGGACGCGAGCCCGGGGCCCTCACCTGCCGGGCCGACGCCGCCTTTCTCCAGGGCAAGCCGGACCGGGCCGAGCCCCTGTACCGCAAGGCCCTGGCCGCGGACCCCAAGGACCACACCGCCCTGAACAACCTGGCCTGGCTTTTGTTCAGCCAGGACAAGGACCTGAACGAGGCCGAGACCCTGGCCTCCCGGGCCGTGTCCCTGGCCCCGGCCGAGCGGGCCGCGGACTACGCCGACACCCTGGCCCGCATCCGCACCCTGCGCGCGGCCCGCGGTCTGGGCGCGCAGGAGCCCGCGCCATGAGCCAGCTGCGCATCCTGCACGTGATCACGGCCCTGGAGACCGGCGGAACCGAGACCTTCCTGGCCCGGCTCCTGGAAAAGCTGCCCCGCGACCGCTTCAAGTCCCTGGTGGCCAGCCTGGTGCGGCCCGGGCACATGGGCGGCCGCATCCGGGCCCAGGGCGTGCCCCTGGCCAACCTGGGCCTGCGCCGGGGCCTGCCCATGCCCGGCGCGGTGAAGCGGCTCATGGAGGTCATCGACGATTTCCGGCCGGACGTGGTGCAGACCTGGCTCTACCACGCCGACCTGCTGGGGCTTCTGGCCGTGCGCCTGTCCGTGGAGGCGCCCCTGGTCTGGAACCTGCGCTGCGCGGACCTTTCCATGGCCAGGCCGCCGCTCTTCACCCGGCTGGCGGCCTGGGCCTGCGCCCGGCTCTCGCGCCTGCCCGACGCGGTCGTCGCCAATTCCGAGGCCGCCCGCGGCCTGCACCAGGCCCGGGGCTACAAGCCCCGCGAGTTCCTGGTCCTGGACAACGGCGTGGACCCCGAGGCCTTCCGGCCCGACCCGGCCCTGCGGCTCCAGGTGCGCAAGGAGCTGGGCGTGGAGCCCGATGCGCCCCTGGCCGGAATGCTGGCCCGCTTCGACCCGGTCAAGGACCACGCCGGGTTCTGCGCGGCCGCGGCCCAGGCGGCCCAGACCCTGCCCCGGGCCCGCTTCCTGCTCTGCGGCGCGGGCACGGCCCTGAACAACCGGGAGCTGCGCGAGATGGTGCGCGCAAGCGGCCTGCAGGATCGCGTGATCCTGGCCGGACACCGCCAGGACGCCCCGCGCGTGCTGGCCGCCCTGGACGTGCTCTGCTCGGCGTCCCGGAGCGAGAGCTTCCCCAACACCCTCATCGAGGCCATGAGCTGCGGCGTGCCCTGCGCGGCCACGGACGCGGGCGACTCGGCCCGCATCCTGGGCGACACGGGCCGCATCGTTCCGCCCGGCGAGCCGGCGGCCCTGGGCCGGGCCCTGGCCGAGCTGCTGGCCCTGCCCGAGGCCGAGCGCCGGGACCTGGGCCTGCGCGCCCGGCGGCGGGTGCTGGAGCATTTCAGCCTGGACGCCGCGGCAGGGGCCTACGCCGCGCTCTACGAACGCCTGGCCGCCCGCCGGTGAGCCGTCGCCGCAGCCCGCGCGCGGCCTTGCATTCTGCCGCCGCGCAGGTATAATGAACAGGATATCGTGCTCCAACCCGGGACGACCCATGGCCCCATCCTCCTTCGACGTCCAGACCTTCCTGGACTACCTCGGCGGCGACCGCGAGCTGGCGGCGGAACTCCTGGCGGCCTTCGCCGAGGACGCGCCCCAGCGCCTCCAGGCCCTGGCCCGGGCCGTGGCCGCGAACAACGCCGAGGACGCCGTGCGCGCGGCCCATTCCCTCAAGGGCATGTGCGGGGTGGTGCGGGACCAGGAGGCCGTGAGCCTGGCCCTGGACCTGGAAATGGCCGGCCGCCGCGGCGATCTGGCCAGCCTGCGCGCGGGCCTGCCTCCCCTGGAGCAGGCCCTGGACCACATCCTGGAAACGGCCCGGGCCTTCCTGGCCGCCTGATTCCTGCCTGTGGACAGCCGCCCGCCTCGGGGGGTATAGAGGCCCCGCGAGCCCCGTTTTCCGGCTCGCCAGCGAGGTATCCATGAAGCGTTTCCCGGCCGTCCTGGCCCTCTGTCTGCTCCTGTCCCTGACCGCCTGCTGGGGCGGCTCCCAGCCCCCGGCTCCGCCGGCCCAGGCCGCGGCCCCCAGCTCCCCGCTCCTGGACTTCCTCTCGGCCAACGAGCAGGGCGCCTCGGCCACCCTGGACGACCCCGAGTTCGGCCAGGGCGTGCTGGTGGTGGTGGACGAGCGCTTCTTCTCGGCCACGGGCGAGGAGTGCAAGCGCGCCACCCTCACGGCCGAGAACCGCGAAGCCGAGGTGGTGGTGGCCTGCCGCCTGGCCGACGGCTCCTGGCGTCTGGCCCCGCGCATCTGGGGCCAGGGCCTGTCCCGTTAGTCCCGCATCCCCGCGAGGTCCGTCATGCGCAACCTGCGCCTGCTTCCCTTGCTCCTCCTGCTGTTCCTGGTCCCTGCGGCCGCTGCCGCGGATTCCGAGCCCGCGCCCTTCGGAGCCAACCTGTTCCAGGGCAACTTCAGCCAGGCCCGTGCCGCCGACAGCCGCGAGGTGGGGGCGGGCGACCGCCTGGTCCTGCGGCTCTGGGGCGGCCGCACCTTCGACGACGTGCTCACCGTGTCCGACGACGGCAGCGTGGAGGTGCCCGACCTGGGCGTCATCCCGGTGGCCGGCCTGGCCCAGTCCCAGCTGGTGGAGGCCGTGCGCACCAAGCTGGCCGCGGCCGGAGACACCGAGACCCAGATCTACGTGACGCTCCTGGACGGCAGGCCCATCGCCCTCTTCGTCACCGGCTTCGTGCCGCGGCCCGGGCGCTACACCGGCTCGCCCGCGGACCCGGTGCTGGCCTTCCTGGACAAGGCCGGGGGCATCGAGCCCCGGCGCGGCAGCTTCCGCAACATCCGGCTGGTGCGCGCGGGCAAGGAGATCGCCAAGTTCGACCTCTACCCCTTCCTGCTGCGCGGCGAGCTGCCGCCGGTGCGGCTCCAGGACGGCGACACCCTGGTGGTGGGCGAGCGCGGCATCATGGTCAGCGCGGGCGGCGAGGTGCGCAACACGGCGCGCTTCGAGTTCCGCCCCGGCGAGGCCACGGGCGCGAACCTGGCCGCCATGGCCGACCCCCAGAGCCGGGCCTCGCACGTGAGCCTGTCCGGCACGCGCAAGGGCGCGCCCTACAACCTCTACCTGCCCCTGGCCGAGTTCAAAAACGTCCGGCTCATGGACGGGGACAAGGCGCAGTTTTTGGCCGACACCCCGGGCGACACCATCATGGTGGAGGTCCAGGGGGCCATCCGCGGGGCCTCGCGCTTCCCGCTCAAGCGCAACGCCCGGCTCAAGGACGTGCAGAACTACATCGCCGTGGACCGCGACCGGGCCAACCTGGCCGGGCTCTACATCAAGCGCCGCAGCGTGGCCCTGCGCCAGAAGGCGGCCATCGAGGACGCCCTGCGCCGCCTGGAGCAGAGCGCGGTGACGGCCAGCTCCACCACGGCCGAGGAAGCCCAGATCCGCAGCCACGAGGCCGAAATGATCGCCAAGTTCGCGGAAAAGGCCCGCAACGTGCAGCCCGAGGGCGTGGTGGTGGTGGGCTCCGGCGGCAAGGTGGCGGACGTGGCCCTGGAGGACGGGGACGTCATCGTGATCCCGGAAAAAAGCGACGTGGTCCTGGTCAGCGGCGAGGTCATGATGCCCCAGGCCATCGTCTGGAGCTCGGACCGCCGGGTCAAGGACTACATCCGCGGCGCGGGCGGCTACACCAACCGCGCGGACCGCGGCAACCTGCTCCTGGTGCGGCCCAACGGCGAGATCTTCCGGGCCTCGGACGTGGACGTGGCCGCGGGCGACCAGATCCTGGTCCTGCCGCGCATCGAGTCCAACAACATGCAGATGGTCAAGGACATGTCCCAGATCCTCTACCAGATCGCGGTGGCGGCGCAGGTCGCCATCGGGCTCTACTAGCGCCCAGGGCCGCGGCGTGGCCCTCACGGTCTATCAGGCCGCGCCGGGCTTTCTGGCCGAGCTGCTGGCCGAGCTGCCGCCGGGCTCCGAGGTGCGCGAGCCCCTGGTCCTGGTGCGCGGCCAGGCCCCGGCCATCGCCCCGGCCTGGGCCGCCAACGTCTGGCTGGAGCCCGCCTTCATCCCCATCGACTCCATCGGCGACGCGGCCAAAAAGCTCAAGGCCCTGCAGCGCAACTGGGCCCTGTGCCCCACCCTGCACCACCGCCGCGCCGCGCTCATCGCGGACAAGCTGCCCAAGGTCTCGGCCCGGCCCCTGGTGTTCGGCCAGCCCGCGCCCACGTCGCCCCTGGGGGCCTGGACCCTGTGGGACGAGCGCACGCTCCTGGCCTCCCCGCGCTGCGCCAGCCCCTTCGCCAACGGCGAGATCCGGTTCGTGGAGGACCGCGAAGGGCCGCCCAGCCGGGCCTATCTCAAGCTCTGGGAGGTGTTCACGCGCCTGGGGGTCACGCCCCAGCCCGGCGAACTCTGCCTGGACCTGGGCGCCAGCCCGGGCGGCTGGACCTTCGTGCTGGCCAGTCTCGGCGCGCGGGTGTTCGCCGTGGACAAGGCGCCGCTCGACCCGCGCCTGGAGAGGCTGCCCAACGTGGAGACGTGCCAGGGCAGCGCGTTCGGCCTGGACCCGCGCCACGCCGGGGCCGTGGACTGGCTCTTCTCGGACGTGATCTGCTATCCCGAGCGCCTGCTGGCCTACGTGACCCGCTGGCAGGAACTGGGCCAGTGCCGCAACTTCGTCTGCACCGTGAAGCTGCAGGGCCCGGGCATTCCCGAGGCCCTGGCCGGGTTCCGGGCCATTCCCGGCTCGACCCTGACCCACCTCTGCCACAACAAGCACGAGCTGACCTGGGTGCGGCTGGGCTGAGTTTCCAGGCACCCGCCCGCCATTCTTTCTGGATTTTAATCGTCAATCCGGGTAGGCCACGGGAAAACGGCCCGCAGCCTGGAGGACCCGATGGCGGCAGGAAAGATCAAGGTCTGGCGCACGGTGATGCGCAGCTTCGCGTTCCCGTTCGCGCGCATGGCCGACGTGGCCCGGACCCTGGCCATGCCCCTGGGGCTCTGGCTGCTCCTGTCCCTGCCCCTGACCGCCTATCTCCTGTTCGTGTTCCGGTTCAGGACCGAGCACGTGCAGGGCCTGATCGTGCTCCTGGGCATGTTCCTGTTCACCCCCGGCATGATCAAGCTCTACCGCATCGTACTCCTGCGCGAGGAGGCCGAGCTCTTGTCCGCGGTCCACTTCGTGCGCCGGGACGTGTTCGAGTACCTGGCCGCCCTGGTCACGATCCTGGTCATCGCCGTGGCCCTGGGCCTGGTCTTCGGCCTGGGCGGCGGCATCGCGGCCGCGGCCCTGGGCCTGCTCCTGGCGGGCAAGGCCGGGGCAGGCCTCGGCGGCGTGCTCGGCATCGCCGTGGCCAGCATCGCCCTCTGGCTCTTCCTGCCGCGCTATCTCCTGTCCCTGCCCAACGTGGCTGTGGGCGGCCCCCTGCGCTTCAAGGAGACCGTCCGGCTGAGCCGGGGCAACCGCTGGCGCCTGGGCTGGATCATGCTGCTGACCATGCTGCCCTTCTGCCTGATCAACCCGCTCTACACCCGCCACATCCAGGCGGGCAGCCTACTCAGCATCGTGCCCCTGGCCTTCCTCTTCCTCTCCGGGGTTCTGTCCAGCGCGGTGCAGGCCTACGCCCTGGCCGACGTGTTCCGCGAGCTGCTCATCATCGACAAGGCCCGCCAGGACGGGATGCTCTAGCAGCGGCCCCGGCCCCCGCAGGAACCGGGGCCGCGGTCTTCTAGACGCCCTTGTCCCGGCGGTACTCCACCAGGTCCGCCACGCTCAGCACGGGCAGGTTGTGGGTCAGGCCGAAGGCCTTGACCTCGGGCAGCCGGGCCATGCTGCCGTCCGCGTTGGTCAGCTCGCAGAGCACGCCCGCGGGGCCGAGCCCGGCCAGCCGCGCCAGGTCCACGGTGGCTTCGGTGTGGCCCCGGCGCTCCAGGACCCCGCCGGGCCGCGCCACCAGCGGGAACACGTGCCCGGGACGCCGCAGGTCCGCGGGCCCGGCCCCTTCCGCCGTGGCCGCGCGGACCGTGGCCAGCCGGTCCGCGGCCGAGACGCCCGTGGTCACGCCCCGGGCCGCCTCGATGCTCACGGTGAAGGCCGTGCCGTAGGGGCTCTCGTTGCGGGCCACCATGGGCGGCAGATCCAGGCGTCCGGCCGCCTCCGGGGTCATGCAGAGGCAGACGATGCCGCTGCACTCCCGGATGAGCAGGGCCATCTGGGCCTCGGTGAGGGTGGCGGCCGGGAACACGAGGTCGCCCTCGTTCTCCCGGTCCAGGTCGTCCACCACCAGGACGCCCCGGCCGTCCGACAGGGCCGCCAGGGCCCGCTCCACGTGACGATGTGCGTGAGACTGCTGATTCATGGCCGCTCCTTCGCGGTTTGACCAGAATCAGGGCGACGAAACAGACAGGCGCGCGGCGCGCCCCATGCGCACCACGCCCCAGGCCCCGGGAGGACCCCGGAAGCGGACGTCTGCTCCTCTTCCATCCGGACTGTGACCGTCGGCCCTGGCCTTGCACCAGGTCTGCTGACCCTGGTCCGCCGTCGGCGGATCAGGCGCTCGCGGGCTCCCCGGCCTGCGCCGGGATACCGCCGGTGGGGAATTCCACCCCGCCCTGAGGATGACGGGGGAAACATAGGCCCGCTCCCGCCGCCTGGCAAGGGCGGCCGGGGACGCAAAAAAGCCCCGGCTCCACAGGGAGCCGGGGCCTTGCCGTGCGCGAAAAGGCGGGCCTTACGGCTTCTTGTCTTCCTTGGGCGCCTCGGCCGGGGCGGCGGGGGCGGCCGGGGTTTCGGCGGGAGCGGCCGGGGCCTCGAACTGGATGTTCTCCTTGTCCATGGCGGCCACGATCTTGGCCGTGATGTCCGCGGACGGCTCATAGGCCATGGCCGCCTCCTTGGACAGGATCACGGACAGGCCGTTGTCCTTGCGGTACTTTTCCAGCACCGCCATGTAGCGTTCGTTGAGCAAGGTCACCAGGCGCTGCTGCTCGCCGCCGAGCTTCACCTGATACTCGGTGACCGCCTTCTGGAAGGCCTGCATGGTCTGCTCGTTCTGGTTGCCCTCTGCGGCCTGCTGGGCCTTCTGCACGCCCTCCTGGAGGGTCTTGGCCTGCTCTTGGAGGTAGGCCATGGCCGCCTGACCGGCCTTGCACTCCTTGAACAAGGCCGCAGCGTCCACCACGCCCACCTGGGCCTTGCCGCCGTCGCAGCCGGCCAGCAGGAAGGCGGCCAGCACCAGCACACTCAGGGCGCTCAACGTCTTGGTCATAGTTCATTCACTCCGCAACTGGATTGTTTGGACCGGAAACGCTCCGGTCGCCCCTCCATACGCGGGGGTGCGCGGGTTGGCAAGGGGCCTCTTCCCGCTCCGGTCGGCGCGGCTCCTTGACAGGGCTTCCCGCACGTGGATAAGGAAACCAATGTCGGAAAAGTGTTAGACCCCGCCTTATTGCGGGCGATCACCCGCCGCGCCCCCCCAAGGAGGGCTCCATGCCGCGCTGCGCCATCCGCTTCCTGCCCCTGATCCTGGCCCTGCTCCTCTGGGCCTCCCCGGCCACGGCCGAGGAAAACATCCGCGGCGCGGCCACCGGCCCCACCACGGCCAAGGGCTACAACCATCCGAACCAGTACATCCACATGCAACCCACGGCCGTGGCCCCGAACATGGAGCCCGTGATGCCGCACCCGGACCAGGACCAGCAGGCCCGCGCCAAGCTGGCCGCCCTGGAGAAGAAATACGGCAAGAAGCCCAACATCCTCATCGTGGTCCTGGACGACGTGGGCTGGATGGACCCGGGCTTCAACGGCGGCGGCGTGGCCGTGGGCAACGCCACCCCGCAGATGGACAAGCTGGCGGGCGAGGGCCTGATCCTGACCTCGGCCTATTCCCAGCCTTCCTGCTCGCCCACCCGGGCCACCATCCTCACCGGCCAGCTGCCCGTGCACCACGGCGTGCTCTACCCGCCCATGTACGGCCAGCCCGGCGGCCTGGACGGAGCCGTGACCCTGGCCCAGCTCCTGCGCGACCGGGGCTACGTGACCCAGGGCGTGGGCAAGTGGCACATGGGCGAGAACGAGGGCTCCATGCCGCAGAACGTGGGCTTCGACGACTTCTACGGCTTCCTCTCGGTGTCGGACATGTACTCCGAGTGGCGCGACGTCTATTTCAACCCCGAGATCGCGCTCTCGCCCGAGCGTTTCGCGGCCATGCAGAAGCTGCCCTTCAACCCCAACGTGGTGCACTGCGAAAAGGGCGGCTGCAAGAACGTCCGGCTCATCGACCTCACGGCCATCAAGGACCTGGACCAGGACTGGCTGGCCTACAGCGAGAAGTTCATCCACAAGATGGCCAAGAGCCCCAAGCCCTTCTTCCTCTACCATGGCACGCGGGGCTGCCACTTCGACAACTATCCCAACGACCACTACGCCGGGAAGTCCGCGGCCCGCACGGTCTATAGCGACTGCATGGTGGAGATGGACGACGTGGTGGGCCGCCTGGTCAAGGCCCTGGACGAGACCGGCCAGCTTGAGAACACCATGATCTTCTTCACCTCGGACAACGGTCCCGAGGGCGAGGTGGACCCGTACGGCCGCACTCCGTTCCGCGGCTACAAGGGCACCACCTGGGAAGGCGGCGTGCGCGTGCCCACCTTCGTCTATTGGAAGGGCATGATCGCCCCGGGCAAGAGCGAGGGCCTCTTCGACCTGGCCGACCTCTTCCCCACGGCCCTCTCCCTGTCCGGCGTCACGGGCGGCGACATCGGCAAGCTCGTGCCCAAGGACCGCTACATCGACGGCATCGACCAGGCCTCCTTCCTCCTGGGCGACCAGCAGCTCTCCAACCGCCGCAGCGTGCTCTACTGGATGTTCCTGAACTTCGCGGCCGTGCGCATGGACGAGTTCAAGCTGCACCGCGCGGTGCAGGTCACGGACGCCATCAACCAGAAGGGCTGGAACGCCGGGTTCTCCGGGGCCATCATGGACAAGACCGGGGGCATGGTCATGTACAACCTCTACACCAACCCCCAGGAGGACGCGAGCGTGGGCATCCGTCACATACCCATGCAGAGCTACCTGGAGACCGAGATGAAGCGCTACGCGGCGGTGCTCAAGAAGTTCCCGCCCAAGGTGGACATGGCGCAAGGGCACAAGTAAACGCCCGACGGCCCGCCCCGCCGTGCGCGGGGCGGGCTTTTTTTACGTCCGAAAACCAGGGAGAAGCATGTTCCGCCACTCCGCCCCGCCTGCCCTCTGCCTGCTCTGGGCCTGCCTGCTCTGGGCCGCGCCGCTTTCCGCCGCAGGCCCCGGCTTTGCGGGCAGCCAGTCCTGCCGCGACTGCCACGAGAAGTTCTACCAGCTCTGGAGCACCTCGCACCATGGCCTGGCCATGCAGTCCTTCGAAAGCGCCCGGCCCGCGCTGACGTCCCAGGCCAAGCCCCTGGCGATCCACGGCGCAAGCTTCCAGATGGACCTGGCCGCCGGGGTGGTGGTGGAGCGCGGGCCGGGCGGCGAAAAGCGGCTGCCCGTGGTCCAGGCCCTGGGCGGCAAGAACGTGTTCTACTTCCTCACCCCGCTTGAGCGGGGCCGTCTCCAGACCCTGCCCGTGGCCTACGACCTGAACAAGAAGGAGTGGTTCGACACCGCGGCCAGCGGCGTGCGCCACGTGCCCGGCGAGGGCCGCGGCCTGTCCTGGCGCGACCCGGCCTTCACCTTCAACACCTCCTGCCACGGCTGCCACGTGAGCCAGCTTTCGACCAACTACGACCCGGCCACGGATTCCTACCGCACCACCTGGGCCGAGCCGGGCATCAACTGCGAGACCTGCCACGGCGGCAGCGCGGAGCACAACCGCGTCTGCCGCGAGGCAGCGCAAAAAGGCCTGCCCGCGCCCAAGGACCTCAAGATCATGCGCGGCGGCCGCTCCTTCACGGCCAGCCAGAACAACGACACCTGCAACTCCTGCCACGCCAAGATGATCCCGCTCTCCACCTCGTTCACGCCGGGCGCGGCCTTTTTCGACCACTTCGACCTGGTGACCCTGGAGAGCCCGGACTACTACCCGGACGGCCGCGACCTGGGCGAGAACTACACGGCTACCTCCTGGAGGCTCTCGCCCTGCGCGGCCTCCGGCAAGCTGGACTGCGTGTACTGCCACACCTCCAGCGGCCGTTTCCGCCAGAAGGCCGACCCCAACCAGGCCTGCGCGCCCTGCCACCAGGACAAGGTGGACAACGCGGCCGCGCACTCGCGGCACAAGGCCGGGACCCCGGGCAGCCAATGCGTGTCCTGCCACATGCCCAAGACCTGGTTCGCGCGCATGGCCCGCAGCGACCACTCCATGCTCCCGCCCTCGCCCGCGGCCACGGAGCGCTTCGGCTCGCCCAACGCCTGCAACCTCTGCCACACGCACAAGACCCCGGCCTGGGCCGACCGCCAGATCACGGCCCGCCACGGCAAGGACTTCCAGGCCGCGGTCCTGGAGCGGGCCGGGCTCCTCGACGCGGCGCGCAAGCGCGACTTCACCAAGCTCCCGGCCATGCTCGCCTACCTGGCGCGGCCCGACCGGCAGGAGGTCTTCGCCGCCTCGCTGGTCCGGCTGCTACGGGCCTGCCCCAGTCCGGACAAGTGGCCCGCCCTGCGCCAGGCCGCGGCCGATCCCTCGCCCCTGGTGCGCGCGGCCGCGGCCACGGCCCTGGCCTCGGACCCGGACCCGCGCGGCACGGCCGTCCTGGCCGGTCTGGCCGCGGACCGTTTCCGCCTGGTGCGCGTGCGCGCGGCCGAATCCCTGGCCGGGCGGCCCGCCCAGGGCCTGGACGCGGGCCAACAGGCCGCGATGCAGAAGGCCATGGACGAGCTGGTGGCGGCCCTGGAGGCGCGGCCCGACGACTGGAGCGGCCGCTACAACCTGGGCAACCTGCGTCTGGCCCAGGGCGACGCGGCCGGGGCCCTGGCCGCCTACGGCCGGGCCGTGGAGCTGCGGCCCGACGCGGCCCCGCCCCGGGTCAACGCGGCCCTGATCCTGGCCCAGCGCGGGGACCTGGCCGGGGCCGAATCCTCCCTGCGCCAGGCCGTGGAGGCCGACCCGGCCAGCGCGGCGGCGCACTTCAACCTGGGCCTGCTCCTGGCCGAAACCGGACGCCTGCCCGAGGCCGAGAAGGAGCTGCGCGCGGCCCTTGCCGCGGACCCGCTCCTGGCCCAGGCCGCCTACAACCTGGGCATGATCCTGCTGGAAAAGAAGCCCGCCGAGGCCGTGAAGTTCCTGGCCCAGGCCGATCGGCTGCGGCCGGACGAGGCCCGCTACGGCCACGCCCTGGGCTATGCCCAGCACGTGCGCGGGGACGACGACGCGGCGGCCAAGACCCTGGCCCGGGTCATCCACCTGCACCCGGACGCCTCCGAGTCCTACCGGCTCCTGGCGGGCATCTACGAGGCCCGGGGCCAGAAGAAGAAGCTCCACGACCTGTGCGAGGACGCCCAGACCGCGCCGGGCATCAACCCCTTGGTCCAGGCCCTGCTGCGCAACAAGCTGAACGAACTGAACCAGGAAAAGAAGAAGTGAAGCGAGCCGACTTCCTGCGCGCGGACCTGCCCGCCGGGCTGACCCTCTGGGGCCTGCTGGTGCCCGAGGCCATCGCCTACGCGGCCATGGCCGGGGCCCCGGCCCAGGCGGGCCTCTACACCCTGCTGGCCTCCCTGCCCCTCTACGCCCTGCTGGGCGGCAGCCGCCAGCTGGTCTGCGCGGCCACCTCGTCCTCGTCCATCATGATGGCCGCGGTGCTCTCGCAGGCCACGGGCGGGGACGCGGCGCTCCTGCCCGGGACCATGGCCGCGCTCTGCCTGGTGGTGGGCGCGCTCTTCCTGCTGGCCGGGTTCTGCCGCCTGGGCTTCGTGGCGCAGTTTCTCTCCTACCCGGTGATGACCGGCTACGTGTCCGGACTGGCGGTCTATATCGCGGCCAGCCAGGCCCCCAAGCTCCTGGGCCTGCACAAGGCCCAGGGCGACGTGTTCCTCCAGATCTGGGGGCTCGTCACGCACCTGCCCCAGGCCCGGCCCGAGGCCGCGGCCGTGGGCCTGGGCGCGCTGGTCCTGCTCTTCGCCCTGGAAAAGATCGCCCCGCGCCTGCCCGGGGCCCTCGTGGTGCTCGTGCTCGGCGTGCTGGCCGGGACCTGGCTCAATGAGGGCGGCCGCGCGGCCCTGGACCTGGCCGGGGCCATTCCCTCGGGCCTGCCGCACCTGGAGATGCCGCGGCTGTCCCTGAAGCTCCTGGAGGACCTCCTGCCCGGGGCCGCGGGCATCGCCCTGGTGGCCTTTTCCCAGGCCCTGGGCACGGCCAAGGCCTTTGCGGACAAGCACGGCTACGACCTGAACGCGGACCGCGAACTCATCGCCATGGGCGCGGCCAACGTGGGCTGCTGCTTCCTGGGGGGCCTGGTGAACGGCGGCAGCATGTCCTCCACGGCGGTGAACGAGCGGGCCGGGGCGCGCTCCCAGGCCTCGGGCGTCACGGCCGCGGTCATGGTGCTGCTCACCCTGCTGTTGCTCACCCCGCTCTTCCGCAACCTGCCCGAGCCCGTGCTGGGGGCCGTGGTCATGCACGCGGTGGCGCGCATGCTCAAGGTGCGCGAGGTGCGCGGGTTCTACCGCCAGAGCCGCATGGAGTTCTGGCTGGCCGTGGCCGCGTTCCTGGGCGTGCTGGGCCTGGGCCTGCTCACGGGCCTGCTCGTGACGCTCAAGCTCTGCGTCGTGCTGCTTTTATGGAACGCCAGCCGCCTGCACGTGTCGCGCCTGGGCCGCGCGCCCTGCGACCCGGACAGCTTCGTGAGCCTGGAGCGCCACCCGGGGGCCTCGCCCGTGCCGGGCATGCTCCTGCTGCGGCTGGAGGCCCCGGTGTTCTTCGCCAATGCCGAGCGGCTGCGCGACTTCGTGCGCGGGGCCCTGGCCCTGGAATCGCCCCGGGCCGTGGTCCTGGACATGAAGACCAACGCGGCGCTCGACATCACCACCACGCGCATGCTGAAAAAACTCCTGACCGAGACCCGAGCCGCCGGGGCCGAACTCATCCTCACGGACCTCACGGACGCGGCCAGGGACAGCCTGGAACGCTCCGGCCTGCTGGCGGAATTGGGGGAAGAGAAGGTGAAGCGGAGCGTGGGCGAGGCGGCCAGCTAAAGCGCGCTCGCCGGGATGGCGGCGGCCGTGTCCGTGAGGGGCACGGATTCCCTGGCCAGGCAGACCACCCCGCCCGGCCCCACGGGCCTCCCCAGCCGCTCCAAGGTCCGGAAACCGCGCGCCGCGTCCCTGCCCGGAGCCGCCGTCTTCTTGAACTCCAGGGGATACAACGTCCCGTCCTGCTCCAGCAGCAGGTCGATCTCCACCTGGTCCTTGTCGCGGTAGAAGAAGAATCGCCCTTCCCGGCCGCTGTGCCGCCAGCTCTTGAGGATTTCCGCAAAGATCCAGGTCTCCAGCATGGCTCCGGACATGGCCCCGGCCTCCAGGGTCTCCGGGCTGCTCCAGCCCGTGAGGTGGGCGCAGAGACCCGTGTCCAGGAAATGGAGCTTGGGGGCCTTGGTCAGCCGCTTGGTCAGGTTGGAATGGTAGGGCTCCAGAAGGTGGACCAGGCCCGAGGCCTGGAGGATGGAGAGCCAGCGTTTGGCTGTGTTGGGGGCCACATCCGCGTCCCGGGCCAGGGCCGCGATGTTGAGGATCTGGCCAGTGCGGGCCGCTGCGGCGCGCAGGAAGCGGAGAAAGGCCATCTCGTCGCCCACCTGGGCCAGGTCGCGCACGTCACGCTGGAGATAGGTCTGGAGATAGGAGCTGAAGAACAGAGCGGCGTCGGCCTCGGGCCGCAGGGCCACGGCCGGGAACGAGCCGCGCCAGATGGTCCGGTAGAGCTCCCGGAGCGGGAGCGCGCCGCCCGTGGCCAGCCGCTGGGCCACGACCTCGGGCGTGGGCAGGAAGGGGCCGTCCAGGGCCAGGCCCTCCTGCTCCCGCCGCGAAAGCCCCAGGAGCTGGACCACGGCCACCCGGCCCGCCAGAGACTCGGACACCCCGCGCATGAGGTGGAACTGCTGGGAGCCCGTGAGCCAGAACAGGCCGGGCCTGCGCTCCTGGTCCGCGATCATCTTGATGTGCGGCAGGAGTTCCGGGGCGTACTGGATTTCGTCGATGAGCGCGGGTGCGGGGTAGCGTTGCAGGAACAGGGCCGGGTCCCGGCGGGCCAAGTCCAGGACCAGGGGATCGTCCAGGGTGACGTAGGCGCGGCCCTGCCCGGCCACGTGGCGCAGCAAGGTGGTCTTGCCCACCTGTCGGGCCCCGGTGACCAGGAGCACGGGGAACTGGGCCGAGGCCTGCTCCACGAATCGGCTCAATGCGCGCTGGACATACATTTCCGCAAATCTCCGTCCAAAATGCATTACAAATGCATAATAGACGGCAATCCGCGCAAGGTCAAGAGCCACAGGGAAAAAAGCGCGGGTCAAAATCCCCTCTCGGTACCATGGAAAAGAATCCTGTCCTCGGATATAGAACCCCGAAGGGCCCTGGGATGGCAGAGGCTGACCTCAACCCTCACGGACCTCACGGACGCGGCCCGGGACAGCCTGGGACGCTCCGGCCTGCTGGCGGAATTGGGGGAAGGCAAGGTGAAGCTGAGCGTGGGCGAGGCGGTCGAAAGGCAAATTTAAACAGCTCAAACGTTAATTCTTCGCTCCTTCCCTCCTTGGACTGATGGTTTTGTAGTTAATCCGACCAAATTAGTCCGCATTTTAACTCATTAATTTAAAATATAAATTTTTGATTATACCTCAATAGTTGACAAGACACAAGAAATAATCCAGACTTTGTTTTATATGAGTCCATGAAAGGACTCTCGCCATATACAATGGCAAAGGCCGCGGCCCCACCTAGGGGGGAAACTCGCGGCCCTTGGCACCCGTCAGAGCGGATGCTGGATTAACCTGACAGTTTCCAACTATCCCTCCGAATCGGCTTCTGTCAAGAGTTCCCCCCGCAAGCGCGTAGATAATACCACCCTGCGCCGCATTGCCGAGGGCATCCGGCGGTTCCCCCCGCAAGCGCGTAGATAATACCCACCCCCTGTATTACTTCATTTTGACGATGAAGTTCCCCCCGCAAGCGCGTAGATAATACCGACGCCGCTGCCTCCAAGCTGGAGATGGAGATGTTCCCCCCGCAAGCGCGTAGATAATACTACGCCAGCATGGAGATTTGCCATGCGTAACGACCAATTGGCTCATGATTCTCTTGTGTTGACGGCGTACCGGGCCCTCGCAGGCGATGGCTTCACCAATCTGCGAGCGGATGTTGGGGGCTACACCCCACCGGAGCGTATCATCTGGTGTTCAACTAACGAGGGGCACATCCCCGATATCTCTGCAACCAAAGGCGGAGTCCCCTATCTCTTTGAGGTAGAAACCCCAGACACGATCAACACTGAACACACTGCCAGCCAGCTTAAGTTGTTCGACGCCCATATGGCGAACAACAACGGCCAAGCGTGGATGATCGTGCCTTCCATTGCGGAGAAACAAGCCAAGAACCTTATCGGGGCGCTCGGGCTTAAGAAGACTGGCGTCTGGGCGATTTAGCCCAACACATACCCCCGCCAGTCCTTGCGACTGGCGG
>Ga0067045_1028707_pt1 | contig 28751 bp, 33 predicted proteins | sample TerdegcTABiofilm_FD_59184 | JGI IMG/M metagenome (GOLD analysis project Ga0067045, IMG submission 59184) | Combined Assembly of (Gp0054472, Gp0054536) Wastewater bioreactor microbial communities from Singapore -Terephthalate degrading...
AGGGTAGCGGTGGGTGTGGAGGTGGGAGTAGGAGTTTTAGTTGACGTAGGAGTAGAAGTTGGGGTTAGAGTGGAGGTGGGGAGGCGAGTACCCGTAGGGGTGATGGTGAAACTAGGTGTCTGGGTTGGAGTTTTAGTCGGCGTTTGAGTGGGTGGCTGGGTGCCGGTGGGGGTTTGGGTTGGGATAGAGGTATTGGTTGGTGTAGGGGCGGCAGTTTCGCAAATATAAGGATCGGGGCAGTTACGGCTAAAAGCGTAACAATTACCAATAACGCTACTAGCGCCGGATTCATTAGGAACCCAGTCGACTTGCTTAATAGAACACAATGAAGCCTCTCCGGCAGAACAACTGGCTGACTGACCCGGAGCAAGATTGGCGCCGGTGACCAAGCGGCCACCAGAACCGGTGCATTCGTTGGTAAGACACTGATCTCGAGTACTTGATTTTTTATCACAGGTAAATTCCCAACAAACTACGTTAGCGGTAGTGTTAGTGCCATTATAAATGGTAACGGTATTACCGTTGGTGGTACAGGTTAAAGAACCGCTAGGTCCGGGGGTAGGGGTAGGGGCTTGTTGAGTACAACAACAGTTTTTTGATCCATCTTCTGCCGTAAAACAGTCTGACTCATTCCACGACCAATCTCCCGGACACTGATTTCGAGGAGCATACCAAGGACAGCCGGTAGCTTTTTCTTGAAGCTCTTGTCTTTGTTTGACAAGAAAAATGCCTCCGATTAAGGAAAGAAATAAAAATAAAACTGACAAAACGGGATAGTATTTTTTCACTGTCCTCTAATCAGTTTAGATGATTAGTTTTAAGGATGCAATATCTAGGTGATAAAAATTAAACCGATAATTATGGTGATGATGGCGAGGAGGATAGGAACGAAAGTAAAAGAAGTGATTCCGGTAGTGGGAATACCAGAGCTAGTGCTAGGATGAGAAGCTCGTGAAAGAGGGGTGGGGGTAGAGGTGGGTTTGGTGGTGACAGTAGGGCTGGGAGTTTTAGTTGGCGTAGTAGTTAAAAAAGGAGAAGGGATAAGGGTAAGAGTCGGGGTAGAGGTAACTAAATTGGCCGAGGGAGAGGCGGAATAAGCAAGGTCGCTATTACTGGCGGAAACAATAAATTGGCGCTTAACAGTTTCCCAGACACCGGTTAGTGGATTTTGATAAGAGACAGTAATGGTGTGAGGGCCGGGAGCAAGGTCCTGAGAAGGAGACCAATGCCAAGAGCCATTTTGGCTAATGGTGACCTGACCGGTTTGAGTGAGAGAGGATTCGACTTTGATGATTAATTCGGAGTTAAAAGGACCACGGCCAAAAAAATCAGGACGGGAAGAAAAAAGGGTCTCGCCGTCTTGGGGGTTAATAATTTCCAGCCGGGCTGAAGCAGGAGTGGCAGTAAGAGCGGGAAGATCAAGGTTGCCGGTTTGATTACGGCCGGAAGAGATAACATCCTCCCCGATAACAATGTCGGGGACGGGATTATTTTGAGAAGTGTTTCCAGTAACCTGGGTCACTTGACTATTCTTGGAGATAACAACGATGTCCTCGGCAGTATTTTCTGGAGGAGTAAACCACTTAGTATGATTCTCGTCAAAACTCAAGGACAGGGAAATATTCCAATTGCCGCTAGAAGTAACAATGGCGGAAAGCGGCGAAGCGCCGGGGATATTTAAATAAACAATAGCGTCCGTAGCAGGGCTCTGGTCAGAATTATAGACTCTGCCCCAGGCAATGTTGGAAATAGGAATTTGACCCGGCGGTTTAGCAGCCGTAGTAAAAACATATTCGTCTTTTGAATAAGTGACGCCGTTGCTGATAAAGAAAAATCGGTATTGTTTATTCTCCTGAAGATTATTGACGGGGAAATAGTGGATCTGGCTTCGGCTATAAAGGTCGTTGATGGTTTGATTATTAATATTGAGAACGGAAGAGCAATCGCCAATGGTGGTAAAAGAAATATCGGCAGAGTTAAAGGTGATATTGGTGATCTGGGGATTAATAGGACGACAATCGCTGCTGGCCTTGGATCTAAAATTAAGGTTTCTATTAGTAAGAAGGACGGTGGCAAAAGTGCTTAAAATTAGGAGGAATAAGCCGAGAATAGTGGGAATTTTTTTTTCTGGCTTCATGGAAGGTATTCTTTCTTTTCTTCGATGAGGTCGAGGGTTTCAATGTCCAGGTTAGGATCGATTGGTTTAGATAAGATACTAGTTTTAGCGGTGTTAACCGGTTTCATCAGGTTGTCGTAGCTTCTCTGGATAATATAGATTAAAATGGTAATGACGGTAAAAATTGAGATAAAAACAAAATAGGAGGCTAATTTATTTTTTTTCATTTGCGGTTTGCCAAAAATATAAACGCGAACTTAGGCTAAAGACGAGACTAGCAGCAGAGGAGGTGCTTTCTTTGTTTTTACTAGAAGCAAGACTAATTTTGATAGGATTTAAGACTAAGAGCCGACGACTATTTTGCAACTTAGAAATAAAATTAAGAATGGGGGTAAAATCGCTGTTTTGACTTAAGGAAATCGAATAGTAGCCGAGATTAGGATCAATGGGCTTCTCTTGGGAGTGATTATCAGTGTTTGACTCAAAACCGAAACCCAGCTTATCAAGGTTAATTTGGGATTCTTGGGCTGCCAGCCGTAACTGGTTGGAAGAGGAATAAAAGTGAGGACTATCAGGAAGGCAGGATTCGACTACCCGATACCTCTCTTGGACTTTAGCGAAATTATCTTGAGCAATAACGATGTTGTTGATTTTATTACGCAATTCTTTAACAAGCAGTTGTTTTGATTTGATTTCGCCAATAAGCCCAGAAATAACAACGGCTGTTGGTTTGATGGCAAAAATTAGAAAAAAACCGATGGTGGTAAAAGTAAGGGCGATCTCGACAGATTTGAGGAATTTCTGATCTTCCCGACGCTTTTTAAGATATTCGAGTAGAGGTTTGGTTTGGGAAACAATGGTGTTGGGATTCATGTTTTAGGAATTGAGCTTTTAAAGACCAGATTAATATTTAGGATGTATCGGTTTTCTTTGGCTTTTTTCTCGATATTTTTAATATCGACGACGGCGACATCAGGATTAGAAGCCAAACTATTAATAAAATTATTAATAGTTTGGGGGTTTAGGGCAACAGCCGAAAGGTCTGCGGTAACATTTGACTTCTCGTCTAAGCTAAAGGTTAGAGAATCGAAGTAAATATCGGGGGGGACAGTTTCGGTAAGACTAATTATTTTGCCGCTATAATCAGGACGTTCGCTATAAAATTTTTTAATAAACTTAAGCTTCTGCTGCAACAAACTATAGTCAAGCTCGAAATCTTTGGTGCTTTCCAGAATGGCCTTTTGCTGACGTAAAATTTCTGAAAGATCGGAATTTTTCCGGTCGAGCCAGAAACGAGAAATAAAGGCAGAAATGACAATAAGCTCGGTAAAAACGATGATAAATCTCCCGATGGTGGTCAACCAAAGAAGGAACCGCGACCAAAGGGCATTAGGGTTTTCGGCATCGGGCAGTAAAGAAACTTCCTTTTTGGCAGGCATATAAACAGTATATACTTTCAGCGAGAGGAAAGGAAACGGTGGAGTTGGCGGAGACGATTTTGGTAATAGCGAAACTCTGCAACATCGAAATAGGAGCAGGCAACAAGATAAACCAAAAGGCCAAAAAGAGAAGTAATCACTAAAAGAACAAAAAGATAGACAGTACGGGAGGTGTCAAGAATGAAAAGATCGAGAAATTTGACAGACAGCCAAGTGGCGAAACCAGCAAAAAGCGAGGCGAGGATAATTTTGAATGATTTTTGAAGAGTTTGTTGCCATTCGAAGCCGTTGACTTTTTTGATAAAAAGATATGAAAGTCCCAAGAATTGGGTTAAATTTCCCAAAGAGGCACTAATGGCTAAACCGATAATACCAAGAGGGGTATAGGTGATCAGAACAAAACTGGTGAAAACGTTAACACACAAGGAAAGAAGCGACAGCTTAAAAGGGGTTTTAGTGTTGTGGAGAGCATAAAATGAGCGAATAAGAATTTGGATAATGGCCTGGCAGACGATGGCGGGGGTAAGATAGGCCAAAGTTCTGGCGGTTAACAAGGTGGCTGACCAAGGAAATTTTTTGGCGCCAAAGGCGATACGGACAATGGAAACACGGTTAATTAGAATAATAATGGCGATGGGACAAGATAAAAATAGACCCTGAAGGATTATTTTGTTAACCGTTTGGCGAAAAAGCGCAAGTTCGTTTTTGGCAACGTTTTTGGATAAGGTCGGCAAAGAGGCTTGACCGACGGTAGTGCCAAAGATACGACTGGGAAGATACATTAGCTGGAGGGCAAGATTGAGAATAGAAATGGTGCCAGCCGAAAGGGTACTGGCAAAAAATAAAGTAACGGTGCTTTCTATCTCGCTAAGGCCTAAAGAAAGAGTCCGAGGAACCATCAGGCGAATAATTTCTTTGACACCGCTTAGGCGGGGTTTAAGAGTAAAAGAATAAGAGAAAGCAGTGTGTTTGATAGCGGGAATTTGGATAGCAAAGTGAAAAAAGGCACCGATAACAGCTCCGTAGGCAACACCGTAGATGCCAAAGGCAGGGGTTAGGGTAAAAATACTTAAAATAATAAAAATATTGTAAACAATGGGTGATAATGAAGGAATAATAAAGGCTTGATGGACCTGAAGAATGGCGGCAAGGAAATTACTGGCAAGAAAGAAAATCTGGGCAAAGAGAAGAATACGAGTAAGCTGGGACATAAGGATGGTTTGGTTTGGAGAGAAACCACCGGCAACTAGTTTGGAGAGGGGAAGAGAAAAGATAAAGGCAACTAAAGAAAGAATCAAGAAGGAGAGAAGGAGGAGATTAATGACAGTAGAGGCAATATGATTAGCTTCTTTGGGATCGCGGTGAAGATAACTGGAAAAAACGGGGATAAATGAGGCGGAGAGAGCGCCGGTAACCAAAAGTTTAAAAATCAGATCAGGAATGCGGAAGGCGGCGTTATAAGCATCCAGCTCTAAGACGCAACAGGCAAAGAAGCGGGAGTAGAGAAAACGACTTCGTAAAAACCCTAAAATGGCCGAAAGCGTGAAGGTAACGGTTAAGACAACAGTGGCAGAGAAGATACTTTCCTGCTTTTGAGAGGTAAGGCGGCGGAGTTGATCCCTAAGTTTGGCAACCATGATATAGTTATATAGAGAATGCGAGTGCTTGTAAATGACAAATTTTTAGGCTAGAATACGAGCCATGCCTATTAGTCTATCAGCGAGAGCGAGTTTAAGGAAATCCTTAAGGAACCGAAAGGTAAATTTGGGATTTAAGAAGTTAATCAAAAAGACGATTAAGGAATTTTTGAGCAAGCCGACCGAAGAAGGTTTAAAAAGGGTTTATTCGGTATTAGACAAGGCAGGAAAAAAAAGAATATTCCACCGAAATAAGTTAGCGAGATTAAAGAGCAATTTTTCCAAAAAAGTCATCAAGGAAACCAAGGCCAAAGAAACGAAGAAGAAAATGTCGAAAAAATAAAGTAAAATCTTTATGGGTTCGAGGTGGTTTTGATGAAAAAATTTTTTGTTACTACGCCAATTTACTATATAAACGATATTCCCCACATTGGCCATACTTGTACTACCTTGGCGGCGGATATCATCGCCAGATGGCATAGGCTGAATGGGGAAGAGGTGTTTTTTTTAACCGGCACTGATGAGCATGGGCAAAAAGTGGCTGATTGCGCTTTAAAGAAAAAATTAGATCCGGAAAAATATTGCGATGAGATTGCTCCCATTTTCAGGGAGGCGTGGCAAAAACTTAACATCGATTATGATTTTTTTATCAGGACCACCGACAAGAGACACGAGGGGGTGGTTTTGGATCTACTGCAAAAAATATATGACAAGGGCGATGTTTATAAGGGAAACTATGAGGGATGGTATTGTACTGGTTGTGAAAAATTTTTGACAGAAACTGATTTGGTGGATAAACACTGTCCGATCCATCCACCAGACAAAACGGTGTGGAAGAGCGAAGAAAATTGGTTTTTCAGGTTGAGCAAGTATGTGCCAAAAATTATGGATTTAATTGAGAACAAGAAGACTAATTATATTTTTCCAGAAAGTAAAAGGAGTGAGGTAGCGGCTAAGTTAAAGGCAGGCGTGAACGATGTGTCGATATCGCGAGAGAGTGTAAGCTGGGGAATACCAACACCGTGGGACAAAAGTCAAACCGTGTATGTGTGGTTTGACGCCCTAATTAATTACTATAGCGCGACACAATTTGTGGAAGGGAAAAGGGGGTTTTGGCCGGCAGATTTGCATATTTTGGGAAAGGAAATTTTGTGGTTTCACGCAGTTATCTGGCAGGCAATGCTATTGTCGGCAGGAATTGAGTTACCAAAAAGGATTTATGTCCATAGTTTTTATATGATCGACGGACAAAAGATGTCCAAGTCTCTGGGCAACGTGATTTCGCCCGGGCAGTTAATTGATCTGTTTGGAGTGGACGGGGCCAGATATTTGATTGCCAAGTCGTTTCCGACGGAAAACGACAGCGATATAGGCATAGAAAGATTTAAAGAAAGATATAATGCTGATCTGGCTAATAATTTGGGAAATTTGGTGTCGAGAGTGAGCAAATTGGCGGAAGGGTTAGAAATTAAAAACCCTTCTGTATCCCCCCTTAACAGTGGGGACTTGTCTAGATTGGTTGATAGCTTGAAATTTGATGAAGCGTTGAAGATGATTTTTGAAAAATATGTTGACAGAGCCAACGTGTCTTTAAATAAAGAATGCCCGTGGAAATTGGATGGCGGAGATGAAAGAAGGGTGGTTTGTTTGGCTGAAGCAGTAAACTGTTTGCGGGCGGCGGCAGAACTATTAAGGCCGTTTATGCCCAAAACAGCAGAAAAAATTGAGAAGTGTTTTGCGGGAAAAATTGTAGCGTTAGACAAACCGTTGTTTCCGAGAATAAAGTAGATTACCTTACTTTAATTTTTGTTTTTGGCGGCTTTCGTTTCAACAAATTGTCGAGTGTTTGACGTTGTTGTTCACTTGGGGTGGTAATAACTTGGGTTCCAACGATTTTTTTGCGTTTATCGCGATCAATTTCTATAGTCATAGGCGTATTATAACTCACTTTTTTGTAATGGGTGCGGAGTGAAGTAAAAATGGCGCCTAACTAGTATATAGGTGAAGATTGGTATGGATAATTACAAAAAGTTGTATGTAAGGCGAACTTTTTGTATAGTTTAGATGTTAATATTTTAACATCTGAAATGAGAGAAGAATATTTGGGAAAGATGGAACGAGAGTTGAGAATTAGGGGTTATAGCCCAAGGACAAAAAAGGCTTACTTGGAGTGCGTGAATAGGTATTTTGATTTTAAAAAAAAACAATCTGGATCGATTGGATGAAGAAAATATCAAACAGTTTTTGGACTTAAAACAGAGGCAGGGGAGGAGCGGGTAAACTTTGAATGTTTATATCAATGCAATTAAGTTTTTTATGGTCAGATATGTGGTCAGTATTGGAAGTCGGGAATTAAATTTTGCAAAAAAGCAAAAAAATTGCCGACGGTTTTGAGCAAAACAGAAATCATGGCAATTATTAAAAATACGCCAAACTTAAAACATAAATTAATTATGGCTTTGACTTATGGCGGGGGTTTGAGATTGTCGGAAATAAAAAACCTAAAAGTGGCAGATATCAGACTGGAGGAAAATTGCCTAATGATAAGACAGAGCAAGGGAAATAAAGACCGGTTGACAATTTTTCCAGAAAAAATAAAAGATGTTTTGACAAAATACCTGGCAAGCAAAGGAAAAGATGAGTTGGTGTTTGAAAGTAACCGCGGCGGTAAATTATCAGACCGGACAATTCAAAAAATTTTTGCCAAGGGACTTGAAAAAGCCGGAATAAAAAAAGCGGCGAGTTTCCACAGTCTGCGTCACAGTTTTGCGACTCATTTACTGGAAAACGGAACAGATATTAGATATGTGAAGGAACTTTTGGGTCATGCTAATATCAGAACGACACAGGTTTACACCCAAGTAACTGATTTAAAATTAAAAAATATTAAAAGCCCATTATGATTGATACACATGCTCACGTCACAAAAAGATTTTGTCCCGCAGGGGCGGGACTAACGCTGGAAGGGGCAAGAAAAGCGGGCGTGAAGGCGATAATTTTGACGGCGAGTAACTTGGAAGAGTCGAGGGAAAATATCAGATTGGCGGAGGAATATCCGGGTTTTTTATACGCGGCAGTGGGGATACATCCTCAACAGACAGATCCAGAAAATGGATTGAGCATTGAAGAACAAATAGATGTTTTAAATAAATTAATTAAAGAAAATAAAAGTAAAATAACAGCAATTGGAGAATGCGGATTGGACTATTCCCCTGCTCCAACGGGAGAAGTAGACAGAAGCAAAGAAGATCAAGAAATTTTATTTAGGGGCCAAATAAATTTAGCGAAAAAATATAATTTACCGCTAATGGTTCATGCCAGAAAGGCGGTTGACGAGGTGATAAAAATTTTAAAAGACTATCAGGAATTAAAAGGGGTTTTCCATTGTTATGCCGGAGGAATAAAACGAATTAGCAGGATTTTGGAATTAGGACAAAATTGGTACTTTGGATTCGACGGCAATTTGACCTATGAAGCAGGATTGATGGAAGTAGTAAAAAAAATTCCGGCGGACAGAATAGTCCTGGAAACAGATAGTCCGTTTTTAGCGCCAGTCCCCTATCGCGGGCAAAGCAACAAGCCGGAATATATAAAATATATTTATGAAATGTTCTCCAAAAAAGAACAGGAGCAGATTGACGACAATGCGATGAGACTTTTTAATCTAGATAGTCGGTAAGGATTTTTTCCAGCTCGGAACGAGGAGGATATTTGTCGACAAGGACAACTTCGTTATCGATCATTAAGATACTTTTTCCCTGAATGCCTCGAGAATAGACGCGGGACATGTCTTGGATATATTCGGGGTCATAATCGATTTGGAGACGCCGACAAAGATATTGGAGGTCAGAAAAGAGCTGTTTCCCTTGAGGACTGCCGCGGTCGTAGAACTGAATACGCATGGACTAATTAATTATAACAAGGAACGATGTTTATCACGGCCGACATAAAGCAAGGTTATACCAGCGACACAAGAGATCGAATAGCTTAGAACGGGATAATCTGAAAAAAAATATAAATCCATCAGCCCCCAAATGCCCCGCCAAACAAGAACGACAGCGACTGATTGAAGAATAAGATTTTTGGGGTGGAGATGATGGAGAAAAATTTTTTTTAATTTTTGATATTTTAAGGTTTTTTTGATCATCCAGCGGTAATTAATTGGTAAGTGTTGGAAAGCAAACTAGCGACGGTCATGGGGCCAACGCCACCAAGGGTGGGAGTGATAAACGAGGTGAGCGGGGCGACGTTTTTAAAATCAACGTCACCAGCAACATCAACAACAATGGTCTGCGGCCTGATAAATTCGGGGGTAATAAAATTGGGTTTACCGACGGCAGTAATTAGAATATCAGCGGTTTGGCAAATTTTATCTAAATTTTGGGTCTGCGAGTGACAAATAACCACGGTGCAGTCGTGAGCCAAAAGAAGGGCAGAGAGAGGCAGGCCGATATGAGAACTACGATTGATAATTACAGCCTTCTTCCCCAAGAGAGGAACCTGGTAATGGTTGAGAAGTTTAACAACGCCAAGGGCGGTGGCGGAAGCGACAGCTTGGGGAGAATTCTGAAAAAGGAGGCCGAGGTTGGTAGCGGTTAGGCCGTCGGCGTCTTTTTTAGGGTCAATCAAATTTAAAATTCGGGCGGTGTCTAAATGAGGCGGTAGGGGCAGTTGGACCATAAGAGCGGTGACCTTGGGGTCTTGGTTTAATTGGTTGACAAGGGTGAAAATGTCTTTGGGGCTGGCGGTTTCGGGCAGGTGGTGAATTTGGCCGCCAATACCAACCTCTTTGGCGCGTTTTTGTTTGAGAGAAACGTATTTTAAGCTGGAGGGGTCATTGCCAACTAAAATAATGTCAAGACTGGGCTTGACAGGTAAAAGAGCGATTTGGTTTTTGAGATCAGAGAGAATTTGCCGGGAAAGAGTTTTACCGTCGAGGAGAACCATAACTAATTATAACTTAGTTAATACTTCCGAACCAGTGGCAGTAATAAGCACAGTGTGCTCGAACTGGCAGGAGAGAGAGCCGTCACGGGTACGGACAGTCCAGTGGTCAACGGGATCAACAGTAACGCGCCAATCCGGAGAAGCGTTAATCATGGGTTCGATAGTAAAAATCATGCCAGGCTTAAGAAGAATATCGTTTTTGGGGGTATTGAAGTGAAAGACGAAAGGATCTTCATGAAAACTTAGGCCGGTGCCGTGACCGCCAAGATCGCGAACGACGCTATAACCGAATTTTTCGACATAGGGCTGGATGACCTGACCAACGCAGGAGTTTAAAGTTTCACCAGGAGAAAGAGACTGAATTGACAAATTGAGAGCTTCACGAGTGTGATTGATAAAATCCTGGGTTTTTTGACTGATTTGACCGACAGGATAGGTGGCAGAAACATCACCATAATAACCATTAAGGATAGTAGTAATGTCGACATTGACAATATCTCCATTTTTTAGAATTACCTTATCTGAAGGAATCCCGTGACAGACGACGTCGTTGACTGAAGTGCAGATACTTTTAGGATAGTGGCGATAATTAAGGGGGGCGGCGGTGGCGCGGTGTTTTTTAATAAATTCTGAAGCCAGATCGTCTAGTGACCGGGTGGTAATGCCCGGCTTAATAAATGACGAAAGATATTTAAGGGTTTGGGCGGCAAGCTGACAAGATTGACGGATGCCTTTTATTTGTTGTTCAGTTTTAATGATAATCATAGGAGATAGACGAGGCGATTTTCGGTTTGGGAATTGATATTTTGATGATTGCGAAGATATTCTTCCAAAACCTGCTGGGCGGAAGTGGAAACAACTTTGGAAGGACCATCAGCCAGAAGATCAGACTCGGTAAGATTAAGATAGCTAGCGGAATTGTGAACATGGTAACCCTGAAGGCAGATGGTGTAAAGTTGGTGATCGTTAATATCTTGATTATTTAGTTTTAAAGAAATTAATAGTTTTTTACTGTTATCATAAACTGCTTCAACTCCACGGCTGACCTGATAACATTCCCCTTCCCCATTGCGGTTTTCCGGCCTCATGATATGAGAAAAAATTTTTTTCAATTTTTGGCCGTTAATGGTAAAACGGGTAAGAGAGTCATTGTAGGGGAAACAGGCAAGAAGGTCACTTAGGGTAACAATCGGACCCATTTCTTTAAGCCGGATGGAACCGCTACCAACAAAAACGATATCTGACTGGGCATTTTCGGCAAAGGCGTCGGCAATAAGATTCCCAAGCGAGGTTTCAATTTCACGGGCTGGATGGGTTAACTTTTGGGCAAATTTACAAATAATGGAGTTGTATTTACGGTCAACTTCGGTTTTAAATGAATCGATAAATTTAAGTAAATCCTGATCGGGTTTGGCCAGAGAATCGTTGACGGGGATTAAGCACCACTGATAATCAACAATGCTATTGGTATCGTCGTCGACGACAATGTCGAAGCGACCGATTTGATTAGTGCCGACTCCGGCCTGGGTAATGAGAATATTATTTATTTTTTCGGGTTTTTCTAAAATAGTGTGGGAGTGGCCACCGATAATTAAATCAACACCCCATTCCGGTTTTAGTAAGGCGGCGAGTTGCTTGTCGGAGTCAATGCCAATGTGGGTGAGTAAAATAGTCAAGTCAATATCATCGTTTTTGTAGGCGTTGCAAATTTTACCAACTTCATTGCTGGCTTCTTCAAGGGTGATAAAGCTGCCGATAAGTTTGTCCTGGGAAATGGAGTCGATAACTTTCTCGGTAATAATGCCAGAAAATAAAATATCGAAACCGGCTTTGTTAATAATTTTGTAAGGATTCATTAGGCGCTTGTTATATTTTTTGATATAAAGATTGGCATTGACGATGGGGAAATTGGCCATTTTTTCCAAAAATAAAAGGTGGGGCAAACCATAGTCGAATTCGTGGTTGCCAAGAGCGACAACATCTGGAGCAAGGTAATTCATAATTTCCATGGTGGAGATACCTTTGTATTCGGAGTCAATCAGAGAACCCTGGACCATATCGCCAGATATAACATAAAGAACATTTTCTTCTTCCCGACGAACTTGGTTGATATAGCCGGAAATCAAGGCCAGGCCACCGATAAGCTGGCCCTTTTCGCCCTGGACTTCGGCCAGAAAATCGCCGTGCATGTCGTTGCTGTGAAGAATGGTGAATTTTTTGGTAGGCATATTAGGGTATTTTACAACTGTTAGAATAGGATATGGCGAAAACGTCGTGGAATAAGGTAGCAGGTTGGTATAAAAAGGAGGTGGGAGAAAAAGGCAGTTATTACCACCAGAGAGTAATTTTACCCAATCTGTTGAGATTAATGAGTTTAAAACCCGGGGAAAAAGTGGCGGATCTGGGATGCGGACAGGGAGTGCTGGGCAGAGCGATACCAGAGGGAGTGGAATATTTGGGGATAGATATCGCCGGAGACTTAATCGATGAGGCAAGAAGGTTAGACAAAAAACACCGATATCTGGTAGCTGATATTACCGAAAAAATAAATATTTCTAATAAGTTTGATAAGGCAGTACTATTGTTGACCCTACAAAACCTGAAAAGGCCGTTTAAGGCAATAGAAAACGCTAGGAATTTATTAAAAAATGGCGGCCGATTGTATATAGTGATAAACCATCCCTGTTTTAGGGTTCCGAAACACAGCGACTGGGAGATGGATAAAATCCGGGGAGTGCAGTGGCGGAAAATGGACGTCTATATGAGTCATTTAGAAATCCCGATTGAGAGTAGTCCGTTTGATAAAAAGGATAATAAGATTACTTTCTCTTATCACTATCCCCTATCGGCATATACGGAAATGCTGGTTGATAATGGATTTGTGATCGAAACAATCGAAGAATGGGTGTCGGACAAAAAAAGTGAGGGGGCGATGGCACTGGTTGAAGATAAAGCCAGGAGGGAATTTCCATTGTTTATGTCTTTAGTTGCTTGCCGAAGGCAATGCAGTCCTGGGTGATGTCGACTAGAGAAAAGCCGGGGTGGTTAATGGCAGATTTGATGGTTTCGGTGAGTTTGGGAAGATCGGCGACACCAAGGCTTTCAACAAAAACATTAGGGTTAACCGATTTTAACAATTTGACAGGATTAATTGGCTCGTTAGGGGTACCAAGCGGAGTGGATTTGGTTTTGGCACCCTTGGGGGTGGTGGGACTGGTTTGGCCAGTGGTGAGACTATAGAGGAAATTATTAGAAACAAAAATATTGATATCAATATCCATTCTGGCGGCAGCGATTAAATGATTAAGCCCTTCGCCGTAAATACCGCCATCACCGCCAACAACACAGACAGTAAGCTTGGGGTTGATTAATTTAACACCCACAGCAAAGGCAGGCGAACGACCGTGAAGGGTGTGAGCAGCGTAAGTTTTAAGAAAATCGGCCATATTACCAGAACAACCGATATCATAGGCGATAAAAATTTTATGAGGAGGAAGATTAAGTGCAGAAAAGGCGTTCTGCAAGGCAGAATAAACAAGGAAATTATTGCAACCGGGACACCAGGTAGGAGTAATTTGCGATTTATAGTTCATAAAGTTTATAAAATTAAAAGTTTTTAAAGTAAAAAATTATAATTTTACTAGTTTTTCGGATAGCTCTTCGGGAAAGAAAGGGCGGCCGTTGGCTTTTAAAATTTGATGGCGGGGATGAAAATCAAACTGGGATTTTAAGAGTTGGGTTAATTGGCCGGTTTGATTATTTTCAATGGTAATAATTTTTTTATATTGAGAAATAATCTTTTTTATTTTAGGATCGATTGGCCAAAGAGTACGGATTTGGAGAAAGGCAAAACCAGGAGGAAGAGATTCAAGAATTGGACCTTTGGTGGATCCCCAAGAAATAATCAGCTTTTTGGCATTGGGATTGCCAAAAAGTTTAGCTTTGGGACAAAGCTTGAGAGCAAGACGGTATTTTTTGAGCCTTTTTTGAAGCATTTTATTGGCGACGTCCGGGTCTTCGGTGGAGAAGCCGTATTGGTCGTGTTCATAACTATTAGCCAAAAATTCACCATCGGGCGTACCCGGCAGAGGGTAAGAAGAAACCCCTTCTGGGGTATCCCAGCGATAGCGAAGAAAATTTTGTGGAAGATTGGAAATAATTTTACCAATCCGGATGTCGCTGGGACTTTTTGAAAAATCCCGACAGTTGGCAGAAGATTCGGCTAAAAATTTATCGCTTAAAACAAGAACCGGGGTTTGAAGTTCGGCGGCAAGATTAAGAGAGGCAATACCAAAGTCAAAAGATTCCTGATGATCGCCGGGAGCTAAAACAACTTTAGGAAATTCGCCATGACCAGAATTAACAACAAACAAAATATCTGCCTGTGAAGTCCATGTAGCCATGCCAGTAGCCGGTCCGGGGCGGGAAACAAGATAAAAAACCATGCCAATTTCAGCAATACCACAAAAACTGACAGTTTCGGCCATTAGAGCAAAACCGCCACCGGAAGTGCCAACTCCACCACGGGCGCCGGCAAAGACAGCGCCAGCGGCCATATTAGCGGCAGAAATTTCGTCTTCAGGATGAATGACGGTAATTTTATGTTCGGTTTGCTTTTCAGCGAGAAAGTGGAGAAGGCCGGTAGAAGGGGTCATGGGGTAAGCGGCATAAAAATTACCACCGCCTTTGATAAATCCCCACCCGAAGGATTCATTACCGTCAAGAAGTTTTGGGGATTTGGGATTATTTTTGGACAGAGAAAACCGTTTTTGGTAAGCGGAATAATTTTTTTTGGCAAAATCGTAGCCGAGGTTAAAAGCCGCTAAATTAATATCGCCGTATTTTTGATATTGTTGAGTAATTAGTTTTGAACAAATTTTTTGTTCAAGATGATAAAGATAAGCTATTACGCCAAGACAAATAGTGTTAAATACCAAGGGATTGCCAACCTGTTCGACTAAATCCTGAAGGGGTAAATTGAGGAAGATTCCGGTTTTTAAATCCAAGGGAGCGGTTTCATCTGAAAAAATAAGGGTTTGGCAAGTGAATTCTTTAAGGTGTTCCTGCCAGTGTTTCGGACGAATAGAAAAAAACAAATCAAGGTGGTAATGGGGAGCAAATATTTCCTGATTGGAAAAGCTGGTTTGGTAAGTATTGTGGCCGCCACGGACTAAAGAAGGATATTCGTTATAGTCGCGGACATTAAAACCATGGGCTATTAGAATTTTTGATAAAAGTTGTCCACCTGATTTAATCCCCAGACCGGCCGGACCGGCAATTTTAATGGAGTGGACAAATTTGGCCATGTAAGGATTGTACTACAAGTGAGAAAAACATATAATTCTCTATCTTATGAAGATTATTAGAAGATTTTATCAATTTATTTGGGGTTACAAGTATAGATTCCTGCTATTTCTGGCGGTAGTGGTGGCAGCGGGAGTGGTAGAGAATTTAAGTCCCTATGTGATGAAACTGTTTGTGGACAAGGTAACAAGCGGAGAATGGAATAAATTATTTGGCTTGATGCTAATGTATACCGGGGTGAGGGTGGGTTCAAATTTACTCGACACCCTGTCGTATTTTTTATCTGATACGGTTCAAATACCAGTGGCAAGAGATATCAGGGTAAAGATATTTAGGTATGTTCAAGACCTGGATTTTGCCTATCATGTCAATAAGAATACGGGTTCGTTGATTTCGGCTTTTAAGCGAGGGGATGGGGCGTTTTTTAACCTGTTTATGAATTTCCACAACGAGGTGTTAAAGACCCTGGCGGGACTAGTGGTGGTTTTGGTGTTTTTTGCCCGAGTAAACAAATGGATCTGGATAATGATGCTGGTGTTGTTTATTGCGGTGGCTTTAGTAATGGCCGGGTTAATTAGTTTGAATATGAAAACAAGAAGAGAGTTTAACGAGTCTGAAGATAGGATATCGGCAATAATTACTGATAATTTGATAAATTATGAAACAGTAAAATTTTTCGCCCAAGAGAAGGCCGAAGAGGAAAGATTAAAAAAGGGTTTTGAGGAATGGACAAGATCGATTTGGAAATTTTCAAAAAGTTTTAGGGTGATGGATTTGTCGATTGGAACCCTGTCGAACGCGGGGATGTTTCTGATAATGCTGGCGGCAGTAAAAATGCTATCCGGAAAACAAATAGGACTGGGGGATTTTGTGATGATCACGGGATTTGTGACTAGCTTTTATTACAGATTCTTTGGGTTATTTTTCCAAATGAGAAATATTGTGAAATCGTATATTGATTTGACAAAGTATTTTGAGATTCTGGACAACGATATCCTGGTAAAAGACCCACAAAACCCAATTGTTTTGGATAATGTTAGAGGAAAGTTAACCTTTGAAAAAGTCAGTTTTAGGTATCCGGGCAACAAAAAGGCAGTGTTAAAGGAAGTAAGTTTAGAGATTAATCCGGGGGAATCGGTAGCTTTTGTAGGCAGATCAGGAGCGGGAAAATCGACTATAGTCAAATTATTATTGAGATTTTATGATTTACAGAAGGGCAGGATAACCCTAGATGGAGTAGATATCAGGAAGTTTAGCAAGGGTTATTTACGGTCGCTGGTGGGAGTAGTGCCACAAGAGCCAATTTTATTCAATAATACCATAGGTTTTAATATCGGGTATGGCAGAGAAGGGGTAAAGAAAGAAGAGATCAAAGAGGCGGCGAGAAAAGCAAATCTAGACAGTTTTATTGAGAGTTTGCCGGATAAATATGAAACTCAAGTTGGAGAAAGAGGAATAAAACTGTCCGGGGGACAAAAACAAAGACTGGCAATTGCCAGGGCGATGCTGGTTAACCCTAAAATTCTAATTTTTGATGAAGCGACAAGCAATTTGGATTCAGAATCGGAAAGAGCAGTTCAAGACGCTTTGTGGAAAACAGCCAAAGACAGAACCTTGTTGATTATCGCCCACCGTTTCTCGACGATTAGAAAGGCAGAAAAAATCGTGGTTTTAGAGAAAGGTCGGGTGGTAGAGACGGGAACACATCGAGAGTTGGTTAAAAAGGAGGGAGGAGTTTATAGAAAATTATGGCAATTACAACTAAAGGGGAAAACAGAAAAAGATACGGGCGGGTTATTGACGAAAGGCGAAACAGCTGGCCCAAAAAATTAATCCCCTATTGGGCAACGGGAGTGGGAGTAAGATTTTGCCAAGGAAATACAGGGTTAAGCTGGATTAGCTGGGCAGTAACGCTACCGTCGTTATTTTCGGAACCAAAGATACCAACTTTTTGGCCGACAGTAAGATCGGCAACAGAGCCCGGGCTGGCTTTGTTGATGGATGTGTTATTAGAGATCAAAATGACTTTGGAACTACCATCCTGAAGTTTGACAGTAATACTTTTGTCGTCTTGACTAATAATTTCCCCAATTACCTGACGCCCGTCGACACCCAGACGAAATCGGTTAGGCTGATTGAATTGACCCCGATTGATGGCTCCCGGCGTCCGGTTGTCGAACCGAGAAAACAGCGATCTTTGAGAAGCTATTTTGTTTTGTTGATATTTAATACCGGCAAAAAAACCAACACCGGTGAAGATAACGATTAAAAGAACGGAGACAAGAATATTTTGGTTTTTCATATATCAATTTTATTATCAATAAGTAATAAATAATTATAATAAGTAAATCTGAAGATAGGCTGAAAATTTATTCGTAGCGGAGAGCCTCGATGGGCTGGAGACGAGCGGCGCGCTGGGCGGGGTACCAGCCAAAAATAATGCCGATGACGCCAGAAACACCCACAGCGAGAATAACAGAAAACAAGGAAATGACCGAGGGGAGGTTGAGCAGTTTAGAAAGAAGAAGAGAAGCAACAATACCGATTAGCATACCAATGATGCCGCCAATAAGGGTAAGAATGACTGACTCGACCAAAAATTGAGTAACGATAGTCTGACGTTTAGCTCCAAGAGCCTTTCGAAGGCCAATTTCACGGGTCCGTTCAGTAACGGTGACCAGCATAATATTCATAATTCCAATGCCGCCAACCAATAAAGAAATAGCGGCAATACCACTTAGTAAGGTAGTGAAGGTACCGGTGACCTGGGAGGCGGTATTTAAGATATCATTTTGGGACATGATCATAAAGTCGGCTGAAGCAGGATCACTGATTTTGTGACGATCCAAGAGAAAATAACCAATTTCGTTTTGAGCGTCGGTCATAACTTCAGGAGATTTTGCCTCGATGGCGATACTGGATAAGTAGTCAACACCGAAAAGCTGTTTTTGGGCAGTGGAAAGAGGAACAAAAATGACATCATCCTGATTATTAAACCCAGTACCTCCCTTGCTTTGAGTAACTCCAATAATGCGAAAAGACTGTTTGTTGATACGAATAGTTTGACCAACAGGATTAGCTCCTTCTCCAAAGAGATCGACAACAACCTGGGGACCTAAAACGGCAACCTTGGTCAACCCTTGAACGTCACCTTGGGAAATAAAATTTCCAGAGCTTAGACTAATTTTATGAACAATGGCATATTCGGGATAAACTCCATATATTTGAGTGTTAGTATTGTTCTTACCGGCGATGACTTGGGATCGACGGGATAACTCTGGAGAAACATGATTAATAGTAGTGATTTGAGGAGAGGTCTTAATCGCCTGGGCATCTTCTAGGGTCAGGGTGGTATTACTGCCAAAGGCCTGACGAACACTGCCGCTACGACTGCTTCCGGGCATAACGGTTAAAAGGTTGGCACCAAGAGATTGAATCTGGCTGGTAACTGCTTGCTGACTACCCTGACCAATAGAAATTAGGGTGATAACGCTACCGATGCCGATAATAATACCAAGAACGGCTAAACCAGTACGAAGCTTGTTCAGTCCTAAAGTACCAAAACTTTCGATAATAATCTCCCAGAGTTTCATGGTTTTTTTCTCCCGTTGAGATGATCACTAACTATTTTGCCATCGCGCATGGTAATAACCCGACTGGCATGTTTGGCAATATCAGGCTCATGGGTGATCATAATAATGGTGCGACCCTGAAAGTGTAATTTTTTAAAAATTTTCATGATTTCTTCGGCTTGAGCAGAGGCAATATTTCCAGTTGGTTCGTCGGCAAGGAGAATAGAGGGATCATTGACTAAAGAGCGGGCAATAGCCACCCGCTGCTGTTGGCCGCCAGAAAGTTGGTTGCTGGTATGATCCAAGCGATCGCTAAGGCCGACTAGGTCTAAATAATGCCTGGCGATTTCTTCCCGTTTGCGGGGATCAATGCCAGCATAAGCCATAGGCAGCATGACGTTTTTAAGGGCGGTAGTACGAGGAAGGAGGTTGTAGGCCTGAAAAATAAAACCGATCTGGCGGTTGCGAATATCGGCTAGTTCGTCTTCAGAAAGAAGACCAACGTTTTGGCTATTTAATAAATACCGACCAGAGGTAGGAAGGTCCAAAGCGCCAAGAATATGCATTAAGGTTGATTTACCAGAGCCAGAAGGCCCCATAATGGCGACAAATTCTCCAGGAAAAACTTTAAAGGAAACATCGGAAACCGCCAAAGTTTCGACCGAGTCGTTGCGGTAGATTTTAGTAAGGTGGTCGACTTGAATAATCGGCTTAGGGTTCGTCATACAATTAGCGTGTTTCTATCTCATCATCCGAAAGCCACCACCGGCACCGCCAAAACTACCAAAAATGGATGAGCCGGTAGAACCAGTGGTCCTTGAGGCACTAATAACCGCAGTAACAACTTCATCGCCTTCGTTGAGACCAGAGACAATTTCCGTTTGAGTGTCTGACTGCAAACCGATTTCGACAGGCCGGCTGACAAGCTGGCCATTGACAAGCATTCTGGCAAAGGTTTCTCCGCTTTGGGCTTGGATGGCACCGTTGGGAACGATGAGGACATTGTCTTTAAAATCAATAATGATATTAGCGGTGGCGGACATGTTGGGGAGAACTCCGGGGGCATCGGAATCAAGCTGAATAGTGGTGGGATAATTGACAACGTTAGAACTAATAGTGCCAATAGTGTCAATAGCGATAATTTTGCCAGTAAAAGTTTTGTCAGACAAAGCATCAAAGGTAACAGTGACTTTATTACCCACCTTAACCTTGGGAACATCAATTTCGGTAAGATTAACGGTAACAGTCGGGGTGGTGTTAGTTTTGACAATGGCGATTTTATTTTCAATATTGCTGCTGTTATTAGAATCGCTGGTGGGATTGAGGATCATACCCGGAGTAAGAGAAATGGCAGAAACAGTGCCGCTAATCGGGGCATAGACAGTAGCACCGGCCAATTGATAGGAAAGCCGAGAGGATTCCAAGGCGGCCTGGGATTGTTTAATGGTATTTTGCAAATTGTCGTAGGCGGCTTGGGCGGCTAAAACAGCGTTGTGTTTTTGGATATAGGTAGGATCATCGGGAGACTGGTTGGCCCATTGATTATTAAAGACATTCCTGGCGGCAACTAAATCACTTTCGAGGCCGTAGATTTTGTCTTGGGCAGCCTTTAGGTTGTTTTGGGCTGACAAGTAGGAGGAATAAGCGGCTTGAAGTTTTTGACGACCGTTAAGGTCAAGATCAATTTGTAAAATAGGCGAACCGGTGGAGACCTTGTCACCTTCTTTGACAAAAACCTTTCTAACGACCCCAGAAGCAGTAGTGGTGACAGTTCGGCTATTAGTAGCCGAAACTTGACCAGAAACGGATAAAGAAACAATGAGGGTGCCTTTTTCGGCCTTGGCTGTTTGGTATTGAGGAGCGGCGGCTTTATTAGACTGATAGCGACGATAAACAAAAAAAACAAGGCCGAGAATGACGAAAATAAAAAATATTTTGACTTTCGTATTTATTTTCATGGGAGGATTTTAGGGATAAATACTGAAATTTAACTGAAAATTGGGAGAGAAACTTTAAACTGGCTGCCTTGACCAATTTGGCTGGTGACGGAAATTTGGCCACGATGGAGCTCGACGATTTTTTTGGCGATAGCCAAACCTAAACCATAACCACCAGAGTCGGCCTTGGATCGAGCAGAATCAGCCCGGTAGAATCGATCAAAAATAAAAGGAAGATCCTTTTGACTGATACCAATTCCTTGATCGACGAATAAGATATTGACATGCCCGTCGATTTTTTGGGATTTGATGACGACCGATGTTTGGGGCGGGCTATATTTAATAGCGTTATCCAAAAGAATTTGAAAGAGGTCAATTAAACTATACTTATTACCGGAGAGAATAATGTTTTTTACCTTGTTTTCAATTGATATTTGTTTTTTGTCGGCAACAGGCTTAAGGTGGCTTATAGCGGCGTTGACAAGCTCTAAAAGAGAGAGTTTTTCAAATTTAATGTTGGTATGAGGCTTTTGATATTGGGCTAACTGTAAAAGTTGGTCAGAAAGGGATTGGAGTTGATTAACCTCCTGAAGATTGTCGGTAATTAATTTTTTGGCTTCTTGGAGAGTGAGGTGTTTATCACGCAAGGCGACTTCCATGGTACTTTTTAAGGCGGTTAATGGTGTACGCAGTTCGTGGGACGAATCGGAAATAAAACGATTTTGTTCATCAAGCATATCCTTGATAGGCTTAAGAGTTCTGCCGGCGAGAAAGTAAGAAAATCCTCCAGAAACAAATAAAATTCCTCCATTAACCGAAAGGAGGATAAAGAAAAAACGACGTTTGGTTTCTTCGATTAGATCAAGGTCGGGCGCGGGAGGAGTTGGCAAACGACGTTCAAAACGAAAGCGCTGGATGTTGGCGAAACGGTTCAGCTCAATATTAACCATTCGATAGATAACGGCACTAAAGAAAAAACTAATGACCATAATGATTAAGAGATACCAAGCGGTGAGTTTGAGACGGGCTCGGGTAAACATATTAGTCGAAAGGTTAAAGTCTAAAAGTGGAAAAGTTTATAAAGTAAAAAGTAAAAAAATTTTTGAATTTATAATTTTTTTTAAAAACTTAATCGGGATTACCCTAACTTGTACCCGAATCCTCGGATAGTATGGATAAGCGGTTTTTTGAAAGGAAAATCAATTTTGCGGCGAAGATTTTTAATATAAACCTCGACGGTGTTGGGCAGGATATCGGCATCATAATCCCAAACGTGCCCGATGATTCTCTCTTTCTTAACAATTTGGCGGGGGTGGCGCATTAAAAATTCGAGGAGAGAATATTCTTTGCCAGAGAGAGAAATGGGGACATTGGCCCGTTTGACTTCAAAAGTTTGAGTATTGAGACTAAGGTCGTCAACAACCAAAACACTATTAAACGCAGAACGAGGACGGCGACAAAGAGCGCGAATGCGGGCGAGAAGTTCCTCAAAAGAAAAAGGTTTAGTAAGATAATCATCGGCACCGCTGTCGAGACCGATAATTTTGTCTTGGGTTTGTCCTTTGGCAGTAAGAATTAAGATGGGGGTGTGGATTTGTTTTGACCGCAACTCGCGGCAGATTTTTAAACCATCCATACCCGGGAGCAGGAGATCGAGAATAATTAGGTCGTATTCCTCTGAAGAGGCAAGGTCATAACCGTCGAGACCGTTATAAGCAATGTCAACGGCATAGTGCTCTTGTTCTAGGCCCTTTTTAATAGAATTGGCAATTCTATGCTCATCTTCGACCAAAAGTAAACGCATGAAGTAATTATACCGCTAAAAGGCTGAAAAATGGCTGAAAGTTTGTGTCTTGGCGGGTAGGCGACGATAAGAAGAGTTATAGCGATTGATGAATTATTTAGATTTAATTTAAAAGTTTGCCTTTGGCGATTTTCCAAAAGTCGTCAAGACTGTTTAGTTTTGGCAAAGTATTGAAAGACGGATTAGTGGCGTCTTTTACCGGATTTTTTAATCTTTTTCGTATAGCTTCCCCTTGGAAATAGTATGAGTGAGCGTGTGCCAAAGTTCTGGCTTCAGCCTCTTTTAAAGTCCAACCAAAATTTGCGGGTAAAATTGTCTGTCTCTCCACATGGCCCTTTCTAGAGCCTTTGGATTAATCGGCAGTGTTTTGATATCAACGATTTTACCATCAACCCCAACTTTGTCTTTAAGTTCTGGTTCAAAACCAGTAAGTTTCAGACACCCTATGCCGAAAGATTTTGCAATTTTTTTATCTTCTTCAATAATGTGTTCGAACATTTCCCAATCTTTTCTATTAAGTTTTGAAGTGTTTTCAACAGAGATATCTGCAAAAAACATTCTTGCAGTACAATTAATCCCCAAAATTTTAGTGTTTTCAGACATTACTTTTAGATTTGCAAAGGCTCGATGAGTGGTGTTCCCCGGCTTTTCGGCAAATCCAGTTGCGCCGATGCCCTTTTTGTAGGAAGGGCAAAGGATACCGAAGTAGTCAATGGGTTCCTTATTGAGAATTACTTTCCTAATTAACTTGAAAAACGTTTCGTTGTTTCTTTTGTCCCTGAACCCTTCTGCCTCAAAATTAACAAGATAGAGCTGGTAGAGTATTCCGGTTTCTAAATATTTTTCTTCCGCTATCTGCTTGAAACCTTCGAAGAAAAACGTTTTTGTTTATAAAATTATTGGTCATAATCTTTAAATCTCATATGGGGTTTTAGCGGAAGCCCTCTGGCCTGTCGCCATTCGGTAAAAAGAGTGTCGCAAGGTTTAGATAGATTGTTCTTTAAATTTAGGCCTAATTTTTTAGCTAAAAGCGATATTTGCCTCTGTTTTCCTTCTATTTCAATAAAGACAGCATAGGGATATTCGTCAAAAGTTACCTTAATGCCATCTTTTTGCAAGCAAGTTCTGTATCTTTCATAGCTGGTAGTAGGGTGATAATCCATTGCCTTTAATATCTTCTCCAGCTTGCTTGCGTTAGAAACAGCAACCTCATGCTCTATTTCCTTTTTTATACCGCTTTTATCGGCAGGCAGCGGTAATTTATAAGAGAATTCACAATTAGTAAATTTTTTGTTTTTGATAACCCTGATTCTCACCCGACCATTACTTCTTTGCATCAGCCCTTGAGGGTTATCGTACATAGTAGTTTTCTCGTAGGAGCGGCTGGCAATGACCAAAAAACAAGTTTTTTAAGACCCTTAAGTATTTTGTCAGACCATTTTTGATTACAAACTTCAATTCAACTTCGATCATATATTTTAAAAATGATTATTGGCGTTGTGAAATTTTACCAAAGTAAAAAATTCAGACATGGTTTTCATCTTCTTTAAATGTTCGTAACAACTATTTCTTGGGTAAAGTCCTCTTGTGATAGCGGTTTGGCCCCGAGCAATTTAATTGCCTTTACACTTTTTGAAAAACCCAAAACTAAACCAGTGGGAACATAGCCAAACAAGACATCATAAATAACGGCCATTAAATGATGAGAACAAAAAGAATTGAATTCTTAAGATTAGCGGCTTTGTGTTTTTGGTAAGCGATTCTAGCAGAATTTGTTATTTCTGGTCAGTATGGTTCCAGCAGGAAAACCGCTGAGCTTAACGGATTTTTTGGCCTGATTAATGGCCATTTTTGGATAATGAAGGTCATCTTTGATCATTTTGATTTTTTATAGGAATAAAATATTTTTTACCTTTTAATTTGTCGGGTAATAAATCCTTGGTGGTGTATTTGTCATAGCCTTGGCCATAGCCGATGTTTTTCATCAAATCGGTAACGGCATTGCGAAGTTCAAGAGGAATGGGAAGATTGCCAAATTCTTTGACATCTGACTGGGCCAAACGCAGGCCATCATAGGCCGAGCGATTTTTGGGAGATTTGGCCAGATAAACGACACCATGGGCGAGATTGATGGCACATTCGGGATAACCAATAGTCTCGCAGGCCCGGAAGACAGCATTAGCGACCAAAAGAGCCGAGGAGTTGGCAATACCGATATCCTCGGAAGCAAAAACGACCATTCTTCTGGCAATAAAAAGTGGGTCTTCACCGGCTTCAACCATTCGCGCTAGATAATAAAGAGCAGAGGTGGGATTAGAGGCTCGCATGCTTTTGATAAAGGCGGAAATGGTGTTGTAGTGCTCTTCGCCCTTTTTATCAAAGCGAAGATAAGAATTTTGAAGGGTGGTTTTTAGAGTATCGACGGTGAGTTTTTTATAAAGAGTAAAAGCATTGTCGATGAGACTAATAGCTTGACGAGCGTCGCCGTTGGCCATATTGACGAGCCAGTCAGCGGCTTTCTGGTCCATGGTGGTGTGAAGTTTTTTAAGGGCCCGTTGGATAATTTGGCGGATTTCGTCATGACTAAGTTCGTTTAAAATAAAAACACGGCAACGCGAGAGAAGCGGGGCGATAACTTCAAAAGACGGATTTTCGGTGGTAGCACCGATGAGGATTAAATCTCCCCTTTCGACAAAAGGAAGAAGATAATCCTGCTGGGCTTTATTAAAACGATGGATTTCATCTAAAAAAAGAATCGGGGTCATCAGTTTGGCTTGGCGATCTGATTTGTTTTTGGGTTGAACGATTTGACGAATATCATCCTTGCTGGCGGAAACGGCAGAAAGTTCAAAAATATCGGCGCCAACTGTTCGGGCTAAAATCCGGGCGAGAGTGGTTTTGCCAACCCCGGGAGGACCCCAAAATATCATAGAAAAAATCTGCTTGGTTTCCAAAGCCAGCCGAAGAGGTTTGCCCGGACCAACAAGGTGGTTTTGACCAATAAACTCATCTAGAGAGGTAGGGCGAATAAGATCAGCTAGCGGCATTTGGGTAAAATTCGGGTATTGGCTTTAAGATAACTTAAAAGAATGACTAATTCAAGAAGAAACAAAGGTTGATTTTTGGGGTTTTGGTGGAAATTTACTTAATTATTACCGGACTAATCGGATTAGGCTTGTTTCGGCTTTAATCGCTTCCGGAAGAAGAGAAAGAGGAGAAGCGGGGGGAGCCAAAGCGGAATGTAGACAACTAGCCAAATAAGAGTGTTGGCAAGTTGTTGAATATTGGCGATCAGGGAACGAACGGCCTGCTTGAAAACTACCAACGGGCGCCATTCGTTGGTGGGAGCATAGGGCAAAGCGAGCTCGTCGGTAGAAAGATAGATGGTAATCTTGCTTAATTTAGCTGATTGGGAGTAATATTTTTGTTGACCTTTAAGGGAATCGATTTGATCCTGGAGATTGACCAGTTCGCGCTGGACACTAAGAAGATCTTGAACCGCAGAAGCCTTATCCATAATTTCTTGGAATTTAGCTTTGGTTTTATTTAGGACTTCAAGACGGGCCTCCAGGTCAACATATTCATCAGTAACATCCTGACCATAGACTGATTCGGAGACAACCTTGACTGCAAGTTTTTTAAACTCGGCCATAGCTTCTTTAAGTCTTTCCTGGGGAATACGGACAGAAATAGTGCCGCTCGCGACTGATTCAGGCTGGTTAAGGTTGGAATCGACAAGGAACCCTTGGTAGCTTTGGGCAATGGATTCGACTTGGTCAATAGTTTTAGCGACATCTTTAACAAGCAAAGAAAGGTTGGTATTTTTGATAAGCAAACGATCCTCTCTTTCGCTGGGGGCAACCTGTTTATAAGAAGAGTCAAAAGAATAGCCGGCATTAAGCCCTCCGCCAACTGAAGGAAGAACTGCCATTTCTGATCGCGGGGAATAATAGTTGCGTGGAGAAAGTTTGTCTTTGGCAAGAAAAAGAATGACAGCAATTAACAAGGTGATTAACCAATTTTTCTTGAGCCAGGTTATCATATAGTAGAGTGTAGCATAATATAATGTGGGGAATATTGGTGTTATCGCTAGGATTAAGGTTAATTAACCTAAACCAATCATTGTGGTTAGACGAAGCGGTGTCGGCGAGGGTGGTAAAAATTTTTAGGACTCAAGAAATTATTAAGAATTTTTCCCCAACGGATTTCCATCCCCCACTCTATTATTTGGCACTGAAGAGATGGACAGATATTTTTGGATATTCAGAGGCGAGTTTAAGAATGCCTTCGGTGATATTTTCGTTAGTTACCATTTGTTTGGTTTATTTAATCGCGGGAAGGTGGGCGGCAATTTTGACCGGGTTAAATCCGTTGCTGATTTATTATTCAGAGGAGGCAAGAATGTACTCTATGGCGGTAATGTGGCTGATGGCGGCGGTTTGGACAATAAAGAAGAATAAAGCAATATTTTTTAATTTGTTTTGCCTGTTGGCATTTTTAACTTTTTACGGTTCGGTATTTTTGGTGGTAACAATACTAGCCTATGTTTGGTTAAAGAGAGGGTGGAAGGAAGGGATTAAGCACAGTTGGGGGATAGCCTTGGCAATGTTGATGATTTGGCCATTATTAAGCCAACAAATGGCAAATTCTAAAGTAATGCTTAGTGAAGTGAAAAACTGGAAAATGGCCCTGGGCAGGGTGACCCTAAAAAATTTGTTTTTGATACCGATAAAATTTTCGGTAGGCAGAATCAGTTTTTATCCAAAAATAATTTATTGGATAATTTCTGGGGTTTGGACAACCGTGGTCACGGCGGCAGGATTGACAATAGCAAAAAAAAACAAATTTTGGCTGGCAATGATGGGCGGGCCGTTATTTTTGGGATTGGTTTTTTCTTTTTTTTCGCCAATGATGCAATATTTCAGGTTTTTATATTTAGTGCCGATTTTGGCAATAATCCTATCTAAAACGAGCTTAAAAAAAATAATCGGAGCAGGGTTCTTGGCTTTTTCATTGCTTTATTTGCTGAATCCGAAATATCACAGAGAAGACTGGAAAAGTTTGGCGAAAGATTTGGATAAAAAAGTTTTTATGATTGAAACGGTGGCTGACCCGATTAAATATTACCGACCAGATATAGAAATAGTGGATATAAGAGGAGAGATTTTGGAGAAAGAGATTGAGGTAATCCCCTATGCCGAAGGGGTGCATGGGTTTGACCACAAGGAAGAGCTGGAAAAGCTCGGTTATAAACAAACCGAGGCTAAAAGCTATCGAGAATTGATGCGGGAAAAATGGTCAAGACTCGATTAATCCCATTGGCTGACCGCAACAAACGAGGGTTCCTTGCCCGGCCTGGATAACCGTAACTTTGTTGCCACAAATAAGGCAATGATATGTCTGACCGATTTTGGTAGGCATAAGATAATTAAACAATTAATATTCAGAAACGATTTTGAGACGACCAGAATCAAAGACGGTAGAATCGGCGGTGAGGCTTTTTAGCTGAACCTGGATAAGACTCTGGCCAGAATGAAAAGTGAGGGGTTGAGAGACAACGGCAGTACTGGTTTGGTTGTTGGTTTGGATTTGGCTGTTCTGGACGATATATTGGTGGGTGGCATCAAAAAGACGAACAAAGGCAGTGCCGTTGCCGTTAAGAAGACGAATGTTGGCTTCGAAATAAATTTCTTTGGCGCTGGGGAAATCGGCCAAATCGAAATAAAAATCAGTACCGGGCAGAGTATACCAATCATAGGAGAGTTGGCTGCCGTGACCGGGAATAGGCAAATAGCTTACCTGACGAGTTTTTTTAGCAGTTAAGGAGGCGGGAGGAGCAGGAGGAAAGGAAGGGGGTAGAGACGGTGAAGACAGTGGGGCGGGAAGGGGTTCGGCGGGCGAAGGACAAACTGATTGGCAAATGGGAGCAGGAGGGAAGGGTTGGGGCTTAAGATAAAGATAGATAACGGCAGAATTAAGGAAAAGAAGGTTTAAA
>Ga0067045_1028704_pt1 | contig 28748 bp, 20 predicted proteins | sample TerdegcTABiofilm_FD_59184 | JGI IMG/M metagenome (GOLD analysis project Ga0067045, IMG submission 59184) | Combined Assembly of (Gp0054472, Gp0054536) Wastewater bioreactor microbial communities from Singapore -Terephthalate degrading...
TGGGATAGTTCTGGTAGAGTTCAAATTTTTTAGGTAGTTGATCCTCCTCGGTTTCGATCCCCACATACACCCGCGTTGAATACCAGAAACCCACGTCATTCTGATAGCTAGTATTCTGCATGATTCCAATGAAAGTTTGCCCTACAGTTGAATTGAGGGAATATGCGGCCGAGCTGATTGGTACCCCACCATTTCCAAATACACTGTTACTTATTGAGTATTGCGCCAAACCTGATACTGTAAAGACTGAGACCGTCAAAATGGTTAGAAGAGTGATGATTTTTTTTGTCATATGATTTTCCTTTCTAACCTTCACGTGTTTTGCGAACATAGTTAAAAATTTATCTTAGCGTAAATATCTAAAACCTAAGATCTCTAAACCTAAGACAATAAAAACAATACATAGCTTCTTCCTAGGAAATCACACATTACTTGTTTAAGGCATTCTTTAACTCGGCGATATCCCTTTTCAATTCTTCTATCTGCTTTTGTTGTTCATGCATACCGGCGATTAAAATCGGGATCAATTCAGTGTAGGAAACACCATATTGATCGATCTCGTCAAAATAAACCGCCAGTTCCGGAAAAACCTCCTGTACATCCTGGGCGATCAGGCCGTAATATTTCCGTTGATCTCCGGAGCTCTGTTCATTGAAATGGTACTTGTAGGGTTTTAACTGCATAATTTTCCCGAGGGTATTTTCTATAGGTTCAAAATCCTTTTTAAGCTTTCGATCGGAACTGGGCGTGTAATTTCCACTGACATCATCGAATGCACCTTTTAGTGCTCCGTTAAAAAACAATGTCAGATCATTTGTGGAATAGACATACATTTCCCACATATCACTGTCAATTAGATTTTGCATTGTAAATCCATTCCCCACGCCAGTGGGATAAGCGAAATGGAGTCTGGATACAGGAGCAGTTGTTCCAATACCGACTCTTCCATCACCCATAATTCGCATTTTTTCAGTTGGATTTGTTAATGCGGGTCGAGTCTGAAAACTCAAATAATCTCCATTGTGATAATAGTGTATTGAACCACTATGAGTACCTTCACCATCAAAGAACAATACACCTCCGGCATTGTTGGAGTTAATGCGGACATAATTATTGGTGTTAGCTGTTTCACCAACTTCTAGCTTATAAAGTGGATTAGCATTACCGATACCAACACTTTGAGTAGTATTTAGTAGTATATCTCCCACATCGGTGCTAATTATTCCATCGGTTCCATTATGAGTCAATTCAATATAGGTACCCCAATTGGCGGTGGATCGGCCATGAACCCGCAGATGGGAATCATATACCCGGGTATCTCCCCAAACTGACATGAATCCATAATACATATCTCCGATATCATCCCCGAGAAAGGGAGCCACCGTGTTATTGGAGAACTGAATACCATATCGTCCGGGGTCTCCGGTCCCAGCCGTCCGGAGAATTAACCGGTCGGTTGCCGGTCCGGTCTTCTCCAACAGCAGACTGCCATTTATATGCAGTTTTTGTTGAGGTGCCATTAAACCGATTCCCACGTTGCCGCTATTGGAATTGTAAATATCATTTCCCGAAGTTGCCCATACCGAGGTGCCTGCATTATCGGCTGCCGGTGCCCAGGCGGTTCCATTCCACTTCAACACCTGTCCGTTACTTGGCGCGGTGGATGCCACCCCTCTCCCCTGTAATCCATCCACAGTGGGATTGGGATAGGTCCCGGCCAGATCACCCCCGGCGGTTCCTCCCGGCGGTAAAGTAACCGCAGGATCCAGTTTGGCCTGAGTGACCGCTCCATCGGCTATCTTGGCAGTGGTCACCGCATTATTCGCCACCGATCGAGCATTCAGGCTGTAGGCGGAAGAAGTAAGCAGAATGCGTGGAGTCAGCTCCGCTCCGGCACCCACCGAAATGCCCAGATAATACTGTACATCGAAGGGAAGAGTTAATACCACCGTACTCCCCAAGGTCACATTAAAAATCCCGTCGGCAACCGCCACCGTCTGAGTTTCGGTCCACAACGCACTACCTCCGCTGGGACCAGTATACAACCGGAAAGTGAGATTATAATTGCCGTTAGGCACAATCGCCCCGCCGGCATCCTTGAGCACCCCCTGATAACTCAGGGTCTGGGGTATCTGCCCAAATGAAACGCTGAACAAACAGACACAGAGCAAAAGCGGAATAAGGGAATACCTGAACATAATACGTCTCCTGAAATATGGTTAGGGATTAAATAATTTTAAGGTACCATCAACGATTCTCATCATTGAGGGAACCTGATCTTCAATTTAAACCGATTTCCAGGGACGATTGATGCTTCAGGATTGAAATAATTGTCGGTGACAGATAGAGACGAGAAAACCGAGAAGTGATGAATAGGTGTACAGGCGTCCGAACTTGTGACAGGAAAAGAGTGAACAACAGTCAACATCGCACTCCCTGTTAAGTTATTGGTAATAGAAAAACTACCGCCGAATTTGTCCATAAAATAAAGGTGGGAAGGAATAAAAGCAGTGACTTTAATCACAAAGCAGTAAAAAGAACAAAATCATTAACGGCCGGGTAAAAGAATAAATGATCCGCTCCTCACCTGATATATCAGATAGATTACCCACCAAACTCATAACCGATAGTGAGAAAAAAAATCGGTTCAATGGTGACAACAGCGTCTTCATTCCCCCCGGTGGGCTGGGAGATAAAACCCTGTTCTCCCACCAGCGCCCGTTTATTCTGCAGCGGTTTTACTACTTCAAAAATACCGCCGATATTCAATCCCTTCACATCTTCAAAGGCATCCCCATCGACCATCTGGTAACTCAGGGCAATCCCTGGTCTTCTCTGCCAGACGCTTTGGATGGTGAATCGTCCTTTAATGGTTCCTCCCAGAGTGAAGATCGTTGCACTTTCATCGATATCCTCCGCAGAGGCACCGAAATAATAATGAATCCTTCCCATGATAGTTTTGGAGCGACCATGGCATCGCCGTAAAAATTCAGCATTCAGCCCATCTCGATATCAAAATTCCAACCAGGGGAATCAAACATTCACCGTGCCGGGAAAAAGCAATCCGCTTTTGATCGTCATATTCTAGGATTCGGTTTGAGCATAAACGTTCGATAATAGAAAAGTACCAAGTGACTCCATCACCATAAAGCATATCCCCAAACGACAACTGGACATAATCACCTTCATCATTAATTGTGGTTGAAAGCTTTTGAAAGAAAATGCAACCACCGAATCCATGTAAATCATTTTAAAAAAATCTTTTCCTCACCTTAAAAGTGGATCAATACATTTTTTAAAAATCAATATCTATTCAATTACACTCTTATCTAAAATATGCTTTTATATTGAAATGTATTGGAAAGAATTTTAATACAAATATAAGACCTGATTTATGAGACATGAAAAACTCATCGAAAAAGACTTATTTTACGGTTACTTCTTTAGCAAACCATATTTATTTTGAACACACGATGATTCAATTTAATTTATTCGCATCAGAACAAATCTATAGGGAATAAAGGAATATGTATTGATATCCTGAAGCAAAATTATTGTGTTAGTTTGCATTAAATACCAAAAATAATCAGTGTTTCGAGTGCCGATTGGATTCCAATTAGGTCCTGCTGAAATATAGACCTCTGCTGAAATAACTCGGGTATTATTAAAATTCCAACCGGAAGGCAATGGGACACTAGTTTGGTTTGAAGATCCTGTTGTTCCAGTCAATTGTATGATCTCAGAGATCGAAATACTATTCTGGCCCACTTTTAATGATTTACTAAAATAGGCATCTCCATCACTTTCAATGACGGATTCATTATTCGGTCCTACAGTAAAATTACCTCTAAAAAACGCATCCCCATCACTCTCAATATGGGCGACATCAGTATAGACAACAGGAATAGTTGCGGTGCGGGTTTGAAACAATGCCAGATACTGCGGTGGCTGTGAACCGATAGAATAGGTATAATTCGCCAGAAATTTAGTGTTTTGGACATTGGCATAGTCATCGAAACCAATATTCCCCCCCAGCTGGAATTATACAGAAGACTGGTATTCCCCAGTGTGTTGCTGCCGGTGAACCGCAGGAGATAATCTACCGTACCACCCCCCCCTATCCCCCCGCCGGCTGGCGTCTGCCAGGTCAGATTACTGCCATTATAGGTCAGTACATCACCGGCACTGACGCCGCTGCTGCTGATCTTGGGCAGCGTCACCGCGCCATTCACCAGCTTGGCAGTAGTGATGGAACTATCCATCACTGTCTTCGCATTCAGAATGTAAGCCGAGGACGTCAGGGGGATCAGTAGCAGCTCACTGCCGGTCCCGACGGTTACTCCTAACCAGTAGGGCGCATTAAAAGCTACGTTCAGCGGATTTACGCTGCCCAGGATCACGTTGAAGATACCATCGGTCACCGTGACGGTCTGCACTTCGATCCAGATCGCCAGACGCTGGTTTTGAACGGGATAAAGGTTAAAGGTTAAGGGATAATCGCCATTGGGAACGTTTACTCCGGTGGCGTCCTTCAATACTCCCTGGTAGCTTAAATTCTGAGGAATCTGAGCATAAAGACAAAAGAAAAAAGAAAAATTCGTAGAACCCTCCCATGCTTTTCGGTTACCCGTATAATTACTGATGCAGATATTTTCCTTGGTATCTTTACCCAATCCCTTGTCTGCCAAAGATCTGTAATCTTAGAGGTTTTGCTATTCTACTAACCATATTTAGTAATAATCATATTCTGCATTTTCACAAATCTTCCCGGCTTCTTTCCAGGCGGTGGAACAAACGAATGAAAGTCTTAAAATCCAATGTTCTCGTAGGCTAGTAAGGCTGTGATAATTTTCTATTTCTGTGACTTTTGAATCACTGCCTTTATGATTTCAATCTCTCCTTTGAGTTCTTGATTTTCTCTAATCAAAACCTCAATGGTCTTCTGTTGTTCTTGAATCGCCTTTACCAACGGCACCACAAATTCGGCATAGCGAAGTCCGTAGAAATCTGCTCCGTTTTTTGGTTTATCCACTCCGCTAAAGTCGTAACCCAACTCCCGGGCGGCCTGTTCCACTTCCTGGGCAATAAAGCCGGACTGTAAAATCTGACTCTTATCCTCTCGTGCGGCTAAAATTACTGCATCAGGTTCAGCCAAAATGCTGTTACCCTTTTCATCATTTTCTTCATCTTCTCGCAGAACCATTGCCAATTTCTGTGTGTCGAGGTGATATGTTATTGGCCGCAATTTCATAATAAATGATATTCCCGGTACATTCTCCTGCACATCTCGCTTAAATCTTTCATCCGAAAGATTTGTCCAACCGACATATCCTCCGATACTTGTGACGCCGCTGTTGCCAATTCTAACTTGATTAGACGCAGTTATTCGCGCTCCATTACCAATTGCTGAGGAGTTAGATCGGCTTGATACAGTTGCTGCTGTGTTATATCCCACTAGTGTATTGTAATCTCCATTAGTGATATTTTCCATACTGCCCGCGTAAAAACCAAGGGCGGTGTTATAATTACTATTGACATCAAAGCGTAGCACATGACTTCCAATCGCAGTATTGTAACTTCCGGTAATATTTTCTGTCAACGAATATGTACCATCAACCGTGTTGTAGGATCCTTGAGTATTTTGGAATAAGGCAAAAGAACCGGTGGCATTATTATTCATTCCACTGCTATTATGATTCAGCGCAACAAAACCAGTGGCCGTATTTTGCCTACCGGATATGTTAGAATAGAGCGCTCGTGTTCCGTTGGCGGTGTTGTTATACCCTTCTGAGTTGGCATTTAAAGCTTGGTAGCCGGTGGCAGTATTATTGTATCCTGTCGTGTTACTGTACAGGGACCAGGTTCCAATGGCGGTATTATAATTTCCGGTAGAATTGGTATAAAGGGCCTGTGCTCCCACTGCTGTATTTTGCCCTCCTGAACTGTTTGAGAAAAGCGCCCTGTCCCCAATGGCACTATTATAGGTACCATTGCCGTTAGTGGTAAGTGCTAATGATCCCATAGCGGTGTTATGGTTTCCCGAAGCATTAGAGAATCCGGCCTGGTATCCATAAAAGCTGTTACTGGAGCTGGCATTACTGTTTCCAGCCTGGTACCCCACCGAGGTGCTCAGACGGGTATTATCGAAATTGATCAGTCCTGCCACCTGCAATAGATTATTGGGAGTGGTTGTTCCAATTCCAATATTGGTTCCACTGTTATAAAGGTTGCTACTTGCTGTCCATATGCTACCGTTATGTCTTAACATTTGGCCCGAAGTTCCGCCGGGAAGTAATCCTGCTATACCAACGTTATTCACTCCGGTGATACGTCCTTTCGCATCGACTGTAAACTGAGGCACCTGGATGCTGCCGCCATATGTCCCGGCGTTTACCCCGGTGGGGGCAAGTTTGGCAGACGTCACTGCATTATCAACAACCTTAATAGTATTGACAGCATTATCGGCAATTTTGGCAGTATTCACCGCACCTGTGGCAATGGTGGGATTGGGATAAGTGCCGGTAAGATCTCCCCCCGCCGCCCCCCCTGGCGGCAATGACAGCCCTAGTTCTAATTTGGCCTGAGTTACGGCTCCATCCTGGATCTTCACCGTGGTCACCGCATTACTGGACAAATCAGCAGCTACTACCGCTCCATCGCTGATCTTGGCCGAAGTTACCGAATTGTCTGCCAGCTTGCTAGTATTCACAACCCCCGCCGCAATGGTGGGATTGGGATAGGTACCGGTGAGATCACCACCTGCACTACCACCGGGAGGCAAACTCAATCCAGGATCTAACTTGGCTTGCGTCACCGCTCCATCCTGGATTTTCACCGTAGTCACCGCATTATCCGCAATCTCCTCCGTGGCCACTCCCGGACTGAGCGGCCGGGTCAATGGGATAAAAGCCAGATCAATGGTCTGTATACTGCCGTTCTGGATCTTGGCCGAGGTCACTGCATTCTCCGCGATCTGCGGATTGGGATAGCTCCCGGTCAGATCACCGCCGGCTGCTCCGCCTGGTGGAAGGCTCAATCCCGGAGCTAATTTATCGCGGGTCACTGCCCCATCCACCAGCTTGGCAGTAGTGATAACACTGTCCGCCACATTGCGGGAATTCAAACTGTACGCAGCAGCAGTAAGCTGAATGCGGGGAGAGAGCTCCGGTCCGGAGCCTATGGTTATCCCTAACCAGTAGGGAACATCAAACGCTACCGTGAGGGGCGTCATCGATCCCAGAACCACATTGAATACGCCATCCACCACCGGCACCATCTGAGTCTCGCTCCAGACGGATGAACCGCCACTGAAAGTAGTGTACAGGTTAAAAGTGAGCTGATAGGTCCCGTTGGAAACCAGGTTCCCGCCCGCATCTTTCAACACCCCCTGATAACTCAGAGTCTGAGGAATCTGGCCAAATGCCAAGATCACAATTATGGGTAAACTCGCGAGAACACTTGTCCATTGTCGGAGCATGATTTTCTCCTTTTTTTGTAGGTAAGAATATTTACTTTATTTAAACGATATGGCTATCGCTAGCACCTTCAGTTTAAAAAAAGTAGGTCATCTACTGAAGGACTTCATTAGAACAGAAATGTGGAGAAGACGATCAGCAAAATACTGATGTATACCACCTCTGTCTTTCTTGAGATCAGCAATCAGATACAACCAGATACGGTTGAGTTATTTTACGAAACGGTGGATAGGACTGTCAAGAATAACTTTATTTAAAACCATTAAAAAACTACCCTGTTTTGGTTTGAATCAGGGAAGTTTTTTATGAGGATATTTTATTATCCTACCAATCAAGTTTACTTGATCACAATCATCTTGCGAATGTCCACAAAGCCATCAGCTTGCATTTTGTAAATATAAAACCCACTGGCAAGGCTGGAGGCGTCAAATTCCACCACATAATAGCCCGGTTGTTTTTCTTCATTCAACAGGGTCCTCACCCGCTGTCCCAGAATATTATAAATCTCTATCCGCACCTGGGATAGTTTTGGTACCGCATATTTGATATGAGTGACTGGATTAAAGGGATTGGGATAGTTCTGGTAGAGTTCAAATTTTTTCGGTAGTTGATCCCCGACACTCTCAATTCCCACATAGACATTAGCAGTATACCAGAAACCAATTTCATGTAGGTTGGAAGGATTCTGAATTCTACCGATAAAAGTCTGACCCAGGGTGGCTCCCATCTGATGGGTAGCATTGCTCACCACATTACCGCCATTCCCGAAAACCGCCTGCGAGATCTGATATTGTCCCCACGCAGGTGCTATCAGGATCCAAAGTACCATAAATACTATAAAATATCGAACTAACTTCTTTATCATTTTTCACCTCCTTGAAAGAACAAATCATTAAGGTTTTTTTCTTTTGTCTTTTATCAACTGCAAACTGCCAAATATTCTTTGTTTAGTTCCTGATAAATAACATCTTCTTCCAGTCGATATGTCGGGATCAGATCCTCACTGATCTGAATTTTGTATTTTGTATTATCCCATCACTGTTGATCTCTCGGTCTGTTATCTTCCGCCACTTTCCGCAGCTGGTAATCCAGTCCCCGGCTCTCCGGTTGACCAAAGACTTCAGGGTGCAGATATAGACCGCGTTCATCCGCTCGTTTCAGTTCCTCAATCGGCAGGCGGTTCTTCTGGGCATAAGCATCCTGCCTGATACCAGTGACCTGCCAGGAGACTTCCAGACCGGGAGTACCACCAGCTATCATGAACCGATTATCTGCAATTTTTCTGGAAATATACACCGGAGCATAGCTGCCGATACAGGTCAGCTGGTAGCGGAAATCACTGTTCAAGGCACCGAACCATTCGGGCAGCTCCACCCAAGCCTGACCGTTATCGTCTAATGTAACTACCCCATCATAAATATTTTTCATATCCGGGCTTTCCACGAAAGAATGATACAAATATTTATTCTCTGGATCAAGGGGGTGATCTATCTTGAAACTGCCACCCGCTTTATAGACATAACCAGTTACATTAACATTGCCTTCAAAATAGCCGGCATAGCGGATCTCACCACCAAGGACAAATCCGTATACTCCGTAATTTCGATAGGAACCATTCGCTATACCGATAACACCATAAGCTCCGGCAGTTTGTATCATAGGGGTATTCGCATAACCATAGACTCCATAATGATAACCATCCATTCCTGATGCACCGCCATAAACCCCAATTCCACTACTGGATTGCCCTCCCTCAGCAATTCCTTGAATTCCCGTATATCCTCCAAGAAAATATCCACCTGATCCATATCCATCTGCTGGATTGGAATATCCGTAGATTGCGTAGGCATGATTCGAACCACTTCCAGTATACTGAGCATGGATAACATGCGTATCTCCTGAGAGGCTATCGGCTGTGAAGTACCCAGCATAACGACCAGGTGTGGTAGCATGGATCCGAGCCCTTGGATTAAGAGTTCCCACTCCAACTCGTCCGTTCACATTATTAATATAAATCCGAGGCACACTTGTACCGGCCAGTAGCTGCAATGGTTGAGAACTCGGTGATCCAACATTAATTGAGCCATTGGATGAGTTCCATGATAATCCCGTATATGCTCCCACCCTATAGGCATTAGTATAGCCGACTTGTATATCACCAACCACCTGTAATTTATAACCGGGAGTAGTAGTTCCAATTCCAACATTACCAGCATTATTGCTATAAATATCCGAGCCAGAAGCGGTCCAAAATGAAGTTCCAGTCTCATCTATTGATGGCGCCCATTGGCTTCCACTCCATTTTAATACCTGACCTGATGAGGGCGCAGTTGAAGCTACTGCCCTACCCTGTAATCCATCCACACTTGGATTGGGATAAGTGCCATTCAGATCTCCTCCTGCGGTCCCACTGGGAGGTAGGGTCACTCCAGCCGCTATTTTCGTCTGAGTCACCGCACCATCGGCGATCTTGACGGTTGTCACTACATTACTGGCCAGATCAGCGGCCGCAATGCCCCCATCCACAACCTTTGCGCTGGTTACGGTATTATCGGCTAATTTAGAAGTATTAACTGCACCTGTCGCAATAGACGGATTGGGATAGGTTCCGGTGAGATCTCCGCCGGCACTTCCACCTGGAGGGAGACTGACACCCGGATCTAATTTCGCTTGGGTGACTGCCCCATCCTGAATTTTTGTGGTTGTCACCGCATTGCTGGCTAAATCGGCCGCCGCCACTGCCCCATCGCTGATCTTGGCCGAAGTAACTGCATTGTCTGCCAGATCACCGGAAGCAATCGTTCCATCCACAATCTTGGCGCTGGTCACGGTATTATCGGCTAATTTAACAGTATTTATCGCACCTGGTGCAATGGACGGATTGGGATAGGTTCCGGTGAGATCTCCACCGGCACTTCCACCTGGAGGGAGACTGACACCCGGATCTAATTTTGCTTGAGTAACTGCCCCATCCTGGATTTTTACTGTTGTCACTGCATTGCTGGCTAAATCGGTAGCGTTTACCGCACCATCCTGAATCTTAGTACTGGTCACGGCGTTATCGGCCAGTTTGGTTGTATTCACTGCACTCGCAGTAATGCTTGGATTGGGATAAGTTCCAGTGAGATCTCCACCCGCAACCCCACCGGGGGGTAGACTTAATCCTGGCGATAATTTGGCCTGGGTAATAGCACCATCTTCTATTTTGGGGGTTGTGACCGCATTATCGGCAATTTCTGCCGAAGAAACCCCCGGCGATAATGGTCGGGACAGCGGCGTAAACGCCAGATCAGTCAACTGAATGGTCCCATCCTGAATCTTGGCAGAATTCACCGCATTTTCGGCAATCTGCGGATTGGGGTAAGTACCGCTTAAATCCCCACCAGCCGCTCCACCCGGAGGAAGACTTACACCCGGTGCCAGCTTAGCCTGAGTAACCGCTTCATCGGCTAACTTAGCGGTGGTGATGGCCGAATCCTCTACCGTCTTAGCATTCAGACTGTAAGCTGCAGATGTCAATTGGATTCGCGGCAGTTCACTCCCGGCTGCTATCGTCACCCCTAACCAGTACTGAGCATCGAACGCAAGATTTAGTGGTGAGACACGACCAAGGATCACATTAAAGATCCCATCCACTACCGAAATGGTTTGGGTCTCCGTCCAAAGAGTCGTGCCACCGGTTTCTACGGAATAAAGGTTAAAGGTCATCTGATATTCGCCATTAGGAACAATCGTTCCTCCGCCATCCTTAAGGACGCCTTGATAACTAAGCGTTTTAGGAATTTGCGACCAACCGGGAAGGATAAAAGATAAAAGAACAAAGAAAAAAGTGCAAACACTGAAATATCTTTTCATGGCTCGCTCCTTTATTTTAGTTAATTTGTATATCCGGAGAAAATGATCGATCAATCAAAAAATAAAATTCTGAGCTTCCGGAGTATATCTAAAAAACTACAATACTTTCATAGATTGGGAAGGAAGGAAGATTAAGCGTAAGAGTTTGGAATGGTCAGATAATCCGTTTCAGAGAAAAGCCTTCATTTTCTATGGGAGAAAATCCGGCTCAGTGACTGAGTCAAGATCCTGTAAAATCTTTGACAATTTAGGAAATTTAATTTTCGATGTCAAATTGACATTGAAAACAGGATTAAGGATAAAAATTATTATTGTGCTAAAATTTTTAACGGGACGAGAGGAAAGCTAAAATATTAAGGCAATTTTTAAATTTTCAGATGGTATGACGATTATAGTTAAAAGGAAATTATAATTTTGTTCAAGGGTAAATATCGTTTTACTAAAAAACTATTTAAATTTAAACTTATGAAAATAAATTTGAAATGAACAACCGAGGATAATCAATGAACCATCATTTTCTTCTATTGATGACACCATTTTTACTGATTTTATCCTTCACAAATATTGTCGCCCAGCAGTCGGATACCATCTATGCCAGTTACCGCTATGTGATGGGAGATAGTGATACGAAAACCGAAGCCAAGCAGATTTGTTTTTTAGAAGCCAAGCGACTCTGTCTGGAGCAAGCCGGAACATATATTGAAAGTCAGGTAAGAGTTGAAAATTATCAATTGGCCAAGGACGAAATTACCACTTATTCTGCCTCCTTCCTGCAGGTGGAAATTGTCTCTGAAGAAACTGAAATAATTGGTGAGAGCATGGCCATTCACACTACGGTTCGCGCCATTATCGATCCCATAGAACTTCGAGATCAGCTGAAACGATTTAAAGAAGATCACGAACTAGAACAGCAAATGGTGAAAGAAACTCAAGATCAACAGAAAGTGGAAAATGAGATATTACGTTTGAGAGATGAATTACAAAAATCTTCTCCTGAACAGAGAGAAAATTTGCGAGTTCAGTTGAAGGATGCTCTTCAACGCATGCAAACCTCAGAAGATAAAAAGCAGCGAATTATCTCGGCCACACATCTGGCTCTTAAAAATATTCAAATAGGGATGTCTCCAGAGCAGGTACTAAAAGTAGCCGGTTTACCTTTGGATAAAATAAAACATAAGGGAGATTTACGACTGAACTATGGGATGGTGTGGGTGATTTTTAAGCGAGACCGAGTAACTTGCCTGGTGAAAGCGCTGCATTTCCAACCAGAGAAACAATGCCGGGATTATAGTGAGTTGCAAAGAGTAAGAAGGTAAGAGATTAATTTGTTATTTTGGAGTTGGTTTGTAAAAACAGCTGCCCTTCTGTTTGCCCAGGAATGATACTTGCACAATTACAGTGGGAACCGTTCCGTATAACTAATTTGAAAATGTCACTCCGTCGGGAAAAAAGTATCTTCGCTTGAATATCATACTATCGGCTTCCTAAATTAGCGCATGGTGCTAAAATAAAAAAAACATATCATTGAATGATGAGGAAACCCATATGACTGAAAAAAAGAACGTGTCGCGGACCAAGTATAAAATTGCCTGGTTACCGGGTGATGGGATTGGGGTGGAAGTGTTAGAAGCCGCCAAAGTTGTATTGGATAGACTTCAGGTTAACGCGGAATATATCCACGGAGACATCGGCTGGGAGTTCTGGTGTAAAGAAGGAGACGCTTTCCCTGCTCGCACCATTGAGCTGTTAAAAACTGTAGACGCCGCCATGTTTGGCGCCATTACCTCCAAACCGGTGAAAGCCGCCGAAGCAGAATTGATACCAGAATTGAAAGGTAAGGGACTCACCTACCGTTCCCCCATTGTGCGTATGCGCCAGCTATTCGACCTTTATATCTGTCTGCGGCCCTGCAAAGCTTATCGTGGAAATCCATTGAATTATAAAGAAAATATTGACCTGGTGGTATTCCGTGAGAATACCGAAGATTTATATGCTGGTGTGGAATTCAATCCCGTTCCCCCTGAACTTTCCGATACACTGGAGAAATTATCCAAACCATTTGCGGTTTTCAAAGATTTGGCCGGAGACCAATTTGCAATTTCCTGTAAGATTAACACCCGGAAAGGGTCAGAACGCATTATCCGGGCGGCCTTTGATTTTGCCAAAAAATTCGGCCGTAAAAAAGTGACGGTAGTTCATAAGGCGAATGTCGTGAGAGCCACTGACGGTCTGTTTCTGGAAACCGCCAGAGAGGTGGCGAAAAATTATCCTGATATCCAGATGGACGATGCCAACATCGATGCCATGTGTATGTGGCTGCTGAAAAATCCTTTTAATTATGATGTGCTGGTGGCTCCCAATCTGTACGGAGATATCATTTCCGATTTATGTGCGCAGATGGTGGGTGGATTGGGCTTTGGGTGTTCCGGCAACATCGGAGAAAAATTAGCCGTATTTGAACCCACTCATGGATCAGCTCCCAAATATGCCGGCCAATACAAAGTGAATCCGATTGCCACCATTCTGGCAGCCAAGATGATGCTAGACTGGTTGGGAGAAAAGCAAAAAGCTGAGGCTTTGGAAAAAGCGGTGGCTGCCGTCATTGCCGAAGGAAAAGTCCGCACCTATGATATGGGTGGTAACAGTAGCACCCTGGAAATGGCTCAGGCGATTGCTGACCGATTATAAGAACATTTAAACATAAGGAAAATTGATATGAAAAAGACAACTATTTTACGAAAAGCGATTATGGAGCGACGGGCAGTCGTTGTTCCCGGCTGTCACGATGCATTTTCTGCAAAAATTATAGAGAAATGCGGTTTCGAAGCCATCCAGATCTCAGGCTATGGGCTGGCCGGCTCATTCCTGGGTAAACCAGATGTGGGCTTGGTTCAGATGAAAGATATTCTGGATATTTCCTGGAACATCGCCCAGGCAGTGAATATCCCGGTGATGGCCGATATCGATACCGGTGGTGGCAATGCCATCAACGCCGCCTGGATCACCGAACGACTCATCGCAATGGGACTGGCCGGTATGAATATCGAAGATCAGGTATTCCCCAAACGTTGTGGTCACATGGCCGGCAAGGAAGTAATTCCTGCTGAAGAGATGGCCGGTAAGGTAAAAGCCTGTGCCGATGTTCGCAATCGAATGGATAAAGATTTTATCATCAATGCCCGCACCGATGTATTCGCCATTGGCGGATTGGATGAAGCTATTCGACGCTGTAATATGTATCTGGAAGCCGGCGCTGATTTGGCTTTTATCGATGGTATTAAAAGCCGGTTGGATGTTGAACAGGCCGTAAAAAAAATAAAAGGTCCCCTTTCAGTGAATTTAATGGATGCCATTTCCGGAATGAAAACCGAGTTAATCCCCATCCCCGACCTGGCAAAAATGGGAGTGGGAAGAGTCTCCATTCCCGTGGCTTCGATTATGGTGATGCACAAGGCTCTCACTGACTTTTTCACTGCTTTAAAAAATTCACCAACCGGAATCTTAGCTGGTCAGACACACTGGATTACCAGCTTCAGTGAATACACCGATTTCGTGGGACTCACAGAGTATAAGAAACTGGAAGATCAGTATTTGCCCAAAGAACGAATTGAGACCAAATATAAAGGACAAAAGAAAATCGTTAGCTAAAAATAAAATTCATAAAGCAGGAGACCATAATGGGAATGACTTTGGTGGAAAAAATTCTGGCCAGAGCCACCGATCAGGCATCGGTAAAAGCCGGAGATGTGGTGGAACCGCGGGTGGATCTGGCGATGTCGCACGAAAATGCGGCCTTGGTGATTAATCAATTTTTAGAAATTTATAAAGGAACGTCTCTGACGCCAAAAATCTGGGACCCTTCTAAGATAGCCATTATATTTGACCATCGAGTGCCGGCCGAAAGTTCGAAAACCGCTACTAATCAGAAAAAAATTCGAGAGTTCGTGGCTCAACAGGGCATCAGCAAATTTCACGATATCCGTGGAGATCAGGGAGGAATCTGCCACCAGATTCTACCGGAAAATGGGTATGTTCGACCCGGTTATGTAGTGGTGGGAACCGATAGTCATACCACCAGTCACGGGGCACTTGGTGCTTTCTCATTCGGGATTGGTGCCACTGAAATGGCTTCGGTATGGGCATTAGGAACGGTGTTAAATGTGGAAGTTCCGGGCACCATCAAAGTTGTGGTGCGAGGGGAATTTCCGCCACTGGTCGGACCGAAAGATCTGATTCTTTATCTCATTGGCCAGATTTCTGCGGAAGGCGCCAACTTTAAAGTGATTGAATTTCATGGACCTACTATTCAACACATGCCCACATCTGGCCGTTTGGTGATTTGTAATATGACGGTAGAAGCAGGAGCCACCTCTGGCATTGTTCCTCCCGATGAGGAGACCATTCAGTATTTGCGAAAGGAAGCCGGGTTAAGAGGTAAAATCAAAACTTTTGGACCTGATCCTGATGCAATTTACGACCGTACTATTGAGATCGATGTATCAACATTGACTCCACAGATTGCCTGTCCGCACACCGTTGATAACGTGAAACCGATTTCGGACGTGGAAGGCAAAAAGATCAATCAGATTGTGATTGGTTCCTGTACCAATGGTCGTTTAGATGACATTGAAATAGCCGCGCGATTATTAGCCGGAAAAAAGGTATCCCGCAGTGTACGCATGCTGGTATTTCCGGCTTCGGCCCGCATCTATCGCCAAGCGCTGAAAAAAGGTTATGTCGCAAAATTGATGGCAGCTGGTGCGGTGGTAATGAATTCTGGATGCGGTCCCTGTCTGGGGGTCCATCAAGGAGCATTAGCAGACGGCGAAGTAGCGCTGGCAACCACCAATCGTAATTTCAAGGGGCGAATGGGAAATCCCAACTCTGAAGTTTATCTATGTTCTCCCGCGGTGGCGGCGGCCAGTGCCATCACCGGCGTCATCACTGATCCCAGGAAAGGAGCATAATCATGGCTAAAGTTGTCTTAAAATTAGGCGATGACATTTCCACTGACATCATTTATCCCGGGCGATTCATGGCGACCGTTTTGCCCAGTGAAACTCCACAGTATGCCTTCGCTGATTACCAGGAATTTAATTCCAAAATAAAAAGCAGACAGTTCCCGGCGGGAAGTGTAATTGTGGCAGGTAAAAATTTTGGCTGCGGCTCTTCTCGTGAGCAGGCCGCTTCCTGTTTAAAAGGACCGGAATTTATTGTGATTGCTAAGGATTTTGCCCGAATCTTTCTGCAAAATTCCATCAATCTTGGTTTGCGAACCGTAATCTGTCCGGATATTGAAGCCGAGGAAGGTGATGAGGTAGAGATTACTGAGGATAAGGTGATCAATCATACTCGCGGAAAGAGCTTTACCATAAAACCGCTTCCCAAAGCCCGGCAGGCTATTATTGACGCCGGAGGGTTAATACCTTATACCCGCCAGCGAATATTGCAAAAAACAGTGTAGCAGTGAGTATCTGCTCAGACAGTTGACACTCAAATCGGTTCTCCGGGAAAAGACATATTGTTTTCGGAAAGTGAAGACATATCCTTTATCGCCTTTAATAGAACAAGGTAAGGGTGTGCTCCTCTGTAATAGAGATAAATAAGCGCAATTCTTTATCCTATCCAAATTCAAATCATCTAGCGGATTCGTTGAGCAATGCTGGGTAGCAGGTAGAAAAAATGTAAGCCCATTACTGCCTGATTATCTTTTCTCAGATTAAAGAAAAAGCCAGGAGATAATTTACCAATTCTTATCATACCCGGATAAATATTCAGACGAGCTTTATAACCCTTGGTTCCGGATAAAATCAGGGAGAGGAGAAGCGAATTTTCACGGTCATAAAAAATGCCGGCTGTCCACACCAGAGTAGTGGTCTGTTCGCGAACCCCAGAATTATTATCAATGTGAACCAGATCTTTCGCTACTAATCCCCCTGCTAGCGAAATGCTGGTTAAGTCTTTTCGCTGGTACGAGAGGCCAAACATACCGTGAGTCCCCCAGTGATTGAAATAACTCCAGGAGTCCAGGAACGGTAATTTCACCTTGATCATAAAGTTCTGACCAATATTTTCAATGGTGCGCAAAGTAGGATCATATCCTGGCATAAAAGACCAATCTTGCATATGGAGAGTGTTGGCAAAAAAGCGATTGGCCATCGGAAGCGAGAATAATAACAATCCAGCGGTATTGAAAATATATATGTCCGAAAGTGGATCCACATTCGGTCCGATGTAGTAATTATTTTCCACGACTTCATTTAAAAAATGATAAACCATCCAGGAAGAAAGCGCCCACAGGGTAGAATGAGGAAAACCATGCCAGCGATACCAATCCAGAAACGCCCGGTAAGTGAATCCACCCCCCAACAAATGATTTTTATAATTGGGATAGTACTGGGCCTGTTTCAGTTTCACACTGCTGGGAATCACTTCCTGCCGCCAAAATTTTTTCCACCCAAATTGATCAATTGTCGCAAAAGGATGGGATAAATTATAGGTTACATTCTTCCAACCATTGACAAAATCAATGTCTGCCAGGCGGTTGGAGCGATTGCTTATCTGCAAAATTCCAAAACCACCATTGAGTGTAATTGACAGGGGATTAAAGGTGGCCTCTGAACCATAGTCTTTCCCATGATAGTAATAAAAAATGACTGTTTTATCTTGGCTGTAGGTTGATATTAACCATAATAGAATTATGGCAAGAGAAAGGAATGTTCTATTATAAAGGCAGTGTGTGTTCATATCGACTTATATAGGCAGTCAAATACAAATATCATACTTCAGTGATTGAATGAATTGCTGAGATATATTATTGACTGAACCACCTTTCACAAAATCTTGATAAGATCGCTGGATTGACATGATCTACAGGCATTTTTACTTTTTCTTTAGAAAATATTAACTGGATAAAAATTTTTTCGATTTATCATTTTTGTCACTACATAAAACCTTAGTACAATTTTATATCCTACCGCATTCAAATTCACATCTTTCAGATAATCATCAAGCAAAGATATCAAACCATTTTTAATCAAAAGATTTCTTTAAAAAGAGAAATTTTATTAACTATTTTTTTAGAAAAATGAAGGGAATAATTGACTTATTTTCAAAAAGAAAATTAAACTATCGAGTGGGAATGAATATAAAATATTCAATCTAAAATCTAAAATATTTTTAAGCACGCCCGGAGGGACTTGAACCCCCAACCCTCGGTTCCGAAGACCGATGCTCTATCCAGTTGAGCTACGGGCGCTTGAAAGACATCTGATAAATTATAATTTATAGTTTAAAATTTATTTAAAAAATCTGGGCATAAATTTACGGAAACAATCAGTCTTACGCAATGAGCAAAATTGATGAATTGAAATTATCGCTCCCACCTCTTCTTACTACCCCGCGAAACAACGCAATGCGGTTCCCTAATTTATTTCACCACCCACCTATAAACTATACATTATAAACTATAAATTACGATTAACTCTCTTACCGCATCAGCAGCATTTTCCGGGTTGTCACATAGGTTTCTGTCTCTAATTTATAAATATACACCCCGCTGGCTCTTCCCTCTCCATTCCACTGATAGCGATGGTAACCGGCCGTCAGATTCTCCCAGCTGGTTTTATCCACCTGCTCACCTAAAACATCGTAAATGGTTAACGTTACCTTTCCCGATTGAGGCAGGTCAAACTCAATGATCGTACTGGGATTAAAAGGATTGGGATAGTTCTGATATAAAAATGTATGGGATGGAATTTTTTTATTTATTGGCTCAATAGTGGAGGGAGGATTAAAACGCAGAATTTCAAAATCGTAATAATCAGCCACATAGATCGTTTTATTTTCCACAAAAATATCGTACCCGTATCCCGGCACATTGTAAGATCCAACTTTAACCAGATGATTGACATCACTCACGTCCACAATAAATAAACCATAATCAGTTAACAAATAGGCATAAATATCTTCCACAAAAACCGATCGGGGGCCTCCAGTAAGAACTAGATAATTAATGAGTTGTGGTTGGGCGGGATCAGCAATATCGACGATCGTTAAATCATTACTGGCTAAGAAAGCCAGACCACCTACTACCTGAATATCAGTAGTCCACCCTCCCAGTGATAATTGACCGACCATGGAGGGATGAGATGGATCAGAGATATTGAGGATATACAAACCAAAAGCAGGGTGTACCAGGTAAGCATAATTTCCGGCGACGGTTAATTTGGTAGCTCGAATGGAATTATATGATCCTATTTCCTGTGGTTGGGTCGGATTTGAAATATCGATTATTCGCAATCCCGAATCGCCGTCGGCAACATAGGCGAAATTCCCCTGCACGGCAATTCCATAAGCCGCACCTGGAGTATCAAATGCTCCTACCAAAGTTGGAACGGTCGGGTCGGCCACGTTCATTATCATCAAACCCTGGAGATGACCGGCAATATAAGCCAGCGTATCTCTTACCACGATATCCACTCCATTAAAGCCGGACCAGAACCAATCCAGGTTAACAGTTGGGTAAAGTGGAGTTGTTATATCTATTGAGCAGATAAGCCGCTGTTCTCCCGTCACATATACGGTATTCCCGGATTTACACACGCCTAATGAAGTTCCTGCATTGGGACGATATTCACTTCTTTGAAAGGGATAGAATGGATTGGAGATATCCACCACGCTCAGGCCTTTATAGCCATTGGCGATGTAAGCAAGTGAATTAGAGGGAAAAACCCCGCGCACATCAGCCGTAAAAAAAATACTCATATTGACTGGATGAATTGGATCTGAAACATTCACCAGATGTAAACCAGAACCATTATAAGAAATAAAAGCAATATTGTTTTGAACATGGATTTTATTAGCCGGGTTGAGCCCGAAATTATAAGAAGCCACCTCCTGTAAATTATTCAGATGAGAGACATCCACAACTCTCATTCCGGAATCCGCTGCTACCACATAGGCATAATTTCCCTCAACCCACACATCCAGCGACCGGTCAGGTAACTCCAGCTCAGTTATTTGGAATATATGAGATAACTGCTTCACATTAATCACCGCCAGACCATCCCAGTAGTCAGCAACGTAAGCCAGCGAATCGATTACAAAAACGCCATGGGCATCGAAATTGGGAGCCGTATATATATTAGCTACTACTGGAGAGGAGGGATTCGTAATATCGAATACATATAGACCAGCTGTGCTCACCGTTAGATAGAGCAAATTTCCTTGAATAAAAATATCGGAGACCTGCCAATAACCAATGGAATAATATCCGGCAATCTGAGGAGAAAATGGGTCCGATACATCGGCCACAATTAATCCAAATAGTTCATCGCCGATAAAAGCATAATTGCCACTCAATGCTAATACCCGCGAACCTCCCGGGGTTGCCAGAGTGCTCAACAGCTCCAGCGTATCCGGATTACTGATATTAAGAATGGAGATCCCGTAAGAATCAGCTATATAGGCATAATTACCGGATATAACCACATCATGATAAGTGCCGGTGATCAGAGCATTCCCCAGAAATTCCACATTTTCTCCAAACTGAGCAAACGCAAAGAGCGAGAAAATGGAGAAAAGAAAAAATATGGTAAGAACAACCCAGCGCATAAATACCCTCTTCAGTCTATAACAACCCAATGGCTTTCCATGACCTCTTCATCATCGGAAAATATCCTTTCAACTAAAATAAAGATCCCCTTCAAATTCTGGAAACAAAAGACTGGTTAAGAGTTAATATTTTATATTTTATATTTTATATTTTATATTTTGTATTTTGTATTTTGTATTTTGTATTTTTTTGTGCGCGGAGAGGGACTTCCTGCCTGCTTTTTCTCGCATAATGATCAATTATCAATGGCCAGGCAGGGAACCCACACCTTTTGTGCGCAGAGGGAGACTCGAACTCCCACGCCCTTTCGGGCACCAGATCCTAAGTCTGGCGCGTCTGCCAATTCCGCCATCCGCGCAAACTGCAAAAATTTAAGTGATTTTCCTTATTACCGCAACTCGTATCTCAGAGTTCCAGGATTACTGGATTCCACACAATTTCCCAGATCCGTGACACCTGCTCTCTATTTCCTCTTTCCCAATTCACCAAACGACTCTTATTACCTAAATAAAAACCTGAGTTAAAAATAACTTCACCCCGCTGCGCACGCTTATCCCCTTCCACTACCAATACCAGGATGGTGGGGATAACCTCATAGTGTTGTTCTAAAAGCTGAACCAGTTCATCCGAAAAATTCCATTTTCGAAAAGCTGATTCCACACCTAAAATCAAAATTCGTTTAATATGGGGAAAGATATCCTCTAAAAAATCTGTCGTAGGAATAACAGATGAATCAATTACATAGAAGTATATAATCAACTCCGGATCGATCTCCAGTCGGAAAGCCGGGTAGCGGAAACCTTCTGCTTGAATTATTGGCACGGTTCGGGCGATTTCCTGAAATAATCCTTTTTCCTGCTCAACCACTAAAACTTCAATAATTTTCATACGGTTAATCCCTTAAAAAAATTCCCGATTTTCAGCAAAGCATCCGCATCAATATCTGTGAGAACGTCAGAAGAAAGCGGTTCTGTCTGTTCTGGTGTTTCTTCCTGGATTTCCATACTGATGTCTTCCGATGGTTCGGTTTTCTTGGGAATAGACTTTTTGCTTCTGGCAAATACTTTTCCTAAAGAATTGATCATTTTTCGAAGATTTTTCTTTTCTTCCAGTGGAACAGTTGCAGGTTTTATTCCCTTTTGGGAGATTAATGCTTCCTTTTTCACCATTTCCCGCACCATTTTTAATATTTCCAGATTATCCTGATTCATTACCGCCAATAAATTATGAATATCACTACCATCTTTACATAATTCTAAAATTTGTTCCGCGATCGCGTTTTTAGGAAAATCAATTTCTTTCAGTTGGGGATTCGTTAGAAAGCTATCCGCAGCAGTTGACAGCTGATGGATTAATTTTTTCTGTTCACTGATCTGATTTTCCAGCTCAGCTAACAACAGAGGAAATTCACTTTCCAGATCGCCCTTTTCTTTGACGGTGGTATAATTGATATTGATGGCGGCCTGCACTAATCCAGCTAATTTTCGTAAAGCCGCCACTCCTTCCAGTGCACGGAAGGAGGCTCGTACAATTCGACCTTCCCGAAAATACACTCGCCCGATGTGTCCGCGATCGGTAATTGTTAACAGTGCATCGGCTTGAGCGGCCTGTATCCGGCGGATCGCTTCCATGAAACTTGATTCTAAAAATACTTCATCAGCTGCCGGCACTTCACGATTTCCACTGGCCTGGCGCAGTGGCTCTAATACCTGATGTAATAAACGATAGAATTCCTTTCGCGGAATAGGGATGGGGATCACACTGGCCACCGGTAAGACCGCAATAGCGTGAAACTCCTCCACCTTTCGAACCACTGCGATTAATGGTAGATGCCGCAGCTGATGATTGCTCAGATGTTCCAATAGGCTCGAAACCTGTTCTAAAATCGCCGGCCAAATGATAATCAGATCAATGACTTCTCTTTGACACACCTTGATCAGATTGGGTATATCGGTCACTAGATGAAGATGATAGCTGGGAGGAGAAAAAATATCAACGACCTCTTCACGATAATTCTCATTGAGCAGATACACCACAACATCAAACATGATCGGTACCCTTATCTAGCTTTGGCTGCTTTCAGTAAGTTTCATGAATAATTCCCGTATTTCAGAAAAATTCTGTAGTGAAAATGTTGAAACTGGAACATGGGATGGAATTTCTAAATTTCGTTTTACCTGCTGTACAGTTTCCTCGGCTGATCCTGTAAAATTAATTACTCCCACCACTAATGGCATCGAATACTGATTTAAAAATTGCCGTAAGAAGTATTTTTGATAATCCATTTCTTTTTTCTCAGCCAGATCAACTATAAACACCGACGCCATAAGATCGGTGATAAAAGAGGACAATAATTGAAAAATCTGATCATTTAGAGGAAGAGCAACAAAATAGATCCTGGCATACTTTTCCAGGTCGAGCTCCATGATCTCCACTGAGTTATTCACCGTAACTTTACTGCCGACGGATTGAGCGATGCGATCAATTACAGAATGCTTGGCGGATTCCGTAGAACCTAAAACCAGAATTTGGCCAAATTTTTGCCCTTGCCGAAAGAATTTATCATGAAATAATTCAAAATCCTCCTCTGAAAATTGTTGCTTCTCTTCACCAATTGGTTGAATCGTAACTATGCCATCTTTAAATAATCTTTCCAGGCTTCTGAAGGTCTGCAGAAATGATAAATTACTCAGTTTTAGCAATTTTCGTAATGATAAATGATGACTAAGGATTTTCAGCACGGTTTTATCCGCATCAGACAAAGAGGAATCTTTCGCTTCTCCCACTCTGCTAAAAACAGGATTACTTTGACCACATTTCTCCTGAAATTCTGTGAGAAGTTTTAATTGATATTTATACTCCAGTATATGTACTTGAGTGGAAGCATCAAAAAGAGCAGCTGGATGGGAGTCAGAAAAATAATTCAAGAACATTTCACCCCGATGATGATGCAAAATTTCTATCACGGCAGCCGTTCCCTGGTTTCCCGAACAAAAAGCGTATTCAATTAAACCATTATGGATTCGTAATTTGGCCGACCATTCATTATCGATCATTTTGCACGAAACACTTTTCTTCTCCAGCCGGCACTGTTGCAGTAGATCCAGTAAAGACTGCTCATTTAAACTCTTCTTCACCATTTTATTCAGATAATTGGCCGGCATTTCCTTTTGAGAATATAAATAATGCTTTAAGAGTAAAGACACTGTGGCTGGCTTAAAGAAAACTCCATCCACTACCCGCTTTACACCCAGATTATAGAAAAAGATTCGTTTATCGGGATCGAATTGTCTTCCATATACTAACGTATAAAAATGACTCAACAAGCGAAGTTCAAATGGAGACTGGGGAAGTAAATCGTCTCGTAAAAAAATGGCAGAGGGAAGGTTCTTTTGTAAATCTTTTAGTAAATCAGAAAAACGTGAAAAAATATAAATCTCAAATCCGTTTTTAATAGCTGGATTTACAATCTCCTGAGCTAATTTCTGATCCGATTCTACCAAATAAATTATAGGAGCCATAAATTCTGAAGTAGCCTAATTTGACAACAATATAATTTTTATTTAACGCATAATCAACTTTCAGAATTATTTAGAACTACAATTTTCAGGTCATCATGTCTAAAATCACTTTTCAAAGTTCTCCCAAATATTTAAAGAACAAATGATAGATCACGATTCCAAAGGCGATTGTGACATTCAGGGATTGTTTGCTACCATACATTGGTATTTCCAGAGCAGCATCTGCCAACTCTACCAGCTTATCTTGAACACCAAATACTTCATTTCCCACTATCAGGCACAGTGGAAAGCGGGGTTTAAATTGGGTATACGATATACTCTCGCTGGTATGCTCCAGCACCACAATATGTGTTCCGTTTTTCCTCAGCTCTTTGATTAAAGAAAGGGCATCGGATCGATATTCCCAGGGGACTGTTTCTACTGCTCCTAAAGCAGTTTTATTTATTTCTTTTCGAGGTGGACAACCAGTAATTCCGGTTAGATATAATTTCCCTAATCGAACCGCATCGGCGGTACGGAAAATAGATCCCACATTGTATAGACTCCGAATATTATCCAGCACCGTAAAAATTGGAAAGCGCTCGGTATTTTTAAGAACTTCATTGCTCAAGCGTTGTGAGGTAATTTCCTGATAGCTTAATTTTTTCATCTTTGCTCCAGTTTCGCCACCGCTTCGATGTGATGAGTATGGGGAAACATATCGATTGGTTGAACTTCCTGCAGCCTGTAAGTAGATATGAGTTCCTTAATGTCTCTGGCCATAGTGGCTGGATTGCAGGATACATAAATTATTTTCTGTGGTTTTATTCGCAGAATTTCTCTGACAATATCCGGATGCATTCCACCGCGAGGAGGATCGCAAACCACCACCTCCGGAACCTCTTTCATCTGGCAAAGTGTGTGACGAATTTCCCCTCCGATAAATTCACAATTGTCAACATTATTTCTCAAACAATTTTTCTGGGCATCCTTCACGGCGCTTTCGACCAATTCAAATCCTACCACTCGTTTGGCTTGCCGGGATAGAAACAAGGCAATGGTTCCAGTACCCGAATAAAGATCCCAGATCAGCCGATGACCAGAACCTGCAAATTTTTGAACCGTCCGATACAGATTTTTCGACTGAAGGGTATTGGTTTGAAAAAATGAATTCGCCGAAATATCAAAATCAAAATCATCCAGCGTCTCTGTGATAAATGGTTTTCCCCACAGCAGATGTTCTTCATCACCAAAAGCAATTTGAGCCAAACGGCGATTAACTACATTTACGACACTGCACACCTCTGAAAATTTTTCAGTCAACTGCCGAGCATAATCCTTTAAATCTTCAGCTGCCGGCCTGAATGTCACTACATTGACCATATATTCTTTGCGGGAAAAAGATTTCCGAATGACTAGAAACCGTAGTAAACCTGTCTTAGCCTTAAGATTAAAAACAGGAAAATCAGGATTATTAAAAAAATTCTGGCTGAAGGTTAAAATGGAATTCATTATTCCATCCTGTAACCAGCATTTTTCAATAGCCATTACCTGATCGAACGAGGCAGCGATATGCAGTCCCAGCCCGTAACCCTTTTTAATTTGCGGCTGTGATAATTTTTCCGGTTCCAGCCACCGCCTGTTAGTAAATGAAAACTCCATCTTATTGCGGTATTCAAAAATTAGGGGGGAAGGAAGAGTAGGATGAACTATTTCCGCTTCCGCTCCTGCTAAGTGGCCTAAGTTTTCGATAATCTGCTCTCGTTTGAAGATGATCTGCTGAGAATAATCGAGGTTCTGCCATTTACATCCACCACAATATCCAAAATGTTGGCAGGCCGCTTTTATTCTCATCGAGGATGGTTCCAGCAGTTCTATCACCCGGGTCTGCAGAAAATTTTTTTTCACTTTCTCCACTTTTACCTGGGCAACATCTCCCGGTAGTCCACCCTCTACAAAGATTACCTGTTGATTTATCCGGGCGATACCCTGACCACCATAGGCTAATTTTTCCACCCGGACCTGGATTACCTGACCTTTTTTCACAGATTTTTATTGCAAAGATAAAAATCCTTTATGCGCTATGCAACAGCAAATCCAGACTTCCCTGGCACCCAGGAGAGTCATCTGGAAAAAATGTATAGAGCATAATACTTCAATTCACAAAATAAGGTCATCATTATTTTTATCATGCCACTGCCGCCTCTTTATCATCAACTAACTTTCCATTCATATAAGCTTCGTAAGCTGAAAGATCCAACAAACCGTGACCAGAGAGATTAAAAACGATGGTTTTCTCCACACCTGCTTCTTTGGCATTCATCGCTTCATTGATAGCCATTTTGATGGCATGAGCGGATTCTGGTGCAGGAATAATTCCTTCGGTGCGACTGAATAGCATGGCTCCCTCGAATATTTCCAGTTGACCTAATGATTCAGCTCGGATAAGGCGATGCTGCAGCAAGGCACTGACAATTGGAGCAGCTCCATGATAACGCAATCCACCAGCATGAATAGAAGGGGGAATAAAATCATGTCCCAGTGTGTACATTTTTAAAAGTGGAGTGAGGCCAGCCGTATCGCCAAAATCATAATCTATCTTACCCTGAGTGAGGGTGGGACAGGAAACAGGTTCGACCGCAATAATATCAATATTTTTTCCATTAATTTTATCTCTCACAAATGGTAAGGCTATTCCGGCAAAATTGCTACCTCCACCATGACAGCCAATAACCACATCAGGATAATCATTCAGCATTTTAAATTGTTGTTGAGTTTCCAATCCAATGATGGTCTGATGTAGAAGCACATGATTCAATACGCTTCCCAGTGAATACTTGGTGTAGGGAGAATTAACAGCGGTCTCAATCGCTTCTGAAATGGCTATTCCCAGGCTACCAGGGCAGTCTGGATCCTGACTCCGTACTTTTCGTCCGGCTTCAGTGCGATCAGAAGGAGAGGCAAAAATTTCTGCCCCATACAGGTTCATCATGGTTTTACGATAAGGTTTTTGCTGAAAACTTATTTTTACCATAAAAACGGTACAACCTAATCCGAAAAGATGGCAGGCATATGCCAGAGCACTACCCCACTGCCCTGCTCCGGTTTCAGTAACCAGTTTTTTAGTACCCTCCAACTGATTATAGTAAGCCTGGGCAATAGCCGTATTGGGTTTATGGCTTCCAGTGGGAGAGACACCTTCGTACTTATAATAAATTTTCGCCGGTGTTTTTAGAGCTTTTTCCAGACGATAAGCTCTGATCAAAGGAGTCGGTCGGTATAACTGGTAAGCTTCTCGTACCTGGACAGGGATTCCAATTTCTCTTTTGGTGCTCATTTCCTGTTCGATGAGCGACATGGGAAAAATAGCCGACATATCAGAGGGATGAATAGGCTCGCGTGTGGCAGGGTGTAACGTTGGTTCTAATTGGAATGGTAAATCAGCAGTAACGTTGTAGTAATATTTGGGAACCTGATCAGCAGAAAGAAAGATGCGGTTATTCATACATTTCTCCTTATGTAAATAGGTAAACAAAATAAAAAAACCCGCTGTCGAGTTCAGGCAGCGGGTTATGAATTTAGAAAAATAATATTGATAATCAGGTTACATATTTCACCCACTGCCAGCAATAGCACCACCACCAATTCCAACTTCTGTGGGTGAAATGTGTCATATGAAATCTTCCTAAAATTTTACTATTCAAAAATAGATTAAAAATTTTTATATACCAAATATTTTTTTTAGAAAAAGAGAAAAATTTTTTACATTATTGAAAGAAAAAGGTCTTGATTTATTTAGCAAACCTCCGTATTTTTGGCCTGCTTTTGAAATAGTTTATAGTTTAAAGTTAACAATGTATAGTTTTTTTTAACCTTTAATCGTTAATTTTTAATCTATTTTATTTTATATTTTGTATTTTTTATTTTGTATTTATCAGGAGAGGTGGCCGAGTTGGCTGAAGGCGCTCGCCTGCTAAGTGAGTGTAGCGGGTTAAACTGCTACCGAGGGTTCGAATCCCTCCCTCTCCGCCAAAAAGATATTTTAGATTTTAGATTTAATATTTAAGATTTTATTGTTCGAAGAGTATTAATTTTAAAATCTAAAATTTAAAATATAAAATATCTTCCCGGAGGGCTAGACCTAACTGGTAAGGCGGCGGTCTTGAAAACCGCTGGGAGCAATCCCTTGGGGGTTCGAGTCCCTCGCCCTCCGCCAAAAATTCCTATAATTTGATGTATCATACCTATATCTTGAAAAGTCTCAAGGATGGATCCTACTATAAGGGGGTTACTCACGACCTG
>Ga0067045_1028708_pt1 | contig 28731 bp, 24 predicted proteins | sample TerdegcTABiofilm_FD_59184 | JGI IMG/M metagenome (GOLD analysis project Ga0067045, IMG submission 59184) | Combined Assembly of (Gp0054472, Gp0054536) Wastewater bioreactor microbial communities from Singapore -Terephthalate degrading...
TGTGATATGTTTGTTTGAATTGAATTAATATTCATAGGAAACGCGACCATATTCCTTTAAGGGATAAAAGTTGTGAAAAAAATTTCCCTCACAACTACATCATAGCAGACTCCTGAACGAGTTTCAGAAAAGGAGTAATCTACCGGAGATAGAAAGAAAAAGGATAATTGAGTTTATTAAAGGCGGTTAGCGTTTTGTAAAGAGAGTCCCTTTTGCAAAAATATCAAAGGAGGGGTTGTATGTTTAATCCGAGAATTTATGAAAATTCAAGACCAGACGGAATAGGAGTCCTGGAGATCGTCGCCGAATCCGAATCGGGAGATCAAAAACAGGGGATGTTTGTTCCTCTGAAAAAAACCGAATTAAGGGGAGATATTACGGGCCCCCTGGCAAATCTCTGCGTGGAACATATTTATGGGTATTCAAAAGAACAGTGTGATAAAGTCCTGGAGGCGGTTTACCGTTTCCCTCTGCCGGGAGATGCGGCGGTTACGGGAGTCCGGGTGCGGTTTGGTTCCGTGGTAATCCGGGCTTTGCTGAAAGAGCGGCAGAAAGCGGAACAGGATTACCGGGAGGCAAAACAACAGGGCAAACAGGCAACCCTTCTCACCAGGGAATCTCCCGACGTGTTTACCCTCCACGTCGCCGGCATAAAACCCGATGAAGAAGTATCCATCGAAACTTCCTACGTGCAACTGGCTAGGGCGGAAGGTTCGGGTTGGTCTTTGAGAATCCCTCTTACCACATCTCCCCGCTATGTGAGATCCGACGAGGTGGAATCCCGCCATGCCCAGGGACAACCCTTAGCCGTATTGAGAGATCCGGGACACCGTTTCTCCCTGGATCTGGGATTCGAAGGGGTAGGGGAGGTTCGCAGCTCCACCCATAAACTGGAAACGGAAAAGAACGAAAAAGGGCTGAGGATAAAGTTAGCAGGCGGAGAGGTTCTTCCCGACCGGGACTGCGTCCTGACCTGGAAACCCCTGCAGGAGGAAAAGCGTCCCGTTTTTAGTGTATTATTGCATGAAGATCCCTCAACGGAGCAGATCTATTTTATGGCATTACTGACTCCTCCCGGAGAGCCCGATACCGATAAGGCATTTTCGAGGGAATCCATACTGTTGGTGGATCATTCGGGTTCTATGGAAGGGGCGAAATGGCAGGCGTCGGACTGGGCGGTGAATAAATTCCTGTCGGATCTGACCAAAAAAGATCTTTTCAATCTGGGACTCTTCCATAATACCACCCGGTGGTTCTCCAATCACCCCGTCAACGGTGATGAAAAAAATGTAAAGAAGGCCATAGAATTCTTAAAACATCACGATAGCGGGGGAACCGAACTGGGCGTCGCTCTTGAACAGGCTCTCCATCTCAACCGCAAAAAAGGGGAATCCGCCCGGCATATTCTCATTATCACCGATGCGGAAGTCTCCGATGAAGGCAGGGTGATCCGACTGGCGGAGGACGAGGCGAAACAGAAGGAACGACGGAGAATCAGTGTCCTCTGTATTGATTCCGCTCCCAATTCCCTCCTTGCCAACGAACTGGCGGAAAAGGGAGGAGGTATCGCCCGGTTTTTAACCAGTTCCCCCCACGAAGAGGACATAACCACCGCCCTGGATGAAATCCTCTTGAACTGGACCATGCCCGTGCTGGTGGGACTGAAACTGGAAATAAACTATCCGGGAGTGGTGGCCGACGGCAGAGATATTATTGAAAAAGACAAAAAGACCATCATAGATCTGGGAGATCTGCCCGCTGGACGTCCTATCTGGATTACGGGCTGTATCCCCCAAAACAAGATAGAAGAATTATCATTTATTATAAAAGACTCAAAAGAACAAGAAGTTATTTCCTCTATTATAAAAATCGAACCCGGTAAAGAGAATCGCCCCGGAGTAAAAGCCCTCTTCGGTTCAAGACTGGTGCTGGGACTGGAACTGATCATCAACTCCGGCAGATATGGAGACGAACTGAAAGATAGGCTAAAACGGCTGGGATACGATCCCGACATAGTTATGAAAGGCGGAACCTCCAGCAAGGTCTATGCAGAGAACGTTTTCGCCGATGCCCGTAAGGCTTTAACCGCTCTTCTGGTCAGCGAATCCCTCAACTACGGCATCGCCTGCAGTGAAACCTCTTTTATAGCGGTAAGAGAAGAAAAGGGCGACAAGGTGGAAGGAACCGTGGAAGTCGCCAATGCCCTGCCTGCGGGGTGGTCGGATAATTTCATTTCATCCCAGAGCGCCCCCCATGCGGGAATAGGTGTTCGCCGGATGCTGATGATGTCGGGAGCTCCCTGTATGACTCCGCCTCCTCCTCCCATGCAACCACCCACATCGCCTTCTACAGGATCTCTTGCCCCGTCCGGTGGACCTTCTATAAAGTTCGATCTGATGCCCGCCGAAAAGCCCAAACCCAAGAAAAGACTCCGAAGGGAATCGGCTCCTGCCCCCAAATCCGCCAAAGGTGGAATTGGAGGGTTTTTATCGGATTCTATTCAGAAACTGGGAGATATGTTCGGCGGCGGTGATGATGAATCCCTTTCTCAAGCTATGCCCGGCAAACATAAGGCGATATTCAAGGCGGAAGCCCCTATGGAAGAAGATAAAAAGATAGCCCTTGAAGGAAGAAGAGCCGGTTCGGATGCCAAACCCGCTCCTGTAGCTAAGCCCGTTCCCACCGATACCAAGCCCATCCTCTTCTCCGGTAACCCCGTCCTGCAAGACGGAGAAGCGGTGCTCTTCGATAGCGGACGGGAAGGAGACGGCGATAAGATCTCCGATAACGCCACCCTTTCGATGCTGATTCTCCGTATTGACGGTACTCCCGATAAGAAGTTCCTTCATCCCGACATTATGATTCTTATATATGTGGATGATCCCGTCTCTCCCAGAGCAAAGGTGAAACTGGCGGATCTTATGAAACAGAAGGGAGAGCGTCCTCTCAATATAAGGAGAACCGGCGGTAAACCGGTAAAGATCGTGCTGTCGGATCCCACCGGTAACTGGTCAACCTCTCCTCCCAGTATAGTCCTGCAGTTGGAGTGGAGGTACTGATATTATAGTAGTTCCCAATAAAAAGTTCCTAAACAGATCCTGAGACGAGTTCAGGATGACGTGGTTCTCCGCCAGAGGACTGAATATATACAATTCGAGGAAACCGGCATGAACCCGTCATCCTGAATCCTGAAACCAGTTCAGGACAGGCTTCGTTTCAGGATCTTTGGGAATCGGCATAAAATCTGGATTTTGGCAATAAAAGGCGTAACTCCTGAAGCTGTTTTATCTTGAAAAAACCGAAACCAACCCTTCCGCCTATAGAAAAACCTATAAGGCATTGTTGCTCAGTTTGAGAAGAATCAGCTGTTCTTTTGATCCCTCACCGATGGGAGAACAGTTTCAGAAAGCCTCTCCCTTCGTGGAAGTTCCGGAGAAAAAAACGTAAACAGTGGGATAGGAAAAAAGCCCTGATGATAGAAAAATATGAAAAAACCCCAGGAGAAACTCTTGAGCGACTTAACGAACCCTCAGCCTGATTCCGGCAATCTCCAAAAAACCGATGTTGCACCTCATGGCCATAAGAAGCGACTGTTACCTTTTATTTTAATTTTGATTCTTCTCGCCGTTTTTGCCGGAGGATATTTAGCGACAAAAACGTATATTACCGCGTGGTGTATAAGGACAGGAGAGGAAAAACTCAATAAGGGAGCCTTTCTGGAAGCGGAGGAATATTTTAAAATGGCCCGGTTTATGGCTCCCAGGGACGGAGATGCCTATAACCGACTGGGAAACATATACAGAAGAATGGGCCGATGGGCGGAAGCCGAGGAATCCTTTTTATCGGCGGTGCAGTTTTCCCCCCGTAACGCCCGGTTTCGATATGATCTGGCCTTGCTTCTGGTAAAGAAGAAAAATCCGAATGATGCCATAGAATCCCTGGAGCAGGCCCTTTCCCTGGAGCCGGATATGCATGAGGCCCGACGGTTGCTGTTTCAGTGTCTGGCAGCCCGGCAGGACTACGCTTACGCCGAGAAAATCGGAAAAGAACTGCTGGAAAAAGAACCGGGCAATCCCGACAACTATGTTTTATTATCGGAATTGTATCGTAAAGAGAAAAAAACCGATCTGGCGTTGAAAATTCTGGAAGATTCCATATCCATCAGGGAACCGGGGCCCGGTTGTTTTATCTCTCTTCTGAAATTATATCATCAATTGAATCAAAAAGAAAAGATCGAGGCCATGATTCCCGTCATGCTGAGGAAATTTCCCCGGAATATAGACGTTTACCGGGAATGCGCCGACTATTATTATGTTGAAAAACAACCGGAAAAAACCCTGCAGATTATCCTCACTGCCAAAGAAAACATGCCCGATGAGATAAAAGTATATTATTATCTTTTTAATTTATATAACATCAAAAACGATCTGCAAAAGGCTGAGGAGACTCTCCTGGCCATGAAGGATCAGTTTCCCGATAAACCCGACGGGTATTTTCTTTTGAAAGACTTTTACTCCTCCCGTCAGGAATGGGATGAGGCCCTGAAAGTGATGAACCAGGCCCTCCTGTTTGATCCCGACAACCCCAAAATTTATCTGAATCTGGGGTCTGTTTACTACGAAAAGGGAGACTTCGTTAACTCCGAAAAGGAACTGAAACGGTGCATCTCTCTGGACCGAGGAACGGGTTTGTCCCACAATATGATAGCCTGGCTTTATATTACCGCCGATCCCCAAAGCGGTATTTATAATCCCCGCAAGGGGCTTTTTCACGCCCGCAAGGCCTTCAGTCAGATGCCGGGCAACAGCGCCGTTATCGACACTCTGGCCAGGGCTTTCTTCGCCAACGGGTTTTATGAGGAATCCGCCGTATATTATCACAAAAACCTGGTGAACAGCAAAAATCTGCCTTTCACCTATTACGGCCTTGCTCTGGATTACTATTATTTAAATCAAAAAGATATGTCGGAGAAATATCTGGCGGAGGCCATTGCCAACCAGTTTGCCGATAAGCGGCTTCTGCTGCTGGATAGGGATATTCCCATAATCCGGGATAACCTCTATTTCAGGAACATAATAAACCGGTATCGGGAAATTCCGGAAGATCCCCCGACGGCAACAACCCCTTCGCCGACACCGGGTGGTGGCGCGGCGGCTACTCCATCGATGACAACGCCTTCACCCACCGCCATGCCGTGAATCTGTCAACATCGGCAGCGGTAGGGCGTCGGCATAAATAGTCCGGGAAGTTAGGTTTTTCAAGGAGTTTGCCTTCCCCCAGGGACTGTTCCCCTTTTTACCCGGTCAGCCTTTCTTTTGCTTTATCATGTCGGTATATTCTTTTCTCGCCTTGAAGAGTTTTACTTTTTCTCCCAGGGGGGTGAAGTGATAATTCTCACCGAAGACTTTTTCCAGCATATTGTGGGCGATGGGAGAGGTGTTGTAATTGGGGTAGATCTGAAGCCGGGGATTTTCTTTTCTGATCTGCTCCAGATCCTTATAGAGGCTGTCGGATTCCAGGCTCACATAAAGATTGGTTCCCCCCACATAATAGAGGACTTCCTGTTGAGTTATGCGTTTCACCTCGTTAATCAGGGGCAGGATGTCCATTTTGGATGAACCGGCAATAATGGCCACTCCGCCTTCCAGTCGGATAACCATATCCAGTTCGAATTCCCTGCCTTCCTGATTCGGGGTGGGTATTTCGGTTACCAGAAAGCCCAATCGGGAAGTCATCTGGGTGTATCCCGGCAGGACGGGAATAATATGCTTTACTTTGTTGATATCCTGGACAATATCGTCGGGAATATTTTTGGGCAGAGGGGGGCAGTACACGGGCAGATCAGGATTAACCCGCATGATATAGGGGAGTCCTCCCCATTGATATTTCTCGAAACCGGAAACCACCGCAAAGTCCACCCTCTTTTTCCAGGGGAGTATGGGCGCCAGCTGAAGTTCTTTCACTCCCACCTGTTTCCAGTTTTGGTAGAAGGCGTCTTCCAGTTCTCCCAGGTCATAGAAGAAGTTTAAAATTTCGTCTCCTTCCATCTGCTTTTTGAAATTATCGAAATCATTCCCCTGCATGACGCCTCTGGCATAACTGAGGAGCTGATCCTGATCCTTTACGGTATCTTCCAGCAGGAACCACATCATCTGTCCGTCATCGTGGCACATGCCTTCCCGGAGAGTGTTTTCGGTGGATTTTCCCACCCGGTGGGGACCGCTCATGAGGGTAACGGAGTCGATAACATCCCATTTTCTCAACACTATGTCATCCTTGGCCACAGGCGATGCCATTACTTCCGGTTTTTCCAGATACATCAGATACTGATTGTCCTTATTGGCAAATTTGCCCAGTATCAACGCAAAGATAAGGATTTCCGATATGAGGCAAAAGATAAGAAACATCCGTAGATTTTTGGGACTCTGCCTCTCTCTGGGTTCTTTTTTGAAGACAGCTCTTCTGACTGGTTTTTCTTCTTCCTCCTCCTCCCGGTCTTCACCATTGTCATCTTCTTCGTCGTCCTCCGACAGAATCTGCTCCGGACTTTCCTGTCGGGGAGAAACTTCGTCGGCAAAAGGTTTTCCTTCTTTGGCGACAGGTTCTTCCTCTTTTTCAGGACTCTCCGATGATGGCTTTTTTTCCTCCGCAGGGAGCGCCCAGGGGGATTTTTCCTCATAAAAGACCGATCCGGGAGAGACAACTTCCTCCTCTTTTACGGGACTCTCTTTTTCCTCCGCAGGGAGCGCCCAGGGGGATGTTTCCTCATAAAAGACCGATCCGGGAGAGACAACTTCCTCCTCTTTTACGGGACTCTCTTTTTCCTCCGCAGGGAGCGCCCAGGGGGATTTTTCCTCATAAAAGGCCGATTCGGGAGCAGCCTCTTCCTCTTTTTTCTCCCCAGGGGGAAGGACTTTTAACTCGGCGGGAGTTATCTCTGCCTCTGCCTTATCCTGCGGGGGAGCGGTTTTCTTTTCCCCGGCGGGAGTTATTTTAGTTTTTTGCTTTTCCTGTTCAGGGGCGGTTTTCTTTTCCCCGGCGGTGGGAGGGGGTGTTTTGGTTTCTTTTTTCTTTTCAGGAGGGGGTATTTTTTTATCCGGGAGGGGGCTTTTTTTCTCCTTTTCGTTTATCTCCTGGCGTTTTTTCTCGGCTTCCGCCATTTGTTGTATGGATTGAAGAATATCGTCTCTTCCTTTGAGGAAAAGCAACTTTTCTCCGTCGCCTGACAGAGAGGGAGTTTGAGTCGGTTTTTTCCCTTCGGGCAGGAAGGCGGCTTTTTCTTCTTTCGGTTCTTCTTTCTTTTCCGGGGTTGGTATCTGGTGTCCCACCTGTTTTCTGGGGGGGAGGGGTTGGGTTTCTTCCACCGTCAGGGGTTCTTTTGCGGAAGAGACCGGTTTATCTTCTTCGGTTTTTTCCTTTTGTGGGGGGATTCGTTCACCCACCTGGCGTCTTCGGGGGAGGGGTTGGGTGCCGGGTTGATCTTCCGTTGCCGGGGAGATCAGGGAAGAATCGTCTTCATTTTCTTCCTGTTCTGCATGGGAGGAAACCTGAATTTCGCCTGCCGTCAGGGGGGAGGCGTTTTCTTTATTAAAGTCTTTCGATGAAAAAGGTTTATTTTTGGAGCCTTTTTTACCCTTATGTTTCTTGCTGATAATAATCACCCCGTTCTAGTTTTTGACACGAATCCTGTTTTGAGGCGGGTCAGTGGGTTTCCAGATCAGGCATTTCCACGTCTCCCTTCCATTGGAGCAGTGATTTGAGATTCTGTTTCTCATCCAGGAAGTAGAAGAGTTCCCGGTCTTCCTGACGTGCCTGATCCAGCAGAATAATAACGGGAGCGTTGATGTTTTTTGAAAATTTTTGTAATTCTTTTAATGTTTCCTCATTATGGAAGTCCAGTTCCTCCTGGGTGGAGGAGTATTCCAGTATGACGGCGCCGAAAACCCCTGCCCGGAGTGTGGGAATCGTGTAGAAGGTTTTTCTTTCAAAGGTAAAGGGGGAATATATATAAAGTTTTTTGTCCATAAAGGAGGACATTCTTTTCATTTCTTCGGTTTTGTTTCTTGCCGAGAATATGATCCTGTGAAGGAGATCGGCGGGATTTCTGCCTCCGTAGAAGACGGGTTTTCTCCAGCCTCTGGAGATTTTTTCAGTCATCCGGGATACCGTCAGGGCCGTCTCGTGTTCTCCCAGGACTTTCAGGATATAGACTCCGGTTTCTTCTAGCTTGAAAGGCAGAAAGGAGATGGGTTTTTGCGGGGTTCTCTCCTCACCGGTGGGGATTCTGACGGGGGAGATAAGGAATTTTTCCTGTCGTTGAACGAAGAACATGGCTGTTTTGCTCTGGAGATAATTGAGACGGTATCTGAGTTTAAGGTTATAAAAGAACAGATTTATAAAAAGTATGCCCACAATAATAAACAGGACGAAATTAAAAAATACGAAATATCCGCTCCTGGGGGTTTCATCTCTGGTAAAGAAGAGCATATAGTTGGCCTGGGGCATGTTATAGTATTGTTCCGCCCACGCAAAACAGGTGAGCAGGATAAATAAAACAAAAAAACATATCCCGATAATCTTATTGATCTTGCTTTTCATATAATTGGGTATCCGGTGTCCTTTCCTGGATTTGGGCAGGGAACCTTCCGGTATAAGATTCCTCCTTAGCCCCGGTATTCCTTCCGCCCTAGGGATTATACACGATAAAAAGGAAAAAAATAAGCCCCTGGAAAAGTTAACAAAATTTTAACGCTGAGTTAACATTTTGGAAATATTGTTCACCTTTCATTTACAATTGCCTCTATTGTAGTTGATAGGGACATCTGTTATAATAAAATTGACATCTAAATCTATCACTACTTCAGTCAGAGGAAAGGGGCAAAACATATGTCTAGCGTAGGAAAAGTCGGAGGATCCAGCAGTTCTCACCATTCATCTCCCTCCAGGTCTTCATCGGCACATAAGAGCTCGGCTCCCAAGAAAGCCGAAACCACCCATAAAAACCAGGATGTTAAAAAGAGCGAAACCGTAAACAAGAACGAAAAAACCAAAACTGATAACAAAACTAACAAGATAGACGAGAAAGACAAAACCAACATCTCCAAGGAAGCCAACGAACTGGAAAAAGGCAAGGAAGGCGATAAAGCGAAAGACGCCGAGAAAAAAGACAACGTTGATCAGCTCAAATCCGAAATAGACGACCTCAAGAAGAAAATGGAAGAACTGAACGCCCAGAAACAGGCCGAGGAAGCCGGCAAGGGAGAACAGGGAGGATGCTGCGGAGGAGAAAAAGGCGGAGAGGAAAAACCCAAGGAAGCCGCTCCCGCCGCTGCTGCGCAACAACCCAATGCCAATAACCAGATGCAGAATCAGTGGGATCAGATGCTGCTCCAGGATTGCATGAACGTCCAGCGGGAAAAGACTGCCGGAGTCAATCCCGTGATGGGCATGAATCAGATGGGCGGCATGAACCAGATGGGCATGAACCCCATGATGGGCGGCATGAACCAGATGGGCATGAACCCCATGATGGGCGGCATGAACGGCGGTATGATGCAGGGAGGAGCAGTAGGCAAACTCATGCAGGACTATACCATGGCCAAACAGAACAACGCCCAACTCCAGCCCCAGACCGAACAGATGGTTCAATCCACTCTCCAGATGGCAGGAGTCGGCGGCGGTGGAATGATGAACCCCGCTATGGGCGGAATGCAGCCCGGACAGATGGTTCCCGGCATGACAGGAATGAACCCCGGCGGAATGTTCAGAATGTAACTATTATAGCCGACTCTTTATAAGATCTCAGGGTGGTTGAAATTTCGTAAAGAAGCGAACCCCGGCTTGTTGAAGGCGTGGTTTGCTTCTTTTGATTGCAGACAAGGGGGTAAATATATGTCCACCAAAGGAAATATCGGAAATTATGCCAATCAGGAGTTAATCTCAAATTCGAGTAAAACGGCATGAAATTTGGGTTTTGGTAGAAAATGGCGTAAGTCCTGCCAATGTTAACCAACTATCCTCTTCAGGTACCTCGCCGCTGAATGAGAAAATCCCTCATAGGGAGACTCGGGGCTGGTAGCAACCAAAATGTCTCCCCGGGAGTGGGATCAACTGCTTCTGGCGGACTGTCTGGAAGCCCAGAAGGAAATCACCGGAGGCAAGGGTGGACCGTTCTCTATTTAAAGGGAACCAACGAGAACAGCCTCCTCAATCCCAGGGTTGACCGGAACGAAAAAGGAAAACTGGACAACATCTGGGGAGGTGCTGTGGAAAAACTCCTGCAGGACTATAATCTGGCGGTTGAAAAAAGTGCAACGGTTAACAGAAAAACGTCGAATCCATTCTGGTCATGGCGGGAGTGAACCTCACCCCCACCGATGGAGTCAGCCCCGGTCAATGGGTTCCCGGCATTAGCACCGACACGGTTATTCTGCATGGAAGTTTCCAATAGAGAGAGTTGTATTCCCGATTGGAAACAGGGAAAATTTTCTTTTTGTGGAAACTGTTCTTACATCTTGCTATAAGGGGAGGTTCCCGAATGAAAAGAAATTCCGTCCACCTCCTGCTGGTTCTGTTTCTTCTCCTGCTCCGGGGTATGTCTTCGGCGGGAGAGATCCACGACGCGATTGTTGAAAAAAATGTTCAGAAGGTAAAGTCCTTATTGGAAAAAAACCCCCGCCTGATTAACACCCCCGACGATATGGAAAATACTCCACTACATCTTGCAGTTAGGATGAACTCCAAAGAAACCGTTCAATTACTGCTGAGTAAAAATGCCGATATCAACGCCGAAGACCTTGACGGACAGACCCCCCTGTTCGGCGCCTGCTATTTCTGTAATACGGAAATAGCAGGGCTTCTCATAACAAAAGGAGCCAACGTCAATGCTGTGGATAAAAACGGCAGAACTCCTCTCTTCAGCGTCGCTACCACGGGAATCCGAAAACCCCCGGAAAGTCAGATAACCGATATGGCCGATTTTCTGATCAAAAAAGGTGCCCTGGTGAATGTCTCCGACTCCGCCGGCTGGACTCCTCTCTTCGAAACCTCCTATTTCGGTTATTCCACCCTGGCGGAACTGCTGATAAATCGGGGAGCCAATGTCAACGCCAGAGATAATCAGGGCAAAACCGCCCTCTACTACGCCGAGTCTAACCAGCACTCCTCCACGGCCCAGGTGTTGAAAAAACACGGAGCCAAATAAACCGATACCGGGGATAAAAGAGTGCAGACAGGGACTTTTCATAGGTGAAAGATGACTACGGAACAGAAAGGATGGTTTAAAATGCCCAACACAAAAAAATTCATCGGTATATTCATAGCCCTGGCTATTGTGGCAGGAGTTATTTTTGCCTTTTCGTCAACGGCAAAATTTGAGGATTCACCGGGACAGCAACAACAACCTCCACCCGGTCCGGCAGCGGGCATGAACGGAGGACCTCCCATGGGGGGCGGACCCATGAATGGCGGCGGATATGCCATGGGAGGAGTCCCCATGAACGGCAATGTCGAAAACATGGGCGGCGGCGATTCCGTGGATGACGATGATGAGGCGAAGCCCGGCGAACAGTATCGCAACGGGCCTATCAGCGAAGCCAAGATTCAGGAATTCATGGAATGGACCAAACAGGAAGACCCGGAGCGATTTCAGGAATTGATGGATATGAAATCCGCCAATCCCCAGATGTTCCAGCAGTCCCTGGTGGGCGGCGTCATCCAGATGGATTTCGTCAACAGCCTCAAGGAGACGGATCCCGCCAAGTATCAGCAGGTAAAGACCGAAATGAAACTGGAAAGGGAACTCAAGGATCTGACCAAGAAATATCCTTCCGCCGACGAAAAAAACAAAAAGGATATGGAAAAGAAAATGTCGGATATTCTGAGCCAGCTCTTTGACATCCGCACCAGCCATCAGGAACACAAACTCAAGGTCATGCAGAGTAAACTGGATGAGAGGAAAAACAATAAGACCGCCATTGTCCAGCAAAGACTCTACCAGATTACCAACCGTACCCAAAACCTGAAATGGTAAACCGGGAGGTTGAATAAAGGAAAAGGGAAGTCGTACCTCACCGGCTTCCGATTTTCGTTTTCCGTTGCCCGTATTTTTTATCAAGGCTGGATATTATGAGTGAAAATAGCGAAAATAGAGCCGATCATGACGAATATATCGACGAAAACCGATTCCGGGAAATGATTGATAATTTCAACGGTTCCGGTGTAAAGTTTGTTACCCTGGGAGCCGCCGCCCGACAGAATGAGGTGGAACTGATCTACTATTTCCAGAAAAACGGCGAGAGTCTCATCTTCAAGATCCTGACCCGTGATAAAACCGCTTCCTCCCTTTATTCCTATTACGGTAAATCGGATTTTCCGGAGCGGGAGGTAAATCGTCTCTTCGGGGTAAAATTCCTGGGACATCCCAACCTGGATAAAACCCCCGGAGAGGGATAATATGGCGGTTCACGATAAAGAACTCGGTATAACCCGGTTTTACAGTCATATAGTGATTCCAATAAACAATTTCCTTTATAACCCCGTCATCCTGAACTCGTTTCAGGATCTGTTACGGAAAACCTTTTTTGGATTTACTATGTTATTTATGAGAATCGCCGTCGCATTGTTTTTTTTATAAAATAAGAGGTAAGGCAGCAGCAAAAAAAGCGAATTTCCGCAAATATATCAAGTATGACAAATACCCAAAAAAACTTCTTTATTACCGTTTTCATCGTTACTTTTGTTTTTTTCCTTGTTTATTACCGTGAATCCCTGTCATCGCCCTTGCTGACCCTGGAGGAGAGTATTTCCACCGCCCTGGAGAGGAACCTGAATCACAAAAATCTTCAACTGGAGTACGAAAAAAATCTCATCCGGGAAGAGCAGAACCGGGACGAACTGCTTCCCAAAATAAGAGCCGGTTCCACAGTTACTGAAACGGATCAATACCGACAGAACTACCATTATTATTCTGTCAGTGTCAGCCAGCCGGTCTATACGGGAGGGAAACTCCAGGCTCAGATAGGAGCGGCAAAAGCCAGGGGTCTGGTTTCCTGTTTTGATCTTCTGGCGGATGAGATTCGCCTGGAAAAATCCGTAAGCCAGGAGTATATGCGGGTTCTGAAACAGCAGCAACTATTGGCGGTGCGCCAGAGTTCCATCGATATGGCAAAGAAGCAGCTGGAATTCGTCCAGAAAGAACAACAGGCGGGCAAAAGAGGACAGGAAGCGGTACTGCGGTGGCAGGTGCAGGTAAATAATTATCAGGAGGATGCCCTCAGTCTGAAAAACGCCCTGGATAATGCGGTCATTAATTTTAATACCCTTCTGGAACGGGATCTTTCCACCCCCGTGGAGTTGGCTCCCTACGACGGCGGCAGTTTCGAGGGGGATTATAAGGAATATCAGGAAGAAACCGTAAAATTCACCCAGGAGGAGATTCTGGAGCAACTGATGGCCTATTGCCTGAAATACAGCCCCGACGTCTGGAGAAGGGATAAACTTATCGAGGCGTCTCTTCTGGATCTGCGGGCAAATCAGGCGGATATTTATCCCCAGGCAAATCTCTATTACAGTTATAACTGGAGTTCGGGCAATGTCATCACCGAGGTTCACTCCTCCACCCTGTCCCTGGGGATGTACTTCTATATATTCAATCAGAGCGACCGGGAAGATATAAGAATAGCCCGGCTCTCCCTGGAACAGACCCGGATTCAGAAAGAGATTTTCATCCGGGATCTGAAATCCCAGATAAAAAAATATTATGCCAGCCAGGTCTCTTCCATGAATCAGGTGATCCTCAAAAAGGAACAGACCGAAAAAGCAAAGGAGTACAAAGACCAGATCCAGGAGAAATACAAAAACGGCAACGCAACCGACGTGGATCTTATTGACGCCTATAACTCCTATTACTCCAACCAGTTCTCCGAGATCCGGGCGTTATACGATTACTATATCGAGCGGGAGAACCTGCAGGCTCTCATCGGATACTCTGATTTCCACAAAAGCCCCCCCATTTCGTCGATACGGGATTCGGTTTCGGAAGTGAGTCGGGAAAAGAAATAAATTATATAGTGGTTCCGAATATAGCAGTTCTGAATAATAATTTCCTGAATCCTGTAGTTCAGACCTTCATGTCTGCAGATATACGGAATTCCCAATCGGAAGGTTTCTATCAGACTTACTACAGGACTTACGGGGGAAATCGCCATGAACCCATCATCCCGAAGTCGTTTCAGGATCTATTTCGGAAGTTTTTATTTAGAACCACTATGTATAAGTCCTGTTCTTGAGACTTCTCTCTCCCCGAAAATTCGCTTTTCTATCCTTTAGCGAATTTTTGAAGGAGGGAGAAAAGGTAATATCGGTGTATGGAGTGCATAAGATTTGCAAAACTCCCTCTCTTTTATTTCATCTCTAATCTTTTTATTTGCTTTCCCGTTTTCACCGAATATAAATAAATTGCCGAATCAAACAAGGTAGGATAATAGCCCACTGCCAGAATATCATTAGAAATGAAGAACTCAAATTCAACCCCCGGCGATGGCGGAAAAACCTTGCTTTCACTTTATATGGGATTGGAATACACTGAAATGAAAGTTATGCCGAGAGAAATAATTGGAACTGTTTTGACTTCGATAATGAGTGGGAATGAAAATAGTAGTAAAACCGGCATAAAAGATAATGACAAAGTCGATGAATTAAGGACTTATAAATTTATTGATAATAGAATAAATACTAATAAAATAGATACTAAAAGAAATAAAACTAAAACTGGAACAAAAAATAAAAATAGTGATTCATATTGGGTTGATATACTGCTAAATAACTTCAGAACCAACCTGCATGGAACTTTTCACTGTATAGGAAATAAACATTTGCAGAGGTTTCTGGATGAGTATTGCTACCGCTTTAACAGGAGAAATAATGAGGCGGAATGGTTTGACTTTCTCCTGTCCGCCTGTACTAAGACAAAAACCGTAACCTATAATGAGTTGAAGGAGGTAATGATATAATTCAAACAGACCTCTCTCCATCCAAATAAAAACCTATTCGGTAAATCCGGGACGAGGGGTTATGAAATCGATTATTTCGTCTGCGGCTTTTTTGTAGCCTCCAGCTTCTTTCAGTGATTGGCCGATTCTTTTGCCAGCTTTATGAAAAGAGTCGTCTCCTAATATTTTATCCACCGTATTTTTGAGATTTTTTGCATCGGTTTTTTCCTTCCGGATATGGATTCCCGCTCCCGTCTGGGCCACCCGATCCGCCACCATATCCTGTTCCGCAGCCTGGGGAAATACCATGAGAGGCACGTGATAATAGAGTCCCTCACTGACGCTGTTCATGCCTCCGTGAGTGATGAACAGGGAAGTCATGGGCAGGAGTTCCAACTGGGGGACATGAGGGCGGACGATAAAATTGGGAGGAATGGGTTCCAGGCAGGATATATTTATATTTTGTCCCACCGACATGACCACCGTTTCTTCCCTGTCTTTCAGAGCCTGAAAACAGTTTTGATAGAATTCCGGTCTCCTGTTGAAAACGGTTCCCAGGGATATATAAATAATCTTGGGGGCTTTATTGCGCAGTTCTTCAAGAGGAAAATCCCCCGTATCATATCGGGGTTCTATAGAAGGGCCCACGAATTTATAACGTTCATCGAAGGAATCTCCGTGAGGCTGAAAAAGCCGGGAGGTATGGACTATATTCAAGGGGGAGGGTTCCATAAAAAAAGTAAATATATTGGCTATATCTATTTGATATTTTTCTCTTAATTTTTTTATCAGCAGGCTGAATTTTATTATGGAGGAAATGCCCGGCGGAATATCTCCGGCTATCTTTAGCAAAAAGTGGGGAGAGGAAAAAATCCCCCCGTAGGTGAAGGCAAAGGTGGAGAAGGAGGCTATATGGGGTTTTTTCAGAATTTTTGCAGCGAGTTTGCCCCATATTGCCATGTGATCGTGAATAATGAGATCCGGTTTTTCCCTTTCCACTTCCTCCAGAATGCCGGGCAGAAGAACATCACAGGCTTCCATCAGAGCCAGAGCCAGACGATGAACATTTTCCCCCACGGATTCGGCATCGAAGTCGTACCTTTCCCTGTAGGGACGAAACTCCGCTCCGGTCTTTTCGATTTTATCTCTCATTTCTTCGGTGGAATAGTAGATAACCTCCAACCCCCGGCGTCCTAACTCCCGGACCACCGGAAGAGTGGGGTTGGTATGCCCATGGGCGGGGATATTGAAGAAAAGAACTCTGGTCATGGTTTTACCTCCCTGCGGAATCGAACTTCTGTAGAAAGGAGGTTTAGTCCTTCCTCGAAGGGTTCTGTAGGAAATGTTTTTCCATGATTCACTTTTCTTCAATCGGTTTAAAAGTCCCTATTTGGGCTATTTACTTTCCGGGTAAAGGGAGGGATATTAAGGTAAATCGTGAAATAGGACTATTCATAAGGAATGTTTTCTGTTTCGGAAATTAATCGCAAGGGGGTATGAATATGGAAATCGGCGGCCCAATGTTCCCTCAGATCCCGCCACACCTTCAAACCGGCCAGGTCCGGCACGAACAGTTCAGTTTTCAGATGAAAGGGGCTCAGCAGCCTCTTCCCTCGGACATGTCAAAAATTTCCTACACTCCTCCCGAAAGGGAAATAAGGGCTTTGTACGGGATATTCCCGGATCACAAACCCGGAGATATGCGACTGATGTACGGAGTATTCCCCATAGCGCCGCCTTCGGTAGGGGCAGTGGTAAAATACGGAATATTCCCTCACAAACCGGATCCGCCCATTCACAAGATGTACGGTATCTTCCCGGTGCGGGTTCCCGACTTCCCACCCAAGATGAAATATGGCATTATTCCTGTCTTGCCTCCCAATTTCTTCCCCAAACCCAACCAGGGAATGATTCCCATTATGGCTCCCTTCGGCCCCAAACCCAATATGGGCCCCTGGACCCCAGTACCGCCCAACATGCCCATGCCTCCCGAAGGTCCCCATCCCCCCTTCGGCCCTCATCCGACGTTCGGTCCTCACCCTACCTTCGGCCCCAGACCGCCGTTCGGACCTCACCCTACCTTCGGCCCCAGACCGCCGTTCGGACCTCACCCGATATTCGGCCCCAGACCTCCCTTCGGACCATTCCCCGTATTTGGTCCCAAACCTCCCATCTACCCCATTATGGCTCCTACCGTGGGACCTGTGGTGAAGTACGGAATGTTTCCTATCAGATCTCCCTTCCCTCCCAAGATGATGTACGGCATCCATACCGGCGATGTTGACTTCCCTCCCAAAATGATGTACGGCATCTTCCCCGGTGGAGGTATAGGAGATATGCGTATGATGTACGGAATATTTACCTAATACCGGGAAGGTTTTTGTCGTAAAAGATGGAATGTCATAAGTTAAAGGTTATTCAACGCAGAAGAGAACGTCGTTTGAGGCGGTCTCTTCTGTCTTTTTAGGGGTTATTCAATTCAGGAGTCATGCTTGAATGCCGGAAAACAGGCATGAAAGTCAATACCGGATTGAAGTCGAAAGGACACCGATAGGATGCTGGTTCTGCTGACACTGACTGCGACTCGGTATCTCAGGAATAAAGTCAGGTTGGTATAATACCAAGTCGCAATCAAAAGTGTAACCGGGGGGAGGCCGGTTCTACTGACAGTAGTTCCGGCCTCTTGCCGGAGTTATAGCAAATTCGAACGCCAATTGGTATAAGATAGTGTCCTATACAATGGGGAAGGTGAGGGTGAAGGTGGTTCCCATATCCACTTCCGATGTTGTCTCGATTTTACCCCCGTGCATCTGAACCACGTATTTGACCAGTACCATGCCCAATCCCGTTCCTCCCCGATCCTGCTTGGTTGTAACAAAGGGATCGAATATGGAATTTATTTTATCCTGGGGGATACCGTGTCCATTGTCGGAAACCTTGATGAGGGCGTCCTTGTTTTTGCCTTTTTCCAGGATCAGCAGAATCTTTCCTTTTCCCCCGGTGGCTTCCGAGGCGTTGAGGAGAAGGTTCATCAGCATCTGAACGAAAAGAGTCTTATTTCCCATGATTTTCAGGGGTTCCGGCGGCAGTTGAGTATGAAGGTCACAGTTTTTCATGGAACTGAGAACGGTAATGGAGGAGGTGATCTCTTTTATAGCGTCGTTGGCTGAGAATTCCTGGCTTTTTTCCGCCGAGACGTTGCCTGCATTCATGAACTTGTGGATCAGCTCCTGCATCTTGGTATAGGCTTCGTTGACTTTTTCCAGAACTTTTTTCCGGTCGCAGTCTTCTTCCTGGAGTTCCAGTCGGGTCAGGTTGATAAGGGATAAATAATTTTTTAACTGGTGGGTTATGGCGGACACCATGAGTCCCACCTGGGCTCTTCTCTCGGATACCGACAGGGCGTTGATAAGGTCATTTTTTTGATCGATCTGCTTTTTAAGATCGTCGGTGAATTTAAGGGTTATAAAAAACAGAAAATAAGTTGCCAGAAAAATATAAACTATCTGTTTATAGGTTTCGATAAGCCAGGAGATATGTTCCAGAGATGCGGTGGAATCCTGCAAGTAGCCTGTGATCAGTATAAAACTGAGAGAGAAAACAAAAAATAAAAGAGCCACCAGGAGGGAAATCTTTTCCGGGCTGAATTTTTCTTTAAAAAATTTAGAAATCAAAAGGGAAACACCAACTTTGCCTTTTCGCTCTTCATGCTTTTCCAAATCAAGTCATCCCTTTTGTATCCGTTGCCACATCGCTTCTTTCTTTATTTATTATTTCTCTCCTTCTTTTTCCACTTTCCTTTTATCAGTGAATACTCTCCAGGTTTCTGCCGCCACGAAAATAGCCAGCAGAATGAGAATTATACACAACACTCCCAGCAGATGGTTTGCCTGTTTCCCCGCCGGAGGAATCAGGAAATTGTATCCCTGCCAGCAGAGAGCGGAAATGGTGGTAATCAGCATAAATATGCCGGGAATCAGGGTGTACAGGGTGGGTTTTTTCAGGCCCAGCAGATAGGAGGAGACCACAAACAGAGCAAGAGATGCTATCAGCTGGTTGGTGGCGCCGAACACGGGCCAGACCGTATTGCATGAGTTGGTGTATCCGATAATAAATATGGGGATAATACATATCGAAAGAGCAATATATTTCTTTATCTTACCCTGGGGTAATCTTTCTCCCAGCATTTCCTCCACCACGAAGCGGGAAATCCGGGTGGCGGTATCGGTGGTGGTCATGATGAAGGCGTTGAGGGATATCATGGCGATCATCCCCGCCACCGTCAGGGGGATGAAGGGGAGAAACTGGTGAACCAGATTGCCGAAGGCTTTTCCGAAAACAATAATCCACCCGCCCGATTTCAGCAGTTCATAAAACCCCATCTGGTCCATATCCACTCCCTCGGTGGCAGTCCAGTAGAGACCCCCTCCCACCATCAAAAGGGTCATGACCGCCAGAACCCCCTCCAACAGCATACCTCCGTAAGCCACGGGTTTGCCGTGAGACTCTTTTTTTAACTGTTTGGATGTGGTTCCTCCGCCCACCAGAGCATGGAAGCCCGACACCGCACCGCAGGCGACCAGAATAAACAGCATGGGATACAGGGGACCCTGACCGGTCGATTGAAAGGAGATAAAAGCCGGAGCCGACAGATGAGGGTGAGTCCAGATCAAGGCTCCCACTCCGAATCCGAGACAGGCATATAAATTATATGTAGATATATAGTCTCTCGGTTGCAATAGTATATTTACAGGCAAAATTGATGCAATGGAGCAATATATGAGAATCACCACAAACCAGAAATTCAGAGGAGATAAACCCAGGATGGGATCCGGCAGAGGTATGGGAAACCAGTAGCCCAATATTAAAAGGAAAATATTCAGTCCCACCGCCAGAACCGTTCCCAAAACCAGGTTCACCTTATAACGATAGACCGCCGTTCCAAACAACATGGCCACCAGAACTATTCCGAAGGTGGGAATCACCATCTCCGGCTGAACCACCAGGGTCTTTGCCGCCAGAATGGCAAATACCGATACTATCAGAATCAGAGCCAGCCATATAAAAACCGAGAAGATCATGCTGGCAAAGGGACTCATGGCGCTTTTCGCCACATCGGACATGGATTTTCCCTTGTTTCTCACCGATACCATCAGAACCACATAATCATGAACCGCACCGATGAAAATAGAACCGATCAGGATCCATCCCAGAGTGGCAGCCCAGCCGAAATTGGCCACCGCCACTATGGGACCGATAATGGGGCCCGCTCCCGCTATGGATGAGAAGTGATGACCGAATAACACTATCTCAGGAGCGGGAACATAATCCACTCCGTCCTGAAGGGTATTGGCGGGAGTTTCATGGTTGTCGTCGGGTTGTACTATATCTCGGTCTATTATGCCTGCATAAAATTTATATCCTACCACAAAAAACAGAATCACCGACACAAAGAAGATTACTAAAGTCAACATTTCAGGTCATCTCCCTTTCGAAATACTTTTCCCTTTTGGAATACTTTGCAGGAAGGGTCTCCCGACACCGACAGACTCGCCTGTTCTTGTCATTCTCATTAGCCTATATTTTTTTCCTGTTTTACAAAATCCCATAATAGTTGAGACCAGGTTTCCATCTGGGGATAGACAACTTCGATCTCTTCAGGGGACAGGAATTTCAGGTCGCCTATGCCTTTTTCGCCTCTTCTGAATACTTCCTCTCCCTGAATCTCCAGAAACCATAGGAAACCGAAATGGACTTTGCCCACATCGGTGGAATCGTCGTTGATGAAGGCTCTCAATCGCGGTTCTCCCATGAGTGGCGATTTTATATTTATTTCTTCTTTTAATTCTCTCCATACCGCCGATGTGAGAAAAGCGGGATATCCCTCCCTTTCATCAGAGAAAAGGCTGAGGTTCATCTGATCTTCCAGATTAACGTGTCCTCCTATGCCTAAAGAGTACATTTCCCGGAGTCTTTCCTCGGTGGTTTTTTTCGTCCGTTTGTAGGAGAGAAATTTATCTCCCGATTTTACGGCGATATAGACCACCAGTTGTTTATGTCCGAAATCCTGTTCCGCCTGAGAACGGGGCAGAAGCACCGGATTATTGAAAATATCTCTTAAAAGTTCCCGGTCAAAAAACACCAGTCCCCGGTTAAAATCCCCACCGGAGCAGAGGTTGTTACTTATTTCACAATCCTTGCCGGCAAGGAGTTTAGTGGGAAAACATACAATCTTTTCATCCATAAAAAATACCTTTTCGTTGCAGATCTTATGAAGGCAAAAATTTCCATACCACTATCCATTGTGGTTATCACCGGCGTTTAACCGCTATTAGCAGGTTTTGACACCGATTCCCTTCGCCCATATCAGTTTTTCCCTTTTTGGTCGGTTTTTCCTTCTTTTCAGTCAAACAAGAGAGGAAAAAGGGAGGAACGGGGAAGAATAGTGGCAATATAAGGGATAATCCGGTAAGACGGGCGGGACTTACGCTGAAAACCGGGTGAAACGGTATAAAATCCGTGTTTTTACAATAAAAGGCGTAACTCCTGACGGGAATAGAAAGAATAATGAATACCGATAGAATAAGAAATTACATATATCTGTTTATATATCTGGGGGGAAGTCTCCTGCTGATTTACCTCTCATGGGGATTTCCCGTCACCGGAGAAGATTTCGGATTTGTGGCGTTTTTCGGCCTTTTGTCTTTGTTACTCATGTTTGTTCCCGTGTCTCTGGACGCGTCAGTGGAATATTCCCTGGAAGATGTAATATTATATGGAGTGATATTTCTTAAAGGAGCTTTCTGGGGAGTATGGGTTATATTTTTATCCTCCCTGGTTTTCGAGATAATAAAGTTAATCCGGGCATGGATAGTAAAAAAAGGGAATATTCGCAAAAGAGCGGTCTTCTATAATTTCGCCGCTCCATTTCTGCGGGTTATGGTGGCGGGAATATCGGGTATGCTTTTTCAGTGGACTTTCGGTATATGGAATATATATGCCCCTGAATTTGATTTCATTCCCTATTTGTTGTCCATACTGGTATTTTTCTTTCTTTCCACTCTCATGGCGAATCTTCTCATCACCATGAAGAAGGAGTTCAGTATAAAAGAATTCCGCTCCGCCTGGAATGAGAACTGGGGGTTGGTTTCCCCTCACATTCTCATCATAGCCCCCATGGGAGTCCTGTTTGCCCTGTTATATAAAAATATCCCCTGGGCGACTCTGTTGCTGGTGATTCCCCTGTTTATCCTGCATATAACGGTAAGATCCCTGCGGGTTCTTTTGAAGGAGGCCGTGGGAACCATCGAGTTTATGGCGACTACCCTGGATCAGCGGGACGACTACACTTTCGGCCATTCGGAAAGAGTCTCCCTCTACGCTGACGCTATAGCGAGGGCGATGAAACTTCCCGAATCGGAGATCCGTCAGATTCGTCGTGCGGGACTGATCCATGATATAGGCAAGATCTCCATTCCGGATCGGGTTCTGACCAAGCCTTCCTCCCTGAGTGATGAAGAATATTCACTAATGAAGACCCACACCCACACCACGGCGGTTCTATTCAAGAGTTTTTCGGTATTAAGTAAGGAAATCCCCATGAAACTTGCCATGTACCATCATGAGCGTTATGACGGCGAGGGGTATATCTTCGGTCTCAAGGGGGATGATATTCCTCTGGGTTCCCGGATTCTGTCGGTGGCGGATACCTACGACGCCATAACATCGGATCGCCCCTACCGGAAAGGTCTGAGTGAAGAGGAAGCCCGTCATCGGATTATGGAATGTTCCGGTTCCCAACTGGATCCCGGGGTGGTGACGGTATTTCTCCAATTGCAGGAAAAGGGCGAACTCCGGAAAATCAGGGAGGAATATGAGCAAGAAAAAATAAGGAAAAAGGGAACTGCTTAGAGGATGTCCGGAAAGCCTGCAGGAGGAGTATCCAGACCACGGTTCTATCCCCTCACCGATGACATGTCGGTTCTAATGCCACTGACTGTAACTCGGCCTCTAAGGGATAAAGTCAAGTTGGTATTAATCTTTAAATCCAAGATCATAATTGGGTAACAACTGAACCAAACCGCCATCGGGTTCAGAAGAAGCCTCCAGAAGTCTGTTATTGTTCGTCTTCACCGCCATTGTTCTTTTCGTCGGACTCTTCCACGGAGGATAGGGTCAGATTGGCGTCCACCCGCTGACCGTCAGCTAGGTAGGAGTAGTCCATGGCAACGATCCCCAGACTGTTGTTTATGCAAAGTTTTATACGGGTTCTCTCGGAACTCTCCAGGAAAATTTCTCTGGCGGATTCCTCCCCCAGGGGGGTTTTGATCTTGACCCGACTGCCTGTTTTACCCCAGGTCTTGATGCCGTTGCGGTCGTTTTCCCACTTATCTCCCCTGAAGGTATCCTTCGGAAAGACCCGGTGCGCCTTTTTGCCGTCATAAAGGTAGAATCCGTCTTCCTTCTGGGATCCGATAAGAGAAAGAATTCGATCATTGCCAATATAAAAAGTCAACAGATATTTTTTTCCATCCTCGGAATCGAAACTCCTCTCCACCTCGATGCGGTGTTCGGGAGCGGTTAGGGTGATGGGTTTTTTACCACCACTGCTGGAGGTATATTTCCCTGTGTATTTGAAAATTTTTCCTTCTTTTAACGGAAAGGTGAGGCTGTCTTTGTCCTTTTCACATCCCGCCATAAAGAGAAGAAACAGCAGAAAGAGTATCGCCAGAAGACCGGGCAATTCCATCCCTTTCGACATGAGGGGCGAATCATCATTATTGCTGTTTAAAATCAAATTTACTCCATTATGTATAAAATCCTTATAACTAAATTTTGAATGTTTTTTATACATACGTATTCCTCTTTTGGTATATATCCTATCATCTTCTCCTTTGGAGCAGATATCACCTAATTGTGCCTTTATAGAAATCGGAGAAACCTTCTTGAAAGAAAGCTCTCCCAAAACCCCTTGCAAGAATTTTTAACTTCAAAAGTTTTTCCTCACCAAGGAACATTGCTTTATTCCCCTGCGAGTAGCGACGAAGTCGGCAAGAACGTGAACTTTGAATCAGAAAATTTAACTCCCTTTCCTGGCACCAAACTTCCGATTCTAAATTCCTTTCCTCCGGTAAGAGGTAAAATCCTCTCTCACAGGGAAAAATACTTCGCCGGATGTCCTGTATAGTTATATCCGGTATGGTAATCACAGATTGAGGAGGAGAAAAGATGTCAATTTTAATAGATGAGACCAAGAAGGTTATAGTCCAGGGAATTACCGGAAGAGAAGGAATTACCCGTACCCGGCTGATGAAGGGCTTCGGCACTCAGGTCGCGGCGGGATGTACTCCCGGCAAGGGCGGAGAAGTGGTGGAAGGAGTGCCGGTCTATGATACGGTCCGGGAAGCGGTGGAACAGCAGGGACAACTGGATGTCAGCGTCATTTTTGTCCCCGCCAAGCTGGTGAAGGATGCCGCCCTGGAAGCCTTTGACGCAGGAATCAAACTGGTGGTCATAGTTCCCGACAAGGTTCCCGTTTATGACGTCATGGAAATCGCCAGGGAAGCCAAAAGGAAGGGAGCTCGCTTCGTGGGGCCCAACACCCTGGGACTGCTAAGCCCGGGCAAGGGAGTGCTGGGCATGATGGGAGGAAGAGCGGAAACAGCCAAAAAATGGTTCAAGCCGGGACCTGTGGGAATAACTTCCCGCAGCGGGGGAATCACCTCATCCCTGGCGTATTACCTGAATCAGGCGGGTATCGGTCAGACCACCATCGTCCATGTGGGAGGGGATTCCATCGTGGGAACTCCTCATCCTGAGATCATAAAACTGTTCCAGAAGGATCCCGATACAAAACTGGTGGTCATGTTCGGTGAAATCGGAGGCAGTCAGGAGGAACAGGTAGCGGATCTCATCGAAAAGGGGGAATTTACAAAACCCTTGGTGGCCTTTATCGGAGGAAAAGCTGCCAAAGAAGGAACCCGTTTTTCTCATGCGGGAGCCATCATCGAGGGGAACCGGGGAACCTACCCAGGTAAGGTTAAGCGCCTCCGGGAAGTGGGAGCCACCGTGGTGGAGGACTATGATCAGGTTCCCTCGGCAACCCGATCTATCCTGGAAAAAATGAATATTTTGTAAATCTATGATTTAAATAAATATAAGAACTGAATCGAAAACCAAACTGTAGAAAAAAATAAGTGAAACAAAAATTTCGCTTATTTTTATTTTCAGGACTTACGTGATTTTTACTATAGTGATTCCAATAAACACAGAAGTTACGCCTTTTATTGCCAAAATCCATATTTTATGCCGATTCCCAAAGACCCTGAAACAAGTTCAGGATGACGGTTTCATACCGGTTTCCTCGAATTTGAGCGTAACTCCTACTAGTTATATCCGTTTTTTCCTGATTTTCTATCATTTGATTGCTTCTTCAGCGTATTTTTGCCGGGATGTCCGGGGGGGTGTCCTAAAAGGCAGAGGGCGGATTTCACCGGTTGTAGCAAGGGGGTTCTATTGCCGGAGTTTTTCCTTCATTTTTTCCGCTCTTTGCCACAGGTCTTTTCCCTGGGATTGCTCCAGATAGAGTCGATAGTAGGAAAGAGCCTTCTTTTTATCCCCTTCCAAACGGTTTATTTCCGCTAACACCAGGTTATTGTCGCAACTGGGGCACTTTTTGTAGAACTGTTCCAGCAGGGAAACGGCCGATCCGGGCGCCTTTATCTCCTCGTAAAGGTCCACCATGTCTATAATCGGTTCCAGGCGGGGAGCGTCCTTGCTTACATACTGGGCGGTAAGGGTGTTAAAGAAGTCCAGAGCATACTTTTTTTCTCCCAGGGCTATCAGTTCCTGAAGGAACAACCGGGTAATCCCCCGGTCAAACTGTTTGAAATCCTTTTGCAAAAGAAGTTGAGCGGTTTTTTTGTACTGGGCTACCGATTCCTTCCTCTGCCCCATCTTTCCCAGGATTCTGGCCATATTCCAGTAAAGAAGATATTTTTCCATACCGGTTTCCTTATAAAAGGTCTGTTGATCCATAGAAGAAAGAGATTGAAATCGGTTATAAGCCTCCCGGTATTCCTTTTTACTGTCCAGCAGAAACCCCTCCAGCAAAATCTCCACTGGCAATACCCCGCCGGCGGAAGTTTTGGGCGACGGAGACTGCAATACCCCCTCTCTGGAATTAAACTGGGGAAAATCCTGCAATAATCCCGCTTTCCCGTGATGATTCCCCTGGCATGAGAACCGGCAGTAGTTTAGACCGGAAAAGTTATATGCCTGATAGGAACCCGAATAGGTATCTTTCCCACAGGAAGGACACCGGGGAATCTCACGGAGATACCGGGGAACCAGTTCCTCCATCTTTTCAGGGAATTCGCCGTTGTGATCCTTGGCGTACATCATCAGGGCTTTACCGGTTTTCTCACAATTATCCCTACAGATACTGGCATCCATGCCGATTTTCGCCTTCCTGACAAAGGGATACAACAAACATAAAATGCCAATAACCAGAAATATTCCCACAATGGCTTTTTTTATGAGAATACGGTTTTTTTCTATGTTTTCGCGGCGAAACTCCTCCATGGCCAGGTCGTCCCTGGTTTTTTTGTCGGCTTTTTCTATACGGCTTTTAAGGTTTTTAACACTCTTTATCTTCTTCTCCTTTATCCGCAGACAATCGGAGATCACTTCGGAATAATACCGGGAACAGGAACTATTGATATTCCCTGGAGGAGGTATCTCCCCCTTGAAATCCCCCGGCACCTTTTTCGTACACAAATAATAGAAAAAGGCCCCGAAAGAATATATATCGGAGGTTTCATCCCCTTCCTCCGGAGAAAAAAAACCGGACAGGGATCTGAAATTCACATCGGGAGGATAAAACAACCGGGAGAGTCCGAAGCCAACCCATCGGATCTGCCCCTTGATATCCAGCATAAAATTGGAAGGGTTGAAATCTCTGAAAATTTTCTTATTAATTGATAAACCGTTTATATACTCCAGCAAGGAGACCAACTCTCTCTGCCAGTGAAGGGTATCCTCCCCATGAAACCCCCGTTCTCTTTTTTCCATGATTTCCTGAAAGTTTTCCCCCTCCACCATGTCCTGGATCAGATAAAACCGCCCCCCCTGGTGAAAACCGTCATAAATCCTGGCTATATTGGGGTGTTGAAGTTTTTTTAGAATTTCAATTTCTTTCTCAAAGAGAAATTCCGTAACTTTCTGCATGGCGGGATTGGGAATGGTAAAAACCATCTCCTTGAGAATAAGGAATGCCCCCCCCCGCTCAGCATCCCGCACCGAATAGACCGAAGTAAAAGTCCCCCGGAACAGGAGTCTTTCGATCCGGTATCTGTCCGGAATATCTCTTCCTATTGTCATACCTGCACCTCAGAGCAAATGAAAACTCTGACATCCGAACCTCTAACTTTTTTATTGGCATACTTCCATATTTCTTATGAGTTCTCCCGGATCTCCCTTCTGGATATAGGATAAAAACTCCGTCCATTTGCCGCAGGAATCGCAATTTTGCAGGTGGTTATGGAAGGAGCGGGATTCATCCCCGGACAGTTCGCCTCTTATGAAATCCAGGCTTCGGTCTGACTGGGGGCATCCGTAATTCCTGAAGGGGTTTTCCACGGGCAGTCCTTCCATGATGCGATAATGGGTTTCCTGATAGAACCGGTTTTTCGGTTTTTGTTTTACCACTCTCTGGATATACTCCAGCGCCGGGTCTCCATGCCCCAACTCGGAGAGGATTCTTGCCCGGTGGAAATCCATATTGTCGTCATGGGGTTGGTATTGGAGAAGATTATCCAGGAGAGCGTAAGCTCGTTCCAGGTCTCCCACCCGATCCAGAGCCATGGCGTATATATAATAGATCCTCCGGTGGTCGGCATCACCGCAGGCCTGACGATTCCACCGGTTTACCGCCGGAATTTTCAATATCTGGAACAGGGCGATGGCATGATGGATTATATCGTCAAAGGTAAAGGAATAACGGGTCTTGCAGAACATGGGAGATAGGGATCTCATGGACATCCTTCTCACCTGGGAAATCATACTTTCCGGCTGAGTGGATTGATTCAGGAGAGAACGGGGAATTATAAATTCCTTCTTCCGGGATATTTTTTCAATATCCAGCAGATTCTCTATGCCGGTACAGATGGCGGAGATGACCTGTAAAAAGGTGATTCCCCGATTTGCCGATGTTTTTTCCACCCACAGATAGGGAGGATTGGCACTGTCCTCATCTATACCGAAGATCCACAAAAGTTTGGCGGGAAGACTCACCTGCAGATATTCTTCCCCCGGAGATTCCCTGTGAACATAAAAATAGGGAGTTCCCGACATGGGATCTACCAAATATCTTTCCAGCAGATGGTTATATTCCCGTGCCAGTTCGAAGCGGGTCATGAAAAGTTCCTTTTCCAGAGGAAGGATTTTTTCCCGGTTCTGCCATTCCAGAACATCGGCGCAGGCGTCGGATACCAGACCGGTTATCCGTTTGAGAAAAGCATCCCTGGAATTATAGAGCGTATCAAGGGAATCGGGATGGAGACTCCGGCGGATTCTTTCTCCGATCATACTACCCTGACCCGAATCCGAAACACTACTGACGCTCTTTTCAGACCATATAAAACCCAGAGTATCCAGACATTTATGACATATACTGAAATACTCCTCCTGGGAATCTTTCTGACACAGACTGCACCGACTCACGGGAATGCCCCCTTAGCAA
>Ga0067045_1028709_pt1 | contig 28720 bp, 27 predicted proteins | sample TerdegcTABiofilm_FD_59184 | JGI IMG/M metagenome (GOLD analysis project Ga0067045, IMG submission 59184) | Combined Assembly of (Gp0054472, Gp0054536) Wastewater bioreactor microbial communities from Singapore -Terephthalate degrading...
GGCATGTCCAGATGGGCGACTCTATACAGTAGAAGGACTCGACGGCAGCCACCTGCCCCATGGCAGCCCAAGCTGGAACGCCTTGCGACGGCTTGAACCGGATGGCTCTTTGACGGTGCTAGGATACGATTTCTCCTATGACGGCCTGGCGGCTGCATGCGATCTTTCGAATGGGCGCATTGTTTTCACCAGCGGCGCAGGGATTTTTGCCGTAACCCCCCCATGACGTAAGCGCTGCTGTTTCATACTGTGGCAAACCTGTCGAATGCCCTTTTTCCCACCTTTGACCTGGCTTGCGGCGGCTGTCAACGCGCATATTACATTATCCATTATTTTCTTTATGATCGAAAGAACGCTGGCAGCCAAAATGATCTCCCTGGCGCAGAAGTTCCAGGTGATCACCCTCACTGGGCCGCGCCAACCTGGCAAGACCACCCTCGTCCGAGCTGTCTTTCTGGACTTACCTTAAGTTTCTCTGGAAGAGCCAGATATTCGCCGGCTTGCCCAGCTGCATTACATGAAGGGCTCGCTTTTTGGAAATTTGATCCTCAACGAGTACATCAAACGCAGTCTCAAACACGACGAGAACCGCCAGCCCTGTTTTCTGGTAGGACAATCACGGCCAGGAAATTAACCCTTTTCAACGCCGGCAATTTCTGCCGAACCATCTAAGAACCTGCGCCATATGGTTGCGCTTCTCATTCGGCCGGATGTAGCATGGCCCATGTAGTATACTTGCTCTAAAGCGCCCTTTGGAGAGCGTGGGCTGTGTTAAATGATAAAAAGATTTTGTTAAGCGGTACAAATATCGGGCTGGCCGAAATTAATCAACTTGACCAAAGTTTGCAAGAACACTTTAGCGACAGGTTGACAGTTCAACCTGTTCTAACTCGTTCTGTGGTGAGTTTTCAGGCCAATAAAAATCGTCCCGTTTATCGGTGGTACAAATACAAAGAAGCATTTTCGGCGTCTTTGGTTGAATACTTCCTTGAAAAACACAAAATTCTTGAATCTGAGTTTACTCCTGGCGACTTCGACGATTTGAAAAAAGGGCAAAGTCAAAAATTTGGAAAAAATTCGAGAAAAAGTCGGGTATCTTGAGCAACGCCGCAAATTTAACCGATGAAAATCAAGTCGCATCAATATCTCGTTGGTTGTGTAATCTGTAGGACCCAGGGTGGTCAATCGCCGGATCTTTCGGCCGCGCGGCATTCGCGCTGCTTATCCGATTCTCACATGTAAAGGAGGAACAGCATGAAACGAACTCTGTCACGCGCTGCGGGTGGTTTACTGATCCTGGCGGCGGTCTTAGGATGGATCATCAGCCTGACGGCGCTTTTCTGGGTCTGGCGCGCTGAGCAACCAACGCTGAATCTGCTGACCGATACTGTGGACCTGCTGGATCAGACACTGGAGTCAACCAGCCAGTTATTAGAGGTCACCGATTCTACCCTGAGCCTGGTGCAGGCGACGCTGGAGATCACGCAGGCCAACCTGGAAGATGTGGCGGCGGCCTTGCGCACCACTACGCAGGTCACCGGGACGACCGCCCAACTGGTCGGAGGGGATCTGGCTTCCGTCGTCGAGGAGACGCGCGCCGCGCTGGATTCGGTTCAGAAGAGCGCCCGCTTGATTGACGATACACTGCGCATCATCACCCGCCTGCCTTTGATCGGCGCCCGCTACGCCCCTGAAAAGCCGCTCCAGGAGAGCATCGGGGAGGTTTCCACCAGCCTGGAGGACGTGCCAGATTCGCTCAAAGAGATGGAGAAAGGCCTTGCGACGACCTCGCAGGACCTGAACGCCATCCAGAAGAACCTGGAGGAGCTTGCTTCGAGCCTGAGTGGAACCGGTGCGCAGATCGAGGAGGTCAAAACCATCCTCTCCAGCTACAAGTCGGTGCTGGAGACTTCAAAAAGCGGGATCAACGCCTTCAAAAGCCGCCTGACCGGCGGTTTCCGCGCTGGTCTTTGGGGGGTCACGCTGTTTTTGGTCTGGCTCTTGATCTCTCAGGTTGGGCTGGCGCTGCAGGGGTTTGAGTTGTTCCGGCGAAAGATCGAATAAAAACAAAATTGAGCAGGAAGTTACCTGAGACTTGCGGGATGGTAGCACAATAGTGCATATAGGGTGATCGTTTTCTGGGCGCAAGAAGACCGATCTTGGAGGTTGAAAGACATATAAACGTTTTTTATCTAAGAATTATCTGCGTTGAGGTTCTCTGATCCCTCTCGCGAAAAAGGGATGAAAAAGAATACCGGTTGTATATTATACTAATCACGATTATAATAATTGTGATTAGTATTATTTTAACGCCTTCTCGCGGAGGGAACCATGTTCATTGACCGAAAGACAGAACTGGATTTATTAGATCAACGCTATCGTTCCAATCAGGCAGAACTTTTCGTCTTGTACGGTCGCCGTCGGGTCGGAAAAACCGAATTGCTGCGCGCTTTTTGCGCAGACAAACCACATATCTTTTTTATTGCCACATTGAGCAGTGATTCAGAGCAACTGGCCACGTTCTCTCAACAGGTGTATGGGTTTAACCACACGGAAGTACCCTCAGGGTTTACTTTCCCTTCCTGGGAGGCCGCATTCCAGGCGCTGATTGATATCCCCATGCAACCCAGGCCTGTCATCGTTCTGGATGAATTCACTTATCTGATCAGTGGGAACAAGGCCATTCCATCCATTCTGCAAAAAGTATGGGATGAAAAACTTAAAAACACACAAATTATGCTGGTGTTGTGTGGTTCGTATATCGGTATGATGGAAACAGAAGTGTTAGGTTATCAGTCCCCTTTGTATGGACGGCGAACGGCCAGCATTCTCCTGCGCCCTATGGAGCTGCCTTCCGCTGCTCTGTTTTTCCCCACTTATTCTGAAGAAGAGAAGTTCATCACCTGGGCAGTTGTCGGGGGAATGCCGCATTATTTGCGCACGTTCCAAGACACGCAGGATGTTTTTTCCAATATCCGGCAACACATTTTGGATGCACACACTGGCACATTGTTCAACGAACCGCGTTTACTTCTCATGGAGGAGCTGAGAGAACCGCGTAATTATTTTTCCATTTTGAGGGCAATCGCACAAGGCCGAACACGTTTGAATGAAATCGCGCAAGGCTCAGGTATGGGGGATGTAACGACGGTTGCCCGCTATCTGGACATTCTACAACAAATGAGGTTGATTACCCGGCGTGTGCCGGCCACCGAAACGCAGCCAGAAAAGAGTAAAAAAGGAATTTACCAAATTGACGACCATTTCCTGCGTTTCTGGTTTCGCTATGTTCATCCCAATCAAAGTAGTCTTGATCTTGGATTAGCGGATGCGATCCTTCAACAGCGCATTAAACCAGATTTGGATCATTTCATCGCCGCTGCCTTTGAGGAAGCCGCGAGAACATTCACCGGACGTCTGGCCCAAGCAGGCGAATTGGACTTTTTCCCTGAGCGGATCGGGGGATGGTGGAACCGCGACGCAGAGATCGATGTTCTCGCGATCAATCATTCTGACAAGATCGCCTTGGTTGGAGAGTGTAAATGGACTGTTCATCCGGTTGGTACGAGTGTTTTGGATGAACTCAACCAAAAGGCCCAGGTGTTGAAGAAGGACCATGGAATTGAGAAAGTTCAATTTGCGCTCTTTGCACGTCGTGGTTTCACTCCTGATATGCAAACCAGATGCGAGCGGGAAGGTGTTCGATTGTTTACGGTGGATTTGCTTTTGAACCGCGATTAATCTGACGTTCTCGTTCCCCCTCGGATATGACCATTAGTGATGCAATACCCCATTAAACTCACGACCATAAAGCCCAACGTTCGACCGGTAGCCGAGTGTTACCTGCTGGATGCGTACGTCAACGGTTTCCAAGCTCAGGTGTCTGGCTTTTGTTTTTATACCAACCTTGGGGGACCAATGACGGAATTAGTGTCCGTGGGGAACCTTTCATGCACCACCAGGTCTTGAATCCGATGCAATCAACTACTGAATCAACCTTTACGCAGCATCCCCGAATGTAGCCCACGACCAACAGGCGTTTGCAGATGGGGTTAGAGTTCCTTCGAGAGAACATCGCGACAGGTATGGCAGAGGTCTTAACTTCGACATCCGTCATCTGATATTGTGGATCTTGAAGGCGGCGAAAAGCTTGTAGAATCTCAGCATAAGGGCAAAATATTGCCAAAATTGGGGGATCGATGTGATCTCTCCTGAGCATTGTGGTCTCCAAACCAAAGCGCTACCAGATTTCGCTTGAATCTTTTTGTCATCCCCTTGCCAGGTGGCAATTGGGATAATTTGTTTAAATCACTCTTGACAACCAGAACGATTGTTCTATAATAAGAAAGAACAATCGTTCTAATATTTAAGGACAGAATTATTTGGGTTGAGGAATCGAAAGTGTCCAGAATCTCGAAGACGGAAATAAGCGGTAGTCCTCCCCTCAAAATTGCGGCAAGCTGTATTGGGGTTTCAACACTGGGGCCAGGGTTGCGGTCTGTGGTGTGGGTGCAGGGCTGCCCCTTCCATTGTCCGGGCTGCATCGCGCCGGGTTGGGTGCCTTTCGACGCTCCAGCGGCAGAGATCTCCCCCCAGGATTTGGCGCAAGTCCTGCTAACGGATTTGCAGGTAAGTGGGTTGACCTTATCAGGCGGGGAGCCTTTCGCGCAGGCCGAGGGGCTGGCGGCGCTCGTTTCTTACGCCCGCCAACGCCGAGAGCTGGATGTGATTTGCTTCAGCGGCTACCGCTTCGAGACGCTGTTAAACCACCCCCCCAGTCCGGGCGTCTTCGACCTGTTGGATCAGATTGATCTCCTGATTGACGGCCCTTATATCGAAAGCAAAAACGACGGAAAAGGGTTGCGCGGCTCGAACAACCAGCGCTTCATCCACCTGACCAACCGTCTGCGTGGCTTTGACTTTGAAAACCAGCCCCGCCGGGCCGAGGTTTCCATCCAGAACGGCGAGGTGTTCGTGGTTGGCGTTCCCCCCAAAAACGTGCTGCGCACCCTCGATCAGGTTGCCCCCGGGAAAATCGAAATTCTCCTTTCGAAGGGCAGGGCGTATGAGCGGGCATAAACGGACGACCATCTCGATCAGTGAAGCGGAATACCGTAAGCTTCACGAGGCTGAAATGAAGTTGCGCTTTATGGAGAAATACCTGCCCGAAGCGCTCGGCCAGGCGAGACAGGAAGCAGACCCCGCCCTGAACAAAGCGCTGGAAGGGGTAGAAGCCAGGCAGCAAGCCTTTGCCATGCAAACCCGCGACCTGCAGCAAGAACTCAAAGCGGTCGAATGGGCAACCAGCCGGGCGATCATAGAACAGGCCGCGCATTTCACCCAAAACCTTCAGAGTTCTCAAAACCTCCTTTGGGAAAACCTCCAATCCGAGTTAGAGCAGTTTTCCCAGCAGTTCAAGGCAGAGATCGCCTACGAACATGCCCAAAACCAGGCAGAATTCGGCTGGCTGCGCCAAAAACTCTCTGGCCTTGAAGAAGAACAACAGAGAAAGAGAGAGCTGGCCATTGCCTGGGCGCAGTCGGCGGTGCTGCTCGACCAATTCATCCAGGAAACTTATCCCCCTCCACTGATTGATCCACAGCGATTTGACACCCTGGAAGACGAACTGCGGCAGGTCTTTCTCAACCTGGAACAGGATGTCCCAGAAGCTGCCATTGCGCTTGCACAGCAGACTTACTTTAGATTTTCACGGCTGCGGGTCGAGCTGGAAAACAAAACCCTACAAGCCGAATTGCTCTACCAGATCGTCGAACAGAGTACGGCGCGCCTGCTCGGTTGGATGGAATCCATCCGGCAAGTGCCAGCCTTAGACCTGGAAGGTAACCCCACCGGTCTATGGGTAGATGTGGATTACTGGACTGACGGACGTTTGCAGGCATTGATCCAGCAGATTGGCGATCACATGGCTGCCTTCATTGCATCGGATGCCCGGTTCGACCCAGAATTACTTAAAAGCTTACTGGATTTGCAGCTCCCGGCCTGGCAGAAGGAAGCGGAGGACCTGGTGTTCAGCGCCCGGCTGTGCGTGATCAACTCGCAGATTCGCATCAACATCGCCGAGTTGATCGTGCGCGCCTTGCAGGAACAGGGATTTCAACTCCAGGAGGGGAGTTACCGAAACAACGACATGCGGGATGGTTTTGAGGCGCTTGTTCAGGGGCTGGACGGCAGTGAAGTGCTGATCCGGGTGAATCCGCTGGAAGATCAAAGCGGCAGCGCCGACGTGCACCTCATCTCGCTGGATCAAGAAATGAGAACCGAGCGGGAATTGACCCAGCGTGCTCGCGAACTGGGCGAGACGCTGCAGCGCTATGGCCTGGCCGTCGGCGGGCAAAAACCAGGCACCACCTACCCGACGGAAGCAGAGCTCGCCCCGCGCCTGGTCGCCGAACCGGAAAAAGCCTATACCACCGCTAGAGACAGCCATGCCTACGCATAGAATTCGTTCATTCTTCCAATCACCGCCCCGGCGGATCTCGATCCTCTACGGCCCTGGGATCGAAGATACCTTTATCTCAGAAAATCTGCAAGAGCTGAGCTTCGAGCAGTCGCTGCTGGCAGCCTTGAAGGAAAACGGGGTTCGTCGCGTTGCTTTTACCGCGCCGCACAAGCCGTTTTTCTTCTTAGACGACGAATCCAGGCAATTAACCTTTCGCGAGGCCGATCCTGGCTTGAATCAAGGCGCCACCGACCCAGCATCCGAAATGGTCTTTTTGAACGGCGGACCCTTGCAGCGACGGCTTTTGATCCACCCTGGCGCGTCTACCGCTCCCTCCGGCGGGATGGGGGACGCCCACGCCATTCGCACACTCGACGCGCTGATGCGCGACGCACAGACCCCTACCGCGCTGGTCTTTTTGCAGGCAGAAAGCCTGATCCGCCATTTTCAGGATATCCGCATCCTCTCAGGCATCATCGGCGAATGGGCACGGTTGCCCCGCGCCAACCCCAACCGCGCCCTCTTTTGCTTTTCAGCAGACCGGTATAACGATCTGCTGAACATCAGCCAGTCGCTCCCCGTGCCTGAATTGCGAACGTTCATCGGGCGCAACCCCCAACGCCTGGATGACGATCGCTGCGTCTTCCACGTCGGCTACCCCGACTCCCAGGAGATTCTCAACCTGTTGGCTTGTTATGCGCACTACGGCGGCTTGCAGATAGTGGATAGCGACCTGCCCCGTCTGGCGGCATGGATGTCGGCGGAAGGTGTCTTGGTGAATGAGTGGGCGCAAAAACTCAACCACCTTGCCTATCTGAACCTCGAAATAGCGGTGAAACGTGGCTGGTTTTCTGCCACCCGAAATACCAACCAGACGCTTGAAGAGCAGTTCGAGCAACTGACCGGTCTGAAACAGGTGAAAGAAAAAATTTTTGAATTGGCAGCCTGGCTGAACCTGGAACAACAGCGCTCGCAAACCTCCCGAATCCACAGCGCTCCCCCCAACCTCCACATGATCTTCTACGGCAACCCTGGCACCGGTAAGACAACCGTTGCACGCATGTTCGGGGAAATCCTGCACGAGCTGGGTTATCTGCGGCGCGGCCACCTGGTCGAAGTCACGGCGCGCGACCTGATCGCTGACCACGTCGGCGGTACGGCGCTAAAGACCCACGCCGCGGTTGACCGGGCGCTGGACGGCGTCCTGTTCATTGATGAAGCCTACGTCCTGACCGATAATGAAAGCGGCAGTTTTGGCCAAGAAGCGCTGGATGCCCTGCTGACGCGCATGGAAGACGAGCGCGGCAAACTGGTCGTCATCGCAGCCGGATACCCCGAAAAGATGCGGAATTTCCGTCGGGCGAATCCAGGCCTCAGCCGCAGGTTTCCGGCAGAAAACATGCTCCATTTTGAAGATTTCTCCCCCGATGAACTCTGGTTGATCCTGGAACGCTTTTTAAAATCCCGCCGCCTGCGACCTGATGAGCCGACCATGCGCGCTTTAAAACAGATCTTGCAGGCAATGTGGGAGAAGCGCGACGCCTCTTTTGGCAACGCCGGCGAAATGCGCAACCTGGCCGAATCGCTGGACCGCCGCCGGGCAATGCGGCTGGCAAAAAGGGCAGCCCACGCTGACAGGCCAGAACGCCAGGCGCCCCTGATCCTGGAAGACATCCCAGAGCACTACCACCGCTTTCTGCCGCCTGAAATCCCGCCGGTGGAACAGGCGCTGGGAGAACTGGATCGCCTGGTGGGTTTGGAGCCGGTCAAATTGTTCCTGGCCGACCTGATCAACCGGATCCAGCTCGAGCGGCTGCGCAAGGACCAGCTTCCGGACTATTCAACCGGATCGGCGCTGCGCCACCTGGTCTTCATGGGAAATCCAGGTACCGGTAAAACCACCGTCGCACGGCTGGTCGGAAAGATCTATCGTTCGCTCGGCTTGTTGACCAGCGGGCATTGCATCGAGGTCTCGCGGGCGGATCTGGTGGCGGGTTACGTCGGGCAGACAGCGATCAAGACAATGAAATGCGTCGAGAGCGCTCTGGATGGCGTCTTGTTCGTAGATGAGGCCTACAGCCTGTTGAGCGGCGGGGAAAATGATTTTGGGAAAGAAGCAGTGGATACGCTCGTCAAAGCCATCGAGGATTATAAAAACCGGCTGGTGGTCATCCTGGCCGGGTATTCAAAGGAAATGAACCGACTCATCCAGAGCAACCCCGGCCTGCGGTCCAGGTTCGCCGCGCCTTTGACCTTCCCGGACCTTTCGGGCGACCAGATGGCAGAACTGCTCACTTCGCTGGCGGAAAAAGAGATGTACACCCTGCCAGAACCGGTCAACCGACTGGCCGTAGAAAGCCTTCTCTCACGACGACAGGCGCTCCCCGAGACCTTTGGCAACGCCCGCGAAGTATTGGATCTGTTCGACCAGATGAAGACCAGCCTGGCGCGCCGCGTGATGCTGGCCATGCGGCAAGGCAAGGAACCGGTTTTACCTTCGCAATGGATTGCCTTCATCGAAGAGGACGTGCCTGACCCCCTCTATCCGGTACAGTTGCCCTCCTTTGCGGTCTCGTGGAAGGATAGCAATTTCGCGCAGCCACCAGGACTGGCAAGAACCCCTACAAGCGCGCCGCTTGCCTTTCCAACGCCACCGGAAGAATTTCGAGCAGCCGGTGATACCACTCCCAGCGCTCCTGGCGATCCTGATGATCCGCCTTCTCCTCCAGTTCTCGAAAAATCTCGATGGCCTGGTTCCAATAAGGGATGAGCTCGCGCCGCCGGTCTGGCATGCGCCACAACACTGCCCCGATCATCCAATACGTCACCGCCTGCTGGTGAGAGCGCTGCGGAAACATCGCCGCAGCATGGCGCAGCAGCTCGACTGCCTCTTCGTGCATGTCCATCTGGTGCGCCGCCAATCCGCACTCAAGCCAGGTTTCCGGTCTCTCGCCGGGATCGGACGAACGATTTGCCAGGAATTTTAACTGGTCCATGAACTTTCTGGCTGAAGCAAAGCGATGGCGCTGGGCATGGTCGATGACCTTGTCAACCACCACGTACACCGGAGCATCCGGCTGCGGTCTCGCGATCAACCCTCGCAGATGCGCGTCTTCATCCCCTTTCGGTGCGACCGCGGCCCCCATCCCCTGTGCCCTAAGGCGCGACGACCGAAGCCGCCCCCCCTGGGCAAAGTCCGGCGGGAACAGGTTCAACCAGGTGAACGCTTCTTCCGCCCTGAGCGCCAGATCTACATTCATATCCCACAAGCGATCATGATACCAGCGCGCCTGCTGGGGATTCCTGCGCCGCACCTGTTCGGCAGCCAGTTCTTGAAAGATTTGCCTGGCCGCCTGCCAGCAGGAATAAGCGGTGTTGTTCTCCAAAGCCTGGTATTCCAGCATCCCTAACATCCAAAGGCCTACCGCCCGCCTGTGACGGTTGGAGGCATTTTCAGGGTAAAGCGCCAGCGCCTCGCGCACCGACGCCCGGCTGGCCTCTAACTGGTCGCGCTGCTGCTCTGCCAGCGCCGCCGCCAGCAACGCCTCTGGACGCTCCAGCGGGTCCAGGTCTGTGATCGCTTGCAGCGTCCGCAGCTTGATCCCGGCAAAGGTATAGTCGCTGATCGATTGATCCGCCCAGCCATCTACCTCACGGCGGATAGCGGGGGTCAAATGAGAGACGCTGAATTGATTTAACCAGGAAAAAGCGCGTGAAAGCGTGATCATTCCACCTTACTCCACCACGCCGCTGCCATCCTGCGCCATTGCATCCAATACCTGAGCTGCGCGCACCAGCAGCAGCTTGCGCAACCTGGATGGGTTCTTCTCTGTCAGATCAATATCTTCCAGCGCGCGGGAAATGCTGACAATCAATTCCGCCTGGGCTTCAGCCCGTCCCAGTTCTTGATAAGCCAGCGTCTTGGCTTCACCGATCGCTCGCTCGGCGTCCGCCTCTCCGCGCAGGCTGGCTGCCCACAGGTCAAGGCGCTTGCGGTCAACCGCTTCCTCCTGGATATCGAAATGCCCCAGGTCTACCCATAAAAGCTCAGCCCCCAGGTTGGCCAACGCCCGGCGGCTGCCTGTGGAGAACAACTCCTCCTGGATGCGCTGACGGGGGTCCTGTTCTTTCTCACGCGGCGCCGTCAGAAAATCCAGCGTGTGGGCGTTGATGTAATCCACGATGGCGCCGACCGTCACCCGTTGAACGGCTTTCCGCCAGGAATCCAGGCCGTCCTCGGTGACGGAAAGGTTATTGGCCATATTTTCGATCGCCTCTTCGGAAACCGGAAAGGGATCCTGCAAAGAGCGCCGTACGGGCCGCCCATTCCGGACGGCGGGGAGAATTTGATAGCGGAAATGAATGTCCTGCAACCGAAGCCGGATTCCGTCGCGTGTCAGGGTAGAGACTTCTTCTACGTGCCCGTGCTGCTCGTCCAAATTAACGATCAGGCCAAATCGCTCGAATGGGGACATGAAATAACTGGATGCGATGCTCACCCGCGAGGGCCGGCGCAGCCAGCGGAACAAGACGGCGTTGCCAGGTTGGATCAGCGCATAGCCTGGCCCACCGATATGGTCAAGCAGGTTCGTCTTGCGGTCGCGCGGTCGCATCTCACCGCCGTCAATCGTCAGTTGCGGGTACCCCACTGCGAAAAGAGAAGCCAGAAGATACCGCAGCGCATCCCGCCAGGGGATGTTGTACACATCCGCGACGAAGGCCGCGCCGCGCATCACGATGATCACAATTGCCAACAGCGGAGCAACCGTATAGCGGATCGTATGAGGATCAATGACGAACACCACCAGCGCCAGAATCCAGAGGGGCACGTCACGAAAGAACGGGTTGGTCTGCTGGATCATCTGCGCTCGCCCGGCGGCGTTGATCTGGCCAAAATCCTCAAAAAGTTCTGCGCCTAACAAAATGAACATGACCAGGATGAGCGCCAACAGCGCCAGCCGCGCCAACCCAAGCAAACTTTGGACGAGCTCAGCGTTGGTCAACAGCGTCTCGAGGATCTGCTGGCGCGTTCTTTCTAAGAACTGTTCCAGGCGTCTTAAGAAATTCATGGCTGCGACCCCTGTGAGAATCTACCGGCGGCGGCGTCGCCAGGCAGCAGCCAGTTATGAATGTTGCGCATCATATCCACCGTGTTCGAAGGAAGCAACTGTCGCGTCAGCGGGTTGGCTGCGGCCTGTTCCAGCGACTGGTAAACGCGGATCACAAGCGCCTCTTCGGTCAGGTTGGTGTCCTCGAAAAGCCGCCTGAGGCTGTGGAACAACTGCTGCTGCGCCTGCGCCCTGGCTTGCGAGCGTATCCGCCCGACTTCCAGGTCGGTCTCCGCCCGCACGATCGCCATCTCGCGCACCCAGGGAGCGCTCCAGTTATCCACCCGCTGCTCCCACACCTCCGGAGAGAGGGGCGTCAGATCCCCAAAACCGCTGGCAATCACTTTGATCCCCCGGTCGCGCAGGACCTTTGAATTCCTCAAAGGCTGGACGGCGGTGGCGCGCAGCTCCTGAAGGTCGTATTCGCTGCCAACCTCCAGCCCCCGCCTTTCCCGGTGATAGATGACCCGGTAAGAAAGGATGCCGTTATTCTGCATGGCAAGGCGCAAACGTGCTTTGACTTCGGGTAGTGGAAATCGGTTTGGATCCTGCCCCTTATATAAATCCTCGTAATTGATCGTTGAGATCACCTCGCGGAACAATTCAGCGGCGACAGCGGTGGGCAGGTCTACCCAGGGCACCAGCTCGTTTTCATTACCGCGCGCCTGCGCAAACACCGCCGCAAACACGCGTTGCGGATTGAAGACCGGCCAGCGGCTTGGGGCGGGCAAGTCGGCGTATTCCCTGATCTCTTCCAGCCGCCCGGCTACGCGGGCATATTGATGAATCTCGCGGCGGTCAGCTTCGTCCAGGTCGTCAGAAACCTTTACAAGGCGCAGGCGGCTGCCATCCGACGTTTTTTCGAACGTCAACGCCCGCAAATTCTCTTTGCGCAACTCGCCCACGTAACCGACCTGGATCACATCGGGTTCCTGCCCAACGGTGAAAAGCGCCCAAACATTGGCTTTCAATTCGATCCCTTCACGGGTGTAACACGGCACGGCCATCCGCATACGGAACTGTTTGCGCAGGTCTACCACGGCGCGAATGCGCTCCAGCGGGCGCGTGAACACAATGCCAGGTCCCCGCACGCGCGGCGATTCGAAACGGTCGCACAATCCCAGCGACGCCAGGATGTTCATCAGCATATTGACCAGCGCCCGCAAGAGGCCCGGCGGTGGGATCTGCTCTTCGAATACTACGGCGCTGTTAAAATCAACCACCGTCACGCCAAAGCCCCTGCGGTTAAACTCGCCTGGCGAGTCGATCTGCTGGCCATCGCGCACAAAAACCGCCCGGCCATGAATGTGAAAGGTGTGTAATAAAAGATGGAAAGCGGTGCGATAAATTTCCTGAAAGCGGTCCACCAGCCTGAACTGGCCCGGTTCATATTCCAATGGCACGCGCACAGGCAGCAAAGCCTGGCTGGAGGTCAGGATCAGCCAGCTAATGAAGACCCACAAAAAACCCAAAATGGAATTGAAGCAAATGACCTGGATCGAATATCCAAGATCCGGCGGGATCTGCCCCGGCTCAAAACCCAATACGGTGATGAAGATCGTCCAAAAAAGCCATACGACGCTGATCACCTCGCGCCAGAACAGGAGGATGAACAGCAAGAGCATCCCCACCGGCAGCATCCAGGGCCGAGGTCTAAATCTGCGAGAGTCGCGATCGCTCAGCAGCATAACCCGCCTTCAACAGAGACTGGCATTAAATTCGGAGTCAATGAAACCAGTATATCCTTGCCCTTTCTCCTTTGTCAAGTAAGGAAGGAAAGCCTTCATTATTTTTTTCTCTCGTAAATAGTGTGCTATGGTATGATAGTATTAACAAACGAGGATTAACAATTTATGGCAAATTTAAGAGATAAACCAGAAAACAACCGGCGCATCGCCATGCTTATCGACGGCGATAACGCCCAACCTTCCTTGACCGAAAAGATGCTGGCGGAGACCAGTAAATATGGCCTGATTACCATCCGGCGTATTTACGGCGACTGGACAGCCTCGAACATGGGGGGATGGAAAGACAAGCTGCAAACCTACGCCATCCAGCCCATCCAGCAGTTCCGCTACACCACCGGAAAGAACGCCACCGACAGCGCCATGATTATTGACGCGATGGATATCCTGTATGCCGGCGGTGTGGATGGCTTCTGCCTGGTCTCCAGCGACAGCGACTACACCCGGCTGGCAACGCGCATTCGCGAGAAGGGCTTCTTTGTGATGGGGATTGGCAAAAAATCAACCCCGCGCGCCTTTGTCAACGCCTGCGATATTTTCGTCTATACCCAGAACCTGATGCCGCAGGAAGAACAGCAGCCCCCCAAGAGGATCCCGAGACGCAAGGGCCAGACGACGCAGCCCACCGCGACCGAGACCGCGCCGGAACCGGAGATCACGCCGGAACCAGGCCCAACCCCCGATCCCATCCCGCTGCTCAAATCGGCTTTCGACATCGCATCCGGAGAGGACGGCTGGGCCTTTCTCGGGACGCTGGGACACCACCTGCGCCAGCTCGATCCCGGTTTCGATGCCCGCACCTACGGCTACAAACAGCTTTCTTTGCTGATCACTGCCCTGCCGCATGTTTTTGAAGTGAAAGAGGTAAAGAGCCCGGACGGCACATCGGTCATTTACGTCCGCCTGAAGGAGACATAACAAGATGAGCGCAATCCTGGAGGCCATTTTCAGGCGGAGGAGCATTCGAAAATACGAGGAGAAGCCAGTTCCAAAGGATTTGCTCCTCCAGCTCTTGCAAGCTGCCATGGCGGGCCCCAGCGCGCACAACGGCCGGCCGTGGGAGTTTGTGGTCATCACGGATGAGGCCACGATGGCCAAACTGCGCAGCCATCTGAAATACGGCAAGCACAACGCCCCTGCCGCCATCGCGGTTTGCTACAACCCCGCCATTGCCAGTTCGCCTTCCAGCAAGCGCTGGTGGGTGCAGGACTGCGCGGCAGCCCTAGAGAACATGTTGATCGCCGCGCCCGGCCTTGGTCTGGGGGCGGTGTGGATCGGCATTTATCCCAAAGCAAGCAGCGTAAAACTGGTGCGCCGCATTTTGGGGCTGCCGCCTGAGGTCACACCGTTTGGGCTGGTCTATACCGGCTTTCCCGCGGAAGAAAAACCCCCGCGCACGCAGTTTGAGGAAAGCCGCGTCCATTGGGAGCATTTCTAGCGGGAAAAACCCTCTCCAACCAGTGCTCGCCAACATTTTGGACACTTTTCAAGCCTCATGAACGCTGCTCTCGAAACCCTTTATAAACGCCGCAGCATCCGGCAATATACCGGCCAGCCGGTCAGCGAAGAGTTGATGACCGAGCTACTCAAAGCCGCGATGGCTGCGCCGAGCGCCTGCAACAGCCAGCCGTGGGAATTCGTCGCCGTGACAGAGCCGGCCGCCATGGAACGGCTGCGAGAGGCCTTGCGCTATGGCCGGTACAACGCTCCGGCGGCGATTGCGGTCTGCGCGAACCCTGCCCTGGCGCTCAACTCGTGCGCCCGGCTCTTCTGGCAGCAGGATTGCAGCGCCGCGTTGCAAAACATCCTGATCGCGGCGACCAGCCTGGGACTTGGCAGCGTGTGGATCGGTGTGTATCCCGTCCAGTACCTGATCGACGCCGTACGGGTCGCGCTGGAACTACCAGAGGAGGTAACGCCGCTGGGGGTAGGATATATCGGCTATCCCGCCGAGGAAAAACCGCCCCGCACACAATTCGACGAGCGCCGGGTGCACTGGCAAACCTACCGGAAAACCGAATCGTAAAACGGGGGAACGCAGAACGTAAGACCGACCTACACTTAAGAAGCCTGGCAAAAGGCGGAAGGAGGGAAAGATGACTTTTTATGATCCTGAAACCGAGCAAAAAGCGCGCCGGACTTTGAAGTTCATCAACCGCGCCATGATGCCTCTCTGGCGGCTGGGATTGGGGGGCTGGCTGAACTTTTGGCCAAAGGTGGGGGGACGGATTATGGTGATCGTCCACACCGGCCGCAAGAGCGGGAAACGCCGCTACAATAACGTTAACTATTCCATCATCAACGGGGATATCTACTGCACCGCCGGCTTTGGATCCATCACCGATTGGTACCGCAATATCCTCAACAATCCCAATGTCGAGGTCTGGCTGCCGGATGGCTGGTGGAACGGTATCGCCGAGGATGTCTCCTATGACCAGAACCGCCTGAACATCCTGCGCCAGGTGCTGATCGATTCGGGTTTTGCCGCCCGCGCCATGGGCATCGAAGCGGCCACCATCCCCGCCGAGGTGCTGGAACGGGTGACGCAGGATTACCGGCTGGTGCGCATCCGCCGCACGGCAGCCCGCACCGGCGCAGGCGGACCGGGCAATTTGGCCTGGGTCTGGCCGCTTTCCACCTTCATCCTGCTTGGGCTTTTGATCTTCCGCCCACGACATGGCAAGAAAGGTTGAAGTCCTTCCCCACAGCCCGTTTCGGAGAGCGTGTTACCGGGAGGAGGCTGCCGGAATCGCATCTTAATAGAATGACAGCGGCCTGTTATGACCGCTGCATCATTTTTAGCAAATTGCGTGATTGGTATTTATTTGTAAACTTTGACGATGAAGAACCCGTCCATATCCTGATTATCTAAAACGAAGGTAGCGCGGTCGTTCCAGTATTTATAATATTCGAGAGCTTCTTCGGGGGTGGCGCTGCCGGAAGCCAATTTCTTTCCGAGCGCAACGCGGCCTGGTGTAGGCAGCGGCGTGATAATCACCAGATTGAATTTTATCCCCACTTTTGCGCCGGTATCCAGGCGGGTGAAGATCCATTCCCGCATTGGAGGCAATTGTTCGGTCGGCTTTTCGGCATATTTCATTTTGTTCTGGCGGACGAATAGATCGTTCGCCTTTCCAAACTCGGAACCAATAAATCCGGTTTCCGGGGATGCACCGGTCACAAAGGTGATGATATCGCCAAATACACCGACAAACCATTCATCTTCAGCGCCAGGCGCTTCCACTGCGATCTGACCGCGTACAGGCACCTCGCCGTTTGGATATAGAATTTCCATTGCTTTTTTGGTGATTATCCAGGCGCCGGTGGTGGCACCGCAGGAGTGCCCCGCCAGTTTCACCGCTTCTTCATAATAATAGGGGATTGGATCCTGCGATTGACCGAAGATGGCGAAGTAGGGTTCCTTCATCATAATCGGCGGCACCTCGCTGATATAAGCCTGATCCCAGGCAAATTCCTCTGCCACACCCGCTTTTACATCGCTGACGATCGTCTCTGGCGCCTCGGCGGCGCCTTCGTCGTGGACCGTCACGGTAAAGAAGCCATCCATATCTGCATTTTTGAATACAAACTGGGCACGGTCATTCCAGTATTGATAATACTCTTGCGCTTCTTCTGGGGTGGCAAGACCCTTTGCCATTTTGGCGCCCATCGCCTGGCGTTCTTCGGTGGCGACCGGTGTGATGATTGCCAGATTGAAATTTACGCCAACTTTTCTGCCCGTATCCAGTCGGGTGAAGATCCATTCCATTTTGGGCGGCGGGGTTCCGGTTGGTTCTTCCGGATAAACCATTTTGTTCTGGCGGACAAAAAGGTCATTCGTTTCACCAAACTCCGCGCCGATGAAGCCGGTTCGTGGAGCTGCGCCGGTAACAAAGGTGATGATCTCACCAAAAACACCGGTGTACCATTCGTCTGCCGCTCCAGGCGCGGCAACGGAGATCTGCCCGCGCACCGGAATCGCTCCATCCGGGTAAAGGGCTTCCAATGCTTTTTTGGTGATTATCCAGGCGCCGGCGGTGGCGCCGCAAGAGTGACCAGCCAATTTAACAGCATTTTCGTAATAATAGGGCACCGCCACCTGAGATTGACCGAATATCTTAAAATAGGGTTCGATCATCATAATCGGCGGCTGTTGGGTGATGTATTCCTGATCCCAGATGCTTTCCGGCTGTGGTTCTTCGGTAGAAGTCTCTTCTTCAGGGGCAGCAACCTCGGGAGAAGAGACAGGCTCAACAGGAGCGGTTTCTTGGGGTGGCTCTGTTGGTTGAGATTCCGCGGGCGCTGCCGTCGGCGAGGTTGAGGCTGCCGGGGTACAGGCGGATAGGATAAAAACAGCGATGATTAAAATCGCTACGACAGGGTACAGCTTCTTCATAACACCCCTCCTTTTTGGACTGTAAATTTGGGAAACTGGCCGATTAAAACGTGTGATTAACGGTTTGGTACATGTGAACAATATCACAATCCCCTCGCTAAAGATTTGCCTTAACGCAAATCAAGGCAGATTGCGTTCCATTAGGAAAATTCGGCGGTTTGTCTCGCCATTGAGAATGGATAGAAAGCGAAATGCTTCGTCCCGGAAAATGGCATCCGGGACTGTGCAAACCCCACCTGAGTGCATGAAAGCCCTTGCGGGCTGGCAGGGAGCCTGCCAAAGCTGGCTTTCCTGAACCGAGCAGGGGATTTCTCTTCCTTTCTCTTTGGCAACTTGAGAATTGCCGTGCCTCCCTTGACAGCGGCGCGGGCTTCTGTATAATTAGCAATGCTAATATTTAGTCTTGCTAAAATCTTTAAGAGGATTTCTCAATGAGAGCAGATCAGGCGGTAGTGCAAACCACCCTTCATGATTCGGACGTCATTGAATTTGGCGAACTCTTGTACAGGATCGGTTCGGCCATCCGCCGAAACATGCGCGCCGAACTGGCGAACCTTAACCTGACGATGGCGCAATTCGGCGCCCTGCATTGCCTGATGAAACACCCAGATGGTCTGACTGTCTCCGACCTGGCCGAATCCACCCACCAGGTGGCGCCAACGGTGACCGGCATCCTCAACCGTTTAGAGGAGCGCGGGCTGGTGCTCAGGAAGCGCAACCCCAACGACCGGCGCCACCAGCTTGTCTCGATTACGCCCGAAGGGGAGCGCACGCTGCAGATTTTTTTTGAACGCCGGCACCAGCAGATCGGACAGTCCCTCGCCCGCCTGAGCGAAGAGGATCGAAAACAACTGTTCCGGCTGTTGAACCAGTTCTTATCGGTCATGGTTGAAATTTGAGAGTCTCAAGATTTATAGGTGGTTTCCACGGATGAAAAACAATCGAAACCTCGTCATTCTCTTTTTTACATTGGTCGTCGTGATGATGGGCTTTGGTCTGATCATTCCCATCATGCCGTATTACATCGAAAGTTTTGGCGCTGGGGGGGTTGCGCTGGGTTCAATGATGGCGATTTTCAGTATTGCCCAGTTCATCTTCTCGCCGGTGTGGGGCAACCTTTCGGACCGCTACGGGCGGAAAAAGATCCTGCTGGTCGGCGCGTTTGGCAATGCCCTTTTTATGGTTTTGTTCGGGCTGGCAACCCAGCTCTGGATGCTTTTTGTCTTTCGGGCGTTGGCCGGCATCCTTTCTTCGGCCACGCTTCCGACCGCAATGGCATATATCTCTGACAGCACAGATGAGCGCAATCGCGGCGGCGGGATGGGGGTCTTCGGCGCAGCCATGGGCGCTGGCATGGTGCTTGGCCCCGGGTTGGGCGGCTGGTTGGGTTCTGACAGCCTCTCCATGCCCTTCTTTGTTGGGGCGGGGCTTTCCATGCTGGCCGTGCTGGCCATCCTCGCTTTCCTGCCCGAATCGCTCCCGGCCGACAAACGCACAACCGCTGGGAGGGTGAAAGGATTCGATCTCAAACAGCTCTGGCGGTCGCTCTCAGGTCCACTCGGCTACCTGAATGGGCTATCGTTCCTGGTCTTCTTTGCCTTGACTAATTTTGAGGGTATTTTTGGCCTCTACGCCCAATACCGTTTCGATTACAGCCCCGCTCAGGTTGGCCTGATCATGACGGTGATCGGCCTTGTTTCGGCGCTGGCGCAAGGCGCCTTGACCGGGCCGGTAACGCGGCGATACGGCGAAAATTGGATCATCCGGACTTCACTGATCGCCAGCGCGGTCGGCTTCGTTTTGATGCTGCTGGCGTGGGATTTTGCCACCGTGCTGATCACGGTGGGGTTGTTCGTCTTCTCGAACGCCATGCTGCGCCCTGCCATCTCATCGCTGGTCTCGCGCAACGCCGGCGACCAGCAGGGGGCAGTGCTGGGCGTCAACAACTCTTTCATGAGTCTGGGTCGCATCATTGGCCCCTTGTGGGCTGGCTTTATGATAGACCTCAACCTGTCTTTTCCGTACCTGAGCGGCGCTTTAATCATGCTGGCCGTCTATCTTGCCAGCCTGGCCAGGTTGCGCGCCAGGCCGGATGAAGCCGCGGCGCCCGCGCCGGTCAAAGCCATACAGCCCAGCGGCGATTGACCATCGGCAGGTGTAGAAATTAAGAAGATCTCTGGTTTTCCCAGAGATCTCTTTTTTTAGATCATTTTTGTTTTGTGTTGTCCTACATCGTCAGCGCCATGACGGCTTTCTGAGCGTGCAGGCGGTTCTCGGCTTCGTCATAGACGACGGACTGCGGGCCGGTGAGCACGTCGGTGGTCACCTCGATATCGCGGTCGGCCGGCAGCGGGTGCATGTAGATCGCATCCGGGTTGGCCATCTTCAGGCGGCGGCCGTCCATGATCCAGTCCTTGTGCGAGTCCTGCATCTCCTTGCCCTTGACCTTGTCGGCGGTGGTCAGCAGCGGTCCCCACGACTTGGCGTAGATGATATCGCCGCCCTTCATGGCCTCGTCCATGTCGTTGACGATATCGAAGGCGGTGCCGGCTTTCTTGGCTTCCTGCTGCGCCTGCTCGACGATATCGGGCATCAGTTCAAAGCCCTTGGGGTAAGCCAACGTGACGTCCATGCCGAAGCGCGGCATCTGCAGGATGAGCGACTGGGGTACCGAGATCGGCTTGAGGTAAGAAGAGGCGTATGCCCAGGAGACCACAATGCGTTTCTTGCGCAAGTCGCGGCCCTTCTTCTCCATGATCGTCATCAGGTCGGCCAGGCACTGGAAGGGGTGGTAGATGTCGCACTGCATGTTGAGCACCGGGACGCGCGAGTACTTGGCAACTTCGTTGATGTACTTGTTGCCTTCCAGCCAGTCGCAGTGGCGGATGGCAATGCCGTCGAAGTAGCGGCCGTAGATCTCGCCGACTTCCTGGGCGGTGTCGCCATGGGCAATCTGGGTGGTGGCGCTTTCGATGAAGGCGCCGTGCCCGCCCAACTGAGCCATGCCGGCTTCAAAGGAGCCGCGCGTGCGCGTGCTGGAGAAGAAGAACAACATGGCAAGCACTTTGTCGCGCAGGTAGGGGTGCGGTTCGCCCAGGGCGCGTTTGCGCTTGAGGTCAAAAGCCACCTCCAGCACGGTTTCGACTTCCTCTTTGCTGAAGTCAAGATCGCCGATTAAATCTCGTCCTTTTAGAAAAGTTTGCATTTCAAGCCTCCAAAGAATTTGGGTTCATTATTGAATAGGATCGTTTATGGAATGAGTGCTGGCAGCACGGCATAGAATTCTGTCGCCTTGACCACATCGTCCAGTTTCACCCGGTCAATGGTGGTGTGGGCGGTCACTTCATCGCCGGGGGCGAAACCGATGCAGGGAATGCCAGCCTTGCCAGCCCAATAAACGCCATTGGTGCTGAAATCCCATTTGCCAGAAGGAGCATCGGGCAGGCCGATGGCCGCGCGGGCAGCCTGGCCGGCTTTTACCAGGGGGTGGTCCTCTTCCAGCATCCAGGCCGGGAAGTACTTATCCACCGGAAATACGAAGCCCGTATAGGAAGGTTCATCATAGAACAGTTCCTCAACGCGCACCGTATCTCTAGACTCGGGCGGGATTAAATCGGCCACCTCTTTCATCACCTTTTCTTTGGTCTCGCCAAAGGTCATGCGGCGGTCAATGAAAATGGTGGCCTCGTCTGGAACGGCGTTGATGCTGGGAGTTTTGACCTTCATATCCGAGACGGTGATCTTGCCATGCCCCAGGAAGGGATGATCGCCCAGTTTAGGTTCCAGATCGCGAATGCCCGCAATAACCGGCAGCAATTTGTACACCGCGTTGTCGCCCAGGTGGTTGCTGGCGGCGTGGGCGCTGCGCCCTTTGGCGACTACTTTCATCTCCAGGCGGCCTTTGTGCCCTCGATAAACCAGCATTTTGGTCGGCTCGCCAATCACGACAAAATCCGGCCGCACGCCAGGGTCAACTTCTACAAAGGTGTTGGGGGCGATCCCATCGCACCACTCTTCCATATTGCCAAAGTAATAGGCCGTCCAGCCTTCCAGCAGCCCCAGATCGCGCGCCATCGCCAGCCCATAAACCATGCCGGGCGTGCTTTGCTTTTCATCGCTGGCGCCGCGCGCATAGAGGTAGCCGTCTTCGATCTTGCCCTTGAATGGATCCCATTCCCAGGCAGCCGGGTCGCCGATGCCTACCGTGTCAATATGGGAATCATAAACGATTGTCCGTTTTCCGTTCCCGATGCGCCCTAAAATGTTGCCCATCTTGTCGAAACGAACTTCGTCGAATCCCAGCCGGCGCATCTCGGCGGCGATCCGTTCACCAACATCTTTAAGCTGCGATTCCATGCTGGGGATGGCGCAGATCTCGCGCATGAACTTGATGATCTCTTCACGATTTGCTTCGACACGCTTTTGAATTTCTCCAACCATTTCTTTTTGCATTTTTTCCTCCGCGGTTAACCCACTCCCATACTTGTGATTTAAAGCCAGTTCAGCCTGGCAGGTTTCATTTTTTCCTCAAAGCGAAAATCTGGAAACGGCTTGCATGCACGCCATTAAGTGTAACAAATTCCGGTGAATTGTCAATTGTCTGACATTAAGAAATTCGGGACAAAGTTAAAATCCCACCTGAATGTCTGGAGAAGCCCTTGCGGGCTGACATAGAGCGGGCTTTGGCTGGCTTTCAGGTACAGACCCTCGCCACGCAATCCACCCTCGCTGTCGGGGCTGACATAGAGCGGGCTTTGGCTGGCTTTCAGGTACCGGGCAGGGGATAAATCCCTGCTGAGAAATCCTGTCCCCGCCGCGCAGGTCTAACCCAGAATGGACACCATCCCAGCTGTTGAACCTTGCTTTCGCCATCTGAATTTCGCACAAGCAGCAGCTTGAATTAAAAAGATAAAGTAGGTAAAATAAGTCTTATAATCCTTTGCCTCATCGCAATACCAGAGAGGCGCAGAAAAAAGGTTCGGGGTGGTGTTCAGCCTGCGGAATGGCGAGGCAGTTTTGGCGTTCGCCGCCGGGCAGCGGGAGCTTGGTTGTCCTCACTTTTATTCAGGGTTCAGGAGATATGAGATGAACAGGAAATTTCAGGTTTTTTTGCCAATCGCTTTTCTTGTCCTGGCCAGCCTGGCGTGCGGGACGTTTTCAGGCGGCGGCGAGAGCACGCCCCTGCCCACCGAAACCCAGCCACCCGCAGTCAAGACGCTGCTGAGCGATGACTTCACCAGCTCCCGCTGGGGGACGGCCACTGACGCCAATGGTTCCATTGAATATGCAAACGCTGCCCTGCAGTTCATGATCTACACCAAAAACTGGTTCACCTGGAGTACGCCCAACGATACGACCTACCAGAATGTGCGCATCGAGGTCACGGCCATCAACAATCAATCCGACCCCACCACCGCGCTGGGCATCTTGTGCAACAAACAGCCCGCCCAGGACTCTTTTTATTACTTTGCCATGACCCCGGCGGGCGAATATGCCATCGCCAGGGCTGCAACCGGGCAAAGCGATGTTTTCCTCACGAACAACGATAAGTGGGCTTCCTCCAGCTTGATCGCGCGAAATGCTCCTTCGTACCGCCTCGCCGCAGATTGCGGCAACGGCGCCTTCACCTTTTATGTGGACGGCAAAAAGATCGATTCGGTTTCCGATGCGGCCTACACGAGTGGCGGCGTTGGGTTACTGGTCTGGAGCGGCGAGGAGGCAACCAACACCAACATCGCCTTCGACGATTTTCTGGTCGCCGAATTGCCATAACGCCAAAACTAGAACACCCATAAGGGGCTGCCCGGCGCTTTTCGGGCAGCCCTTCTTTGCGCATGCCCGGTTTTGAGAAATGCTCACAAAATTTGATGTAAACCGTGGAAAATTGTGCTAACTTTAAAGGTGTTCCGCCACAACCATAGGTTGGCGAAGCTGATCTTGGATCGCAGTTGCATGGGTGGAATGATGGTTCGCTATGCGGACGAATTGCAGAGCAGCATAAGTCCATATATTTAATAGTTAGGCCTTTTTTCGGAGTGATGAATGTGGAACATCGAATAGCTAAAACAGAAAAAGGTCACATCGAATACACATGGTTGGGAAATGGGCCTGTGATTTTAGTTTCTCATGGCACCTCCTCTGATTGTTTTTCGCATGATGGTTATGCCCCTCTTTTAGAAGCAGGTTTTTCTTTGCTTACGCCATCACGGCCAGGATATGGGCGTACCCCATCTAAGATAGGAACTTCAGCAAAGGAAGCAGCAGAAGCGATGGTTGCACTTCTGGATACCCTGGATATCAAAAAGTGTTCGATCATGGCTATTTCAGGAGGCGGTCCGACCGGAATTTCTCTTGCAGCCAATTGGCCTCAAAGAATAGATCGATTAGCGTTAATCGCAGCAATCTCACAACCCGAAGACCGCGTCAACGAACCCAACTATCAAAGCCAGGTAGCATTTTATGGACCAATGCACAACATAACCTGGACTATGTTGCAGATTATCAGTCGATTGTCACCCAGTAGTATGGCTAAACAAACCATGGCCATATTTTCTACTCACGATCTAAATGAAGCCTTTTGTAATCTTACGCCGGAAGATATCGAGAATATCTCTCACTTCTATCGACATCGCTCTTCCCGAAGAGGAGCTTTAAACGATCTCACACATACTGTCGAAGAAGAGCTCTTACAGAGTATAAAGATACCAACTCTGATCATTCACAGCCGCGAGGACAAATCAGTGCCTTTCAGTCACGCAGAATACGCACTTGCACAAATACCAAACGCGGAATTTTGTGAAGGTGGGTTCACGGGGCATTTCCTGTGGATAGGTCCTGATTATCAAAGAATCAGCCAGCGATTGGTTGAATTCCTTAAAGCTGAGCCTATACTAATGTGAAAAGGTCTAACAATGTGTGCACCCGATAGGTGAAATATTGCGCAACAATTCGTATTTTCATGCCTTCTGGTTTATACTCATCTCAGGCCGAATCCACTCACTGCCCCACCCGCCGCTACCGTAAAGCGTTAACTCACCCTTCAACCGACAGCAGGCGTTATGAACTTATCCGGGATTTCAGATAAATCGCTGTTCGGGAAACTCCTGCGCTTACCGCTCCGGCTGATCCCCCCTCAAACTGTCGTGCCGATCCTGCAGGGCAGGCTGAGAGGCAAGAAATGGATCGCGGGCTCCAGCCTGCACGGTTTCTGGTTGGGCACGTTTGAACACGACAAGCGGATTGTGTTCGAGCAGATCGTGAAGGAAAACAGCGTGGTTTTTGATGTCGGCGCGCATGTCGGCTACTACACCCTGCTGGCCTCGGCACTCGTCGGGCCTGGCGGCAGGGTCTTTGCCTTCGAACCGCTCCCGGCAAACCTGGTTTACCTGAAAGAGCATTTACGCTTGAACAACGTCGAGAACGTGACTGTCATCGAAGCCGCGGTTTCAAACAGATGCGGTGCAGCTTTGTTTGAAGATTCGGCAGGCAGCGCGATGGGGCGTCTCTCGCCAACCGGTAAGCTTCGGGTCGAAACAGTTACCCTGGACGAACTCACCGCCAGGGGAGAGCTGCCACCGCCCGATTGCATCAAGATAGATATCGAAGGCGGAGAAGCGGCGGCGCTTTCGGGCGCGGCGTCCACGCTGGCGCAATATCACCCCGTCATCTTTCTGGCGACGCATGGAGAAAGCATTCATCATGAATGCTGTCGCCTGCTCCGCTCGCTTGGCTACGAGCTGCAGCCCCTGGATGGAAAAGACCTGGAGTCATCCGACGAATTGTTGGCCGCCCACCATGCTTCGCGTATGCAAACCGTTGGGCAGATTACTTAAAATCCTACCCAAAAGGCATCGTTCTATCAAGGACTCGTTTTCTCTATCATGCCCTCGTACTCGATTCTTGTCACCAGGGTCAGTTCTCCCGCAGAAAAAGTTGCTGTGCAATTGCTCATTGAAAGTTGGAAAGTACCGGCGCGCAGGTGTTCTCAACGAGTTAACCAGCATTCCTTTTGAAGGACGCAACATTCATCCGAAATCCGTGATGGATATTGAAATTCGCGAACCCTTACGAACGTGGCTGGAAGCGAGGATGGCTTTATTTTCTTCTTGGAGCGGTGTATCATTACAAAGCGATGAATAAGTGTGACCTGGACAGAAACAAGGATGCAAGATGAACCCTGATTCTTACGACCCCATGCTCGAAAGCCTGAAGTATCAACTCGAAATTCTTAAAACGGAACTTGAGAGCATTGATAAAACTGTCGCTCGAATTGATGAAATTACCCAAACCATCAAAAATTGGGCAATTGTGACCTGGGCAGGCGTCATTTCGCTGGCTGTCGGTCAGCCAGAGCTGCGAAAATACATCATGATCACCGCGCTTTTGCCTCTAATATTCTGGTACATGGATGGCTACTGGCGTCACCTGCAAAGACGGTCTACCTTCCGGGCGATCAAGATCAGAGAATTTTTGAATGACGAACGATTGCAAAAATCATTCGCGCAGAAAAAACTGGTCGGTTTCCTCATTTACGACCCGATCGGTCACCAATACAAAGACCTCCCCGAATACAAAAAGTATATCGCCGCCCGGAGGACATTGAATTTTGCCGAAGTCCGAAATTTCTACCTCGGTCTTATCATCATCAGCGTCATTCTGGGCGTTCTTTTTTTCTACATCTAAGCTTGCCTGGTTGAATAATGCCGGCTGCCATACCAGACAAAAAGGAGATAAAAGACATAAAAAAAACCATCGGAGAGGTTTTTCTCGTCGTTGTTATCCTGGCCGTTTTAGCGAGTGGGTGCGCCCCTGTCCCTACCCCGGCGCCAACGCCGTCGTCTACGCCTACGCCCGTTCCACTCACGCTCACGCCTTCTCCTGTTCCGCCCACATTTACGCCCGAGCCAACTGCAAACGCCATGCCCACAAGCACCCCGGAGATTGCGCCGGTTTCACTAGAACACATCGAATCTATGCTGTTTGCGAACGGCTTTGAAGTTGATCCATTGATCACCTGCGATTTCCCGTGTAGAGGGTACAAATACGGCGACACCATGAAAGCGCTCGTGAACAAAGAAAACGGGGCGTTCACTTTATGGTGGTCCACCTTTGGAGGCCAGGCGGATGCCGATCAAGAACTGGTCGGCTTGTACCAGGAGGTCATCCTCGCTTTGTATCCTACAGACCTGGCAGAGGCGATCATCGGCAGCGACATGAACCACCAGGGCGAAACCGGCGGTTATTGTTACATCGTCGAAATGACCACTCAGGGAGATTTCTCCGTCGCGTATGCTTCTACCTCTCCCATCGAAGATTGCCAACTTTCGGGCATTCAAAATTAGCGCCGCCGCCCAATCGTTTGCCGGAAACCAGCACGGAGCGATCTTGTGATTCCCCCCTGGATTGAGGAATACATTTTGTTGGCCTTGCGGATGGACCAGGCCTTCAGGCGTTTGGACGATTGGCCGTTTGTTGACTTCTTCTATGGGCCATCAGAGTTGAAGGCGCGCATTGAAAAAGAGGAAGAACCACCGGCAGAAGCGCTCGCCAGGGCAGCCATCACGCTGGGCGATACTTTGCCGTCGCAGAACTTCGAGCGCGATCGCGCCGGTTTTCTTGAAAAGCAGATCAGCGCAATGGAAACCCTCTGCCACAAACTTTCAGGCCAGAGGGTGATCCTGCAGGAAGTGATCCAAGGCTATCTCGATCTTGAACCCACCTGGCAGCCCGAGGCGGAATTCGAACGGGCGTTAGATCTTCTCGACCAGGCGCTGCCCGGTACAGGGGACTTGCGAGCGAGGTACCAAAGGTTCCGTGAAGAAACCGCTTTGCGCCGGCCGGAGCTCGTTTTGAGCCTGGCGTCGCGCATGGTAGCCGAGGCTCGCCGCAGGACTCGGCGCTTTTTAGAACTACCCGAAGAAGAGGCCTTCGATTTCCATGCCGTGCGCGAGGTCTCCTATGGGGCTGCAAACTGGTACCTGGGTGGGTATCGCTCCCGGCTGGAACTCAACATTGACCGTCCCGCCAGTCCCTTTTCTCTGTTGTACCAGATGTGCCACGAAGCTTATCCAGGGCATCATACAGAATTTGTGATGAAAGAGAAACATCTCTACCTCGATCGTGGTTTTACAGAGCAATCCCTATTCATCGTTGGGCCGCAACTGGTCATTGCCGAAGGCATTGCTTCGCTGGCGCAGGAGATGATCTTTACGCCTGAGGAAGCTAAAGAGTGGCTGAAAGCGCAGAACCTCGCTGAAGCGGGCATCGCGCTCAACCACCTCGACTTGCCGAAAGTCATCCAGGCGTTGGGCGCGAATATGCTGGATGACCTGGAATCCAATCTCGCGCTGATGCTGTGGGATGGGCGGTCGGATGAAGAGCTGGTTGCGTATGCAATGGCGTACACACCCTTTACCGGGGAACAAATCCGCAGGACGGTTCAATCGCTCAAGTCGCCGCTGAGGCAAATCTATGCGTTCACGTATTCGCAAGGGAAACGATTGATGCGCCCACTGCTGCAAGGCGCCAACCGCTGGCAGGTCTTCCGGCGGCTGCTCACCGAGCCGGTTTACCCTTCCCTCCTGGCAGAGTGGTCAAAAGCTGGGGGAGGATGAGCAAAGCGGCAAAACCAGTTTTTCTTTTTTACATCTGGGCGGCTTGCCCACGCGCTGCCGGTTTGAACCTGAGGTCAGCCTGCCTAATCCTTAAGGTTCATCCACGTCAATGAGAATGATTTTTACGGGAACCGAGGGAAAGTGCCGTTTCAAGCGTTCGATATCATAGACCAGTTGCTCGCCATACGAGACCCCGGTGGACATATTTTTGTGGAGAGCATGGCAGGGAACGATCTCCACCCCCACATCCGCTTTATTTTCGTTAAAGAAGTATTGAAACTTTGCATTCCTTCGCATAAAATCCAGCATCGTCAAGCAGCCGGGATTGGGCAGGTCCTCCCAGTCGCACCGTCTTCGGCGGTAAAGAAAGGCTCTTCCCGTTAGGGTCGTAAACCCCC
>Ga0067045_1003138_pt1 | contig 28715 bp, 44 predicted proteins | sample TerdegcTABiofilm_FD_59184 | JGI IMG/M metagenome (GOLD analysis project Ga0067045, IMG submission 59184) | Combined Assembly of (Gp0054472, Gp0054536) Wastewater bioreactor microbial communities from Singapore -Terephthalate degrading...
ATCCGAGCAAAGCCAGATTAGAAAGGCTGAAAACAGCCTTAGAGAGAAGGAAGTCGCCATATGACGACATAGTCTATGAGATACGAAAGACTCTCGTCTGCGACTATATAGACTACGAATACTACCGTGCTATAACCAAAACATACTGCTTCGTGGATCTCCCCGAAGAGTACAAATGGAAAGGAGAGTAGAATGGAATTCTACCTTCGTAATATGGAAGGAGAGTACGAGGGCTGGGCAACCGGCCCCGATACCCTCGCCGATATCCTTGCCGGCTATTCCGGCAAACCAATCATAGTTCTCTCCGAGGACGAAAACGGTTACGTCGAAGTCCTCGACGGGAACGACGCCTGGGCCGGCATAAAATACGACGGCTCCCAATTCGAAGTGGAATGCGTCTCCGATTCCAATACCAAGGACGACGTAAAACACTTCGAGAACTTCTTCGACGCTCACAACTATGCGTCGAATTTCATCAAACTTAATGAGTAGAGGCCGGGGATTCCCCGGTCTCTTTTTATCGCCGGATATACTCCGACGATATACTATTCCCTATATATAGGGAGAAGCTGAATCGTTTATATCCCAGCGCAAAATCCCCGCCGATTTCTTCCCTCTTAAGTGTCCTTTCTCCCCCTATATATAGAGAATCCTATACCTTATACGTCGAGGTGCCTTGTACTTCGACTCACTCGCGACGATCTTTCTTCGAATTCTCCGCAATTCGATTTTTTTCGTCGCTCTCTTTCGTATTATTTTATACGAACAATGTATCTGTAATCCGCCATACATGCGGGTTAGCTTCAAAGCTTTTATAATTCGAGAGTTATCAAACGAATTCGAAGGAAGTGAGGTGGTATAGGCTAGCGGGGCAGGTATATTCGAACGCAGCCGAAGCGTACCTTTAGCGAAGATAAAGCTTACGGGTACTAGGGACTATACGAAGTATATAGGTTTATATATTGCAGGCTACTTTCCGGCGATTTTAGGAGATGCGAAGGTTGCCGGCGATATTGCCCTTTGCATAAGGAGGCTATATGAGAAGGTCGATAGTTGAGACGGCGGCGAGTATATCGGCCGCCATAGTATTCGTCGTGCTGTGTTTTACCTTGCACGTCGAAGGATTTTATCCGTCGTTGGCACTTGCATTCTCTATATTTGCAATATCTATCGCCGTCTTCTTCCTCGTAAGGCACTCTTTCAGAGAGAGGAAGCGGCAGACATGCGAGGAAAAACAGGAGTGGCGAGACGCCGCATAGGAGGCAAAAGCGAGGGAAACAGCGCAATAGATACAGACGACTTCGTAATACCAGGCGCCTGATTCAAAAACCAAAATTATAACCGCTTTCGGGCGGTTATCCTTTTTTCACAACGCAAAAAAGGAGAGGAATAAACGTGAAAGACGGAGGAATAGTGTTCTTCGGACTGGCAATTCAGATCGTAGTCTGGCTAGTCTTGTTCGCGCTGTGCGTAGCGGTACCGTTCATAGGAGTGCCGCTCATAATCATCGCGCTGATTATAAACAAGACGATAGCCCAAAAATTGAAATGATCAGTGAAAGATGGCTCCTTCTCTCGAAGGGTCCTAAAACGCATATAAGAATCGGCGAAGTGGTGGAATTCGCAAAAGGAAAGAATTCCTTCGAAGTACCACTAGACTACGCCCGTTACCTCTCTTCCCTATCAAGGGAAGAACTTCTCGAAATAAAGGAGCGATGGCATGCCTGCGACTAAAACGCGCTTCGCAAGAATCATAGAGGAAATCATCGAGCTTGCGGGCCTAACAGATAAGTTCGACACCAGCGAACAATTCTATCTAAAAGTGTACAACGACCCATACATGCCCTTGACGATAGAAGCGTTCTACAACTCAGCACTCAACCGGCGAGTAATCTCCGTCGCCCATTACTACAAACAGAACGGAGATCTCATACCGGACCCCGACGTAGTAATAACCCCCGAAGGGTATCCAATATCGTACCAGGATTCCTACGGGTATATCGAAATAATGTTCCTCCAGCACGGTAATTTTTACGTGCATACCAGCAAGAAAAACAATACTCTCAAGTTTCTTGCCACGTTTGCAAGGAACATAAAGGAACAAGGCTTCATAGAGGCCGTAAAAAGCGGCCAATTCATAACGAAATAAGGAGGCTCGAAATGGTACAGCCGAATCGGGAAGCGTTGAAGATAATAGACACATTGAAAAAGAACGGATTTCAGGCCTTCCTCGTTGGAGGCTGCGTCAGAGACATGCTCCTTGAAAGGGAGCCGAAGGATTGGGACATAACGACTTCGGCTACTCCCGAACAAGTGGAGAAACTCTTCGCAAAGACGATACCGACCGGAATAAAGCACGGCACCATAACCGTCGCTATCGCAGAAGCACTCTTCGAAGTTACAACATTCAGGCAAGACGGAGCATACAGCGACCACAGAAGGCCCAACGAAGTTACTTTCTCGGCGGACATAAAAGACGATCTGTCAAGAAGAGACTTCACAATGAACGCTATAGCCTATTCGCCATACGAGGGCTTCGTCGATCCATTCGGCGGCGCAAACGACATTCGAAACGGAGTAATAAAGAGTGTCGGAAACGCCGATGCAAGATTCTGCGAGGACCCACTCAGAATGATGCGGGCCATACGCTTCAAGGCGCAGCTCGGCTTCGAAATAGCAAGCGATACGTTCGAGGCAATAAGCAAAAACTCCGGCCTTCTTAAATTCATATCGGCCGAGAGAATACGCGACGAGCTGGTCAAAACGCTACTCGCAGCGCCAGAGGCCATACTTGACCTGTTCGAGACGAGTCTCATGAGGTTCATAGTTCCAGAAGCGCTCGCCATGGTCGGATTCGACCAGAACAACCCGCACCACAGCATGAACCTCCTCTCTCACACAGCATCGGTAATGAAGAATTCACCAAGGAACACCGTCTCTCAAATGGCGGCCTTCCTGCACGATATAGCCAAGCCCTCATCGGCAACCGTCGTTGGCGGCGTGTTCAGATTCTTCGGGCATGCCGAGGCCGGCGCAAAGATGGCCGACGAGATAATGGCCAGGCTAAAATTCGACAACGCTACGAGAACCGCCGTCGTGAACCTCGTGCTTCATCACGACAGACAGATTAGCAACAGGACATTGAAGAATATGCTGGCGAAATTCGGAAGCGACTTCGTGCAAAAGCTCATCGACATGAAGAAATCTGACGCGCTCGCGCAAAACTTCGCAACCGAAAAGCTCGCGCAGATAGCAATTATCGAAGAGATGCTAGAACAAGCCCTCCAACAGCCGTGCTCGCTCAAGGAGCTGGCCGTCAACGGACACGACCTGAAAGCGCTGGGAATGAATGGAACAACAATAGGAGAAACACTGAACAAACTGCTCGAAGTGGTACAGGACGAACCGGAAATGAACGAGAGGAACACGCTCATGGAACTGGTGAGAAGCTTCGGGTGGTAGTAGGGTTGCGGAATCTTCCGCAACCTTTTTTTAACAGCCAAACGCAAACTTACAATCGAAAAAACGAAGGGAGGTATTTGAAATGACGAAGGTTTTCGACGCAACTTTCATCGCCGACGAAGATACCGCGATAGATTTTGCGGTGTTGCAGACACCTGCGGTTCCAATCAAATTCGATCCGCCCGCCATGGACGAACCTGTGCTTATGATCTACTGCGAATACTCGAAAGGGCCGCGCACCACACGGCTCGATAGCCCCCACGAGGTAATACTGGCAACGAGAAAAACATTCGACAAGTTACTGAAGAAGTACGACGCGGCCGATCACGCGGCGTTGAGCATCACCATCGAACTCGGGAACCTTATAGATGCCAGAGTTTTCGAGGAAGAGTTCAGACCTTCCCTCGAAAAGAGGAAAGCAGGCATAACGACAGTAGGACAGGCGATATACGTCAACGCAGAAAAGGGGTGAAGCCAGTGGAAATGAAAAGGCTTGCTATCGCGCGCTTCTTCGGAAGGAAACGCGACGAGAGAGATATTGAGATCTTCTCCAGCAACGATATCCAAAAGATAGGCGAGACGGTGAAGACGATAATTCGCCCGAATGAAAACTCATATCTAACACAGGTCGATAGGATACGTACCCTCCAAGGCGACAAAACGAAAGACTTCCAGATAGTACACGTCTTCCGTGCCTACCAGCAGATGAACAACATGGGAAAGATAGTCGAAACCGTCGATGACGTCCCACTCTACAACGTCGTCGTTGACCTGAATCCGGACGTTCCCATGATTGACCCAAACGAGAGGAGGACCGCAGTTGAAAGTAGTAACGATCCTGGGGAAGGAAAACTGCCAACGTTGCCAAGAAGTTCGTGAGAAATACGGGAACGAGCCCGACACCACGGTAGTTTACATCGAGTTCGCAACTCTGCCGCTAGTAACTCGACGGAAAATAACCGGCTATTTCAGATCGCAAGGAAGAGAATTCGAATATCCCCTCGTGATAGAGGGAAAAATCTGAGGGCGGTCGAAAGGCCGCCATTCAATTTGAAGGGAGAGAAAAAATGAATATACTGGCAAAGATGTTTGTAAAAACGCTTCCTATCTTTGTATTACTCACCAAACAAGCAGTAAGACCGATCCTGGAATGCCTGCGTATCTACTCAAACATCGAAGGAGTCTTCGCCGAAGCAACTGATCTCGAAACCGTTGTGCGCATAAGATTGACAGACGAATTCGATCTGCAGGAAAATTCGTCGATACTCGTAAACACGCAGGAATTGAAGAGAATACTCTCGCTCTACAAAGGACTACCGAAATACATAAACGTAACTTGCGACTTTCAGGTAGTTACTGTCAAGATCGACGATAAAAAACTCTTCAGGCTGAGCAACATACCGCGCGATGAATTCCCGAACCTGAACTACGAGCCGCTCAATCGAACACTCACGGTCTCCAGCGATGAATTCTTCGACGGGTTGAAAAGGGTCTTGCCATACGTCGAACCTCTAGACCGGTACGGTATGCACAACGTCTCTCTGGAAAACGACGGAGACACGCTTCAGATAGTAGGTACCGACAGCAGCAGGCTCGCGATCGCCAAGGCCGGTTGCGAAGGCTCTATAGACTGCCGTATAAGCAAAGAAGCAGTCGAGATCCTCATGAAAGCGCGAGAGCATTTCGGCGAAACGCAGATAACCATATACGAAAGCGAAAAACGCATCGCTTTTCAAACGCCGAACATCTTCATCTCTACTCTTAAGCGCAACGAAATCTTTCCAGACTGGCGAAAGGTTATGCCCAAGCATATGAACACTCTAGTAACTTTCGACAGAAGCTCGTTGCTCGAAGGCCTCGAGCGCGCGAAGGCCATGACTAAGGAAACTTACCAGAAGGTGATCTTCGAAATAAACAGCGATATCGTGAAATTGATCTGCGCGGACAGCCTCGGAGAAATGGAGGAAGAACCTTGCGATTACGGTATCGTCAGGTTCAAAGATCCGATAAAGGTATGCGTAAACCCTTCCTACATAATAGACGCATTGAAGGGAAGCCACGCTATAACCGTCGATATAGAATTCGAAGCGAAGAGCGAACCGATATTGATATCCGAAAACCGTTTCACAAGCCTCATCATGCCGATAAACATATAGGACTCCCGAGAGGGAGTTCTGCTTTTTCCGGCAAGCGCAAACCATAAAACTGATTCTCGATAGCAAGTAGGCGATTTCAATACATAATCGGCAAAGTCCATCTACGAAATTTATGGTATTCTCTTATTGGTTTTGCCGATTCAATTCTTACAGATTTAATACTCATCTTACGGATTTCTACATACTTGGAGGGATATTGTGGAGGAAAAAATGTCAATTATCGATCACGAGAGCTTCATAGACATTGGTTATGAAAGAACCTGCGAATGTAAACCGACGAATATAAATTGCTTGGAAGCTAAAGAATGGCTTAAATGTCAGCTGGGAGTATGGCAAGTCTCATATGAAGGACGGGATATAAGGGACAAAGAAGTTCACCCTGCGACGTTTCCAATACAATTGGCTAAAAAAGTAATTTCGTTGTTCACTCACAGAGGCGAATTGGTGGTAGATCCTTTCGCAGGGAGCGGCACAACGCTCGTTGCGGCACAGGACTTGGACAGAAATGCCGTAGGATTCGATCTCCAGGAGAAGTACGTTCAGTTATCTAATCAACGGGTACAAACAACTACCCTATTCTCGTCAGCAAAGCAGATCGCAATAGCAGACGATGCCAGGAACATTCCCAAATATTTCAGACCGGATTCAGTAAGCTTAATATGGACGTCTCCGCCTTACGCGAATTTGCTTAATCGAAAGCGCAAGAATAAATCTCGACGCGAACGAGATAATGGTCAACTAGAAAAAGTGGAACAGTATTCGCAAGACTCCAGAGATCTAGGCACAATGCCGATCGAAGAATACACAAAACATATCGGAGATATCTTCGAAAACCTTTTGACTATCTTGAAACCAAAAGGTCATTGCGTGATTAACGTACCGGATATGTGGTGGGAGAACGAGCGAATAACAATACATATCAACGTTGTAGAAGAATTGCGAAAGAGAGGTTATGAACTGAGAAACATAATCATCTGGGACAGAACCAACGTCGTCAATAGAATAGGAATCTTCGGCTGGCCTTCTAACTACATCACTATGGGTGTAACGTTCGAATATCTTCTCGATTTCTGGAAACCTTAAAAGATAGGAGGGGTATAGTGGAAATGTACACAAAAGATTCTTTGATCGCTCGATTAAGAGAAATACGAGAATTGGGCTGGATCGAAAACAGAAGGGCAGGCAATTCCGGCGGAGTGGGAAATACGCTCGAAGATCTTCTCGGAATCGAAGAGAACAATCTTCCGATTCCTAATGCGGCAGAATGGGAATTGAAATGCCAGCGATCAGACACAACATCGCTATTGACGCTGTTTCACATGGAACCATCACCAAGGGCATTTAGATGGGTTCCTTCGGTCCTTCTCAAGCTTTATGGATGGCCGCACGAAACAGAAAACGAAAACAGTTTTCGCCAGACAATTACCGGCACAGCAAGAAGCGACCGGGGTTTCCAAGTCGTAGTGGACAGGAACGAAAGAAAGATCCTTATATCATTCGACAGCAATTCGATCGCTAGTCACCACGACGATTGGAAAGCATCTGTCTTAAAACGTGCAGGTACTCTCGCAGAATTAGACCCGAAACCGTACTGGGGTTTCGACGATGTGTTTCACAAAGCCGGTACCAAGCTTCATAACTGCTTCTACATAATCGCAGATGCGAAAACAGAAAAAGGGAAGCTTCATTTTGCCTATAACAAAATTTTGATGCTCAAGAAATTTGATTTAGAAGGATTCCTGAATGGAATCGAAGAAGGACATATCTATGTTGACTTCGACGCAAAAACAACCCACAACCATGGAACGAAGTTTCGAATAAGGCCTTCGGCTTTTCCGTTACTGTACGACGAAGTAGTGGAAATCTAACAAAACTCAAGCAAACATGCGAACCGCCCTTCGGGGCGGTTTTTTATTACTCCAATGCGTTGAGAAAATCATTCGAGAATTGAGGTGAAAAAATGAGACAGGTAACTTCTAACGTCTATACGTTGGACGAACTGGACGAAAAAGCGAAAGAAAAAGCAATGTGCGTGATAAACGACATGTTGTGGGATAACCTGAACGATTACAACGACGAATTAGAAGCACGACTGAAAGATCTCCTGCGCGATAAAGGCTACGACGGAAAGATGGAATTCCATTGGAAATGGAACGGCTCTACAGTGTTCGCAAACTTTTCCGTCGAAACTACGTGCACAGATTGGATTTCACTCCACAGGGACAGGCTCGACTGGAAAGCGAACACGATATTCGACAAATTCGCCGCCGAACACGATATCGAAATAAGAATCAAGAAAAGCCACAACATCTTCGTGGAAATAGACGAGCTGTCCGACGAGGAAATGGACGATTGGGTATATCTGAACCGCACAATTCACGACGTGGTGAACAAAGATGCCCGGGAGATTACCCAGCGCATGTGCGAGATCGTGGATTGCCATTACGAAAACATCGTGAGCGACGAAGCGGCGATCAGCTACGCCGAGTTGAACAAACTCGAATTCTACAACGACGGTACGATCTACGACGGCAGTTCTTACGAAAAGGAGGCAACCGTATGAAAAGAATATTCTACAGGCAAGACATTGTAGTGGATTCGGAGGATAGCAACACGCTACTCCTTCTGAAGGATACCAATTGCAAATACCTCGTCGATGATTGGAGCCTCGAAGGTTTCCAGTCCGGCGTTCTGTGTGACAAACTAGCAGTCGATTTCAGCAATGATCTTGTCTTCAAAAGAGACGGCGAGGCAATTTTCGAACTCGAACACAGGGTTGACGGCGAGCCTTTCCACATCGGAGAGTTCAGCACCGACCCGCGGGAAGTCTTCGACGAGGAATCGTTGAACTACTTCGATTCTCTCTTCGAAGGGCAAAGCATGCCGACGGATTTCCTCACCGCGGTGGAAAGGGAGAACCTTCTAAGGTATTGCATGTTCGCAAACGGCCAGTTCAACGTGAGAGTTATAACCGGCAGAAAGTGCCGACTTCTGAAAGACAATGAAATAGCGGCATTGCTTTAGGAGGCGCAACATGGACATACGAGAAGCGACGGAAAGGCTCGAGGCAGCCTTTCATAAATGGATAGATTCCGACGATTTCAGGAAAATCGAGAAGTGCATGAGACTCTTCCACAACTATTCCTTCTTCAACATCGTTCTTATCCTTTTCCAGAAACCAGACGCCACTAGAGTCGCCGGATTCAACACGTGGAAGAAACTGAACAGGTACGTGAAAAAGGGAGAGAAAGGAATAGCTATATTGGCGCCCACCACACGAAAGCGAACCGCAATCAACGACAAAGGCGATGAAGAGACAATAACATACATAAGCGGATTCAAAGCAACTTACGTCTTCGACGTCAGCCAGACCGAAGGACAGGAATTGCCGTCCGTAAGCGAAATTCGGATAAAAGACGAATACGAAGGATTTCAAACAATCGCGCGAACCGTGAAGGATATGGGCTACGAAATACTGTTCTACGACGGAGAAAGCACCATGAAAGGCTTCACGAAGAAAGGCACCAAGGCCATCTACGTACACGAGGAAGAGACCACCGGCCAGAAGTCAAGCACGATAGTACACGAATGGGCGCATCTCCAGCTCGGAAACGAACTGGAACGCGCCGACGAAGAGATAGTCGTACAGACCGCTTCGTACTTCATAATGGCCTCCCTCGGATTCGACACGTCCTGGTACACGGCACAGTACGTTCAGAACTGGTCGCGCAGCAAGAAATGGGCCGATGTTTCCAGACTCTTCGCCATCTCCGACAGACTATGCAAGAAATTCCTGCAAGAATCCGAAGCGATAGCCGCATAGCATTTTTATCCCGGCAACGACACTTCACAATCGAAAAGACAAAGGAGGCTTTACAATGTATATCTCAATAAGGGAAAAGAACAAGGTCACTATAACGGACGAAAACTTCACGGTTTACTGCTCGATACCGAACTACGAAAACAAGAGCAGGAAGACGATCACCGACGAGATAAAGCTTGCGTATTCTCGCGCTAAAGCAATAGCAGACGAGAAATACGCGAAATATATAGAACTCGGCGGCAAAAGAGAATTCGCGCTGCTCGACTTCGTTATGTCCGTACTCTCAGAAGATAGGTACTGCTACCCGCCGAACATGGCCGTTTATATCGACGGCAACGAGGATAATTCCTTCCGCTCGAACGGCAGAGAACCGTACAGATTGAGAATCGCCTGCGCCGGCCATTACCTAATGTACACCATAACGGCCCTGAAGAGCGAAACGCTTTACTACGATCTCGGAACCGTCGAGAACATGATCGACATGTACATAGATCTATCGACGGGAAGAAAAGATCCGAGAGACTTCTTCAAGGTCGAAACTATCAGCTTGAAGGAGAAGAACACGGTGTACGTGAACTGTTCGCACAACCTGGACACGTTGCTTAAACTGACAGTGGATATCAACGCGTCGAATCTACCGCTCACAAGGGTCTTTGAGCAATCCGTATGAAGAATACGAAGATAGAATGGACGGACGAAACGTGGAACCCAATATCCGGCTGCAGTAAGATAAGCGCCGGTTGCGACAACTGCTACGCCGCAAGAATAGCCGAAAGGTTCCGCGGTACGAAGGCATACCCTGACGGTTTTGAAGTAACTATAAAACCTTCCGAGCTGTTCGGAAAGCGATGGAGACAGCCGAAAAGCGTCTTCGTCTGCTCCATGGGGGACTTGTTTCATGAAAAAGTCCCGTACGACGTTATAGGCAAGATTTACGAAACGATGTTGGACAATCAGCACTGTACCTTCTACGTCCTCACGAAGAGGCCAGGCAAGCTGCTCCGTGCGTTAGAAAAAGGGTACGTGTCGCAAACCGGATTCATATGGCACGGCGTTTCCGTCGAAAACCAGCAGACCGCCGACACCAGGCTGAACGTGTTGACGAAGATGCGATACAGCCCGCTGTTCGTATCCATCGAGCCAATGTTAGGGCCGGTCGATTTGACACCGTGGATCTCGAAATTGAATTGGGTCATTCTAGGTGGCGAAACCGGCCCGGGCGCAAGAGCTGTCCGCGAAGAATGGATAGCCGACGTGAAAAACCTGTGCGTGGAAAACAACGTGCCGTTCTTCTTCAAGAAGTGGGGAAGCGCGGCAAAACGGAAGGACAGACTCTTCGAAGGAAAAGAGTGGAACGAGATACCGCGAAAGGAGGATAGACCATGAATTACGTCGTACAGATGCGAGGCAGCACCGTAGTTCCGTTCATGGTGCCTCTCGAGACCGCCAACCTGAAACAGGCGATACGGGATTTCAACTACATAGTTAAAGATGTCCGATCAAGAAAGACAGATGGGAAGAAAACCATCAGCCTTTACAGAACGAACCAAGATTTCGTTGATGACACTTCCGAACTCGTCCGCTCGGTCAACGTGGGCAGAGACAGGAAGGGAATGAATACAAGAGTTCACTTGATCTGGATCGGGTGTAAACCGGACAAGCGCTACGAGTATCCGAAGGAGTACGGCGAATACTCGGATATCGGCTTCGAGGAGTAGTTGGTTCGTAATTTCATACAAAAAGGGAGGTAGTTGCCCCTCGAAGAGGGAGCTGCGAATGTGATGAGAACGAACAGAGTATCGGTTAATCCGAAAGATTTCGACACGGCACCGACCACTTACGAAGGCGGAAAGGCCGCCGTCGTCGGTGTTTACGAACAGCTCAGGAGAAGCGTGCTTGCCTGTCTCCTGTGGGAAAACACTTTCTACGAATCCGGTGTGGAGATAACCGAGAGGATAAAGAACCTCGTCGGTTTGAACGACACCGAATCGGTTGCAGACCTCGCCGTCGAAGCGAGAAAAACGATGAACCTGCGCCATGTGCCGCTATGGCTCATCGTGTCGATGCTGGCCGAAAAAAGGCACAGAGCCGCAGTCGGCAACCTGATTCCGCGCGTCATAAGCAGACCCGACGAGATGGGGGAGTTGCTCTCCCTCTACTGGAAGAACTCGGGCAAGGTACCGCTGGCCAACCAGTTGAAGAAGGGACTGTCGAAATGCTTCGACCTCTTCGGCGAATATTCTTTCGCCAAGAACGATTCGAAGAAAAGCGCCGTAAGACTTCGCGACGTGATGTTCCTAACACACCCGAAGCCGAAAACCAAGGAAAAGGAAGAACTTTTCAAAAGAATAGCCAACGACGAGATGGAGACTCCCGATACATGGGAAGTCGCACTGTCATCGGGCGCCAGCAAGAGAGAAACTTTCGAGAGGCTCATGAAGGAGAAGAAACTCGGCGCGCTCGCCTTCCTCAGAAACTTGAGAAACATGAAGGAATCCGGAGTGAGCGAGGAACTCGTGAAAGAATATTTCTCGACGGTAGATTTCTCGAAGGTCTTCCCGTTCCGCTTCATCTCGGCGGCGAATGCTGTGCCGGAATGGAAGAAATTCATAGAACCGGCCATGCTCGAGAGGGCAAGAAAGATGGAGAAACTGTCCGGAAAAACCATCGTCCTCCTCGACGTGTCGGGCTCGATGTTCAACAACGTGAGCGACAGGTCGGAACTGGACAGGATAGACATGGCCAACGGTCTCGCTATTATCCTTCGTGAGATATGCGAGGATATCGAGATCTATACCTTTTCGGATAGAATCGCATCGGTCAAGCCGAACCGCGGCTTTGAACTGGCCCATTCTATAAGAACATCGCAGGAACACAGAAGCACGTACCTCGGCAAGGCGATAAGCTGGCTCAACATCAACTCGCGGGCGGACAGACTCGTCATCTTGACGGACGAACAGGCCGGCGACAACGTACCGGCACCGAAATTCGAAAAACCGTATATAATTGATGTCGCATCGTACAGGTACGGAGTTGATTACGATAACTACGTGCATATAAACGGTTTCTCGGAGGCCGTCGTGCTTTACCTGATCGAATACGAGAAATTTATGCGCAACGCGGGGTAGTAGAGTTGTTTCATCAGGGTAGTGTAAGAAACGGTTACTTCATTTGTGCAGGTCCCCGTTTCAGAAATCGTTCTCCCTGATAGTTATAGAGAATCGGTGGTGTAGTCGCAGTTACTTCCTCCTGCGGTTGCTCGTTGGATAAAAAGATACTGTGGCGCTAGTTCCCCGATTGCTAGTATTCGAGATCTGGATTTACGCCAACCAGAAACAAGCAAGATATACGAGAGATGTGGTTGCGAAAGATACGGTTACTTCCTACTTCTTAGGAGAGACGCGGGTTCGAATCCCGTCGCATTGCGTAGTTTAGCGGCCTAAAACACTTCGTTTACTGTATCGAATGTTCACCATATCGTCGATTGCTAAAATACGGTAGCGTACGAAACGGTTCCATCGAATTGTAATCGAGAGGTTGCGGGTTCGAGTCCCGCCCGGCATATTGCCGGTAGCTCAATCGGCAGAGCGCTAAAGCTCCGTTTCAAAATGTTCTCCGTACCAGGCAATTCGAAGAAAAGATCCCGCGCGAAAGTGCGGGGTCTTTTTTTTATCACCGCTTCCACACGCCAGAATAGAAAAAAAGGAGGCAGGCATGAGAGCTTACAAACTGTTTTCAAAGCCAGAAAGCAAATCCCTTTACAGAAAAGGGCTCAACGAAATAGCGCCGAAAGCATCAAACGACGAAATACAATCCGGCTACTTCTGTTTCGCGCGCGAACACATCTTGAGGTTTCTCCCTTATGTGGGGCATAAACCTTACATATCCGAAGTGGAGATCCCTGCGAATGCAAACGTCATCGAGCAGCAGCACTACTTCAAAAGCGACAAAATAATCATCAAGGGAATCAAGCCCTTCGATTGGCTCACCCTCGAGGAGCTTATAAGGGAGGGGGCCGAGTGCAAGGGCGACACTGGAAGAGAATTGCTGATGTGGATACTCAGCGCAGGAAACAAGAAGATGCTCGACGTCTTTGTCTCTTACTCGAACATACGTCTCTTCGAAGAGCCTTACGTGCTCTCTGCTCCTGCGAGAGTGGAGAACGCCGGCATTTTCAAATATCTCTTCGAAAAACCCATCAACTTCTCGCAGAGCTTCTTGATAGACTTCGTGAAAGAGATAATCGGGCGCAACCTCGTTCACCAGCACGAATGGCACGAAGTCTTCAAAACGATCTTTCCGAAAGTCCGTAAGCCGGACGAAATCATGAGACTGTTCGTCGAAGAGAACGAATACGACGCAATACATTGCATACTCAACGATCACAACTACATTCCAAATCCTGAAACCCTGTTCTTTTCGTGGTTAAAAACCTTTAAGTATCAAAATCCTGACTGGAAGGACTCCAGAAGAATATTCTACCTTTTCCTCGTAAAAGTGAAGGACTCTTTCTTCCCGGAAATGCTCGACTATTTTTCGGAAATAGCGCAACTGATCGAAGAAACCAAACAAGAGGTCGGTCCAGACTACGAACGGGAATCGTGGATCGAAAACGGAAAAACCGAAATCAAGTTGACGAAAACGCCAGCAAACAACGAAGATCCAGCGAAAAAAATATGAATTTGTCAGGGCTTTCGAAGCTGTGTCCTACGCGTACACGAACGTCTGGAATGGCTACTAACTATAAGGAGGAGACATGAAGAAAATACTTTGGGTAATTATGTCCATCGAACAGTGCAAGGAATTGGAAGACTCCGTCGAAGCAAAAGCAAGCGATGTTATCAACGATGTGTTCATCGACCAGAACTTCGAAAACTTCGTCCCGTCGGAAGAATTCAGGGCGAAACTGCCAGGACTTTGCCTTGAAAAGCTCGGGTACGAACCGGTTACAGACTCCTGGAATAGCGACGATGAGAACATAAACCTTCTCGAATTGTACACGGACCAGTACGTAATCACGCTAGACGAAGGCGGCATGCCGATCGATATTGTAATAGTCGAACTCTTCGACAAAGAAGTGCCGGTAGCCGAAACCGTACCGGCCGAACAGGAAGCACCGGAACAATAAGCACACGAAAGAGGCCGTCGAAAAGGGCGGCCTCTTCCTTCTAAGGAGGAAACAAATGTCGTATTTCAAACTGTCGATAGAACCGGTAAAAGACGAGGAAATACTGGTAGCGCTTGCGCAAGACTGCAAGCTCACCAAAGATCTCGTCTTGACCAGCAACGCCATATATTCCAACAGGAGAAAGATTCTAAATGAACTCCTCGACAAACTCGTGGCTGAAGAAACGCTTGCAGTACCGAAAGAAGGCGCAATGCGCAAGCTCGACGAGTTCTTGGACCCGGCTTACTACGTCGGATTCGAGGATATCGAAGAGATACTGAAACACGTGTCGAAAGAAAAAATCGAGTCGTATTTCGGAAATCCAGAAAACGTCACAGGCTATGCCGTAAGAGAAAGAGACGGCGACTACGAGGAGATATGGCTCACCGAATCGTCGAAACCTTACGAAGTCTGGACCAACTATTACAGAATCATTTGAGGAGGTCTGCAGAGTCAATCATTATCGAATGAATCGACGCCTTTCGAGGCGTTTTTTATCTTCGATTCCATGCCGCATCATGCTCAAAGACAAACAAAGGAGGCAGAGCATGAAACTCTACAAGTTCTTCAACGAAAATACGAAACATTACGAACTCCAATACAGAGAAGGGCTGAACACGCTACCGCCCGGCGAAGAGTTCGATCCCGACACCCGTTGTACACCTGGCGGCATCTACTTCGCGAGTGAGGAGATATTCCAGTTCATCACTTATGGGCCATGGATATCCGAGATCGAAATACCACCAAACGCAAAAGTCTCCTACGGCAATACGAAACACAAAGCCGACAAAGTGATCGTGAAGAAGTTCCGTAAATTCGACGAAGAAGTGATCGACGAACTCGTGGCACAGGGTGCAAATACGCATAACACCGCCGGAGACGAACTCATAAGATGGTTCATTCGCACGAAAGATGCGAATTTGAGCAACCGCTCGCTGATCACAGCCCTCTTCGAAGAATATCATTACGTGCTGTACACCGCCACGGTCAATTCGTCCTACAACATGCCAAAAGAAAGAGACCATTTAACTAACATTATCAACCATCTGCTCAATCCGCAAAACTACAAAGTGATGACCTTCCTAAGCAGACTGGTGTGCGAAGAGGCGCTTTGCAATTACAAGAACTTCACTAACATGTTCATGGCCTTCGTTCAACACCTTGACAAACAGTCTATAAGGGAAATCTACGGACTCGCCGTCAAAAACCGCAAACGCGACTTCGTAAAAGCAATGTGGAATAAGTACAAGCACGAATTCATGCCTGGCGATCGAGATGAAAAGAATGACTGATTCGGAAAGGCAAAAATTGAGGTACTGGCGAAAGAAAAACTCCGGCGTATGCCCGAAATGCGGTAGTGGAATACCGGATAACAAATACACTTATTGCCAAGCGTGCCTGAGCGAACAAGCCCTTAGAAGGAAAAGCTGCAGGCACGAAAACTCGTCTCCGCGGCATTAAAAAGGAGGTTGCCATGAGGGAAAGAGAACTGGAATTGCTTAAGAAACAGTTCAAAAGCATGCTGCCGGATATAGAAGAAGACTTAGCGAAAAGGGCAAAAGAGCTTCTCATGACCGGCTGCATCTCGGAAAAGGAATACAAAGAGTACCTTGGCGACGGAGACAAGTTCGTGCTCGCCAAGGCGATAATTTCCGCCTTTTTCGACGATAAACCGTATTATCCACCGTCGAACCACAAGTCGCTGACCCTGTTCAAGCGACTCTCGAAGTTTTAATTCGGAAGGGATAAGTTCAATTATGAAGCTGACTAACTCAAGAGAAAGATTCTACAAGTTCTTCTACGGCAATAAAGATTATTCGGGCGTCTCGTTCAAGAAGGGCCTTAACGTGTTCCAGGGAAAGTTCGACATATACGAGCACTCTATGACCAACGGCTTCCACTTTGTCGAATTAGAACACTTCACGGAGCATATTATCTACGGCTCCTCGATAGCCGAAATACTGATTCCAGAAGACGCGATAGTAACCAAATACGGCATCGTGTACAGCGCCGACAAGATCATCGTAACTGAATTCAGGAAATTCGATTTCGACGTTTTCCATGAACTCATGCACTTCAAGCACCTACAGGAAATGAGCGAAATGCAGGATATCGAAAACGTCGTCAGATGGGCCGTCCTGAACGGCGATCACAAAATGCTCGAAGGTATCATGGAATACTATCCAATCTCCAAGATCATGAGAGCAGTAAAACCGTATCTGTACGAGCCGATAGTGAAATTCGACCTTCCTTTAGCCTATATTCTCATTGCAGAGTCTATGTTCATAGGCACAGAATCGCTACAGCACTTCGTAGAAATGTCAAAATGCTCGATCACGATCGCAGCGAGAATATACGAAAACACGCCCGTCGCGACGAGAGGACTTATGATGCTGTATGCAGCGAATCTGGAAGACAAAGAACTCCTGAAAGAGATTTTGAAAGCCGAACAGAAATGCGACGAAAAAGCGGTTCCATATCTTTTGCAGTCGCAGATGTTAATAGAAAGCACGGCAAAGATATAACGCCGGAATCCACGGGCTGCCATTTCAGGCAGCCCTTTTTATTCTAAATCGCAAAAGGAGAGTGGCAAAGATGACGGTTGAAAAACTCCGAAAGGCAATCCGAAACGAAACCGGCGAAGGAATTTCGCTAGACCAGTCAATTTTCTATGCGCTCGGAGACGGAAACGACGAAAAATGGCAGCAAGCGCAAAAACTGGTGCCGCAAAAATGGTTTTCAAAACGCAAAAGAGAGATTGAAACTCTTGCCGAAGAGTACCGCTTCGACGTCCGAACCTTCTCGCTTATCATGTGGATATATGAGCGATTTGGCGAAGCGTACGCTGCGCTTTGAGAAGGAGGCAAAAAATGAGAATAACCGCGAAATCGTACTTCTCTGGCGCCGGCGGAATGGACCTCGGGCTTTCCATGGCAGGAATAGACATAATCCAGAGCCTCGAGATAGATCCGAAATGCGTGGCTACGATGAACATGAATTTTTCGCATGCGGTGATAAACCAGGATATATGCGATGTTCTGGTGAAACCGCAGGCACACTCCGACGTGATGGTTTTCACTTTCCCATGCACGAAGTATTCTTCGGCGGCAGATATAAACGGCACGAGAACAGGCGACGACCTGTTTCTCCACGCCTTCAGGCACGCCGCTCTAGCGGCTCCTGAAATCTTCGTAGTGGAGAACGTTCCAGGCATGAAAAAGTTCCCCGTCGTGATGGAGGCTTTCCAAGAGTTGCCTGGCTACTACGTAACGGTTTTCTGCCCTGTAGATGCACTCGACTGTGGATTACCTCAGAGGAGAGAACGGCTAATAATGATAGGTTCCCGTCGGCCTTTTTCGCCCGAACCACCACGCTGTGCTTCCAAGATCAAACTCAAGGAAATACTCGAAAAGGATGTACAGGTCGAAGTGCCGGAATACGTAATCAAACGCCTCGAAGGGAATTACAGAGACAGGCCTATAATCTCCGATCCTGAAGATCCCGATTCGTATGCCCCTACGTGCGTAGCCCATTATTCGAAAGACAGAGGCACCCGAATGGTAAAAGATCCAAAAAGCCAATTAGGCTGCAGGCCTTACACGGTGCGGGAATACGCCAGACTACAGGGCTTCCCCGACAACTTCATCTTCGTAGGTTCGGAATCCGACGCCTATCGAATGATAGGTAACGCCGTGGCAGTCCCTATGGCAGAATGGATAGGACGAGAAGTCGTCAAATACTTCAGTTGAAAGGAGAATCTTTATGTACGAAGAAGAGATATTCTTCAGATTGCACTACGAATCGTACGACGTCGATATGATAGTCGCGTCGATTCCAGAGAACTGCAAACTGCCCGAGATAGTGGAAGCGCTGTCGAAACCGGCGATGTGTATTCCAGTGTCATATCCCGGCCTGCCGCGTATCATAAACAACTGGTTCAACTTCGATACCGGAGAAATCGTCCCTCTTTCTAAATTCGTGCAGGACAAGATCGACAAAGCCATAGACAACCTGCCGGTCCAGGCGCAGCGGTCCTACTACGAAGAGATCTGCGAAAAGGCACTGTCGAAGAATTTCACCATCGCCGGTCTCTCGAAAGCGATGCTCGAAGACGAAGGATTGGCCGAAGATAGATTGAAAAACTACGTCTTCTCTGTACTGGATATCGCGCTGGGCCACAAGAATCCGCCTAGAACCATAACGGAGAGAGAAGCGAAAGACGCGCTCGACGAAGGTCTCATATTGCCGGAAGATATTTTCGGCACAGTCTGCGTAATAGAAAGAGAGAACGCGCAAGCACTAACCTTGTGCTTCAGAGGAGGAAACAATCCATATTCGGTCATCTACATTCCAGACACAACCGCTATGGATACCCGCAACGCGCAAGAAAGCCGCAACGCCTTTCAAGAACTATACGATAGAGCTTATTACTGCAAAGAAGACGAATTACACGCCATTCTCGACAGGGAGAGAACATATTTCGACATCGACGACACTCTCTTCGACAAATTCAAGAAAGCAGTAGAGGATCATCTTACGCGAGAAGTCGAATTTTAAGCGCCACGCATAGCAGGATAATCGTCTCGTACCAGAGAATTATCAGTCGGTAAGTCCCTGAAAGGTAACTCCTTACGGGTCCCCGGCACCGCCGCTTGGGCGAACGCTCCGCAGCCTGGCTGTGTAGCGGGTTGAAATCCCGCCGGAGCGGTTAGATTCTCGAATCGAGGAGTCGCTATGAGAGAAGTCGATGTTGCAAAGCCAGTCGTTGCTTACATGGAAGACTACAAATGGGACGTTTACAAGGAAGTCCCGTGCCATTCCGGCGTAGCAGATATCGTCGGAGTGTTGGACGGGCGCATCTGGATAGTAGAAACTAAAACGAGCCTGTCGGTGCAACTGATAGACCAGGCGATATCCAGAAGACAGGTGGCCCATTACATCTCAATAGCGGTTCCTAGACCGAAGAGGTATTCGTACAGCCCGTCGATCGAGCTCGTGCTTGACCACTACGGAATTGGTCTTATAACCGTGCGCGGCGAGGAAGTGAACATCGACAAACAGGTAAAACTCTTCAGGCACGTATCGAAGGACAAACAGTCGAAGCTCCTCGCTTCGCTCAGGCCGGAGATGAAAGACAACGAGGCCGGTTCGATAGGCGCAAAAAGATGGACGTCGTTCAAGAGATTCCGCTCGAGAGTCGTGGCACTCGTCGAAAAGAATCCCGGCATAGCCCCTCGAAAGCTCATACAGATGATGCAGCCAGATATACACTATCACACGGAAAGCACGGCCCTGCATTGTCTCGTCCATTATATACGCAAAGGAATAATAAACGAAATAATACTCGTCAAAGAGAAAGGAAAGCTTAGACTTTTTCCATGCTCCGTGGCGGAATAGGCAGACGCTATCGTGGCCGATAGGTCAGAATGTTAAAGGTTCAGCCGGAAGTTGACGCAGTCATCGGGCGTGTATTTCAATGGCAAGATACTGATTCTCGCAGAGTCAGGGTAGTGGGTTCGATTCCCACCGCGCCTGCCAGCCTGATAAGCTTTTGAATCTCGCGGCAGGGAAGACCGTCGAGTGCTTTATTTCAGGATGCAACCTGCGCGCCGTTTTTTGTCCGTTTCGGCGGACGCGGGCCAAGAGGAACGGACACGTTGTGAACAACAAGCCCCGGCGAAAAGCCGGGGTTATTCATCGAAAGGAGTGATTTTATGAACGTACTACTGAACGCTTCGAAAATCGACGACACCGGAATGATCGAGGTTTACAATCAGGCGAGAATTATCGCAGCGAATGGCAGCTTCATGCTCCACACCACGGTTAACTACACGAACGGAAGCGAACCGTTAGAAGAAGATATCATCTTTCTGGAAAACGAAGAAACCAACAAAAACGCGGCCAAGAAAATAGCTTCGCTGTTCGACTTCTTCGACTTCGAGGAGGCCTCACTTGTCACCTTCGAAAGGCTCGGGAACCGCACTGAATATGCGATAGAGTTCAGAAAAGACCTCAAAGGCAGCATAGAGATGCACAGGTACACGCTCGCGATCTATGACTGCGACGGAAGAGAATTTCTGGAATTGCCCGAGTTCAAAGAACTCATCGCAAGGCTTTCCTCGAAAATCGTTAGTTCCTTCGTTCCGAATGCCGCATGAAGCTTTTTAAGCAACTTCCAGCACGCTATGCTTTATGAAACAGGGCATGTTTGACCACCTCAGACACGGGAGAAGGAAGATGAGACTGAAAACAATAGTCAAAAGGTTGAACCAAGCACTTGAAGCCGATCCGAAAGCGGTAAGAGAACTCGTCAACATCTACGTCGAATGCGGCAAGAACCTGGCTGCCGAGACAGAGATCCTCGTGAAGAAAAACGGAGACAGGCTCTTCGTGAGAATGCTAGGTTTCCTCAACGGAATAGTGAGAACGAGAAAACAGCCGATGATAATAGCGCTTTGCGATACGTCGGGCAATATTCGCCGCTTCAAACTCGAAAGCAGATAGGAAAACATCGAACCGGCACCGCTCGTGGTAGTGGTGTCGGTTACTTTTTCTGAAGGAGGCATTTCTATGAAGGCAGATATGAAAAGTAAGAAATCCATGTTGGACTTCCTCTCTAAGCACGAGGAACACCACGAATTCAATTCGCCGCACGCGTACTCCCACTGTGTCAAGATAATAAGCATCTTCGACGGCAATACCCTTGGCGCTGCACAGGACAACTTCGACGAGTTGTACGACCTTTTCGAGTCGCTAGTCGATGACTTCGAGAAGAACAACCACGGGCTCAAGATCTTTCAGACAGGGAGAATGGGTGGTCACATCGAACTGTACGAAGACATAAACACGTCCGGATACAGAAGATACCACCCAATACAGCACATAAGCAAGTCCGAAGCCGATTACCCGGAAGAATACGACATGGAAGACTTGAGAGAAATAGTGAAAAAGGTAAAGGCGTTCGACGCCTTCTACGACGAGTTGCGCAAGGAACTCAACAAATACGCCGAGGAGTTGAAGAGTCATGCCGAGGCTTGACACGAGATACGCCGCCGATATTTTCATCACCAACTGCGGTGGTTCTATACTCTGGCTCGAGACGGACGGCGAAAACGCGAAGATACAGGAAGAGACGAATCTTGCAGGCGAAGCTCCGAAGTTCGGGAGGATCTATACGCGACCGGTCTTGTACGACGGAGATAAGGCATTCATAAACTTCCGAGGGAGAAAACGTTACATGGAGGAGTTCTACGACAGACAGTGGGGACGATGAGCGGGGCCGAAAGGCTTCGCTCTTTTTTTAACTAAACTCGAACAGGTTAATATCCATTAAAACAATTCAAGGAGGTTTACACAATGAAGATCGAGTCCGACCTGCTTTTGCAAGCGATAAACGCGATAAGAAAACCGCAACTCAAGGAACCTTTGATTCCCACTTTCTTCGTTATGATATCCGGCAACGTTCTTACACTCGCCAGGCGCATCAACGGTTGCACGATGGTTAAAAGACTGGTCGGAGCGCCGGAGCCGAACGACTTAGAGAACGTATATCTCAGCCTGAAGGAAAGCAACGCGTGCGAGTACCTCGCGACGCTCAAAAATGAAAATATCAACTTCCGAACCGGATACGATGCGATAACTATTTCAAAAGGCAGGAGTCGCCTCTCTCTGGAGACGAGGAGCGATCACGACGAACGCATGAGGGAGAAGATAGGCAATATAGACCTCGCCAGCAGCAAGACATTCGCGATAGAAAACACCGGCGATTTTGTGTCCAAGATGAAACGCGCGACCGTGTTCGTTGGAAGGAACGCTTTCGATCAATTCAACAAGATCTGCTTCAATCCCTGCGAGAGAGTGCTGTATTCTACCGACGGGTTCAGGCTCAACAGGAACCGCTTGTCCACCGGTACTATGCCGGAAAACGTCGCGTACGAGCCGCACGAACATATAATGATCGGCTACGACATTGCGCCGGCATTCATCGAACTCTTTTCCTGCACGAAACGCATAGTCTGCTCTTCTATCGACGGCGGCGTAGTCTTCAAATCCAGCGACGGAACGGGATATTCGGAGGCCATCGCATTCGACAATCCTTCCAATCCGTCGGTCCCTCCCTTCCACAACATACTGAACATCAAACCGGAAGCCTATATCACTGTTAACACCGAGCTGTTCAAGGAAGCCGTGAAGAGGGCGAAGATAATGAGCGGCGATGACTACAAGGTCAATCTGCTGGTCACAAGGCGTCAATTGTTCGTCTATTCGGAATTCACCGGCTCTTTCGTAACCGCGATTGAGGCCGAGATAAGCGAGAAGGACTACAACTTCTTCTTCGAAAATTGCGGCAAGATCAATCCGGCCTTTGTAGTCCTGGTAAACGGAAGGTACATAACCGACACGTTGCCGACGACGGAGAAAGTCACTTTCGGGCTCGCGGGGAAAACAGATTCGAGCGGTATAACCTACACGATTGTCGTCGATAGCGGCACGGAAACGAACGTGGTTATGCCGATACGCGCTGTCGATTACCCTCTGAAAGAGAAAGAGAAGTGCGTCGAAGAAATGGAGGCGGCATGATGAAAAGCGAGACGGAAACGTTTGCTGTAGAACTCGAAGTCATCTATTACTACTCCGATTGGGACGACGACTTCGTCCCGGCGGCATACGAGCTGAAATCGGACGTCGGTTACGTGAAAAACAAGGATACTTTTTTCCACTTCCTCTCGATGGCCTTCGCGTCAAGAAGAACATTCGACGAAAATAACTGCACCTGCGCGAAGATCAACACCGGCTTCCTCGTTCCTTTGAACCTGTTATTCAACTTCTCGGGCGGAACTTTGAAATCTGTCCAGCACGTCGTCGGAGAGATAGAGCATGTCGCCTATTGCAAGAAGCATTTCGCATATTCGCCCTTCAAATTAGGCGCGTTGAGCAGCGCGGATAACGATATAGAGAAAGAGATAGACTTCGCAATCCACTCGTCGGTCATGTACATACAGGAATACGACAGATTGAATTTAACATCAAAGGGAGGCATAGCGGCATGAGCTACGAAGAGAAACTCATCGATATAATAGTGTCTATGCTAAACAATTTCTCGAATTTCGACGATCTTCCGGAACCTTCGAAAAACAAGGCACTTCTCGTCTGGAAGAGGCTGGAAATGTTCAAGCTGAACGAGTTGAAAGCGCACGTGGTAGAAAACGGCGAACTTTCTATATTCGAGACGATAGGCTACGAAACGCCACTCACGTTCTCCATGAATGGAGTTCCGCAATACCCGAAAGGCACAACGGTCGTTATCGAAGGGTTCTGCGTAGATACCGACGTAATACCAATAAATAAGCCGGTTTCGGCGTTCTATACTAACATCGAAGTCTTATTCCAGGAGGATAAAAATGCTGCTTGAGGGAAATTTCGTACCGTTTGAAGAACTGCCGCAAATTGTAAAAGAGGCATACGACGTCGAAAACGTCGCGCTCCTCTTCAAGGAAGCCGCCGAATCTAAAGAAGACGAAATGCCTAAAGAGAAAGAACTGCTCAACAAACTCATGGAGAAGATAGGCCACAAACTGCCGCATATAAGTCCGCCGGAAATTTTGCAGGCCTCAAGCGAGATTCCGGAACTGGAAGCTCTCCTCACGGAGAGAGCCACGTACAGAACAATGCTCTACCTTCTCGATACGTCCGGTACGATACCGCAGACGATAGGTTTTGCCCCGCGGGACAAGGTAATAATTCACAACTAAGCATACGGAGGTAGTAATGAACAAGATCATTTTGTCGGGAAACGTAGTGAACGATCCAGAATTGAGCTTCACAAACAACGGAAAACAGATGGCAAAGTTTGCGATTGCCAACAACGATGCAAGGAAATTCGACAAAAATGCGGAAGCGCTTTTTATCAACTGCGTCGCGTGGGACAAGACCGCCGAATTCATGGGCAACTACTGCAAGAAAGGCACGGCGGTGATAATCGAAGGCTCGCTCAAGATCAACAAATGGCAAGCAAGAGACGGCGCCAAGAAGGAATCGACAGTCATCAACGTCACCGCCGTCGAGTTCGCTCCGTCGAAATCGTCAAAACAGGCGACGACCGACGAACCTCTCTTTTGACAAAGCCCGGGGTTGACAGCCCCGGGTTTTGAAGGTTTATCATGCGTGAGAGATGCCCTAACTGTTCGAGATACCTGCGAGGAGAAGACGTTATCTGCCCCAAATGCAGAACCACCATCGAAGGATTTTCCCGGAGGAGATTGTAAATGCACGACTTGGTCATACACGGCGATTGCCTGGACGTACTGTCCGAACTCGAAGAGAACTCCATCGACTCAATAGTCACAGATCCGCCTTACGAGATACAGTTCATGAACCGGTCCTGGGATTCCACGGGCGTCTCGTTCAGCGTTGAGCTCTGGNCGAAATGTCTCCGGGTGTTGAAACCTGGTGGCCATCTCATCTCGTTCGGAGGCGTGAGAACTGCGCACAGGATAACCTGCGCGATAGAAGACGCCGGATTCGAAATCCGCGACATTCTCATGTGGCTATTCGGTTCGGGATACCCAAAATCGCACGATATATCGAAAGCGATAGACAGAGAACTCGGCCATTCAAGAGAGAAGGTCGCGATCCCTTCTTCGCAGGTAAGAAATCCGAAAAGTATAAACGGCGGTACCGGAATCGACGGAGGCGACCGCCCGTGGATGCAAAAAGCCATGGAGACCGGCTACCATGAAATGGATTCCAACGTGCCATCTTCGCAGGAAGCCAAAATGTGGCACGGCTGGGGAAGCGCCTTGAAACCAGCGTACGAACCGATAATAATGGCACGCAAACCACTGTCGGAAAAGAACCTCGCGCTGAACGTACTCAAGTGGGGAACCGGCGGCCTCAACATCGACGCTTGCCGTATAGATCACAACGAGAAGCCGAAAATAGTTACGCGAAAGGCGGAAGACCATTTCTGGACAGGCAAAAAACCCATAACGAAGCCAGAACTTCACACCGGAAGATGGCCGGCGAATCTTCTACTCGACGGTTTCTCAGCGTTCATGCTAGATGAACAGACAGGCACGCTCAAAAGCGGGCTTATGAAAAAAGGGACTACGCGCCTGAACAGCGAAGGAGAAGGAAAAAACACCTACGGTTATATGTCCTCCGACAAAGTGAAGAACGACACTTACGGAGATTCCGGAGGCGCAAGCAGGTTCTTCTACTGCGCCAAAGTCTCGCCGAAGGAGAGAACTGCCGGTCAGAAGGTAGATAACAAGCACCCGACAGTCAAACCGATAAACCTGATGAAATACCTCATAACTCTCGTAACGCCGGCCTGCGGCCTGGTACTAGATCCGTTCTCCGGAAGCGGCTCGACGCTAATAGCGGCTGCGCTTGGAGGATTCCACTTCGTAGGAATCGAACGGGAAGAAGAATACGTGAAGATAGCGCGGGCGAGAATAGCGGAATTTGTACTAGACACTACCGTTAACGCCCAAGGAGGAACATGAAAGTAAAACTCGAATTGACAACTCTAACAGCTTCATCGCAAACGCCCTTAGAAACGCAGGAAACGATTCTCGTAGAAGCAACAGGCGTCATAATCACTCCGTACGATTCGATTCCAATGTCCGGCGAAGCGATAAACTGGATTCTCGAAATGATATATTCCGCAACAGACCAGTCGGAACTTCCGCAATTCGAACACGAAGCGGAAGCCTTTGGGGAAGGGGCAGAAACTTTCTCGTTCACCGAGTGGAGAATCGACATGGATATCGTCAAGAAAGAAGCGAAGAACATTTCGATACACAGGAGCTGACCGATGGGAAGCTTCACGAAAGTCAAGGTAACGAGTCGCGGTACGCCGCAATCCACGAGACTCTTCATCGACGGCGTAGAGATCCACGACGTCTCCTTGATCGAGCATGTTCAAACGGCATGCAAACAGCCGGAGATTACGATCGTGATTCGCGGAAGACTCGAACTCGAAATCGAACAACCGAAGATCCTGCTCATGGCAACGCCAGACGAATACGAATTGGCGCTCGCTGTTGCGGCGATGATGAACAGTTGCAACAACTGCGTAGGCATCGTCTTCAACGGGTACGCTTACGAAGCAATAGTCGAGGAAAATCCGCCGCTCTTCTCCATCGACGGTCCCATGTCAACTATCGAACAGCCGGTCTGCAAGCTCTCGGATATACACCAGCTCGCGTCGTTCGTAATAACAGATAACAAACTGACCGAAAAACTCGACAGTAACGATATCTATTTCTACCTCGACCGTCCGTCAGGAACAATGAGAGCCATGTTGACTCTCAGGCGAGGGGTAGTGGATTCGTGTAAAAAGGAGGACAAAATATGCCAAAACCGGTTCAGCTTATTGGAACCCTGATAGTCAACGGTATCGAACAGTGCGCCAAAGAAGACGGCCAGACGAGGATAGTCGGATACGACTACAAGGCCAAGAACATCTCCTACATTCCGCCCTCCGGCTACTTCGTGCCTCCGGAAACCTTCGAGGACGATATGACCGCGGCGATAGCCAAATGGTGTGAAATGAACGGGAAACCGAAACCCGTACTCGAAGACAGGCCTATCGAAGAACCGAAGCCGAAGAAGATCACCAAGTATATGAAGATCAACGTATTCAACTTCCACGCGGTGATAAACGACGGTGCAATAAGTATAGTGTACGTTTTCGACGACGATTTTGCGGTCGAAATTTAATCGCCGTCACGAGAACTATACTTCCTTTGTGAAAAACAAATACAGAAAACCAACGGTGGCCGCCCCTTGAGGGCGGTCCGCTTTTAAGGAGGTAAATATGCCGTATTGTAAGGTTTGCGGGAGACCACTGAAAGACGAAGAGAGNATCAGGCGAGAGATAGGCCCTGTTTGCTTCGCTCAAATCAAAGCGAGTTCGGAGACGAAAGAGATCGTGCCGCTGCCTGTTCCCGGCGAGTTTGAAGGGAACATCGTGCTTACCAGAGACAAGGAAGGCATCGCGATGACAAACGTGCCGAGATTCAAGATTTTTCACAGCCCCGACGGCTACGAATGGGGATACTCCGGCTCCGGCCCGGCCGATCTCGCGCTCAACATACTCCTCCTCTTCGTGGAAGAGAGCGAGGCCTACAGACTGCACCAGCAATTCAAATCGCAGTTCGTCGCTTCGATGCCCGAGGAGGGCGGAATCATAGAAAACAAGGACATAAGGAACTGGCTGGCAAAACAGACTGAATTGTGGGAGGTAGAGAAATGAGCATTTTCGAAAGGTTTTGCACACTTTTGCCGTCGCTAATAAAACGCGGAGTCGAAGTCACGGTTTTAACGTTCTCGGACCAGTCGAGCATAATAGTTGACATGCCGGCAGTCAAAAAGGTTTATTCATACCACTTCTCAAAAGATTTCAAACTCGAAGACGTTACGGTATGCAACACGGAAACTCATGATTGCTACTGCATAGCTCCGCGCTCCCTGGCACCGCGTATTTACTTCACATCGAAGAGGGAGGCTGCGTCAACGACCCACGGCAAAAGCCGGGAGCTAGTAGCTCTTGTTGACTAGCCTAAGTGTTTCGGACACTACGTTACCGACAAATGTATAGGCACCGTAGGATGCGTTCCCAAGTCTTACGCTCTGCGGTTGGTGGTTAAACAGTCCTGATGGGTAGGGACAGTACTGCTAACGAGAAACTGTCGGATAACATTGGCGATGGGAAGATTACTCCGTAAGGAGGTAGGCTATATGTTAGCCTACACGGAGCTGGAGAAATCCAGCTCCTTACCACTATGTGAAAGGAGGCAGGCGGCTTCCTCCCCACAGCTAAAGCAGGGGTCTCCGCCGATTAATACGATGAAGCGAATGCTGTACCTCTTCACTTCGGGAAAACTCTTGAGGATGAACAACACTCTTGTCTTCGAGAAAGAAGATGGAAAGAAGGTTCACCTTCCAGTCGAGCAGACGGATTCCATATGTGCTTTCGGAGAACTCGACCTGAATAAAAGGGTTCTCGAGTTCCTTACACAAAAACAAATCCCCCTCCACTTCTTCAACCGATACGACTACTATTCGGGGACATACTATCCAAGGGAACACCTCAATTCCGG
>Ga0067045_1003139_pt1 | contig 28694 bp, 24 predicted proteins | sample TerdegcTABiofilm_FD_59184 | JGI IMG/M metagenome (GOLD analysis project Ga0067045, IMG submission 59184) | Combined Assembly of (Gp0054472, Gp0054536) Wastewater bioreactor microbial communities from Singapore -Terephthalate degrading...
GCCAACAGGGATAATAGGGTTCCCCCCCCCCCCCCCGGAAATGTCTTCCATTTCGTCTCCCGGAATCCGGAGGAAGGCATCCACTGCGCGCGGGTCGAACTGCCGGCCCGATGACTCTAACAGTTCTTCCCGCGCCCGCTCTGGAGTGAGCGCCTGCCGGTAGGGCCGGGCGGAGGTCATGGCGTCGTAGGCATCGGCCACCCTGATGAGGCGCGCCAGGAGCGGAATTTCTTCTCCCGCCAGGCCGTCAGGGTAACCACCGCCGTCGTAGTCTTCGTGGTGGTGGCGTACGGCAGCAATAACGGCCGCCGGAAATCTGGTCGGCTCCAGAATCCTGGCCCCCACTTCGGGGTGGCCCTGAACCTCCTTCCTCTCTTCCGCGCTTAAGGAACCCGGATTGAGAAGAATGTCTTCCGAGACCCCGATCTTGCCCAGGTCGTGCAGGAGCCCCGCCAGGTACACCTGTTCCTGTTCTTCGGCGCCGAGTCCCAGCAAGCGGGCGCACGCCCGCGCCCACCTCGCCACCCGCACGGAATGACCCTTTGTGTAAGTGTCCTTGGCCTCCAGCGCCGCCGCCAGCGCCTGCACGGCACTTAAGTAGTACTCCCGCAGCAACGAGTAAAGGCGGGCATTTTCCAGCGCCAGCCCCAGACTGGTTCCCAGGGTAGTCAAAAATACGGTTTCGTCTTCGGTAAAGGGTACACCTCCCGGCCTGCCCGCTACGGTGAGCACGCCCGTTATCTTGCCCCCTACGGTAAGGGGTACAGCCATCGCCGGCCGCCTTTCTTCAGGCGTGAGCCCATGGGGACGGCTGTTGAAGTGTGCCGCGCGGGCCTCCCGTTCAACGGCGGCGATTATTTCGCCCGCGGGCACGGCGCGGAACTCGGGGCAGGACTCTACGGTGGCCACCGTTTCGCCTGCCGTAACCCCCGGTGTAGCCTCGCTCAGCATTACCACGGATCCGCTGGTGGCGCCGGTCAACTTCAGTACTTCCTCCAGGGCCTGCCGCGCCACTTCGGTAATCTGGAGGCTGCCGGAGACCGTGCGGCTGAATTCAAAGAGGGCGGTAAGCTCGTCCACCTTCCTCTGGAGTTCTCGTTTGGTGTACACCAGGCCAGCCACGGTGTCCGTTACCGACCGCACCAGCCCCACGGCAGACCGGAGCCGCTCTTCCGACCAGATGGGTAATGCGCTGGCCGCCGCCTGCAGTTCTCCTGGGTCAAGGCCCATTTCCCGGGCCAGATGCTCCACCGCGTCTTGCGAGAGCGGTTGCAGGGCCACGTTGCCGACCATGACCACGGCCGCGATTTCGCCGGCCACCCGCAGGGGAACCGTCAGATGCACCAGCCCGGCGTGGCAGGTGTGGAGAACCTCGTGGCCGGCTTCCACAGCGGCCTTAGCGGAGAGCAGGCGGCTCCTGGCACACCTGGCCCGGCCTTCCGGGCTGGTGTTGAGCAGGGCGCAGAAGGAAGACAGGTTGGATATTTTGGTCAGCGGGCGCCCGTCCGGGTAGGTGACCAGAACCGCTATTCCCGTTGTCCTGCTCATGTTTTCTTGAAGTTCCTGTAAGCCGGTTTCTTTAAGCTCTTGGTAGTACACAGGGCAAACACCTTCCTCGTTCACTTGAGCCGGCGGCCGTAAAGCTGTCTACGGCCCCGTTTTCTCCGGGTTGCTCGACTCGGCCGCGGATTTCCCGGCTTCCTTTTCCAGGGCCGCCAGAAGTGCCCGCTCGTCCGGCCCGTCCTCCGGGAAAACGGCCACCCGGAAGCCGGCTTCGCCCGCGCCAGCCCTGGCCAGCACCTGACTGACCTTCTTGGCCACCACTTCCGCGCCCTGCCGGGACGTCAGCGGCAAAATCAGCGCCAGACTGCCGCCGGGAAAGGGCAGGCAGCCGTCGGTCTCGCGCAGGACCGCAGCGATCTTCTCCCGCAGCCCATCAAGGCGCTCCCACCCCCATTCGAGCGGTAACAAAACCCTCAGGAGGGAAAGGACGGTGTTGGCCCGCCTGGCGCGCTTTACTTCCTTGCGCACCTCGGTTTCGAGCCGGGCCTGCAGCTCGGCCGGGGGCGGGCCGGGTGTCTTCAAGGGACCTATTATGCGGGCAACCCTGTCCAGCAGGGCTTCGTCCGTAAAGGGCTTGAGCAGGTAGTCGATGGCACCGAGCTGCACCGCCCGGCGCACGTCCCCAATATCCGCGGAGATGCTTAAGATCATCACCGGCACCCGTGCCGTCGCTTCGTCCCGGCGCAACCGCTCCAGAGCCGCCAGGCCGTCCATCCCCGGCAGGCGCAAGTCCAGAATCACCAGGTCGGCCTGCGCCACCGCCTCCGTTGCGGCGAGCAGGTCCTCCGCCCGCCGCATTTCAATCACCTTCACCCCGCGAGCCGAAAGGGCGTTGCCCACCCTCAGGCGCACCAGGTGCGAGTCGTCGACTACGATCACCCGCTTCCCGCCGCTCAATTTATACCTCTTCCTCCTTTATTCTTTTTAGCAAATCTGGCTTAAAAACCTTTTGCAAAGAAAAATTGATTATTATAAACTCGCAAAACTCCCGAACTGTTTAGTTTTACCAGAACCCCGTCATTTTTACCGATGAGTTCTTTTGATTGCTTACCGATCTTTACAACCACTCCTTCATAGCACTTTCCAAGCCAGATCAATCCTTTTTCACCGGCTTCAATAATTGTCTTTACACCAATTTCTGTACCGGCTTCTCCGATGAGGACATTCCCACCAGCGATCACTCGCCCACCGCGCAGTTCACCATTTATCCTTACGCTGCCGCCGGCTGAAACATTGGAATTAAAGCAACCCCCACCTCTAATGACAATGTTTCCCGTAGCAGAAATATTACTGTTTATAACTCCTGCAACGTTGACATTAGAGCAGCGGATTTTCCTGGTAGCAAAGTATTTTTCTGCGCTGTAAATGTCTTCTGCTATTGCATGCAAATCGCTGCTTGATTTAAAACTGTGTGGTTCTTTAAGAATTCGTGAAAGGCGTGAAATTATCTTCTCCAAAATTTCAGACATATCAACGTAAAAGAGATCTTTGAGACTAGAAATCTGCCTTAAAGTTTCCGGCAAGTCAGTGAGTTTCTTTTCAAATATAAGTTTCAGAAGATAGCCGCAGCTTATATGTTTTACTTTTTCATGAGATTGCAGCAGGTTTAAAATGTCAGTTATTTTTTTAATGTCTCTGATTGCTTTCTTAAAACATTTGTAAGCCAAAGACAGTGTATTCTCATCTATTCCGGCGTGAACAGTGCTATTAATGGTATTACCCTCAATCCTAATATGGTCGTAAGCAAGAATTGTAGCACCTGAAACGACACCGTTGACTGCCAGCATACCAGTTGTTTTGACGCTAGCTGACTCTTTGACGTTACCGCTTATGACAAGTAAGGTGCCGTTAAAAAAAACGCTACCAGTACTTGCCTCTACATCCTTATCGTATACGAATACGTCTTCCACATATATGTGATAAGTTTGTGCGGATCTGATTACTACTGGCCGGGCACCACCTCACCGAATACATTAAGGCCGGGGCGACCCTGCTCACCGGGGTATTTTATAGCCAGCAGTGTACCTTTGTCAACGCAGATCAAATTTTTTATGCTCAGGTAGTCTACTGTGCCATCCTCTTTAACTAGAGGAGTAGGACAGGTTTCGTCATGTTTAAATAAAATCTCTACCCTTTCATCAATAGAGGGTTCTGGCCTATATCCTTCAGCAATTACCTCCCTAACCGGTTCATTGCTCATTGTAACCTGAACGATTTTACTGAAGTCAATGCCTGTATTAACATTTTTTTCATGCAATAGCTTATGCACTTCATCTACTGTCAACGGACATTCGCTTATTTTTTTCTCCCTGGCTTTTATGAGAAGTCTGTTTTTAGGAGAACATTTAACGAGTTCATACTCCTGTACAATAGTGGGTTCGATGCTCAGGTATGCAGACATCTTATCGGCTGAGACGTCAATTGAATATTTCCCTGGCTTCCTTTGGGTTAAGGTTCTTATTTCTATCTTATCGGTGGATAATACTTCCCTCCATCCATTGACTTTTTCACCATTGATAAACAGTTCAACCCCTTCACTTGGCGCAATGGCAGCTTGCCTACCACCGGGTAAGGGATCTAATACATATACTTTTCCATTTTCAACCCATGCCCTTCCATCATTGGGCAGTGCTTCTACTTCCTGATCAATTGGTTCATCGGACGCTTCCATATTTGCTGCTGAGTCTGACTCACCTTCGACCTCTTTTAATACCCCTTCTATAAGTTCCAGGATATCTTTTTCTAAAAGCATGACCACCATTTCTCAGCCGGTGGCATAGAATCAATATAATAATTGTTAATTTATGGTATTTACTCTAAAATTTCTACATTAAAGGAACTCGCTTTTCTTTGTTTTATATTGGTTTATTGCTATTTCGAGTGGGTAACGCTCATTTCATGCCGGTGAAATCCATTCTCAAGGCATCGGGAGCCGGCTTAAGTACTGCTTACCCAAATGTTGTCGCTGTTAGCAACTAATTTTACATCTACCTACACAAATTAACGAGGAGCCGCAAAGACTTTGCTTTGTTATGTTATCTCACGATGGGTGCCTTTGTCTTAAGCTAAACCACGTTCAAAATGCTACTCTTAAGCCCTGTCTCTAATTATCAGAGGTTTCTTCCACTCCGGGCGATAGCTTTTCAGCGGCTGCGGCAGTATGCTCAGCTACCTGCTGGTATTTGGCAAAGGCTATGGCCTGTCTGCGCTGAGCTTTCTGTTTCTTTTTCTCAACTGCAAACCCTAAATTTTTGAGCAATATCGCACCGATGCGAACGTGCTGCTTCATCTCTTCGCAATCACCTTTTTTAGTATATTTATTGCGGGATTTAAGCAACCGATCGGAAACACCAATTTTGCCGATGTCGTGCAAAAGTCCCGCCTGGTAGAAATTCATTAACTCTCTTCCTTTTAGCCCCCAGGTTTTTGCCAGGTGCATTAAATGGTTTGCCACATTACGGCTGTGATCTGCGCTCATGCGGTCCCTGACCTCCAGGGCAAAAAATAATGCCATTGTAAGTTCCACTATAAAGCACCCCTCTATCTCTCCAAATATCTTTAATCAGTTTCCATCACCACTTTTCCCAAAACAAAAGCAGGTACAGGCGGTGTTCAAAAGATAAAAGTACCACCCGTACCTGCCGAAATTTTTACCGGAGCAAAGCAAATACTAAAAAGAGCAACGAGAAAATAAAAAGAAAGCCCTTCGAACGTGTATTTAAAATATCGATTGTTATTAAGGTAGGAGGAGGTATCCCCCCCCGCACGCGAGAAGGGCCCGTCTTGTAATAACCTTGTCAAGACTAACTTTTCTTTTTTATGCCCCGACACCAACATCATCTCTCAATCAAAAGGAATGCATCAGGAAAATTTTGTTTTTCAAATCGTTTGATATTATTTATTTGACATCCTTCTTCATTTTCCTCCAAAGAGCCAGTCGATAAACCCTATTTAGCCCTCTAACCAGATTGGACAGATAGTCTTAAATCTGATACATTCAGGCGGGTGATAAAAATGACCAGAAAACAGTACACACCAGAGCAAAAATTACAGATTATACAGATTATTAAGGAAGCTCTTGAAACCGGCAATGCATCCATTGTTACCAGGAGATATGATATCTCAGCCAGTCTGGTTGGTAAATGGGTCAGACGATACAAAAGAGAAAGAAATGATGTTCCTGGTGGAGAAAAACAGCAGAAAACCTGCAACAAATACCCTGTTACCATTGAAGAACACAAGAGAATGATTTCTGAAAACGAAAAGCTTAAAAAGCTGCTCGGAGAAAAAGAACTGGAAATTGAGATACTCAGAGATTTATTAAAAAAAACGAACCCAAACTTGCTGATAAAATAGAAATTGCAAATAAATGGATAGCCAGAGGATACAGAATATCGCTTGTTTTAAAAATTCTCGGAATAAACCGTTCCACTTATTACCATAACCTGTATCACAGAAATAAAGAATACATCCGGGCAGGCGGTCGGCCCAACTCTCACTGCACATTAACCAGTGACGGCAGCATTGTCAGCAATGAGCAGGTTAAGGAATGGATCTGCGAATTAATCCAGGACGAAGGTTTTGCTTACGGCTATTTAAAGCTCACTTACTGCCTGCGAAAAAATTTCAACCTGGTCATCAACAAAAAGAAGGTATTTCGTTTATGCAAAGAACTCCAGGTGTTGAGGCCACAGAAGAAGATAAGAATCAGACACCCCACGAAGCTGGCACGCAACCGGGTTATCACAGGTCCCAACCAGCTATGGGAAACAGATCTAAAATACGGTTACATTGCCGGCGAAAATAGGTTCTTCTTTATCCTGTCCATTATTGACGTATTTGACCGTTCTATTGTGGGTTATCACATAGGGCTGGCATGCGAAGCCAGGGATGCAGTAATAACCCTGAAAAACGCCCTTTTAAAACGCCAGCTATATGAAGCAGAGAAGAAACCGGCAATCAGGTCCGATAACGGCCCACAGTTTATCAGTAACCTTTTTAAAGGAACATGTATGAAGTTAAGTATCGAACATGAAAGGATACCGTTCAAGATGCCCAATAAAAATGCCCATATAGAGTCATTTCATGCTATTTTAGAGGAGGAATGCCTATCGCGCTACGAATTTGAAAGTTATGCCGAAGCATACGAGATAGTGGATAAGTTTATGCGGTTCTATAACAAAGTCCGTATCCACTCCGGCATAAAATTCTTTTCTCCAATGGAATGTTACCAGTTACTGAGGGAAAATCGTTTGGAGCTCAAACCTGTCAGGGTATAATTTTATTCATGTACCAGGTGAGCCCCAGAGGCTTTTCTGGGCGGCGCCGCAGGGTAGCCTTGACAGCCGGGGTCCCCGCATGTGGTACAATCGAGAAACCGGCGGGGCGCTTAATGAAGTTTACGTCATGTCCCCGGAGCCGCCCCGTCGGTAATAACTGGTGACCACATGTGGGGTGGATGTCAAGGCCGCCGCCCCTACTCCGGAACAAGAAATTCTATGAAAACTTTAGAAACTAAGACTAATTGTCCAATTTTAAGGGGCCATGCCGTTCAAAAATTTGTTGATTTCGCCTTGCAGGATAAAACTTTTGAGAACAGGCCTGAGAGACTGCTTCAACAAATTTTTGCCGAGATTGTTGTGAAACCTTCAGCACAGGCAGGTCTGTTGGGGAACACCAGTGCTTTGGCTATTGCCGGTGATGGTACTTGCATTCAAACCGGTGCCAGTCCTTATGGTGTCAAGATCTGCTCCTGTGCTTCGAAAGGTATTTACAATTATGCCCACGCCGTTATTCTGATCCCAATGCCCGCTGGGGTTGGGATAGTTACCATGAAACTTGGTTTTACAGTTACAGTGGATATTTCTTATCTGTCTATAATCCTGAGCTTAAGACGGATCTACCTGTCTACTTACGCCTGCTTGAAGCTTCTCGTTTTGACGGTGTTTCTGCCATCGTGGCTTTGGCAGAATTCCGTAAGCTTTATCCTGATTTTGCTATCGACCGTTTTGTGGCTGACAGCGCCCATGATAATTACCCAACTTATGCGCTTCTTAATGCCTGGCACATTAAGCCTGTGATTGCTCTCAACACCAAGAATAAGGACAATGTTAAACATCCTGGAACCATGACTATTAACGAAAATGGTGTACCTGTCTGTTTGGAAGGAATCCCTATGGTGTATAACGGTTTCCTTAAGGATCGCTGCCGCATAAAGTGGAGGTGTCCTTTAGCTATAGGTAAAATTCACTCATGCTCTCATAAGAACCAGCGTTCTCCTTCTTCTTATGGCCGGACTTTCTACACTAAGCCAGAATGGGATCTCCGGTTATTTACTCCAATCCCCCGTAACAGTCACGAGTGGAAATCAGAAATGAAGAAACGAACGTCTTCTGAACGGGTAAACAAGCGAATCCTCAACGATTACCAGTTGGAACGTGCGCGGGCTCGTGGTAAGAAACGCTGGTCATGATGGGTGATGCTTCATTCTGTAAATATTCATCTTGATGCAAGACTCAAAGTTTCCGGATTTAACTTTTTTGAGTTGCTGGAGCAATACTTACCACTGGTTGCTTAATCTACACTCAAACAACTGTTTAGCACTGTAAAAATCTATCTGACGGTAGGTTAGCTTTGCTATTGCTTTTCTCTGGTTTTACTTTTTGAATTTCTTCTTACACAATCGAATTGTCTTAACTAAATCATTCTTGAATTAACTTTAACTCCCATGATTTCCCATGGTAACGACTTTTCGAATCCTCTCTGACTTATTAAGGTTTCATAACGGTAGCCCGTCCATCTATTACCAGTTTGCCTTCCTGGTTGACTACTGTTGTCTTGAAAACAAGAATCCTCTTTTCCTCCTTCTTTTCTAAAACTTCCACTTCGGCCGTAAGAGTGTCGCCTATATAAACAGGAGCCTTAAAATTCACCTCCTTGGATAAATAAATGGTACCGGCTCCCGGCAGCGCTGTTCCTAACACCGTGGAGATCAGGGAGACGGAGAGCAGCCCATGGGCAATGCGCTTTTTAAAACGGCTCCTGGCAGCAACAACTTCGTTGACATGCAAAGGGTTAAAATCACCGGTTAACCCAGCAAAAGCATAGATATCTGCTTCACTGATAGTTTTACTGAAACTTGCTTTATCGCCTACTTTAATTTCCTCAAACGGCCGTTCAACAACCATTTTTATTACCTCCCATGCACAATTATGCCTAATTATTTTGACCTGTTAATAAGTTCACCATAAGCCATTATTTTCCTGCCCATAAAACAAAAATGTTGTAATTTTTATCCAACAATATTCGATAAAAAATACTTTGGTAATTGCACTGGCATTGCCGGGTTATAGAATGCATGTTATAATAAACAAGAAGTTCGTTGACGATAATAATCAGTTATAGTTTCAAGCTTACCTAAAAAAAACGGGAGTGGACGGTGCCTGGTGGTGCTCCTGGTCTTCAAAACCAGTCGTCGGGCAGTGCTCCTGTCCGTGGTGGGTTCGATTCCCACACACTCCCGCCAGAAAAATCACGGCTTCCGAAAACACGGAAGCCTTCAGATTGTTGACAAAGTCCATGGGTGTTAAAACCTCCTAGCTGCTCTAGCGTTTGAGTGAACTTTTGGCTTGCTACGGTTTTTCTAATAACTCCGCCAGAGGTTTAAACAGTGCCTCAATCGGTGCATTAGGTCTGAATGGCCTTATCCCGTAAACCTGCGGGATGGTAAGGGCCATACCCATAACCAGGAAAACCGAAAAGGCCACCAGTTCCCGCTTGCTGCCGGTTTTGTCCCTTTCCTTCAGTAATTGATGCTTCACTATCTTAACTATCCCCCTTGACGGGGTGAAACCAGGGCCGAGTTATTCCTTCCGGTCCGTCCTTTCCACCTCTAAGCCGCTGCGTCTCAGCTGATAATCCCTCGCAACACCTCACCCCTGAGCCAGAGCAACCCCCGGGGCTCTGACTCGTCCAGCCATCCCACCAGCGTTCCCTCCCGAAACACGGCCGTTCCTGTGAGGGCGGCTCCTTTTTGCTTGATCGGCTCTTTTTTCTCCGCTCCCTGGATAACCCCGCGGTCGACTATTTCAATCCGGGAAGCAATAGGGTTGCTTCCCATGGTAGCTAACATAACGATAAAATCCTTCAAGTTAACGGAATAGCCCGCTTTGGCCCTGGCCAGAAAACCGATTTCCTGTGCCGAAGTTTTCTCCAGTTCTGAGTAGGTTTCCAGAATATCTTTGGCCTCTCTCTCAGCTACCATGACCCATGTGGTCTCGCGGGGCTTCGGCGCACGAGAGAAAAAATCTATATACTGGCGTATTCCGTACCGCGCCGCTTCTTCCCCAAAAATCAAAACTACATTGTGTGCCCAATAAATGTGATGGGAAATCTGGGTGGCTAACCTTCTCTGAGCGTCAAGAATTGTTTTACCTGTTCCCGAAACCGTCCAGGTAGGCGCCTCCGTTCCGACAGTCCCCCCTGTGGTCCCGCCGGCATAACACTGGGTCTGGACAGTTGCAAAGTTAACTGGACCTGACCATCAGGGGTCCGGTCAACCCCGGCTCCCAGAACAATGGCCAGTTCCTGGAGTTCTTTGCGGCTCCAGCAGCCGCTCAAGATACCGGCCATCAAGACCAGCAGCAACAGACAGGTTAGCAGTTTCTTCATTGCTGCGCTCCCCCCTGTCCCCTGAATACGGCAACAACCAGCAGCAGGAGCGGGATACCTAACTGAAATATCATGGAAAAAGGGAGAAATGATGTGCTCAAATAAGTATATAAATCCAGAACACTGTCATGCGCCAAGATGGAAAGAGCCAGAAAGATTACACCCACCGGCAGAACCAGCGGCTTGTAATCCTTCAGTTCCAGCCACTGGGCGCAGCCCAGCGCCGTCGCCCAGTAAAAAATGCTGATCTTCACCAACCCCCCGGCCACCCAGACAAACATAATAATAGCTTCCAGCCGTTCTAAAAAATTGGCTATGTTGATCATTCTAACCTTGTTCAAGCTTGGATAAATCCAGCTACCAACGGTTTCAGGACCGTATAAAGCTATACTGTTAACATATGAGAAGGTTAAAACGCCACCAGTAATCAAAGTGGCCGCAGCAGCCACCCGGTAAGCTTCTTCTGCTTTTTTCAGATATGGAATGAGCACAGCTATGACGACAATTTCCCCCAGCCAGACAGCGGGCATAACAGCGCCTTTTATAATAGGCACAACGCCGTTGTCAGCATAAACCGGCAGTAATCTTTTGAAGTCAAGTTCAGGGATAAGGAGAATATTCACAGTAAAAACCATTCCCAAAATGATCGGCAGGAGAATCTCATTTACCCGGGTAAACACCTCCAAGCCGTTGCGCACGGCATAGGCAGCTATAGCCATAATAAACAATTCAAAAACAATAATCGGCGTTTCAGTCATAAAAGCGGTAACCATAAAAGAGCCAAACTGCCGGAGAATTTCGGAACTGATGTGGAATAGCCACAAGATATATAAAAAGGCAACAAGCTTCCCCGGCCACTTGCCCAGAACTGCCTCGGGAAACTGGAATATGGTTTTCCCCGGAAAACGCTGGCTTAAATTTACCACCGGCCAGGCGATCAGCAGTACGGAAAAGATGGCCAGTAGAAGTGAAATCCAGCCGTCCTGTTTGGCCATATGGGTAATTACGGAGGCCACGAAAAGAAAGGCCGTGGGCAGGACCATGCTCACCATCAGAAGTACGGCTTGTTTGCTGCTGATTTTACCCCCCTCAAGCACCGTCGCTCACTTCCTTTGCTCGTCCCCGGCCTGGGGCGGAGTCGGTTTAAGCCCCCTTGCCAAACGTTGCTGGTTCGCCACGCTGATCTGACCGGTGCGGCGCAGCATGGCCCACCAGTGGGTCCGCACGATCACATCTTTCAGGTTGCCGGCTTTCAGCGGCGCCAGCGGGTATAAGAAAGGAACGCCAAAAGAACGCAGGGTGGCCAGGTGTACCAGAATGGCCAGCACCCCGCAGATCAACCCGTACAGCCCCAGAATACCTGCCATAACCATGATGGGAAACCTCAACAGGCGAATGGAAATGCTGGTGGAATACCAGAAAGTAAAGGAGGCAATGCCGGTCAGGGCCACCAGTATTACCGTTCCGGCGGCAACCAGCCCGGCCCGCACGGCGGCTTCCCCGATGATCAGCGCTCCCACGATACTGACCGCCTGGCCTACCTGCCGCGGCAGGCGGGTACCGGCCTCTCTCAGGATGTCGAAAGCAAATTCCATAAAAAACACCTCGACAAAGGCCGGGAAGGGCATCGCTTCCCGCTGGGCCGCCAGGCTTAACAGCAAAGCCGTGGGCAGCATCTCATGGTGGAAGGTAATAACAGCAATATACAGTGAAGGCGCCAAAAGGCACACGAAGAAAGAAAACCAGCGGAGCAGCCTGATCGCCGAACTGAACATCGACCGCTCGTAGTAGTCCTCAGGAGACTGGATGGCTTCCACAAACAACAGCGGCACTGTCAACACATAGGGAGTGCCGTCCACCAGTATGGCCACCCGCCCTTCCAGCAACTGCGCCGCCACTTTGTCCGGCCGCTCGGTGTGGCCGATGGTGGAAAAAGGGCTCCAGGGGCTGTCCTCGATCAACTCCTCTATGTAGCCGGTTTCCAGAATGGAATCAATGTTTATCCTATTTAACCGCTCCTTAACCTCGCAAAGCACTCTATCATCTACAATGCCTTTGATGTAAACTACACGTCAGTTTTAGTCGCCTGCCCCAGCTTCATGGCTTCGATTTTAAGATTTGGATTTTTGATCTTGCGGCGGATTAAAGATATGTTAACCCTTATGGTTTCGACAAAGGCCTCCCGCGGGCCCCGCACCACCAGCTCTGTCTGTGATTCCTCCACACCCCGGCCTTCCCAGCCTTTGGTGGCGCTGATGATGGCAGATGCATGCCCGTCCACGAATAAAACGGTATCCCCCGACAAAACAGCGTCAATAACCTGGCCCATATTGTTTGCTTCCTCGACCTGCTGAATAGGTAGAAGTTTCTTTTTGATCAACGCAAATGCCTGGGTCCTGGTGAATTCTTTACCCCGCTCCACCAGCGGGGCGTCAAGCATCAGGCTGCGCATAACCTGGGCACTGATCTGGATTTTATCGGTCATACCATCCAGATAGACTATCGCCAGCTTGATCCGGCCGTCCTGGGCAAAGTCAAATTCCCGGTAGATCATATCGCTGCATTCACTCAAAATTGTCTTGATCTGCCGCAGGTTGTCCTGCAGATCAGTACTTAAGCTTATACTTTGCAATTCCTGGTTTGAGATAACGCTATCTTCAGGGTAATTCCCTGCGACACTGTCCTGTCCCGGTTTTGGTTTCCTGCGCCAGGGAAGGCTGATCCTAAATGGTTTAATAAATTTAGCCAAACTAATTACCTCTTAATGTAAAATGTGCCCTAATCTGATAATGGTAAATGTATTCTTCCCTCTGATTGGAATCATATACCTCGCACTTGCGCCCGAAGAAATCAGCAGAAAACGGCTGGCTGTACCAAAGGGCCGGTCAAGGTCAAAAAACGGTTGACAAAAAAAAGAAACCATGTCATAATTCATGGTTCAGAGGTTATTCTGAAATATTTTCGGAAGCAATAAAAAACTGCATTCATGGTTCAGAGCCAGTACTAAGGAGGTTGCGAACAGCTGTTGGCGCGTAAAAGGAAAAGAAGAAAACTGAACACCCGCCGTTTGTTTTTTCTCCTTTTTTGTCTAGCATTACTGAGCATGGGCAGCGCCGGATGCGGGCTGGTATATTCCAGCATCAGGGATATGCCTAAGCTGAGCCCGGATACTCTGGAATCAGGCGCTTCCACCATGATATACGACAAGGACAGGAACCTTGTTACCCAAATAGGGGCAAAGAACAGCATTCCTGTGGATTTGGAGGATGTTCCGGAGAATGTCCGCAATGCCTTTTTGGCCATTGAAGACCCGCGTTTTTATCAGCACCACGGGATCAGCCTGCGTGGAATTGCCCGGGCGGCCTGGTCCGACCTGAGTTCAGGATCGATCAAGGAAGGCGGCAGCACAATCACTCAGCAACTGGTAAAAATATCATTTCTCACTCCCGAGAGGACTATCAAAAGAAAGATCCAGGAGATCATCCTGGCTTTCCAGGTTGAAAGGCACTATACAAAAGACGAAATTCTGGAGATGTACTTAAACAATATTTACCTCGGCGAGGGTGCCTACGGGATTCAGGCAGCGGCGCAAACTTATTTCGGCAAGGATATTAAACAAGTCAAGAGCCTGGAGGAAGCGGCCCTGCTCGGCGGCCTGCCCCAGGCCCCCAGCGCCTACTCCCCCTACCGGGACCCTCAAGCCGCACTGGCCAGGCGAAATACTGTGCTGGACAGTATGGCCAAATATAATTTTATCAGTGAGAGTGAGGCAGAAAAGGCCAAAGCCAAGGAGTTAAAGGTTGAAACCAGGGAGCCAGCCGGAAGACAATACCCCTACCCTTATTTTATTGACTATGTGACAGACAAGCTGATTGAAAAATACGGGGAAACGGAAGTTTTCAAGGGAGGGCTTAAAGTTTATACTTCTCTGGACCCTAAAATTCAGCAAATTGCTGAAGCGGCCATGGCCAGAAAAACTAATTTCCCCTCTTCCAGGACCGATGCCAATAATATGCTGCAGCCTCAGGGAGCGGTCGTGCTGCTGGACCCCCATACCGGCTATATCAAAGCGCTGGTAGGCGGGCGCGAGCATACCCAGCAGAGGCAGTGGAACAGGGCCACTCAGACCACCCGGCAGCCTGGTTCCGCTTTTAAACCCATCGCTGCTTACGGGCCGGCAATAGAATACAAAGGACTGGGGCCGGCGTCGGTAGTAGACGACATCCCCGTAAAGTACGGCTCTTATGAGCCACGGAACTTCGATGGCAAGTATCGCGGCCTGATTACCCTGCGCACAGCTCTTACCCACTCGGTTAATGTTGTGGCGGTCAGATTATTAATGGATACAGTCGGGATAAACGAAGCAATCCGGTTTGCTTCCGGGCTGGGAATTAAACTGGATCCCCAGGTTCACGGCGCCAGCATGGCGCTGGGCGGCCTGCATAATGGGGTAACGCCCCTGCAAATGGCAAGTGCCTATGGTGCCTTTGCAAATCAGGGAGTCTATATTGAACCCACTGCTATTATAAGAGTTGAAAAATCAGACGGGGTCATCCTCGAACAGCCCGTTCCAAAACAACGCCAGGCCATGAAGGCCACTACAGCATACCTGATTACTGATATGCTTAAATCCGTAATGCAAAGCGGTACCGGCACCGGCGCCCAAATCGGGCGGCCAGCCGCGGGAAAAACCGGAACCACCGACGATGGTAAGGATATCTGGTTTGTCGGCTATACTCCGGAGCTCGTAGCGTCAGTGTGGATCGGTTACGATAAACCGACCGCCATGCCGCAGGCCTTCGGCAGTACCTACCCGGCCTGGATCTGGCAAGAGATTATGAGCAAAGCACTCAGCGGCGTCCCGGTAAAAGATTTTTCACGTCCTGACGGGCTGGTAACCGCCACGGTGGACAGCAAGTCCGGACTGCTGCCCGGCCCGAATACTCCCAGCGACAGCCTTGTCACGGACCTCTTTGTTGAAGGAACCGTCCCGGCTGAAACCGACAATGTCCATGTCTTTGTTGAAGTATGCGCAGCAAGCGGTCAACTCCCGAGTGAATACTGCCCGGACAGGGTGATCAAATCGTTAATTAAACTGCCGTACTCAGTTCCTTCTTCAGTAGAGGACTTCAACCAGCGTGCACCCACCGAATCCTGCACCATTCACGGACCGGGAACGTTAACAAACCCAACCGGCAGCGGGAAACAACAAAGCCAACCCATTCTAGGAAAAACAAAGCTTCAGCCGGTGCAACAAAACAGCCAGCCTGTCCAAACCGGTCGTGGAAATAACAGAAAACCAGACGATAAAAATGAGAAAAACAAAAATGGCCTGTAGAAGATACTTCTACAGGCCATTTTCTCATGGCAATTTTATATCCATAGCTGTAATTTTTTTATTTATTTTCTCTTCCGGTAATTTGTATGTAAACATTCCGGTCCGGCTTTAATTATATTGGACTTCTGGAATCAATGACAATTTTAGGCACTCATAGTAATTTTAAAATTGTTTAGAATAATGAGCGAACATAAATATAGCTTTAAAGGAGGTGTATAGATTGTATCGTGGCTGGTCTGATGTTCCCCGCGGCGTTCATGTGAAATCGCTTACTCCGGATGGCAGTGACGTTACCATTATTTACAATGGCCTTCTTGATAAGAGCGGAGCCAATCAAGTTTACCTGCATGCAGGATTTGGGGATCCCATGCATTGGAGAATAGTTGACGACTACCGCATGCAGCGTACCGCAGAGGGATGGAAGAAAACGTTAAACATGGAGGACAAGCAGCTTACTTTCTGTTTCCATGATGGTGCCAATAACTGGGATAATAATAACGGTTATAACTGGACCTACAGCATAGTTTAGTCAAGAAACCGGGCTTACAACCCGGTTTCTTGCGGTTAAAGCTATTGACGGCCCATTTAAACTAAGTCAGTTCTACTACTGTTACTCCCAACCCTCCTTCGCCTTGTTCGCCCAACCGGAAGGATTTCACCCGGCGGTGGCCGTGAAGGTGCTTGTGGATCGCCGCCCGTAGAGAGCCGGTACCTTTGCCGTGGATCAGACGAACTTTGGAAAGACCAGCCAAATAAGCATCGTCCAGGTACTTTTCAACCTCCAGCAAAGCATCGTCGGCATACAGACCCCGCAAATCCAGTTCAGGCGAAATCTCCCGTGCCTTATTCAAGGCCAACCCCGCAACCTCAATTTGACCACCGGCCGGTCCGGCTTTCTCAACCCGGCGCAATTCTTTCAGGGGAACACTTATTTTAATTATGCCGACCTGGACATACACCTCACCATCAGGACCCGGCGGGGATAAAACAAACCCGCGCTGGTTAAACTTGGGCAGGAAAACCTCTTCCCCGCTCTGCAAAGTGCCCGGTGCCTGTCCTTCGATAACCTTTTCCGGAACAGCATTACTCACCTTTTTTTGCAGTTTCGCAAATTTTTCTCTCGCTTCCTGAATAGCGCTCTCTCTAGCCCGTGCTGCTTCCTGAGCCAGCTTTGCCCGCAGTTCCTTTATTGTGGACTCTGCCTCCAGCCTGGCTGCCTTAACCAGGCTCCTCGCCTCTTCTCCTGCTTTTGCCAGGATGGATTCCCTTTTTTGGGCCAGGTCAAGTTCCATTTTTTCATATTTTTCTTTTAAGGCCCTGGCTTTATCAGCCAGTTCGACCGCTTCCTTATGCCTGGCCTCTGCCTCCTGTTGCGCCCGCTCCAAACTCAGCATCAAATCGTTTACCTGTACCTGCTCCGATGTGAGGAACTCTCTGGCCCGCTCCACCAGTTCTGCCGGCAACCCCAGCCTTAAAGCAATTTCAAAGGCATTGCTGCGGCCCGGCCTGCCGATTAACAGGCGGTAGGTAGGCCTCAGGGTCACTGCATCAAACTCCACACTGGCATTTTCCACCCGTTCCCTCATGTAAGCAAAGTTTTTTAACTCGCTGTAGTGGGTAGTTGCTATGGTCTTCGCACCCGAAGAATGCAGCTTCTCCAAAATCGACTGAGCCAGGGCCGCCCCCTCAACAGGATCTGTTCCGGCACCCAGTTCATCCAGCAGTACCAGGCTGTCTCGGCCGGCCTTACCAATAATTTCAACAATATTAACCATATGGGAAGAGAAGGTGCTGAGGGACTGCTCAATACTTTGCTCGTCTCCGATGTCTGTGAAGACCTGCCGGAATACTCCCAGTTTTGAACCTTCCTCAGCCGGCAGGTGCAGTCCGGACTGGGCCATCAACACCAGAATACCGGCAGTCTTTAAAGCAACCGTTTTACCACCGGTATTCGGCCCGGTGATGATAAGCGTGTCAAAATCCTCGCCCAGCCGCAGATCTACCGGCACCACTTCCCCCTGCAGCAGAGGGTGCCTCCCTTGCCGGATGTTCAAGTTGGCTTCCCCCTCGAGCTTAGGGGCCCAGGCATTTAATTTCTGGCTGTACCTGGCTTTAGCCATGATGAAATCAAGCTCGCCCAGAGCGTCCAGAGAGACTTTTAGAACTTCAGCGTTTTTTGCCACTTCCGCTGAAAGCTTTGTAAGGATTCTTAAAATTTCTTGTCTCTCCGCTATGATCAAGCGCCTTAATTCATTATTTTTATCCACCACCGTCATCGGCTCAATAAAAAGGGTGGCACCGCTGGCCGACTGATCGTGAACAATCCCCGGCACCTGGCTACGGTATTCAACTTTCACAGGTACCACATACCGGCCTTCCCTGACAGTAACGATTGGGTCTTGTAAGTATTTCTGGTAGTCCGGAGAACGGATGACATGCTCCAGGTGTTCTTTGATCTGCGCCTGGACATTCAGCAACTGGCGGCGGACTTTTGCCAGTTTGGGCGACGCACCGTCCGTAATCTCACCGCCAGGCAGGACGGCCTGCCTGATTTTCTTTTCCAGGTCAGGCAATGAGGCTATAGAAAGCCCCAGTTCACTGAGAATCGGATAGCGCTCCCGCCTTTCCTGCAGAAATTTTTTAATAACCCGGCCGGCCGCAAGAGTATCTGCCACAGCTGCAAGCTCCTCCGGCTCAAGCAGCGCTCCGCGGCCGGCCCTTTGAAGCTGCGGCCTGATGTCGCGCCAGCCGCTGATTTCAGCAACCGGATCTAGCCTGAGCAGTTCGCGCCCTTCGCTTGTCCCGGCCTGCCATCTGAGAATAGTGTCTATGTCGTCTACCGGCTCCAGGTCCATCACCCGCTCTTTCCCAAGGGGTGACCAGGCGTGAGCAGCCAACTGTTCCTTTACTTTGTGGTATTCAAGCCTGATAAGCGTCTTTTTGTCCATTAACCGGGCCTTCCTTTTTCACCCAAGCCATATAATAGGTCTTTACATTCCAGGTAACCTGTTGCCAGGAAGTCAATACACTTAAAATAATAACCATCTCCTCCTAAAGGACTCCCCGGTAATAATGCCCCTTGGTGAACCCCTCCGGGCTATATTTGACCAAAATTTCTTTTGCCCGCATTACCGTGTCTTCTTGTAATTCGGGCAAATGGTCCAAAACTAAACGGTAAGCACGCACAACATCGCGGACATAACCTGCACTTTCGCGCCTTGCCTCTATGCGCAGTGCTGCCACGCCCGCCCCGGCCAGTGACCCGGCATCATCAATTACGCACAGGTCCCGGGAATTAAACAGGTGCATCCTGCAAAACTGGTCCATTTCAACAGGGAAAACCACTCCCTTGCGGTCCTTCAGCCCGCAGCACCGCCCCCTGCATGGTTCGGCACATCTTTTACCGCCACTAAGCAGGCTACCAACGGCACAGTACTCGGAGACCATCAAAGGCAACGCTCCGTGGACAATCACCTCAGCCGGAACAGGAAGAAGCGGGAGCATATGCCGGATCTGCTCCAATGTTAACTCAGGCGAAAGGGTAACCTGCACCGCACCTGCTTCCATTAAGAAAACAGCGGTTTGGTGGTTAAACACGTTCAAGGATAAATCAGCATACAGCGGCTTGCCGGCAATCTCTCTCGCCTTTTTAAGCAGGCCAAGGTTCCCGGCCTGGATCCCATCTAATTGCTGGGCGTCCACTTTTTCTAACAAGCGGCAGAAACAGGCAAGGTCGCCATCCTGTAAAATACGCGGTGAGGATAAGACAAAGCGGGCTCCGGCTCGATGACAAAAATCTATCCCGGCTTGAATGTCGTCTAAAGTGACAGGTGATTTGGAGCGGTACCATTCGCCACCGAAGTAAACCATACTAGCTCCCGCTTTTACCGCTGCCTTTAGAGAGGACAGGTCAGTGACAGCGACAGCCAGTTCCGGCATCTTAACCCTTTCCAGCTTTCTAGCCGGTTTGTCGGAAAGAGCAGCAGATAATCTATTCTGGAAAATTTTTTCGGTAACAGGCTCCTGCCTGGCAGCGGCCAGCCTGCGCTCCTCTAACCGGGCGAGCGCCGTCCGCCGCGCCTCATTAATTTCGGCAACTGGAACTATTACCGGCCCTGCCAGTGCACATTTCAGTTCCATCAGGGCAAAGGGAGTATTCCCCAGCCTTCCCAGCTGGTTTTTTAAAAATTCAAAGGTTAGGGGGCGCGCCAGAGCTAAGTAGCCCGGCGATCTTGTCTCGGCTTCGCCGGTAAGCCCCGCCGGGTCTGTAACTTTAATTTTCAAAGGCTCGCCAATCCGGGCAGAAACCTCAAAAACCAGTGGTATTTTCTTTTGTTCCCTGGGCGAGATGAAAGTTTCCCGGGCACGCTCCACCAGATCAGCATCATGGGTCTTGAAGACACGGTCGCCTGGGGCAAACCGACCCGGTATACTCAGGTAAACCATAGCCCCGGCTGCCGCGCGCCGGACGCTTTTCCCGTTCAAAATAATCCGGTGCACTTCTCCGGCTGCCCGCCCTCCTTCGGTAACCCAGACCTCGATACCGTCTCCCACCCGCAGCGGCTCCTCCAGCAGCACCCCGACCAGATGGTTTTTCCGATCAATATCCTTTACGCGGCCTAACCGGATTCCGCGGTTGTTTGGCCGCTTGTAGCTCATCAGCTCGCGTCCCGGGTGGCCGTAAATGTAACCCGGAGTAAAATCCCGGTTAAATATCTGGGCCAATTCTCTGGCCTCTTCCCGAGTAACGGCAAAATCCCCACCCAGCGCGGCACGATCCAGTAGCTCCCGGTAAATCCTGGTTACTGTTGCAACATATTCCGGCCTTTTCATGCGCCCTTCAATTTTAAATGAAGTTATGCCGGCCTTGATGAGATCCGGCAGGTGAGCACTCAGGTTGAGGTCGCGCGGACTTAACAGATAATCTCCCACTATTCCGGGCTCGACCAGGGGGCGGTTCCTTTCATCAACCAGCACATAACGGAGGCGGCACGGCTGGGCACAGCGGCCTCTGTTGCCGCTTCGACCTCCGATCAAGCTCGACAACAGGCACTGGCCAGAGTAGCATATGCACAGGGCACCATGAATAAATACCTCTACCTCGACCCCGCCCCACCTGGTAATTTTTTCAATGGCTTCCAGGGAAAGCTCCCGGGCCAGTACAATCCGCCTGATGCCCTTTTCTTTTAATAGCTGCGCTGCCGGCAGGCTATGCACAGTCATCTGCGTACTGGCATACAGAGGCAGTTCAGGAATGACCTGCCGGGCTAACCTGATCAAACCCGGATCCTGAACTATCACCGCATCAGCGCCGGCTTGCTGCAGAAAATGCAGGAACCGGACCGCCCCGGGCAGCTCTTGATCTGCCAGGAGCGTGTTAACGGTAACATATATTTTGACGCCGCGAATATGCGCAAACTCAATCGCTCTCAACAGTTCGTCATGAGCAAAGTTTCCGGCGAATTCCCTGGCGTTATATGATTTGCCACCCAGATAAACAGCATCTGCCCCGTTCTCTACTGCCGCCACCAGGGCCTCCCAGGTACCTGCAGGGGCAAGCAACTCGGGTTTGACCGGCATCTAAGCAGTTACTCCTTCCGCTCGCATACATGTGTAAACACTTACTTCCGCTCATATCTCAACAGCCCGGCGCACGGAATCACTTCTATACCCCGCCGCACCAGTTCATCCAGGAAAAGGTTCATGCCGAGCGAGTCACTGGCCATGTGACCTGCTACAACCACGTTAATATGGTTTTTTTCCGCCTCCTTGCGGTGCTTTTCACCGATATGCATTACCACCAGAGTACCGACCCCGGCTATAGCTAGTTTGGCATAAGCGTCCTTGGAGCCGCTGGTTCCGCCGGTCATGTCCACCATAATCCTGCCGGCACGTTTCTCTTTACTGCCAATTACAATGGCCGGGCCGGCGTTGTATTTCACTGCCTCAGCATATTCAGGGATTTTTTTAAGGGCCTTGACCAGTTCCTCGAGAGTTTCCGGCTTTGTTTCATTAATCATTCTTTGCAGATAATTTTGCACCAGGTTATCCGCGGCAGTATGGACACACATCAGAGGTATATCAAAGATTTTTGCGGCATCCACCGTTCGGTTATGGTTTAGAGGCATAAGCCCCCATTTGACCTCGTTAATCCTTGAGGCCATAATCCCTTCAGCAACATTAACCGGTACTCCAAAACTGGCCAGCACATCTTCCTGCAGCCTCATCACCTGATAGAGCGCTGCCATAGCTTTTCCTTCTGGATGGTGGGCAATAATCAGGTCCACCGGCCGGCCCCGGCTGGAAAGCCTCTCAGCCAGCAGCACCTCGCCTGTTTCCATGTCTATCCCGGCCAACACCCGCTTGACCTCACGCTCCGGATCTCCATAAAGAACCCTGGTATCACTGTAAGGGTTGAACAGCCGGTCCTGATCAAATTCTGCCTTTTCATCTTCTTTTAATTTTTCAAAGTTTAGCTTTTCTTTTTCCAGAAATTTAAGTACCGCTTCCTGTGATCGCGGGTCGTTTTCAATACCCTTACGCACAGCCAGTTCGTAAATTTCCCTGATTCTCAAATCACTTCTACCCCCTCACTAATAAATCTGTATAGTTTTCATGGTTAATTCATTAAATAACCGCTTTAACGAAATTTTTAATGATTATTATACTTATTCTGTGTTGACCTCATTTTCTTGATATAAACGGGTTATCTTTCAGGTAAAATCTCAACGGAAGGCAAGCCCCTTCACGAATGCCAATCCGGGTGGTCGTCACGATCTTCTCACCCGTTTTCTCACCTTTGCATATAACAAGCGGACCTTCAGTTAAGTCCACACCATTATGGTCACGGGTTATACCCATAGCCTGCACCAGCCTGGCGGGGCCGCTGCACAGCTCAGAAAGCCTTTCCCGCTTCCGTCTTGCTCGCATCAGGCCCACCCCTTCCACCGGCTCCAGCGCCCGGATTAGAACGGCTTCCCCCACTCCTTCCGGGGCAGAAACTACATTAAAGCAATAATACATGCCGTAAATAAAATATACATAAGCATGGCCAGGCGGGCCGAACATCACCCGGTTACGGCGAGTCATACCGCGGGAGGCGTGACAGGCCGGGTCACCCTGGAGATAGGCTTCTGTCTCAACAATTCTGCCCGCGGTGATGCCTTCAGGAGAAACATTGATCAGCAAGGCCCCCAACAGTTCCCTAGCCACAACAACCGTATTTCTTTCGTAAAAAGAACGGGGCAGGATTTCCCTTTTACAAGCCACCTGAATAACATTTAACATCTTGCTCCCATCACCATTCCAGAAGTCCTTCTCACTGGCATGTAATCTCACTTGTGTAAATAACGTGATAATTTTTTCAGGGGCATGGTATTTACCACATCCCCCGCTTCCAGCCAGGCCCGGCGCGCTACCGCCACGCCGTAAGGCATTTCGTCCATCCTTTTCAGATCGTGGGCATCAGTATTGACGGCCATCTTAATCCCTTTACTTTTGGCAAGCCGGGCATTCAAATCACTCAGATCCAGGCGATCGGGAGAAGCATTAATCTCCATTATCTTACCACACCCGGCAGCAGCGTCCAACACTCTCTCCAAATCCAGATCGTACTCCTCCCGCCTGCCGAGCAGCCTCCCGGTAAGGTGGCCGATAATGTCAACATTTTTGTTTTCGATTGCCGAAATTATCCGGGCGGTCATAGTCTCTTTGTCCTGTTTAAAGGCACGGTGGACCGAAGCCACCACAAGATCCACATCTTTCAATATCTCATCCGGACAATCCAACCCCCCTTTGGGCAAAATGTCCACTTCAATACCGGTAAGAATCCTAAACCCTCCCCATTTTTCATCAAACGTTTTGTTTAAACGGCTGATCTCCTGATGTTGCTCTTTGAGCCTTTTCAGGGAAAGACCTCTGGCGATTTTCAGAGACTGGGAGTGGTCTGTAACGGCTAAATACTCGTACCCCTTTTCCTTTGCCCGCTCCGCCATCTGTTCTATGGAACCAATACCGTCGCTCCAGGAGGTATGGATATGGAGATCCCCTTTTATATCTTCCAGTTTAACCAACTCCGGGAGGTTGTTCTCTAGAGCGGATTCTATCTCACCGCGGTCTTCGCGAATTTCAGGGGGTATGTACGGCAAGCCAAGTGCAGCATAAATATCTTCCTCACATGAAACTCCCCTGGCATTGTTTATGACAACAGGAGCAGCAGGCAGCTCCTGCAAGCGCTGATAGTGCGCTTTACTTCCGGTGCTTTTATGCAAGGCCGAATAGAACATCTCCTCTGGCACCACCTCCAGGTCGATGTCGATACCCCACAAAGTATGAAACTCCGCTTTATTACTGCTCACTTTCGTAACTTTTCTAACACGGGGATGGCTTGCCGCAGCCTCAAACACCAGATCTGCTTTTCCGGCGCTTACCACCAGGTCAATATCACTTACCGTCTCCCTCCACCGGCGCAAGCTGCCGCCTGCCTCTACCCTGGTTACACCAGGGACCGCCTTTAAATAGTCTATCATTTCACCGGCCAATTCTCTTGCTGTAACGAGCAAAAACCGGCCTGACTGGTTTCTTCGCATTTCAATATTTCTAATAATATCCATTTCACGTTTGACTCCCATCCCCGGGAGGCCGCGGACACGGCTGGCCCGGGCCGCCTCAACCAGCTCATCCGGGCCGGATACATTAAGCTTTTCCCGGAGCATACGCGCCCGTTTGGGCCCGATCCCAGGAAGAGACATTATTTCAAACATACCGGGAGGAATTTCTTCTAATAAATCCTTATGCTTTTTAAGATATCCTGTCGTCAATATTTCGCTAATTTTTTTGGCTATATTCTTACCAATACCAGGTATCTTATCCAGTTCCCCCCTCTTTTGAATTTCCTCGACTGGTTCGGTAAGACCGGCCAGGACTTTTCCGGCGTTCCGGTAGGCGCGAATTTTAAAAAAATCATCTCCTTTAAATTCGAGCAGGTCGGCCAGTTCATAAAATATCTTTGCTAATTCACTGTTCCGCATTTGAAAACCACCCCGTTTCCCTTCCTTATAAAGTAATATTTCCACAAAAAAACGAGGTTTAGCCATCTCAAGCAACAACAATGTCCACGCTGAAAAAAACTCATGAAGCAAACTTCATGAGTTTTACAAACTGCTATCTTTTTTCCGGATCAAGTATTTTTACCATATTATCATACTCCTCCCGGAGCCGAATTAATTCATCTGCCAGATTCAGGGCAGCCAGAACTGCTACCTGTGATTTGCTCAACCTGGGGTTATGCCCCGCCAGTTGCCTCATTTTATGGTTAACATATTGAGCAACTGCAAGCATCTGTTCCGGAGAACTGCCGCCTTTTAGAATATAATGTTCACCAAAGATTTCAACCTCAACCCGGAACTCCTGCCCTGCCGACATAAAACTCCTCCACATTATAAAAAACAATGTTTACTTCGTTATATTTCTATTTTTTCCTTCCTCCAAATGAAAATTTTCAAGCTCGTAGGACAGCCCCAAAACGATTAGACAATTCAGCAGCGATTGCCGAGGTTATTTCACTAACTTCAGCATCTGTCAGAGTACGGTCCCCAGCCTGGAATTTTAAAGTAAAAGCCATACTCTGGCATCTTTCTGGCACTTGCTCACCCCGGTAAACGTCAAACAGGGAAACCGAACGGAGCAATTCCCCTCCTTTTTCCCGGATTGCTTTAAGAACATCCCCGGCACAGGTCTCTTGATTAATTACAATCGCTAAATCCCGTTCAATACCAGGGAATTTGGGTAGCGGGCTGTATACCTTCGGCCGACCGGAAACAGCAAAAAGCCCGTTTAGATCAATTTCAAACGCCACTACCCGTCCGGGGAGCTCGTATTTCTCCAAAACATCCGGATGCAATTCGCCCAAAATACCAATCCTGCGCCCTCCAGATTCCAGGGCAGCNGTCCTGCCGGGATGAAAACTGGGNTTGGACTTTTCNGGTATAAAAGCAACNGCATCAGTTCCGAGNACATTGAATAAATTTTCCAGCACACCTTTTAAAAAGTAGAAATCCAGATCCCTGGAAGGCACTTTCCAGCTTCCGGCTACCTTGCCCATAGCTGCAGCCGCCAGGACAGGGCGTTCTTCAGGGACACCTTCCCCGGCTGGTATAAATACCTTGCCGATTTCAAAAATAGCACCATCCTGCAGCCGGCGNTTATAATTTCTTACCAGTATTTCCAACAAACCGGGGAGCATCATCGTGCGCATTACAGAATGCTCTTCGCTTAAAGGGTTTTGAATTTTCACTGTATTCCTCAGCGGGCTGTCGGCTGGCAGGTTCATAAGATCGAAAACCCGAGGGTTGGTAAAACTATAGGTGACTACTTCGTAGAGCCCGGCACCGGCCAGGGCAGCGGTAATCAACGCCCGGAAAGATTGTTCCCGCGTCTTAATCCCATGAGTTGAAGGACCGTAAGGCAGAGTGGCAGGCACCCGGTCATAACCATAAATCCTGGCTACCTCTTCAATAAGATCTTCTTCAAGACTTACATCAGCCCGATGTGACGGTACTGTAACCAGCAAATCCTCTCCCGATTCCCTTACCTTAAATTGAAGTCTCGACAAAATGTCAGAAGCTACACCTTTGGATATATCCATTCCAAGGACATATGTCGCGCGTGCCGGCCTGAATATGACCGTCTTTTCGGATACAGGAGAGATATAATTATCAATTATCCCTGCAGCCACTTCACCAGCCCCCATGTCATAAATAAGCTGGGCAGCCCGGTCAATCGCTCTCAGGCAGCCGCCGATATCAATGCCTTTCTCAAAACGCATAGAAGCCTCCGAGCGCAGGCCAAGCGCTTTTGATGTCCGCCGGATGCTAACTGGATCAAAATAAGCTGACTCAAGCAGGATAGAAGTGGTCTTTTCAGTTACTTCAGTTGCCAGCCCCCCCATTACACCTGCTACCGCTACCGGTCCCGAGGGATCAGCTATCACCAGCATGTCCCGGCTCAACTCCCGCATAACACCGTCAAGGGAAACCATTTTTTCGCCTTCCCGGGCTCTGCGGACAATGATGTGATGATCTGTAAGCTGGTCATAATCAAAAGCATGCAAAGGCTGGCCCATTTCCAGCATAACATAGTTCGTAACGTCCACGATATTACTGATGGGCCTCATACCGGCAGAACGCAGGCGTGATTGCATCCACAACGGTGAACTGCCGACCCGAACATTCCAGATCAATCGTGCCGCATAGCGCCGGCACAGGCCTGGCTCTTCAATATCCACCCTGACTTTTCCCTCAATTTTTTCCTCCATTTCCGGGAAGGAAGGCTCCTCAAGACGAAACGGCCGTCCAAGCAGCGCGGCCACCTCCCGCGCCACACCAATTACAGACAGACAGTCACCACGGTTCGGCGTGAGGTCAAGCTCCAGGATAAAGTCATTCAGGCCCAGCACTTCCTTAATATCTCGGCCGAGAGGAGTACCTGGGGGCAAGATCATAATCCCGTGCGCCTGGTCTGCCGGCATGGTTTTTTGGTCAATACCCAATTCCTGACCGGAGCACATCATCCCGCGGGACTCCACCCCTCTGAGCTTGGCACGCTTGATTACCAGCCCGCTTGCCAGCCTGGCCCCCTCAAGAGCAACGGGAACAACATCGCCTTCTTTAATGTTTGTGGCTGCTGTAATGATTTGCAATCTTTCTTCACCGGTGTTTACACTGGTAATTACCAGTTTATCAGCGTTTGGGTGGGGGCTGATTGTTTCGATCCGCCCGGTTACCACCCTGTCGATACCCTTACCCAGCTCGGTAACACTCTCAACAGCCAAACCAGCAAGGGTGAGCCTGTCAGCCAGCTCTTGAGGCGGGAGATCCAGATCCACAAAATCCTGCAGCCAGTTATAAGATACATGCACAGACATTACCTCCTAAATCCGGTCATAAAAAACAAGAATAATATTGCTATTAATACCTTTAGAATTGCTGTAAAAACCGCAAGTCATTTTCAAACAGGACTCGCAAATCATCAATGCCGTACTTGAGCATGGCAATGCGCTCCACCCCCATTCCAAAAGCAAAGCCGGTGACCTGTTCCGAATTATAACCGGATACTTCCAGCACCCGGGGATGCACCATGCCACTGCCCAGAATTTCCAGCCAGCCGGTGTACGAACAAACCCGGCAACCTTGGCCGCCACACATTACACAGGAAATGTCTACTTCCGCACTGGGCTCGGTAAAAGGGAAATAGCTGGGGCGGAAACGGGTTTTGGTTTTGGGCCCAAACATTTCCCTGGCAAAAAGGTCCAGGGTTCCTTTTAAATCACTGAAGGTAATCCGCCGGTCAATAGCCAGCCCTTCCACCTGGCTAAACATTGGGGAATGGGTAGCATCATCGTCCCGCCGGTAAACTTTGCCGGGTACAATTATCTTCACAGGTAGCTCCGGCGCTGTTTTTTCCATGGTGCGTACCTGAACCGGCGAGGTGTGGGTACGCAGCAGGGTCTCATCATTGATAAAGAAAGTGTCCTGCATGTCACGTGCTGGGTGATCCTTGGGCAGGTTCAGCGCCTCAAAGTTATAGTAATCCGTTTCGATTTCCGGACCTTCGGCTATGCTGAAGCCCAATCCTAAAAAAATCTCCTGTATTTCTTCGATCACAATGGTCAGAGGATGCTTGCCGCCACGCAGTACCGGTGTGCCGGGCAATGTCACGTCAATGCCCTCCTCCTTCAGTCGTTGCTGTTTGACCTGTTCTTTCAGCACAGTGGTCCTGGCAGCCAGCTCTTTTTCAATAAGAGCTCTCACTTCGTTCGCCACCTGGCCAACCAGCGGTCTTTCCTCTGCGCTCAGCGTCCCCATGCCCCTCAAGACCTGGGTTAACTCGCCTTTCTTACCTAAGTACCTGATCCGAATTTCATTTAATTCTTCCAGATTGCCGGCTTTGGCCAGGGCCTGGCACGCTTCAGAGCCGATGTTGCGCAATTTCTCTTCCACCAAATCAACCCCCTGGTTAGTGTTAAAGAAAATATATAAAACATGCCTAAATAAAAAAACCGCCCCCCAGGGACGGACTGTTTCCTCCGAGATAACCACCCTATCAGATACGAGGCCACATAAAA